>Ga0137398_10000045_pt1 | contig 31174 bp, 24 predicted proteins | sample czorhiz216metaG_FD_106659 | JGI IMG/M metagenome (GOLD analysis project Ga0137398, IMG submission 106659) | Vadose zone soil microbial communities from Angelo Coast Range Reserve, California, USA - czorhiz2.16 metaG | ecosystem: Environmental > Terrestrial > Soil > Vadose zone | place: USA...
AAATAAAAAAATTTTTTTTTTTTCCACAATCCCAATCAACAAAAAAAAAAAAAAAAAAAAAAAAAATATCGCTTACGCGCTTACGCAAGAAAAATCAAAATAATCAGTTGCAAATTAAATTTATTTCTTCAAACATCATCCTTTAGGGAGGGAGATAAAATGTTTGCTCCGAGGCTATACGTGATTTCTTAATTTAATAAGAAAGATAGAGCCCAGTTAAGTGATACGTTAACTATTTTTTAAATTTATCTATTTTATTTATAATCATTATCTATATTTTATTTTCTGCGCAAGCGCGCAAGAGAGAAAATTAGGAGATAAATACTCAGTTGATTAAAAAAAAATAAACATTTATCATCATTTCAGTTTGAACATTAATAGGTTTTATATTAGTTTATGTTTTTGTAGAACCTAATAAACCAACTCATAATATTCGTTTAAATTTTTAACAAATCACAATTTTAACATGAATCTTATTTATTGTTTCTTTATTCTATTTTAAAAAACTTAGTAGGAACGGCAACTAAGTCTCCTAAACGTAAACCTCCATTCTATTACTGGTAAAACTTATTCTATTTTAATTTTTAAAACATTATCATTTCCTTTTTTTTTAATATTTGCATGAATTATTTTATGGAACAGGTGTAAAATCTATTTCTCAAAATATTTATGATTATTTTACTGCAATTAGTTTTGTTTTTTTAATCATAGATGACGGTATGAAATTTAATGAAGTATTAAAACTTTGTACAAATTCTTTTCAATATTAATATTTTTTAATTTTAACAAAAATTAAATTCAATATTGACTGTAAATCTCAAAAAAGGAGTAGATTGTTTAAGAATTGACATACCTAAATCATAGATTGTAATAGTAAAGAGATTTTTTTAAATATCACATGCATTCTGATATAATATATAAAATAGGATTATAAAATATATATATTTTTAAGCAATTAAAAATTAAAATAATAAGAAATTAATTATTTAAATATTTAACAATTAAAAAAAAATTAGTTAAATTAATACTAATAAATCTAAAACGTGAAACTTAACATGTGAGAGGGTATAGGTATTGTTTCATATCTTCTTATTAACTTTTATTTTACTAGAATTCAAGCTAATAAAGCGGCTATTCTAGCTTTAACAATGAATAGAGTAGGTGATTTTGGGTTAAGTATTGCATTTTTTGCATTATTTGCTGTATTTGGTTCTTTAAATTATTCTACTATTTATTCATTAGCACCATTTATTAATGAAACAGGTATTACTATAATTGCATTGTTATTATTATCGGGAGCTGCAGCTAAAAGTTCTCAATTAGGATTACATAGCTGATTACCCGGCTTAAATTTGTATTTACAAATAGGCTAAGTTGTTTTAATTTAAATAAAAATATATAAAATAAAACTTACAATTGAATTATATGCTGAAATTATTTAAACTATAATATTTTTATATGTTAATAAATAAATCAGCAGGAATTATAAATTTCAACAAATAAAATTCCTTAACGACTATACATTCAATCTTTTTTTTTTTAATTGTAAAGAAATAGTCTTTACTATTTTAATATAATAATATTAATTAGTAAGCGATGGAGGCTTGAAACGTAAAAATTGTAATTGTAAAAATTAAAATAATAAAATTTAATAAATTTTTTTATTTATTAAATATTATATTTATTTTATTTATATCTTTTTTTTTAATAATTATTATTTTTAATTTTATATTTAATATTAAAATATTTTATAAAGAAATATTTTTTTTGGGCTTTGAAGATAATTATAATATTTATATTAATTTATTTTACATTTCTAATATTTTACCAATTTTACCTCGAATAAGAATTAGAGATAAAAAAAGGTAGATTTATAAGTTTTTAAGATAAAAACTCTAGTAATAGTGACAAACCTTTACCTAAAAATATTATGGATCCTTTAATAGGTAATATGTTAGGAGATGGTCATTTAAGATTTACACATAAAGATAAAGAAGGTAAAGTTAGGGGTAATTATCATTATGCAATGACTTCTAAATCTTATGAATATATTATGCATTTATGGTCTAATATTTATTCTTCAATTTGTACTACTACATTACCAAATCCTTGACCAAATCCTAAAACAGGGTTAATACCTACTCAATATACATTCCATACAAAATCTTTAATTCAATTAACTATATTACATAAATTATGATATAAATGATCTGATGATTTAAATAAATTTATTAAAATAGTACCTTTAAATATTTTAGATTTATTAACACCAATAGGATTAGCTCATTGGATAATGGATGATGGGCATAAACATGGTAATGGTATAACATTATGTACAGATAGTTTTACTTTAATAGAAGTAGAATTATTAGTAAGTGTATTAAGAAATAAATTTAACTTAGAGGCAAATTATAAAAAAAGGACCCAAAAAGGGAGACATATCGGATGAAGAATATATATAAGTGCTAAATCAGCAAACAAAGAAAAATTGATATCTTTAGTTAAACCTTATTTTATACCTTCAATGTTATATAAATTAGGAATTTAATAAATTATTTTTGTTTTTTTTTTGTTAATCCTAAAAATTTCACTAATTATTACTTATAATTTATAAATAGGAAAAAGGAAAATTAGGTTAAAATTAAAATATAATAATATTTATTAAATAATAATATAAAAATAATTATTAGTTATATTTTTATATAAAAATTTGTTTTAAATTATAATTTTATTATGGGGCCTCCTTATGTTAAATCATTAAATAAAATAACTATATACTGGAATTAAATTAAATATTTGTACTATAATAAGATTACTTAGTTTAATTTTAATGTAATAAAACTAATATACAATATAATATATTTATAAATAAAATTAATTATAAAATAAAAATTATTAATAAGAACCAGTAAGATAAATATAATTATCTTCAGAGACTTTACGTTAATTAAAATATTAATAAAAATAAAGTCCAATTATTTTTTATATATATAAATAAATATATATAAATATAAATGCCAACACCAGTTTCTGCTTTATTACATGCTGCTACTTATTTTTTTTATATAAATATAACACGGTTTTTTTTTTCTAATCATTCTTTTAAAAATAATTCATATAATAAATCTGTTCATTCACCGCGAAAGGAAGAGGGAGATAATTTTATACCTTGGAAAATAACTTCTCGCTTGCGCACTGGAATAAATGCTTTAAACTCAATAATAAAATTTTACAAATGACTTCCTTTAGATAGTCCAATTAAATTATTTATAGATAGTCATTGTTCAGATCTATTTCATAATGAACCAGGTCTATTAGGAAAAATTAATACTAATATTAATAAATCTTATTTTACTTTTAAGTCAATGTTAAAAAATAATAAATTAATCGATTGTGCTACTTTAAGAACTTCTGAAAAAGCTTTTGATGATATTTATAGTTATTATGTTTATTCTTTCATTAATAAAGATACTCATAGATTTTATATAGGGTCAACAATAAATCCAATTAGCAGACTACATAATTATATTTATTCTTGGTCTTATGGAAGACTAGGTTTATTTTAAGAAATGAGAAAAATAGGTGGTGGATTTGATAATTACTATTTTTTTCCTGGTTTTAGTGTTCCTAATTATTTAAACATGTTTACTAAAATTAACCCAACAATAATATTAGGACCTAAATAAAATTTTATCTTAAATTCTCTCTCTGAGTATCATGTTAGGTTATTAGAACAAAGTATTATCTCATTTATTAAACCAGATATTAATGATCTTAATGTAGCAGAAAGTTATAGTTTTATATCTATAGATATTATAAATTATCAACTTACAAAAACTAAATTAAAATCACATATTATTTATACATATGATAAAAAAGAAAAAATTTTTTTAATGAATATTCTTCTATAAATCAAGCTAAATTTGCTTTGGGTTTAACTGAATATGAGATAAGATGGAATAGAAATAGAGATAATCATTTTATTTATTGCACTAAACCTGGGATAGAGCTAAGAATTTTAGATACTACTTTGCAAATTACTTCTTCTGAAGCACCTTTATCATCTTTTAAAAATTTAGTACCAATTACTGGTATTAATCTTAACAATATTCCAATGGATGTAATTTATGCTTATTTAGATGATAAAAAAACATTATATGGTGTATTTAAAAATGCTTCTGAGTTTGCATTATATCATGATTTGAATCCTTGACAAGCATATAGATATATTAATAAAGAAAGAGCTATTTCTATTGAAATAGAAGTAGATACATTATTTATTTATCTTTGTTGTAATCCTATGTATTTAAAAAAGATATTTGATATTCAAAGTAAAAAAAATTGACCAGTAGTATCTATTGATACAGCTTAAAATAATTTAGTACGATTTCATGATAACCCTAATGCAACTAGAATAGAATTATCTGCTTTATTAGGAATAACTAATTTAAAGCCAACACGTAATTTTACTAAAAGTTATATAACAGGCCCAATACGTAAAGGAATTAAGATTAAACCCTCCAAATTTAAAAATAGATTTTTATTATTATGATTAAAAGATTTTGAAGAAAACTCTAAATTTTAATAGGTGTTTAATATTGTTAAGTATTAGCCTTTAATAAATTAACCTGTATATTACCTCCATTTTGGGGTAAGGGGAAATATAGATGGTTTAAATTTAAAATTTTAATGTAAACTAGATGTTATTATTTAATTAAAGATTTAAATAAATAATAGTAACAGCCTTAATCTGGTAACAGAATAAGATAAATTCTTCTATATACTGGAAACTCTAATTCTTTAAATACTTTAAATAAAAACCTATTATTTTTTTGTGAAAATATAACAATAAATAAATATAATTTAAATAGTTAATTTTTGTTATGAGCGCCGAAGGCGAGAATATAATTTAAATATTACCTTGCTAACCCTAGATAGGTTTATAGTATAAAAAGGTATTGTTTTAATAAATGAAGTAATAAGTTTAAAGAAAAAAAATTCAAAAAGTGTGATAACACTAAATTAATTTATATTGGTAATCAGTAGGAAAAAATATATTTAATTTTTATCAAATGTTTTATATATAAGTAACTTATTGTCTATTTTTTAAAGATTAATCTAAATCTTAATCCTAATATTAATCTTAAGATTAATCTTAATGGAGGAAAATAGGAAGGGAAACTTAGTAATGATGTTAAAAATTACATATATTCTTCAGAGACTATACGAAAATTTACTTTATACTAAGTAATAATATGTAGTCCAATTCTATAATTGAACTTTTAATTTTTAATTTATAGAAATTTGTACTTTAGTTACAGCAGGAATTTATCTACTATTAAGATCTTCACCTATATTAGAATATAGTCCTACTGCTTTATTAGTTATTACTTTAATAGGTGCTACAACAGCTTTTTTTGGTGCTAGTGTAGGATTAGTAAGTAATGATTTAAAAAGAATAATTGCTATGTCTACAATCTCTCAACTAGGTTACTTTTTAATTTTAATTTATATTATTATATTTATTTTAAATATTTAAACTGACAAAGCGCGCAAGCGTATAATTTAATTTAAGTTAACTATGTTACAAGTTATTTAAGCTAATAATGTTCCATTAATTAAAAATTCTAATATAATAGTTTCTAATGAATAATTTAAAGATAAATTCTTTGATATAAAACCTCCTATTAATTATTTAGATAAATATAATGATTTTAGTTATAGTGGTAGAAAAATTATACAAATAAAATACTTTAAATTACAAGGGCGCGGCAGCTAATTTATTTCTGAATTAATAATTTTAATAATAGATCTTATGTTGGTAAATCAGTTAATTTATATTTAAGAATAAACAAATATTTTTCATTTAATTATATTAATACTAATAAATAAAAAATGGCTATTTGTGTGCGGAGCAGAGATATTTCTAAGTATAATATAAACAATTTTTCTTTATACATATTAGAAACTATAAATAAAGAAAATTAAAAAGAATATATTGCTCCCTAAAGGAGACGTAGCGCGTATCGCGTAGCCTTGCGCAGAAAGAGAAAACTTTTGATATGATTTTATAAAACCTTCGTATAATATACAAAGTATTTTACAACCTTTTACGGGTTCAAATCATTATAGATTCGGAAAAAATGTACCAGAAGATATAAAATTAAAAATTAGCAAAAAACTTAAAAATCGAATACTTTCTCCCTAAAGGAGGAGTAGCCTTGCCCGCTTGCGCGCTTGCGCGCTTGCGCGCTTGCGCGCTTGCGCAGAAGAAGTAAAAATAAATCATATAATTGGAGCTAAAAAAAATATGTTTATTGTTATGATTTTGATACTGGTAAATATTTAATGGAATTAAATGGAATACGAATAGCAGCTAGAGCTTTAAATTTAAAGGATTCATTTTATATTCGATATAGAATGGATAAAAATAATCCTTTTAAATGTAAAAATAAATAATTTAAAATATAGAATGTTGTTTAAATCTAATAAAACAAATAATGATAATGAATAAAATTTACCATGTGATCTAGTAAAATGACATTATATGCTGGGAGTTTCTAAAATTTTAAATTAATTAAATAAATTATAAAAACTTTAAATTTTATTATAATGGATAATCAGCAGGTTAAATTTATGTATTTAAACCTCAGAGAATTTACGTGGCAAATAAAAATTAATCGTACTCAAACGCACGCTTGCGCACTGAGATTGATTAGTATTTTTTTTAAGAAATATTCCAATCTTTTTTTATGAAAATAAAAAGATATTCTTATTTGATATGGTATTAGCAATTGGATTAAGTCAATATAATGTAGCTTTAATGCATACTGTAAATCATAGTTTTTTTAAAGCTTTACTATTTCTTGCAGCAGGTGGTGTAATACATAGTTTATCTGATCAACAAGACATTTTGTTGTAATACAATCAAACTCCGGGCAATCCCTAATAACTTAAGATACAGCTTAGAAAAGGTAACTTTTTAAAGTACGGAAGATTAATAATCTTTCTATTGAAGTAATTCAAATGTAACGAGGCTTAAGATGATCGAAAGTGAAATGGGTCTTCGCGGAACTAAGTTCCTTAAAATTAATAAATAGGGAATAACGTAGCAAGTGCTATGCCTTATTTTGTTAAGGATAAAAGCGCATCGACTAAATGGTAGTAGTGTCTACACGGGAGTAACGACCCCCTAAATAAATTGAGTGAATTTCTCATAAGTGTAGGATTAAGTTATAGTCAGGCCCCTTACGAAAGTATGAACGACCATTATATGGTCTCAATGCGGTGAGATAATTTTCAAGCTGTGAGGATAAAAGTTAAATTTTGCTAACATATTTTTTAGACCTTTATCAATTTTTACTGAAAATGGTAAATTGCATCCTTGGTTTGTAACTGGTCTAATTATCGGCGGAAGCGAGCAAGCGCGCAAGCGCGCAAGCGCGCAAGCGCGCAAGCGTGAGGGTTGCTTTAATATTTAAATTAGCTCAAGTTTTAAAAAATAGAAATTAGGTTGGGTAATACAAGCTCGATTTATAATAGAGTTACATATAAAAGACTTACCTTTATTTTGTATGCTTAAATATTTTTTTTCGCTTATGCTGTAAAATAAGAACTATAACCACTACTGCAAAAGTAGAACGTTATTCTATTTTAGGTTTAAATGATATTATTAATTTTGTATTACCTCATTTTTAAAATTTTCCTTTACTGCGCAAGCGCGCAAGTGAGTGTAAAAAGAAATTAATTTTTATTATGAAGAGAAGTGTAAAAATCATAACCAATAAAGGTTATTTAACTTTAGAAGGATTAAAACAAATTTTTTCTTTAAAATCAATTCTTAACCATGGATTATCAGATAATTTAAAATCCGTTTTTCCTGATTTAGTTTCAGTAGTTCGACCAATTTATACTTTAAGTTTAATACCTTTACATCCTTTATGAATTAGTGGATTTGTTACTGCTGAGAGATCATTTCATGTTTCAGTGCGCAAGCTGCGCAAGCTGCGCAAGCTGCGCAAGCTGCGCAAGCTGCGCAAGCTGCGCAATCTAAATTTAATTAATCAAGTTTTTCCTATTTTTTCGATTGGTCTTCATATTAGAGATAAATTATTATTAGTTAAAATTCCATAATATTTTGGATTTGGTCATGTTTATTTATCAGGTAATACTTCACAATTTAAAGTTGTTAAATTAGTGGATCTTTTTTCTATAATTTATCATTTTAATTCTTATTTAGTAAGTGGTTTTAAATTGTATAATTATAAGATTTAGGTTTAAATTCTTAATTTAATATCTGATAAACAGCATTTAAATGCTGAAGGATTAGCTAAAATCTTATCTTTAAAAGAAAAATTGAATAAATGGGATTAATTAAATTTTTTAAAATTCTGCTCCGCAGCTCCGCAGCTCCGCACAAAATTGATTATACTAATTATAATTTTTTTTGATTATTAGGTTATTCTTAGTATAGATGTCTAAAATTAATATTATGTAAATTTATATTGAAAACCGCAAGACATTAGACGAATGGGAGGTTTAATTAAATTTTTACCTTTTACTTATACAGTAATGTTAATTGGTTCATTATCATTATTAGCAACACCTTGATTAACAGGATTTTATAGTAAAGATTTAATTTTAGAATTAGCTTATGGTGCTTATAATTTTAGTGGTACTTATGCTTATATTTTAGGAAGTTTAACTGCTGGTTTTACTGCTTTTTATAGTTTTAGATTGATAAATTTAGTATTTTTAACTAATCCTAATGGTTCAAAATCAATATATAATAATATACATGAGGCAAATATATTCGTAATAATTCCTTTATTTATATTAGCTATATTTAGTATCTTATTTGGTTATTTATTTTCAGATTTATTTGTAGGTGTCGGAACTAATTTTTTTGGAAATTCTTTATATATAAGTCCTAATAATATTTCAATAATTGAAGCTGAATTTTCATTACCTTTATTAATTAAATTACTACCTTCTATATTATCTTTATTAGGAGCCACATTAGCTATATATTTATATCATATTAATCCTGAATTTATTATTGGATTAACAAATACTAATTTAGGACGTCAAATTTATACTTTTTTAAATGGAAAATATTTTTTTGATGTTATTTATAATCATTACATAATTGCATTTGGTTTAAGAATTGGTTATACTATTTCTAAAATTTTAGATAGAGGTATTATTGAATTAGTAGGACCTTATGGTTTATCTTCTATTTTAAATAAAACAGCATTAAATATAGCTACATCTGATGATAGAGCAATTAGTACATACTCAACATATATAATATTTAATATTTTATGTTTAATATTTATAGTTTTTGCTCCTATATTAATTAATTCTTCTTTATTATTTGAAATAAGACTAATCATAATTTATATTGCAGCATCAATATTTGTTTTATATTAATACTATAAAAACAATTTTTTTATTATTAATATATAAATATACGCAATAATCAATCTATTTACATTGTTTTAACAAAAAAAAAAATATATTTAATATAACCCCTTTCTGCGAAGCTGCGCAAAAAAAAAGATAATTAATCCAAATTTAAATTTGATATAAAAATTAAATATAATTATTTATATAAATGATATAAAAAATTAAATAAATTTTAAGTATATTATTATTTTTTTTATTTTTATTTTTAAAAGAGTAATTATATTTTTATATAAATTATTAAAAATCTATAAAATAGATAAAATATATAAAAAGATATAAAATATATATAACATATAAATAATATAGATTATATACGAGTATAGTTAAATGGTATAACCTCTACCTTCCAAGTAGTTATTATCAGTTCAAATCTGATTATTCGTAAGTAATTAATAAACTAAAAAAATTATTAAAAAAAGTTATTAATTACTATTTTTATTATTATTATCCAATAATAATAAAAATTAACTTTGGTTAAATGCAAGGAAAAAAAAAACAAATAAAAATTTTTATAAATAAATAAATATAAGAGCCAAATAGACTAATACATTTTTAATTATAAATTTAATTAATGCAAAAAAAATATTTAATTTTAATTTTAATACAAATTTTATTTATATTAATTATATTTTTTGGATTTTTTAATTATATAGTTATTTATTTAAATACTTTTTACTATAATTTTATTGATTTATTACTAAACTTACTTCCACAAGAACAAACTTTTTCTTATTTTGATTTTATTTATAATAAATTATTATTTATTAAAAAATTTTTATCATTAAAATCTTTATCTTCATCATATTTAATTTTTATAAATGATAAATTAATAAATTTAATAACTAATAATAATTTAAATATTAATATTTTTATTTGTTATATTTTTATTAAAATTTTATTAAAAATTAAAATTATAATTATAATATTAACTAAAATTTTTATAACTAATACTAATAAAATATTATTAAATTTTTTAAATAAAATAATACTATTTTCATTTACATCGATTGTATCGGTTATGAAGCGACAAATTATTATTTCAAATAATAAATTTATATCTTGAATTTATAATTATATATTAAATTATGATGGTTTTAATAAATTATATTTTATTTTTACAACTATATTTAATACAGTATTAATGTATATTTCATTTAATTTTTATTTTAATTATTTATATTATTTTGCAGTTAATATATTTGTTAATTATTTATATAAGATAACAAATCTATTATGTGATTTTTTATCTGTGCTAACGCAGCTATTACTGACATTTGAAGAGTACCTGTTTACTTATTTCTCTTCTTCTTATCTTTGTGCTTTTTTAAGTCGATCTTTAGGAGAGCCTTTGGATAAAGAATTTTTATTACAGATATTAGTAGAAATACAAGAATTAGTATCTTTAAGTTTTTTATTTTTAAATAAATTTATAATATTTAAAATATTAGTTATTATTTTATTAAGTTTATTTATTATTATATTTGTTTATAATTCTATAAAAAATTTTAAAGATAAATTAGTTTATTTACATATTTATCCTAAATATATTTTATATACATGCTCATTTTTTTCATTTTCTAATGATGACTCTGAAGTAGAAACAGATATAGAAGCAGAAGCAGAAGCAGAAGTAGAAGCAGAAACAGAAACAGAAGGCATTACGGCAGAAGCTGAAATAAATAATAATAATTTAGTTAATGAAGTTTTGACGGCAGAAGAATCAGATCTTCCGGAAGAAGAAAATTTAGAAGAAGAAAATTATAAAGATATAGATGAAAATCTAGGATGAAATAATTTCAATAAAAATTTTAAAGATTTATCACAGGAAAATCAAGTTATTTATGTTACTAATAAATTTTTTTTATTTGGTTTAAATAAAAATGACAATTATTTTTTAATAAACCATTTAATAGCTAGTATTTTAAATACAACATCTGGTAATAAATTAGATGTAGATACTTTTTTAATTAAAAATATTAACATATTAATTAATGATCAGAGAAAAATTAAATTGAATACAAATTCATTTGTTAGATATAAACCATTTTTAATTAATAATAAATTAGAATCTAAATTTAATCCTTTAATACCTTATAAATCTGATGATCAATTTAAATATGAATGAGAAGATTTACTTGCATCTATGGAAGAAGCTCATAATACCAGGGAAGATGAATTAAATTCTAATAATATTAGTAATAATAATTTATTAGAAAATAATAATAAGTAATTTAATTTTACGAATTGCAACTATAGATAATTTTATTAAAGTTTTAAATTTAATTAACTTTAATTAATTTTTTTTTTTGGTTTTATTTATTTTTTTTGGTAATTTTTTTTATAAAATTTATTTATTCTTATATTATCTAAGTTTAAATTTTAATTTCTTGCTGTTCGTACTTTAAATAAGAGTATCGTTTTGGTTTCATCTTGGTTTATAATTTTTTATTATTTATATCTTATTATGAGATACAAATAAAATTGCAATTTTAATTAAATGTTTATTTTATGTTATTGTTCTGCGCAATCCTTATTTTAATTACAACTCTTAATTATATAAGACTATTACTTTTTATTTTTACTTTATAACCTTTATATAAAATAATCAATTTATTATTTTATTTTATTACAATATATTTATAATTTTACCTTATATATTAATATAAAAGATTAAAAGAATCATTATACTATCTTTATTTTATTTTGATTTTTTTAATAGTTTTAATTATATAAAATTGAATTTTGTACACAATTCTAAAAAAAAAAAAATATTAAAATAACCCCTGTATGCACAGCGCGTTTATTTACTACCTTATTACAAAAATTGCAGCTTTACTAGTATTTTTATAATTAATTATTTCTTGTTTTTTTTTTTATTAAATAATTTAATTTTTTTATTTAAGCTGTATTTAAATTAAAAACTTTATAATTTTTGTTGTTAAAATTTTATTTTATTTTTCTGATATCTTTTTTTGCCGTACGGGGATATATGATTTTTATTTTAATTCTTTTTAAACATAAAGTAAAAATCTTTTTTGTAAAAGTAGTAGTAACTAATTTGAAATAAATTTTTATCATTTCAAATATTAACGCTTTACTTTAAAAATAATAACAAAAGTACTTATTTTCGAATAAAATATTTAATATTAAAAAAAAATGTTATTTAAAAATATAGAACAATATAACTTATTTATAAATTCACCACTTGAACAATTTCAAATTACTTCTTTATTAAGTTTAAATGCTCCTTTATTTGGTTATATTAATTTAACTATTACAAATTTAACATTATATTCATTTATAATTTTATATTTAATTAGTTATTTACATGTATTTGCTAATAATTATTTTAAATTATTACCTTCAAAATGATCTTTATTATTAGAAAGTATATTTGCTAGTTTAAATTCAATGGTAAGAGAACAGTTAGGATCTTCAAAAGAAATATATTTACCTTTTATTTACTCTATGTTTATATTTATTTTAGTAGCTAATTTAATTGGAAATGTTCCTTATTCATATGCAATTACTTCTTCTATAATAGTTTCTATAGGTTTATCTTTTACTATAGTAATAGGAATAACAATTTTAGGATTATCAATTCATAAAATTCATTTCTTTTCATTTTTTATACCTGCAGGAACACCTTTAGCATTAGTTCCTTTATTAGTTTTAATTGAATTAATTAGTTATATTGCTAGAGCTTTCTCACTTGGAATAAGACTTTTTAGTAATATTACTGCTGGACATACACTTCTTAAAATATTATCTACTTTCTTATATCAAATGTTTACAGGGGGAATTTTAATAGCAATAATTACTTTAATTCCCTTTGCTTTATTTTTAGCTATTATTGGATTAGAATTAGCTGTATCTTTTATACAAGCTTATGTATTTACTTTATTGTTATTAAGCTATATTAAAGATGCAATTGATTTACATTAATAAATATCAAGTAATAATAAAAATTAATTATTCATAAAAAACCAAAAAAAAAAGAATTTTTTAACCCCTTTTTTCTAATTATATATTTATAATAAATTAATAAAAAGTATTAAACATAAATTAATTTTAAAGTAAATATTTTGAATATTGTGTATAATATAAAAAATATAAATTAAAGAAATTTAAAATTTTAATGTTAAATAGTTATATTTAAATTAATAAAATTTAACACTTAAAAAAAAGGCAATAAAATTAAAGACAATAAAAATAAAAAAAGACTTAACTTATATTTTTGTATTTAAAATAAGTAGTTATAGATTTAAATGTTATGGAAAACAAATTAAAAAATAAAAATAAATAAAAAATTTAGTTTATTATTTATAACATGTATAAAATATAAGTTTTTACATTTATATCTGTTTATTTGTGTTTTTATTTATAAAATATAAATTTTAAAATATAATTTTAATATATATATTTATGTTAATTTATATTATTTTAACTTTATTAGTAAAGTTATTAAGTTTAAAATATGTATTTATTATATATTTAGGAAGTAGAGGACTCGAACCTCTGTCGATACTGTGTAAAAGCACCACTAAACCATCTCAGCTAACTTCCCTTATTATTAAAAAAATAAAAAAATAAAAAAAAACATATTTAATTATTATAATAAAAATTTACTTTTGGAAATAAAATATAAAATAATATAAATATAAAATAATATAAAATAATATAAAATAATATAAAATTAAGGGCGTACGCTTACAGATTATGTTATTTATACTTATAGTTATTTTTTTTGTGTAATTATATGTTATTATTTATATAATAACAAAAATTCAATAAATTTTATCTTATTTTTTAGGTTAGATAAAAATATAAGTTTAGGGGTTAAATATTCAATTTTTTTTTTCATAGATTCACCTACGTTTTATAATACAGCTACACCTTCCAGTACAGCTACCTTGCTATGACTTTTGAGATGTTGCTCAAACAATTTAACAGGTATAGTTATTCCGAGTAAAAATATTAACACTACCAAATAAATTCCATTTACTATCTATTTTTATTGAATTTTAAATATATATAAATTAATTATAGTACTTTAAAATTAAAAAATTTTTATATGTTTATATAAAATATAAAATTTAAAATATTTTATAGTATGAAATTTAGGATAGGAAAAAATTATATGTAATATAAATAACGAAACATTACACATAATTAAGTCTCTACTATCGTTTAACTATTACTAAGTTTCCACTAATCCGAGCTCCTTCCCAGCGACAGACAGTTAGTTCATCACGAATGCTATACTTCACCGTTGCGTGGCTGATCAACGATTACTCGAAATTCCTTCTTCATGTCACCGAGTTTCAGATGACAATCCGTTTATTAATATGTAAATTTTTCTTTATTGATTTGCTCTTCTGTACACCTAATTAATTAAATTAAATTCTTATAACTATTTTATTAAATCTTTACTGCTACCCTTCCTCTGGAAGTAGGTTTTTACGTCAGGCTATAAAAAAATAAAATAGAAAAAAATTAAATAATTATTTTTTTAGGCAGTTTTGCATCATTTTGTAAAAATTTCTGTGGCACGTCTATCATGGTGATCAAATTTAACATACAATTAAAGGAAAAACATTTAGTTTATCTTTGAACTCTAGCTACGCTGGTCAGCTTTGCGTAATTAAATGCTAAAAGTTCTTTCTATCTAAGTTCATATTATCTATTATTTTTATGATTTCTTTTAAACCTGCTTGGGTTAAATGCTTTTTATTTTTCATTAACTCTGCTACTTTCTTAAAATCTTAAAAATCTAATCTTTTAACTCCTAATATAGGATACTTATTAAAAAACGGTATAATTTTATTTGTAATATCAGAATAGTTCTTAATTTGAAGTAGACTACTTTCTCTTTTTAGAGAATCATAAATATATTTAAACTTATTATTTAAATCTACATCATTTTGTTTAGATATAATATTAAAATAATTTGCTATTCCAATTAATAAATTTTTATCTCTGATATGTAGACAAGTACCAAATATTAATCGTATTCTATGACCTATTTTATTTTTACTTTTTTCTATAGATACGCAAAATGTTGAGTCTCCAGAAACGAAACCAGTTATTCAAAAGGGATCTGGTATTCCAGTAAAGATATATTTAGGTCTATTTACAGGTATAATATTAGGGAAAGCTATCATTAGATTTTCATTAAGACCTTTATTAATATTGCATTTCAATGACAATATTTTTTCAAAGCCCTCTTTAGTTAAATGTTGTTTTTTTTTAATTAAATAATAACATTCTTTAAATAATAAAAAATCAGAAACTTTAGCACTAATAAGTGGGTATTTATTAAAATGGTCAATGATAACTTGTAGTTCTTTAATATTATCTACTCTAAATATTGCAGTGGTATTACTATTTTTTCTAACTTTACCTACATCTAAAGTATATTTAATATTTTCCAGTAGTACAATATCTTTAATATGTATATGTATAGAAAAATTAAGAGTAATTCTTCATTTCATTTTAGAATTATCATCTTCATAAATTGAAACTATAAACGAAGATTCAGCATCTTAAAATCCTGTGATGAATCAAGGATCTATCTTACACTGAGTTGAATAATAAGATAAACTTGTTTTATTTAATTGGTTAGTAGGGATTTTGATGGGATAATTTCTTTCGAAACCCATTAGAGTACACCTTAAATGTTTACCTTGATTTTGTCTTGGGAAACATCAACTACCGTCTACTCGTTGCTCTTTTACACCTTTACTTATCCAATTACTATTAGAATTAAATAAAAATGACTTAGATCCGCGATATCCCATTTCAGTTTCCTTCATCATATAGCTTGTTACCATACCCAGGTAATTATTCTGGCCACTTATAACCTTTCGACTATAGCTTGGTACTAGATGTTTTAGGGGGTCCCCGGAGTTTGATAGTTTTAGCCAATTAAATGTTTTCCCAAAACACATATCAGCCCGAGTTCATAAGGGCCATAACGACTTGTCTTCGCCCCAAGTGGCCTTCTATCAAAACCACTAATTTGTTAAGTATAAATTAACATCAGGGATTATGTCCGTTTACGAAATTAATCTGACTTCTCACGATACGAACTGGCGACAGCCATGCAACACCTGTTACTAAATTAAATTAACTAATTAAAAAGCCATGCGTCGTACACCGCCGTACAGCATAAATTTATTAAAGAATAAATTTTTTTATATCAATTATTTAATTATTTTTTTTTTAGTAATACAAGAACTGGTAAGATTTTACGCGGATTGTCGTATTAAATAACATGCTTCACTTCGTTTGCTTCGAGAGCGACTAATTTTTTAGATTTCAACTTTGCAGTCGTACTCGCAAGGCGGTATGGTAAACGCGTTAACTTCGCTACTAATATTTTTTTTAATACTAACAAACTACCATACATCGTTGACTGTGTGGGCTAATGAGGTCTCCAATCTCTTTTGGTATCCACACCTTCATTCCTCAGCGTCAATCTTTAACTAGATGAACAGCCTTCGCCATTGGAACTCCACCAAGGTTTTATGGATTTTAACCTTACTCTCAGTATTGTTTTACATCTCCTATTAGATTCTATCTTCGAATCACTTAATCTTTTAAATAAATTTTATATTCAATTTTAATATTGAATATTTACACACTATTAAAATTATTAAACTTTCAAAGAAGCCTGCGAATTCTTTACGCCTGTTGAAGATGATTAACGTTCGCGTCTCTGGTATTACCGAGTCTTCTGGCACCCACGGTCATCAAATTAATCATACAATTAAATATTTTTATTTTCTACTTCGGTTCATTCTAGCTTCAATTGTGCGAATTTCTTCCAATCCTTCTTTTGTTAGATGAGAACCTAAAGTTATTAAATTAGCAATTTTATACTAATCTAGATAATCTAATTCTTTTATACCTAAAATAGGGTATTGGTTAAAGAATGGTATAATTTTTGTATTTAAGTCTGAAAAATTACTTATTACTAAATATAAAACAGGATGTCTTGAATCTTTTTCAAGTCTACCTGACCCTAAATATTTTATTAATAATTCTATTAATTTGGTATCTCTTGTATGTTGTGTAATTCTAAATCTTAAATATACTTGAAAACCTATTTTATAGTTTTTCTTTCTAATACCAGCATAAAAATTACTTTCACCACTAGCAAATCCAAAAATCCAATGTGGATCTGGTATATGTGTAGTTTTAATAATTATATTTCTACTGGATAAATTACACTAAACTCTGATTTAACTGTATCAGAAATACCTAAATTCATTGATGCTTTAATATTTATAATTTTTTGTATATCATTAATAGTAAAATTCGCACCTTTACTCATTAATTCAATTATTTGTTCAAATAATATAAAATCAGCAGCTTTTTGAGTTATTAATGGATATTTTTTTAAAATGAGGAATTATAATAGTTATTAGATCTTTAAAACTATCTACTGAATACTTTAACGCATTAGCTTTCTTATCTATACTAAATGTACCTATCCCACCAAAAAATTCTTGTACCTGATATAATAATAAACTATCTCGTTGATTTAATGTAATTACAAAAAAAGATCTTACACGCCAACCAGTTTTTAATTTATTATCTTTATAAATTGTAGTACAAAAAGATGATTCAGCGTCGGCAAATCCAGAAACAAAATAAGGATTCAGTATATTTTTACCGCCATTAATTGTAGAATAAAATAATTTATTTAATTGGTTAGAAGGGATTTTGACTGGATAATTTCTTTCGAAACCCGTTAGAGTACACCTTAAAGATTTATTATTAAAAATATTATTATTTTTACTATTATTATTTTTAATTAAACCTCAACTACCGTCTACTCGTTGCTCTTTTACAGTATCAAAAACTAATACTGATTTAGATCCGCGATTACCCATTTTCTTTTCATCTATCTTATGGCTTGTTACCGTACCCAGGTAATTATTCTGGCCACTTATAGCCTTTCGACTATAGCTTGGTACCATAAGTTTTAGGGGTTCCCCGGAATTTGATAGTTATAACCCATAACAATGTTTTCCCACAACATATGACAGGTTTTGACAACACTTATGATAAAGAAATCATTATTTTACTTTATTTTATCAAAGGAGACACTCACTTTGATTTCAGTTAGCTAGTTCACTCTTTCGAGCATTGACTAATATTCTTGACTGCTGGCAGATACTTCTACCTGGTTATTTCATTCCCAGTGTGGCCATATGTTCTTACAAACATGGCTATCCATCGTAGGCTTGGTAAGCTTTTAATCTCACCAACTACCATAATAAACGTAAATAAAATCCTATAGCGAAAAATTTTCTTTATTGCAAAAATAGTGCATTTGCATTATATCTCAATTTCTTTAGGAAAAAAATAGCCAGATTAGCATAATAAATTTTACACCACCCCAATTATCAACCCATTAAATTATTAATAGGAAGAACTCCAAAAATTTTTAACTTAGTCTAATGTCGCTTTAAGGTCTCTATTTTAAATTTAAATTTAATTTAGTTTAATTCTTTTCTTAATCAAAATTGTTTCACTGTATTTAACTAGATTAGATGGTTAAATATTATGAAACTTGAGTTAACACATATTATAAATAAAATAATTTAAATTATTGTTAATATAAATGTAAATATAATTATCTCCTATTTAAGAAGACTAAAGGGTATATAATTTACTTTCCTCACCTCTACACCTTATTCTTTACTAATAATAAACTAACCATTTAATTTATTAATTTTAAAAACAACGATTTGCATGTCTTAAAACTACTGAATAACGTTCAATCCGAACCAAAATTAAATTCTTCTCAATTTAAACAATATAAATATTGTCGTATTTTATTTGCTTAATGCAATTTTTATTATCTCTTTTAAATAACTTTATTTAAAATTTTTAGAATGTAAAAGTAAATTAATTATAGCTAAATAAATTATAATTTTATTTTACATTAAAATAATTAAAGGGGTTTAAAAATATTTTAGTATTAATTTTTAAATAAATTAAAAAAGTTTAAATTAAAATATTAGAAAGGGGTTAATAGATAATAATTAAGATATCAAATTTTTAAATTTAGTGGATCAGATTAAAAATACTGGTTAATTAAAATTAATTTTATATTTAATTGATGTATATTTAATATTAATTAATTAATTTAAAATATTTACATTGTTAAAGCCTATAAAATAGAAATACAACCTATTATTTGAATTACAGCTGATAAAAATAAAATTAAAAAAGATAAAATTAAATTATAATTTCTAAATTTTTTAGTTAATAAAATTAATTTAGCTAATTTAGGATATTTAACCTCAATATCGAATTTTTTTAATAAATAATCACCATAAATACTAAAAATAATTGATGTTAATGAAGATTCAAATTTAGTTGTTAAAATTGATCAAATATAAGAATTAAAAGTATTATTAATTAATTCTTTAATAGTATCATCAATTTTGTCTGTAAATTCTTTAATTTTAGCTCCTGTATGTTATCTGCCTAATCGATCAATAAATAAAGTTTAATTAAATAAATTTATTGTAACGAAAGTAAATGTAAATATAGTAATGATTTTTATATTTTTAGTAATTCTAACTCAAATACCATCCTTAAAAAAATTAGAATTTTTATTAAAATAATTGCAAAATTTTATTTATTTAAAAAAAATATATAAATGAAAAATTATAAAAATGAAAGTTAAATTAATAAAGCTAAAATTGCTAAGATTTAATAATCAATCTAACATATATAAATTTATAATAGTGACTTTTTTTTTTTATGTTAATTTAGATTAAAGTTTTATCTTAAAATAAATTATTGTAAATAAAAGTTTAAAAAATAATTATAATCTATAAAAAGTTATAAAAAATGATCAACATTTACTATAAAACCTTTACTTTTTTTTGTTTAAATTTATAAAATTAAATTAAAATATAAAACTATAAGAAAATTATATTTAAAATATAAAACTTATAGTAAATTTAAAAAGTTGTAAATTTGAAAAGGGGTTAAAAGATATTTTTTTAATTAATTTTTTTTTATATTAAATATAAAATTTAATATTTATGTTAAATCTACATTTTATTTTCTATCATAATTATTAAAATAAATAATATAATTATTATCAATATTTATTAAAAATTTTGTAAATTTAAATATTTTAAAATAAAAACTAATACATTTAAATTTTCTAAAGACTTTTATTTATTTCTATTTTTATTATTATAATAATTATTTTTTTTTTTATTACATAAATAAATTAAATATTTAATTTTAATATAATTAACTTAATAAATAATAATATATAATAATCTATTAAAATAAATTTTATTTAAACCAATATAATTTCTTAACATAAAATTAATAAAAAATAGAAAAATAATTAAACTTATAAATTATTTTACTTAAAAAAAGTTAGTTTATAAAAAAATAAAGATTTATTAAATAGCAAAAAAAATTATTCAGCTGTACTTGCTAATCAACTTAAATAATCAGCAATAGAAACAGCTTCAACATTAATAGGCATAACTTTAACTTAATTTTATTTTAATTAGAGTGCATAAGCTGCGCAAGCTGCGCAAGCGATATTTTAATGATTTTTTACTATGGAGTTTTATATCTAAAATTCAACGAATAATTGTTCTATTACTTATTAATAATTCTCTATCAAATGTCCAATTGTCCAAGTGTCCAAGTGTCCAAGTGTCCAAGTGTCCAAGTGTCCAAGTGATGCTACAGACTTAAATTGTATTTCTTTATTATTTTTAACATCTACTAAAATAACTGGTTTACCTTTACAATTTAAAGATATTTATTTTTTAGTAATATCATAAAGTTTTTTACCTGTTATGTTTTTTTTATGTAATTCTATAGTAGATTTATTAAAAGATCTATTTAGAAAAGATAATTTATTATTAGATATTAAATCTCTAGTAAAGCCTTTAGTTCCTTTATTGTATGCAGATCAATTAGCAAATAAATTATTATTAAAAGTTGGTTGAATGATATCCATATAAATTTGTTCGACAATTGTTAATTCATATAAATTTAATAACTTAAGTACTTTATTTTCATTTAAATTTAAAATATAATTATGATTTAATTTAACAAATAATTCAATGTGATTAGGTATTAATTCTAAAATAAATAATGTAAAAGCATCTCATGTATTTTTAACAACATTACTATAAAATTTAATATGTTTAGATGTATTAGTAAATGCTTTATTTTTATGTTCTACAAAACAACGATTAAAAAAGTTTTGAGATGAACCTAAACAATAATTTTTACCATTCACAAAAATATAAATACCAGCCATTAATTTATATGAACGAAGTAAATTTCAATCTTGAGGTAAACTTATTTTAATTAAAGGATTTTTAATACCACTACCGTATTTAGTAACTAAAACATTTAAAGGAATCGCTAAAATTGATTTTACATATATTTTAAATAATGTATTCTCATATTTACTTAAATCTATTTCCAATTTATTTTTTAATCTTGATAATGATGGATTAGTACTTAATCTAGATTTAGATTCTTTTTATTTTTTATTAATTAAATAAAATAAAGAAGATTGATAAAATATAATATTTTCAATATGTATTTTAGCTTTTTAATTTAATTATTTTTTAACAATTTTAATTTATCTATCTTGTAAAAATATATTAAGTTTTAGGACTATTTCTTAAATTTAAAATTTAAATTTTGTTACGTATAGTCTCTGAGGCTATAAAATTAATTTGAAATTTATTTTTTGCCTGCTAGTTACTAAAAATAAATATTTAATTTTTAGTTTATAGCATATAATAACTTTTTAGTATTAAATTTTTAATAATAGGACCAATGCCAAATTAAATCCATGTCATACCTAAATTAAAGTATAAAAAGAAAATTATTATTTTTTTTTTTTAGAGTGCAACATTTATATTTTTTATTATATATAAGATTAAAAAAATAGCTATTTTTTCGATGATCAATCGAATTGAGTAATAGTATATTTTACTAATTTAAGATTTTGTTCTTTATATATTATTCCAGAAGAACTTGCTTTACGTAACATTTTACCTAAATGTGAAGGATCAGATTCAGGAGATATAATCTTTGTACATTCTGTTATACTGTTGTAAATACGAGTAACGCCATTTTTTTTTTTACCTTCTACACATTTTTAATTACCTAAGCATAGAGGATTTTTTCAAAATGAGAATTGTTTATTAATCATTGATGAAATAGCAAATGCTCCAGCAGCTACAAAATAATCTTTATTTATGTGTCGAGTAATACTATAATAATTCAAGCCCATAGATTTTGCTGCATCAGTTGAAGATTTATATACATCAAATAATATTGAACTGTTTTTTTCAAATACAAAAACAACATTAGTCGGAATTTCATCTGGTAATATTCCGTTAGGTAATTTTCCATCACCAATAATAGGTCTATCATAAGCTGAAACCGAGGTATACCTTTTATCATTTCTCTTAAAGGATCAAATATTCTAATTAATTGGTTATTTAGATTCGGAGCACGAATTAAAAAATTTTCTAAATTAATATAACGATAAAAATCTCTTCTATCTACACAAGAACCTAAAAATTTTTCAGCTTTATTTACAGATGTAAATGGGTTTTCAGTTACTAATGAATCATCAGAATAATAAAGATAAAGTTCCAAATCACTTGTAAATACGTGTTTTTTATTCTTTCAATTTAATCAAGTAAATGTTACAGGACCTTTACTATTTAAACCATTAATATTTGTTAAAAAAAATGTAATTAAAGCTTATTCTCGAACATAAAGTTCATATTGTGTAAATGTTCTCATAATAAATCGTAATTCATTGTTACCAGCAAAAATAGGATTTTTAATTATAAAAGCTGTTTCATGATTTATTTGTGTATAAGGAACATGTCAATTAAATTTTTTCTATCACACCTAATTCACGACAACGATTATATAAAGTTCTAATCAAATTTTTAGAATCATTAAAATGATTTACAAGTCGAGTATAAAAACGAGTACAAGAACCTATATTTAATTTTTCTGTTTCAATATCAATAAAAACATAAATTCCTGAATCTGGATATTGTTTAGCAATAGCAGTACCATCATTTAAAGAATGAGTATGTATACTAGTTAAAATAGTTTCAGAAGATAAAATTGATTTAGAAAAACCTGTATCAAAATTTAATGGCTCAATATACCAACTACAATTTTTTTTTTTATATAAAATTTAGCAGAATGATCATTAGGCAATGAATCAAACATCTTTATAAGTGCAGTTTGAGCTTTAGTAATCTGAGGTGTTATACTTCATGGTATATTTTCATTTTCTTTAAATGTAGTTTTTAAAATAAGTATTATAGAAATTTCTATAAAATATAAATAATTATAAAAAAACAATTGTCTTATCTATTTATAAAAAGTACAAAAAAAAAATATTTTTAATTACTTTAAAATGGACTGTTTATTTTTATCATAGTATAAATTTTACGTACAGTCTCTGAGTAATTAGTTACTGCTAATAAGTGAATAGTTTATACTTTTCATACGGATATATTATATTGAATTATAAGTTAATTTATAAATAACTATCAATATTTATTTCATTTTTTTAGCATTTAGTATTATTCTTATATAATAAATATATTTTATAGGGCATTTAAACCGCTTGGATAGAAATTGTAATTGCTCACAAAACCCCCATATGATCTCAACGTGCACCTCTCAATGCATTGAGCTCTCCTCCAATTATTATAATCTAATCTAAAAAAATACAGTGATTTATCTAAACTTTGATTACTTATCTTATCTTATGGTTGTTTTTTTTACCTTTACTTATTTTTTTTATATTTGGGAATTTTAATTGTTTTCTGTTTTTACTAAATTTTAAACCAGTTTCTGATATTGGATACCCTTTCACTTTACCTTCTAAAGAATTATGTCAATCTATATGACAACTTTCATGGCAAAGAGCTAGATTATCCTTTTTATTATCCTTTTTATTATTTTTAGACAGAGCTCATCCTATTTTATGGTGAACAATTATTTTACTTAGATCTTCATCTATTGTAAAAGGATTTTGACAAAAGAAGCATGTACCATGATCTCTTTTTCACAAACTATCGAAAAGAGTATAATTTTTATTAAAATGGAGTGCAGCTAATTTAAGTGATTCTGCTATTCACTTAGATCTATTATTATAGATATTAGTTTTTAATAGCTCTCTAGATGGTGCTAAAACAGAAAACACAATGATTTTTTTAATATTGGTAGGTCATTTAAAAATATTTAGTTTAGGTATTTTGTATAAGTTTTTATTCTCATCTTTGAATGCTAAGCCATAGAAGTTTCATTTATTTGTTCTAGCACTCTCATTATTTAAAATTTTAAGTTGTAATTCCTTATTTGTTTCAAAATCTAGTCCATGTTGCTTTTGTAATCCATCTAAAAAGAAATATTGTTTATTTAGTCATATTATAGAAGATTTTTCGTGTTTTCTAACCATTCATGTTCGAATTCTATTATATAAAAATTTTTTAAGTGAATTCAAGGTACCCGATGAATTAGAAAAAGAAAAATAATTAACCCATCCTGTGACCTTAGGATTAAGTAAAGATATTAATTCATATGCAGATAAATTGAGATTATTTCTAAATAGGTTGATTAGTTCATTTTTGAATAACTTAAATTTATTTGGTGAAGGATAAATAAATAATCGAGCTCTTCCTTTTAGTCGTCATTCGTGTTTTCTATGATGTAAAAATTTGTTTCTTATGTGATTTGTTCTAGTAAGAAAATTGAAGGTATAACCTAGAAAACTAAATGGTGTATTTATACCGTATTTAATAACTCGACTTTTATAAGGGTTAATTTCAAGACCCCTTATTTGTAAAAATTCCTTAATTTTAACTTGGATCATGTTTAAAAGTTTTTCAGAACCGGAAATTATTAAAAAATCGTCTGCAAATCTTATAATTTTACATGCAATTGCTCTTTCCTTAAATACTTTGTCCCTACTTATTCTAGAAACGGATTTAATAGATAGTCTGATTCCGTCTATATCTCTCTTTCTTAAATAAGCCCCTTTTGTAATTTTAGCAAACTTAAATATAGATTCCTCTAGAATTGATTCCATACCGTTAAGTGTAAAATTCATTAGCAGAGGACTTATAACACCACCTACCTCAAAGAGGAGAGGAATACCATTTATTGTAGAAAATACTTCAGATTTAGTATATTCGATGTATCCTGCTTTAAGTCAACCTTCCAAAATAAATAAATATTTGGGCGGGATAGGGACATTTTTTAATAGTCAATCATGGTTTATTCTGTCGAAACATTTCCTAATGTCCGCATCTCAAATATATTGGGTATCTACTGTTCTAGTTTTTATTACTGGTTTTCTTTGTAGATTTTTTTGTAGAATAGAAAGTGCCATAATATTGTTTCTCCCTTTTCTAAACCCAAAGCTATAAAGATCAGAATGAGGTTCAATAATTGGGTCTAAAATAGATAATACTAAAGTTTGGGTTGCTCTGTCTAAAATTGAAGGTATAGATAAAGGTTTTTTTTCGTTGTTATTTTTTGGTATATAAATTCTTTTAAGAGGCTGTATTTTATTAGTCCTAAATTTTTTTAAGTTTTTAAGTAATTCATATTTATTTATAAAGGTATTATTTAGAATTTTTTTATCCACTCCAGATGTTTTACTTCTTGAATTTTTAGATAAAGTTTCAATAGCATGCACTTGAAATAATAAACTGTGAATGTATAATTCAAATAATTTTCTAGTTTCTGAAGAATACATTCCCGTTTTGATTGAAGATTCAGCTAGGAAATACTGACTTTTTTCTATAAATAAATTTAATTCCTGTTTTAAATCAGGACTTAATCATTCACCCTTTTTTAATTGTTTTAAGATATTGGATGTTAATTTTTTATTTATAGAAGGATAACTAGTTTTTACTTCTGTCACCGTATTGATTACGTTAGTACTATAAAATCGTGTTCCGTTAAGAAGAGTTGTACTCAATTTAAGGAGTTTTATCCGTTTAGCATTATAGCTGATTTTGTAAGCAGGCCAATTTTGCGAAATAAGTGGTCTAACCCTATTTGCTTGGTGGCCGTCCTGCCCCCGCCAGGTACTAAAAAGACAGTTATCTGCCTCTAGTCTCTCTTTTGAAGAGTATATTAACGTATGTATAGTATATCCTAAGCACCCTTTTATTTTACTAAAAAGGTATCCGGGGTTACCTAGTTTACTGATATTGACCGACTTAATGAATGTGCTCTTTATTCCTGTAACCCTGCAAATTATAAAATTTAAACTACTACCAAATATATTCCATTGTTCGACTATATTCAGAACTTGCAATCCTTTTCTTTCAAATTGAAATTGAATAAGATTTTTTGGCAAACCACCATTATGCCAGTAACTAGTTAAAGGGTCTTCAAACAGTTTAAACTTAACATTCAATATTTTAATAGAATTGGATTTTTCTCCTATTAAAAGCCTAGCTCGTATTTTTTTAATTACGTGGGATAATAAAAATTTACACATTATAAAACTCAACTCCAGGGTTATAACGTCGTATAACACTGTGAGACAGCTAGTAGGAAATAGTAGTAGTAAAATATCATTTCCATAGTCAATAACTCTACCTAGTCGTAAACAAATTTCAGAACATTGTCCGTAAAATGTTCCTGTTCTATCTATTAAAAATGATGCTTGATTTAATCTACCTGGTGTACAATCTAATTTTACTCCTAAAGAAGGTACTGCAAATGAATGTAATACATCATTGGCTGTTACTATTAATCTTATATGTGTATCAACTGGAACAACCATTTTGTTATCTACATCTAATAATCTAAATTGTCCTATTTCTAAATCAGATTCAGGTATCATATCACGGCTATTTAAATTTATCATGCAATTAAATATAATTTTATCAAATTTATAATTTGTCTATTTATAATATTGATCTTCTTTGATTCATTTGTGAGTTTATATCTTTTATTTTTTTAAAACCTTCTAAAGTTAAATGAAATTTATTTTTTATAATTTCAGAAACCTTTTTAAAATCTACAAAATCTAAGTTTTTAATACCTGATATTGGATATTTTTCAAAAAAAGGAATAATTATATTTTCAATAACAGAAAATTTTGTAATATGAAGAGTAACAGTATTTTTTGTTTTATAAATAAGCTTAGATTTATTTATATTTTTTTTCTGTATAATTTTTAAATTATCTGCTACGCAAGAAAATTGATCTTGATTTAATTTTAAGTAATTAAACAAACCTTTTATTATTTCCTCATCTCTAATATGTAAGCATATTTTAAAATTTAATACAACTTTAAAATATATTTTTTCATTTAATTTAGAATTTAATTTTTTAACAATTAAATAAAAAGATCCATCACCACTGATGAAACCTTAAACTCAAAAAGGATTAGGTATACCTTTAAATTTGTACTCTGGCTTATTAACTGGTATAATATTTGGAAAAGCTTCAATTAATTTATCTTATAATCCTAAATTAAGAAATGTTTTGAAACCTAAAATTTTCAATAAACCTTCTTCAGTTAAATGTTTTCCGTTTTTAATTATATCAAAAAATTCTTTAAATAATAAAAAGTCAGATATCTTAGTAGTTACAAGAGGGTAATTTTAAAAATGATCAATAATTACTTGTAATTCTTTTTTACTTTTTACTTTATAAGATACAACTGAATCACTTCTAATAATAATATTACCTACACCTAATGTATTTTTAATAGCTTCTAATATATGAATATCTTTTAAATGAAGGTTTATTGTAAAAACAGCTTGTACTGCTCATTTTTGATTTAATCTATTATCTGGAGATATTGTAATAGTAAATGAACCTTCTGCATCCGTAAAACCAGTTATAAATCAAGGATCTAAATTAAGAATACTATTAGACAAATTTGTTTTATTTATTAAAGTAGAAAATGGTGATATATTTAATTGTTTAGAAGGGATTTTAATTTGATAACGACTTTCGCCGCCCATTAGAGTACACCTTAAATACATAGGTTTAGATTTTATGTGCCAACTACCGTCTACTCGTTGCTCTTTTACAATATTAAATATAAATACTGACTTAGATCCGCGATAACCCATTTCGTTTTCACTCATCATATAGCTTGTTACCATACCTGAGTAATTATTTCAGCCACTTATAACCTTTCGACTATAGCTTGGTACCATAAGTTTTAGGGGGTCCCCGGAGTTTGATAGTTTTTCCCAGAATAACGTTTTCCTATAACGTTTAGCAGGAATCAAAAGAAATTTTATCTCCATTATCTGTTACGTAATCTGAATATTCATATGACCAAAATCATTGTGAAGCAGTTACTTTGATCGTAATTGTAGGGCTAATAACTTCATCCAGTAGGTAAAGTAATCTAAAACTTGGGAAAGCAATAGCTATTAATATTAAAGCAGGTACAATAGTTCAAACTGTTTCTATTAAAGTACCGTGATTTAAATATTTATGAACTAAAGATGATTTAGAGCTATTAAAATTATAGATTACATTAATTAGTATCCAAAATACTCCTACACAGATGATAACTAAGTAAAAAAAAAGGGTATCATGAAGATCCGTGATTCCTGTAAAACCAGGTGCAGCAGCATCTTGAAATCCATATTGCCAATTTTCAGGTGCATCATTATAAATAGTATTAAACATAGAAAATAATTCAAACATTTTTATTTTTATTCTAAAAAAAAGTCAGTCTTAGTATAATAATTTCTCTTTTTCATAGCTATTATTTTGGAGTGCGTAACAGGCAGCTGTGATAACCTTAAGTTAAATTTGATTAAATTAACATTAAGAATTAGAGAAAAATACCCGATTATAATTTTAATTATATAATACTTTAACAAAAAATATTTTTTCTAAAATATTTTTATATAATAATATATTATTATATAATTTATATTTATCATAATTAAAATTAAAATTAAATTAATTATAAAAAGTAAATACTATAATGTTATCAAAGGTATCCTAAGATTCATCAATTGGATTTTGCAATTCTTTTATTAAAATTAATTAAACTTATAATTTACTCCTTTTTTAATGCTGATACCCAAGTTATACAGCAATTTTTTAATTATTAGTTATCATATTAATAAAATCTAGAGAATAAAGGATTCGAACCTTTAAATTAATAAATATTTTTATTATATTATTATTTATATTTTTACCATTAACTAATTCTCTTTTTAGGGCTAAGCTTAACTACTTTTATAGTCAAATTTCTAAATTAAAGAATAAACTAAATTAAAAGCAAAATTAAAAATTAAAAATTTAAAAAATAAAAATAAAGTTAAAAAAAAAAAGCTAATATAAGTATGTTTAACTTAAAAAATATAGTTTAAATATACATATATGGAAAAAAAAGGGGGTTAATATATCAATTTTTGTTATATTTTTAATATTTAATATATAGGAATGTGTTAATATGTATATACTTTGATAATATTTAAAAAGGGGTTAATAAATGTGTGTAATACTAATAAAAATTTTATATTTTTTGTTTAATTAGTATAAGATAAAATATATAATAGCGACATAATGATTAAAAATATTCAAAATAGAAAAACCTAAAATAGCTTCTATTACCATAAAAATTAAATTACTATTTTTATAATATATAATAATTTTTTTTAATCTAGGAAATTTATTTTGTAAATCATATTGAGCTATCAAAACATAAGAAATACCATAAAAAAACACATTTAATAAAGAAAGTAAACATACTAAAGTTAATATAAAAACTCATTTTGATAATTGCAATAATTGAGGAGCAGTGTTAGATATATCTAAGTTAACTAAAGATAGAATAAAAGGTAATGTAAGAGATTTTATAGTATTTGAATTACTACTTGTACTTTCACTATTTAAGATATTTGAATAATAAGATTCACAAATTTTTTGTATGTTTATTATTTGTATCCTTATTTTTATAATCGTATCCAAAAAAAAAATTTAATCCACACTAAAAGTTGCATTAGCTATAACAACTGCTGATGCAGTTGTTGTTACAATTTTTTTAATTATATTTAATGCTTCTTTACCAGCTTTACCAACATTAATTATTAAATGTGTTAAACCAATAATAATAATAATAAATATAAAAATACCTAAAATAACTGGATAAATATTATCATCCAAAATTATTAAATCATATATTTCATTATATTTAAATATATTAAAAAGGTCTATATCTAAAATATTTTTTATGAATGTTATTAACTATATATTTATAAATTAATGACATTTAAGACTATTTAGCTCTTTTGTTTTTTTATTTGTCTTTTTAATTCACGCTATTATTAATTAATTCATTATATTAAATTCAACATTATTTTTTTTTTTAATTATATTTGGATATTATATTATTTAATTTTATCCATAAGTGTGAAAAATTATATAAGTATAATATATATAATTTATAATATATTAAAATATATAATATATAATTTAGAATATTTAATATATAATACATAATATAATATAAAGCACAAAAATTTTGTTATTTTGTTATTTTGTTATTTTGTTATTTTGTTATTTTGTTATTTTGTTATTTTGTTATTTTGTTATTTTGTTATTTTGTTATTTTGTTATTTTGTTATTTTGTTATTTTGTTATT
>Ga0137398_10000046_pt1 | contig 30620 bp, 18 predicted proteins | sample czorhiz216metaG_FD_106659 | JGI IMG/M metagenome (GOLD analysis project Ga0137398, IMG submission 106659) | Vadose zone soil microbial communities from Angelo Coast Range Reserve, California, USA - czorhiz2.16 metaG | ecosystem: Environmental > Terrestrial > Soil > Vadose zone | place: USA...
CACGCGTATTGGACCCGGCGCTTTGCTCGCGATCGAGGTGTAGTGAACCAGACCCTCCTTGTAAACAACGCGCCTCTGACCATTGTCGGCGTCGCACAAGCCGACTTCACCGGTATTCAGGTCGGCCAATCCGCGGATATATTTGTGCCCCTAATGATGAAGGCGCAGATGACCCCGGAGAGAAATGATCTGCTGGGTTGGGACAATTATTGGCTGGCCATACTCGCGCGCCAAAAACCGAGCCTCTCCATGGCCCAGACCGAAGCGGGAATTAACGCCGCCTACCGGCCGCTGCTCCGTGAGCAACTGGCGGAGATGAAGAATCTCAGCTGGGACCAGCAGAAGCGGCAAAAATTTCTGGAGAAGAAAGTCTTGCTCCTAGCGGGTGCCAAGGGCCGGACCACGTTGCAAAGCGATTCCGGGCAGGCGCTGACCGCTCTGTTTGTTATGGTCGCGCTGGTATTGTTGATTGCTTGTACTAATGTGGCTAATCTCCTTCTGGCGCAGGGCGCGGCTCGACAGCGCGAACTGGCCATTCGCTCCGCCATGGGGGCCAGCCGCGGAAGAATGATTCGGCAGTTGCTGGCGGAAAGTTTGCTCTGCGCGCTTGCCGGAGGCACGTTGGGGTTGCTGATCGGCGTGTGGCTCATGGATTTGCTCACGCCCATAGTGGCATCCAACCTGTCGATCAAAGGTTTGAGCAGCAGTCTGGACCCAGGTGTCCTGACCTTTGCGGCCGGCGCGACGCTGGTCTCCGGCATTTTCTTTGGCTTGATTCCCGCGTGGCGCGTGACGCGCACGGCCGTGGCTCAAACATTGAAAGATCAGGCCACAACGACCTCCGCGGGAGCGTCGCACGTCGGAGCGCGTAAAATGCTTGTCGCGGGACAAGTCGCCTTCACCCTGCTCCTCCTCGCGGGCGCGTTTCTTTTTACACGCACGCTGTGGAACTTGCGTAAACAGAATCTCGGATTGCGCACGGAAAATGTAATCACTTTTTCGATTTCGCCCATTCTGAACGGATATGACACGCCGCGCAGTATCGCTTTGATCGATCAACTGCGAACGCGCATGCAAACGGTTCCGGGCGTTCGCGCCGTAGGCACTTCCGAGCTTGGGACTTTGACCGGATCGGACATGGGCAGCAACGTTGACATCGAAGGCAGTAAAGACCTTCCGCCGGAAGACTCGCACGTTAACTTCGACCCGGTGAGCCCGGGCTATTTTTCGACTTTGGGCGTTCCGCTGCTTTCCGGACGAGAGTTCAACGATGGCGATGGCCCAGGTAGAGGCAAAGTCGCGATCATCAGCGAAGCCATGGCCAAGAAATATTTTGCCGGGCGCAGTCCTCTGGGATTCCACATTTCGTGTTGTTCTGGCGGCGCCTCCAAGTTAGATATCGAGATTGTCGGCGTGGTGAAGGACGTGAAGCAGGATCATGTGCGCAGCGTTGACCTGCCTTACATATATCTGCCCTACGCGCAGCAGCCGACCATCCGCGAGATGACTTTCTACACCTACACGCAGCAGGATCCCCTGTTGGCCGTATCCGCTCTGCGCAGTGCGGTCCAGGGACTGGACGCCAATCTCCCCATCTTCGGGATCAAGACCATGGAGCGCGTGGTGGATGAAGACTTGTTTGGCGAGCGCATGGTTGCCGCGCTGTCCGCCACGTTCGGCACCCTGGCCGCTCTGCTCGCGGCTATGGGTATTTATGGAGTGCTGGCGTATCTGGTCGTGCAGCGCACGCGCGAGATTGGCATTCGTATGGCCCTCGGCGCCGAAACCGCGCACGTGCGCTATCTGATCGTCAAGGAAGTGGGCACGATGGTTCTCCTCGGCGTGGCGGTCGGCTTGCCGTTGGCCTATGGCCTTGCGCGCTTCAGCGAGTCGCTGCTCTTCGGCGTGCACGCGAGCGATCCGGCGGTTTACGCTCTTGGCCTGGCGTTAATCGTGCTTATTGCTCTGGCCGCGTGCTACATACCGGCAAGGCGAGCCACGCGAGTCGATCCGTTGATCGCACTGCGTTATGAGTGATGCGAGCGATTTTTGAAAGGCCCGGACAAAGGACACAAGCTTCTAGCACACGAATACTGGTTCAAAGGAGAAGCAATGGCGGACGCAAACGGCACGTTGATCAAAATGGAAGGCGTGAAGAAAGTTTTCTTCACTGACGAAGTAGAAACTCACGCGCTCGAGGAGATTCATCTCGAGATCAAGAAAGGAACGTACATCTCGATTGCTGGGCCTTCCGGCTGCGGCAAGTCAACGCTGCTGTCCATTCTCGGCCTGCTCGATTCTCCGACGGAAGGCAATTACGAACTGAACGGCCAGCCCGTCGCCAAGCTGACCATCAGCGAGCGCACGCGCATTCGCAATCGCGAGATTGGCTTCATCTTTCAGGCTTTCAACCTGATCGGTGACCTGACCGTATACGAAAACGTCGAGCTCCCGCTCACCTATCGCGGCACCAGCTCCAGCGAGCGCAAGCAAAAAGTGCAGGGCGCCCTCGAGCGCGTGGGTATGGCTCACCGCCTGCGCCACTATCCCTCGCAGCTTTCCGGCGGTCAGCAGCAGCGTGTCGCCGTGGCGCGCGCCTTGGTTGGCGATCCGCTCATTCTGATGGCCGACGAGCCCACTGGAAACTTGGACTCCAAAAACGGCGAAGCCGTGATGGAACTGCTGCGCGACCTGCACCGCAACGGCGCCACCATCTGCATGGTTACCCACGATCAGCGCTACGCCAATTTCGCCGAACGCACCATCCACCTCTTCGACGGCCGTATCGTGGAGGAAACCCAGGAAGCCCGCGTCGGAGCTGACTAGCTCTACCGAAATCAAGGTTTCATGCCGTGTGCGAGCCAAGGCGGCGGGCACTAACAGTAGCGGTGTCGCTGAACCTCCGTTGTAGTGATGCAGCATGCTGCGCCACTGGAAAGGACTCCTCAGATGCAAAGACTCTTACAGGATCTCCGTTACGGCGCTCGCACACTCGCCAGGAACAAAGCCTTCACGGCCATCGCAGTCCTCACGTTGGCGCTTGGCATCGGCGCGAACACCGCCATCTTTTCCGTTGTCAACGCCGTCCTGTTGCAGCCGCTGCCCTACAAAGATCCCGGCAAGGTTGTTTTCCTCTGGACCACCATGATTTCCCAAGGCGTACCGATCAGCGGCTCCGCAGCCCCGGACTTCCGCGAATGGCGCACGCGTAACCGCGTCTTCTCTGACATGGCCGCGTACTCGTACGACTATCTGAACCTCTCCCTTCCCGGAGAGGAGCCCTTACGCTTGCAAGGAGCTGACGTTTCACCAGAGTTATTCTCGCTCCTCGGCGTAAATCCTATTCTTGGCCGCACGTTCCTTCCCGAAGAGGAACAGTGGGGACTTCACCGCGTGGTGCTGCTGAGCTACAGCCTCTGGCAAACGCGTTTCGGGGGCGAGAAGAATATCCTCGGCCGCAATCTTCGCGTGGGTGGCCAAGACTACGCCATCGTCGGCGTCATGCCGAAAGGCATGCCGTTCTTCGACGATCTGCCGCGCACCGATCTCTGGGTTCCTTTGTCCTACGCCCCCAAAGACGAGATGAACACCCGCGGTAATCATTATCTGAGTGTTGTCGCGCGATTGAAGCCCGGCGTGACGATCGAACGCGCCGCCGTGGAAATGTCCGCAGTCGCCAAACAAATCGAGCGCCAGTTCCCGGAGAACAAAGGCCTCGGCGCTAAAGTAGTCGCGGTCCGCGAACAACTGGTCGGAGATGTGCGCCCAGCCTTGCTGATTCTGCTGGGCGCAGTCGCATTTGTGCTGCTGATCGCCTGCGTGAACATCGCCAACCTCATGCTGGCCCGCGCCACCGCCCGGCAGCAAGAATTCGCCGTGCGTGCCGCCATGGGCGCCGGCCGCGGCCGCATGCTTGCGCAATTACTATTGGAAAGTCTCCCTATCGCCATCTTCGGCGGCGTGTCAGGTGTTACTCTCGCTTCGTGGGGAATCAAATTCCTCGAGTCCTTGATCCCGAGCGACCTGCCGCGCTTCAATCCCATCGCCATCAATACCGGCGTACTGGTTTTCTCGGCTGCCATTTCCCTCCTCACTACGCTATTTCTTGCCCTCGCGCCCGCGCTATTCGCATCCAAGGGCGACATTCAGGAAACTCTCAGAGAAGGTGGCCGCGGTGGACAGGAACATCGCGGCTCCGGCCAATTGCGCGGCCTGTTTGTAGTTTCCGAAATCGCCATGGCCGTGCTTCTTCTCGCTGGCGCGGGTCTCTTGATCAAGACCTTCGGCGCCCTTCGCCATGCCGACCCCGGTTTCGCCGCCGACCAGGTGCTCACCATGCGGATGGAACTATCTCCCGAGACTGACTTCCCCAATGGTCACCAGGACGCCGCCATCCAGTTTTATCGCGACCTTTCCGAACGCGTCGACGCCCTCCCCGGCGTCAGAGGTTCCGGCATTACCACTACACTACCGCTCGGCTTTGGCATGGGCTGGGGAAAAAACCTCGACGTCCAAGGCCACGCGCCGCCCACCTCGCTCGACAATGTTCCTATCGTTCGCTTTCAATTGAGTACCCCGGGATATTTGCCAGCGATCGCGGCTCGACTTCGCGACGGCCGCTTTTTCTCGCTAGACGACAGCCAAACCGCGCAGGGCGCGGCGATCATCAATGAAACACTCGCACGCCAATTCTTCCCGAACGAAAATCCCATCGGCAAATCCATCCGCATGTTTCCGCCGACCGCTCTTCTCCCGCCGGAGGCCCGCAAGCCGGAAACGTGGCCCGCGTGGCGAACCGTCGTCGGCGTCATCGCGGACATGAAGGACCAGGCCATCAATCGTCCGGCCTTCCCCACGGTCTACGCTCCCTACGCGCAATATCACAATGAAGGTTGGGGTGGAACGATATTCGCGGTGCGCACTACCGGCGATCCGCTCGCCGCGTCCGGCATGGTCCGCGATCAGATTCACGCCCTCCTTCCCAACGAACCCGTAGCGGAAATCGCCAGCATGGAGCAGTTGCTAGCGCGCTCCTTGTCCCGCGCGCGCTTTAGCATGCTGCTGCTCAGCATTTTTGCCGGGCTCGCCCTGACGCTGGCGGCGGTCGGAATTTACGGCGTGATGGCATACGCCGTGGCGCAGCGCACCCGGGAAATCGGAGTTCGCCTCGCGCTCGGCGCGCAGCCGCGCGACGTCCTCGGCATGGTATTGCTCGGCGGGGGCAAGCTAGCCGGCTTCGGCATTGTGCTCGGCCTTGTCGGCGCGCTGATCCTCAATCGCCTCCTGCGCAACCAGCTCTACGGGGTCAGCGCGCATGACCCGCTGACCTACATAGGGGTAGCGCTACTTCTCGGTGTGGTCGGCTTGGCCGCCTGCTACTTACCGGCGCGCCGCGCCACGCGCGTCGATCCACTGGTCGCCTTGCGGTACGAATAGGAGCTTCTTATGTTCTCGTTCTTTCAAGATATTCGCTTCGGTCTGCGCATGTTGGCCAAGCATCGCCTAGCCACGCTCGTGTCGGTGCTGGCTTTAGCGCTAGGCATCGGCGCGAATACCGCGATGTTCAGCCTCGCCGAAGCTTTCTTGCTGCATCCGGTGCCCTTTGAGAATGCCAACCGCATCGTAGCGCTGGTCGACTCTCGCCCACAGCAGAATATCGAGATGAACGCCGTCGCTTCCGCCACCTACTTCGACTGGCGCAGGGAAGCGCACTCGTTCGACGAGATTGCGGCCTATACCTGGGATGAAGTGAACCTCACCGACGACGCCCATCCGCAGAAGATCCAAGCTTTTCAGGTTTCTGCCAACCTCTTTGCCATGTTAGGCGTAAGACCGTGGGTCGGTCGCGTCTTTCTCACCGAAGAAGAAACCCCTGGTAAAGACCAGGAAATCGTTCTCGGCCACGCACTTTGGGAGCAGCGGTACGCCGCCGACCCGAAGCTCCTTGGCAAGACCGTGAAAGTGGACGGAAAGAACTACACCGTTGTCGGAATCATGGCGAAAGGTTTCGATTTTCCCATGCCCGCGGAGGCTTGGATCCCCCTGGCCATCGACCCAGAGCATCGCCAGCGGCGCGACAATCGCTGGTTATGGGTGCTGGGCCGCCTGAAACCTCAGGTCTCCTTCTCCGAAGCTGCGGCAGAAATGCAAGGCATCACGCAACGCCAAGCGCAAGCTTACCCGGAAACAAATAAAGGCTGGCAGCTGCGCCCCATGTCGCTGGCCCAATTCGTCACCGGCAGTCTCACGCGCCAGTACACGATTTTGCTCATGGGCGCCGTCGCATTTGTCCTGCTCATTGCCTGCGCCAACGTCGCCAATGTGCAGTTTGCACGCATGAGCGGGCGCGCCAATGAGTTTGCGGTGCGCACCGCGCTCGGCGGCAGCCGCTGGCGCGTCGTTCGTCAACTGCTCACCGAAAGCATTCTGCTTTCCTCTGGCGGCGCCGTGCTGGGCCTGTTTTTTGCGCAATGGGCGCTTCAGGTGATTCTTGCGCACATGCCGCCGGACGTTGCGAAGTTCGTCGCCGGCTGGAAGACCATCAGCCTAGACTCCAATGCATTCTTGTTCACGCTCGCCGTCGTGGTGATCAGCGGCATTCTTTCTGGTATCGCGCCTTCCTTATTGGCTTCGCACAGCAATCTTGTGGAGTCGCTGAAGGAAAGCGGCCGAGGCAGTACCGTGAGCCGCGCGCGGGGTCGTTTGCGGGGCGCGCTGGTTGTGGCGGAGATTTCCCTGGCCATGGTTTTGCTCGTCGGCGCCGGTCTGTTGGTAAAGAATTTCCAGGGACTCCTGAATGTGAATGAGAGTTATGCGCCCGAGACTCTTCTGGCCATGAACCTCACTCTCTCTGACGCGCATTACGCGGAGTCCTCCGCACGCCTTGCTTTCCTTGAGCAAGTGCTGCTGCGGCTTGGCCCCTTGCCAGGAGTGCGCTCGGCCGCCATAGTCACGCACGTGCCCTACGCGCAGGGAGGCGGCGTTAGCACATTCACTTTTTCCATCGAAGGACGCCCGCCTGCCGAACGCGGCGAGCTTCGCAATGCCATCATTGAGTCGACGAGCCCCAACTATTTCGCCATGATGAATATCGCCCTTCGACGGGGCCGGCTGCTCAGTGATACCGACGGCGCCGAAGCTCCTGCTGTCGCGGTTATCAGTGAAAGCCTCGCGCGGCGGTACTTCCCGGGGACGAATCCGCTCGGCGCGCACATCAAGGTCGGCGAAATGGAGTCTCCGCGGCCCTGGATGACGATTGTCGGCGTTGTGAACGACATCCACTACAGTTGGATCAGCAAGGACGATGTCCCTACAATCTACGGCCCCTTCAGGCAAGCGCCGCCGTATTACACCACCATCCTGCTGCGTACCCCAGGCGACCCTTTACAATTTATCCCCCCAGCTCGCGAACAGATTGCCGCTGTCGACCCGAATTTGCCGCTGTACAACATTAAACCCATGGACCGCGTGATCACCGAATCCATCATCGGCATAGCCTACGTCGCCTCCATGATGGCCGTCCTCGGCGTCGTCGCGCTCGTCCTTGCCTCTGTCGGCGTCTTCGGCGTCATGTCCTACTCCGTCAGCGAGCGCGCCCACGAAATCGGCATCCGCATGTCGCTCGGCGCGCAGACGACCGACATCCTGCGCATGGTGCTCCGCAGCGGCATGACCCTTACCGTGCTCGGGCTGGCCATTGGCTTGCCCATCGCCTTCGCTCTAGCTCGCGCGCTGGCCGCGCTTCTGTTCGGCGTGGAGGCCGCCGATCCGTTTTCCTTCATCGGCCTGCCGCTGCTGCTCGCGGCAGTGGCAGCCCTGGCATGTTATCTCCCCGCCCGCCGCGCCGCGCGCCTCGATCCCCTGACAGCGCTGCGCTACGAATAAATCATGGTTCTTCGAACCACAACGAACCATGAAGATAATCTCGAGATGGATGGGAGCCAAACATGAACCAGGTCTGGCATGATTTTCGATTGGCCCTGCGCGCCCTCGCGAAAAACAAGGGCTTTACCGCTGTGGCGCTCTTGACCCTGGCGCTGGGCATGGGCGCAACCACTTCCATCTTCAGCGTCGTCAACGCGGTCCTCCTGAAGCCCCTGCCTTTCGCGCAACCGGAGCGGCTGATCAAGCTCGAAGAGCGCCATCCCGATTGGGCTTCGCCCGAATTCAACTACGCGAATTTCGCCGACGTCGCGAAGAGTACCCGTACTCTGGAAAAATTGGCGGCGTACCGCTCTTGGCTTTTCACTCTCGGCGGCGACGCCGAACCGGAAAATGTGGATGGCTACCGGGTTTCCGCGGAATTCTTCAATGTGCTCGAAGTTTCCCCTCAACTCGGGCGTACCTTCTTGCCGGAAGAAAATCGCCCCGGCAACCTTGCCGCCGCGGTACTCAGCAACGGGCTCTGGAAGCGCCGCTTCGGCTCCGACCCTAATATCCTCGGCAAGACATGCAAAATAAATGGCTCGGCCACGCGCATCATCGGCGTGATGCCGGCAAGCTTCCGCTTTCCCGACGACGCCGCGCTCTGGATGCCGCTCGGCCTCGACCCCGCCCTGCTCACCAATCGCAGAGCCCACCTGTACACCGTGATCGGCCGTGTAAAGCCCGGAGTCACTCTGGACGAAGCCCGCGCCGAAACGCAATCGCTCGCCAATGCCATCGACGCACAAAACCAAGGTGTCGACCCCCACTGGACCGCCTATACATCGCCTTTTCAAGAGCGCCTCGTTGCTCCCGTGCGACTCCCCGTCCTGCTCTTATTCTGCGCCGTAGGTTTTGTCCTGCTGATCGCCTGCGCCAACGTTGCCAATCTTCTGCTCGCGCGGGCCGCCGGCCGTGCGAGGGAAATCGGCGTGCGCATGGCCCTGGGCGCGGGCAAAGCCCGCATCCTTAGACAACTGCTCACCGAAAGCACGGTGCTCGCAATAATCGGTTCCGCCCTCGGCTTGTTGGTCGCACATTCTGCGCTCGATGTCATCCTGCAACTGAGCCCCGGTGATGTTCCGCGCTTGCAGGAGGCCACGATCGATTGGCGCGTGGTCGCCTTCACGCTGCTCCTAACCGCGGTCACTGGTCTCGTCTTCGGCGTCGCCCCTGCGCTGCAAGTCTTCAAAGTGGACCTGCAGGACTCCCTCCGCGAATCGCGCCGCACATCCCCAAGCGCTCCGCAGCTTCGTCTACGCAGCGCACTGGTCGTCTCGGAAATCGCCCTCGCCCTCGTTCTACTTACCGGTGCAGGCTTGCTGACCAACAGCTTCGTGCGCCTGCTCCGCGTTCCTCTCGGTTTCAATCCGCAAAACCTCCTCACGCTGGAGCTCTTCCTGCCGGAAGCGAGCGAGTCTGCCACCGACACACGCAGCAGCCAGACGCTTGGCGCGATCCTCGAAAGGGTGCGCACCGTTCCCGGCGTCGAGTCCGCCAGCGTAGTGAATTCCCTTCCGATCGCCGGCGGCGTTTCGACCGACTTCGCGATAGCCGGGCGTCCCGCGGTCAAGTCTGGAGACGAGCCGTCAGCGGATATCCGCGTCATCGATGCCGCTTACCTTCGCACCATGCAGATTCCGCTGCTCGGCGGTCGCGAATTTTCCGAGCGCGATTCCGGCGACGCCCCCAAGGCCATGCTCATCAACCAGACCATGGCCGACAAATTCTGGCCCGGGGGAAATCCCATCGGCAGCCGCGTCACCATGCTCGATTGGGGACCGCCGCTCACGGGCGATGTCGTCGGCGTTGTCGGCGATGTAAAACCCAATGGTCCGCAGGAGCCGGTGGGCTCCATGATCTACTGGCCCTATCCGCAGTTCCCTTCGCTATTCAATTATTTGGTGGTGCGCACCGCCAGCAGCAACCCGCTCAGCGTTCTGGCAGGCATCAAGGCGCAGGTCCGCACAGTGAATCCGGAGCAGCCCGTCTCAGAAATTCGCACCATGGAGCAGGTCCTCGGCGAATCGCTTGCAAAGCGCAAGTTCAGTCTGGTTCTGATCGCCATGTTCGCCGCGCTATCCGTCCTGCTCGCCGCCATCGGCGTCGCGGGTGTAATGGCCTTCATCGTCTCTCAGCGCACGCAAGAAATGGGCATCCGCATGGCTCTTGGAGCGCGGCAAAATGACGTCTTCGCTCTGGTCCTCGGCCAAGGTCTGCGTATGGCGTTGCTTGGTCTGCTCATCGGTTTAGCCGCTGCTTTCGGCTTAACCCGCCTGCTCTCCGGCATGTTGTACGGAGTCAAGCCCGGCGATCCGCTCACCTTCGCGCTGGTCTCCGCTTTTCTGGTCGGCGTAGCGCTCCTGGCGTGCTGGCTGCCGGCACGTTCGGCCACGCGCGTCGACCCCGCGGTGGCGCTGCGCTATGAGTAGAGCGATCGCTCCGCGAAAGGTACACTAGAGCAAGTCCATTTGACCTATAAGGAGCGTTTGTGGAACCACTGATTCAGATGCGCAATCTCGAGAAGGCCTTCGAAGCCGGCGGCAGCAAGTTCTTCGTCCTGCGCCGCATCACTCTAGACATTCAGCAGGGCGAATTCGTCACCTTCATGGGACCTTCCGGCGCGGGAAAGTCCACGCTGCTCAGCATCATCGGCATGCTCGACAGCGCGTGGACTGGCGAATACTATTTCCTCGATCAGCCCGTCCACAAACTCAACGTCAAGAAACGCAACGAGCTGCACAAAGCCAACATCGGCTTCGTTTTCCAGAGCTACCACCTCATCGACAATCTTACCGTTTTCGAAAATCTCGAAATCCCGCTCTCCTACAAAAATGTTCCCCACAAAGAGCGCGTCAGCCTGGTCTGCGATGTTCTCGATCGCTTCAACATCGTGGGCAAAAAAGACTTGTTCCCCAACCAGCTTTCCGGCGGTCAGCAGCAGCTTGTCGGCGTCGCTCGCGCCGTTATCCAGAATCCCAAGCTCATCCTCGCCGACGAACCTACTGGCAACCTCCATTCCGCTCAGGGCGAGGAAATCATGCAGCTCTTCAAGCGCCTCAATGAAGGCGGCACCACCATCATTCAGGTCACTCACTCCGAGCGCAACGCTACCTTCGGCAACCGCATCATCCAGCTCAAAGACGGTTGGGTCGTCAGTGAGGAAAAAGCCACCGCCCGCGTTGGGTAAGGCCCTCGGTTTTGCGTGGAACAATTGGCACGCTCCTCTCGTTTTCAAGGTAACGGAGGATTCGCATGAGCACCTTTCTGCAGGACCTGCGCTACGCCCTGCGCATGTTGCTGAAGAACCCCGGCTTCACCCTGGTCGCGGTACTGACCTTGGCTTTGGGCGTCGGAGCCAACACGGCCATCTTCAGCGTCGTCAACACTGTCTTGCTCGAGCCCCTCCCCTATCCAAATCCCGAGGGTCTGGTGAAAATCTGGACGCATTTCACGGGCATTGGTCTGCCAAACGATCAGAATTGGTTCTCGCCGCCGGAATTTCGCGACGTCCAGCAGCAAAATCGCAGCCTTTCTGATGTTTCCGTCGTCAACGCCGGAACCTATAGCCTGGGAATCAGCGGCAATCCGCAGAGCCTCAACGGCGCAACCGTTTCGCCAAACTTCTTCACCCTGCTGGGCGTAAACCCGCACCTCGGCCGCACTTTTTCGACCGACGAAGGCCAACCGGGCCATGATCGCGTTATCGTCCTCGGCTACGGATTGTGGCAGCGGGTCTTTGGCTCCGAGCCCCAGATCGTCGGCAAAGATGTCGTGATCGATGGCCGAACCTGCAAGGTGATCGGCGTGATGCCCCAGGGCTTTCAGTATCCATCACCTTCCGATCTGTGGACACCACAGGTCTTCCTGCCGAACGATTTCGCGCCAAATAATCGCGGCAATCATGGCTACGAAGTCCTCGCTCGCATCAAACCGGGACTCTCGCTAACACAGACTCGCAGGGATATGGAGTCGGTTTCAAAATCCATCATCGAGCAGAATCGCGCGTATCCGTACCAAAAGTTTGGCTTTGCCCTAATCCTGCACTCGCTGCTTGAGGAAACCGTCGGCGAGGTAAAAACGTCGCTCTGGGTTCTTATGGGCGCGGTCGGATTTGTGCTCTTGCTGGTCTGTGCCAATGTAGCCGGCCTGCTGCTGGTGCGCAGCACCGCGCGGCAAAAAGAAATTGCCGTCCGCATAGCGCTGGGCGCGGGAATACGCCGGGTGGTTCGACAATTGCTCACCGAAAGTTTGCTGCTTTCTCTCGTCGGCGGCTTGCTCGGCCTGCTCCTGACTCCACTTCTTCTTCGTGTAATCGTCACGCTCAGCACCACTGCGCTGCCTCGTGTGGTCTCTACGGCCATCAATGTCCACGCCCTGCTGTTTACGTTTGCGGTCGCCGTAGGAACGGGAATCCTGTTCGGCCTTGCTCCGGCGCTCGAAGCAAGCCGTGGCGTCCAGTATCAGATCCTGAAAGAAGGCGGGCGCACCGGCACCGAAGGCCGCACCACACATCGCCTGCGGCGCATTTTCGTCGTCGCGGAAGCGGCTCTGGCGGTTCTGCTTCTGGCTGGATCAGGGCTCCTGCTGCGCAGCTTCGTCAAGCTTCTCGCCGTGGACCCGGGTTTCCGTTCGGAGAACGTGCTGACCGTCGAAGTTGCTCTCCCTACCGCAAAATATCCCAAGCCGGAGGCGACCAGGGCATTTTTCCGCGATCTGGTAGATCGCGTTAAGCGGTGACCGGGTGTGCAGGCCGCCGGGGCGGTATCCAGTTTGCCTTTGAGCGGCACCGGCAATTCTGGAACGACCACTGTGGATTCTCGCGCTGTGCCGTCAGAAGACGCTTCACCTGAAGCCGACTGGCGCGTCGTGACCCCCGGCTTCTTCCAGGCCATGGGTATATCGCTCATCTCTGGACGCTTCTTCGACGCCCGCGATACCGACACCGCTGCGCCAGTGGCCATCATCGACGAAACCATGGCCCGCAACTACTGGCCTAATGACGATCCCATCGGAAAGCGCATCAAGCGCGGCGGCAAGGAATCGCCCACGCCGTGGATGAGCATCGTCGGCCTGGTGCGCCACGTCCGTTATCGCACTCTCGAGGCGCGTTCCCGCGTTCAGCTTTACTGGCCCGAGGCGCAGAATCCCACAAACTCCATGGGACTCGCCATCCGCGCGGCTTCCGATCCTATGAACCTCGCTCCGGTCATCCAGAAAACCGTGCTCGCGCTCGATCCGGAGCAACCCGTAGACCACCTGCTGACCATGCAAGAACTCATGGCCGACTCCCTGGCGCGCCGTCGTCTCACTCTGACCCTGCTTGCCGCCTTCGCCGGAGGCGCCATACTCCTGGCAGCGCTGGGCATCTACGGCGTGACCGCATACCTGGTCACGCAGCGGCAGCAGGAAATCGGCCTTCGCATGGCCCTTGGTGCCTCCCGCGGGGACGTTCTTCGGCTCGTGGTCGGGCAAGGAATGTCGCTCATGCTTGCCGGTTTAGGGGCCGGACTGGTGCTATCGCTCGGCCTGACTTGGGTGCTAGGCAGCTTGCTGTTCTCCGTACCGCCCTACGATCCCATTTCGCTGGCGGCAGCCGCCGGAGCCCTGGCGCTGGTCGCACTGATCGCTTGCAGTTTGCCCGCTTGGCGCGCCACGCGCGTCGACCCGCTCGTCGCTCTGCGCTATGAGTAAGCGGCAGCCAGCCTTCCGGCATCGAGATACCGATGCCACCGGCCTTTGCCAGCGCACGATAGCCGGAAACGCCTCGCCTACTTCCATCGTTTCTAACGTAACGGAGGAGTTTAATGAGGACGCTCCTAGAAGACCTGCGCTATGCCGTCCGCCTTCTGGTGAAGAGCCCGGGGTTCACCGCGATGGCCGTACTCACTCTGGCGCTGGGCATCGGTGCGAACGCGGCCATTTTCAGTGTCGTACGCGGCGTTCTGTTCGAGCGCCTGCCTTTCCGTAACGCCGACCGTCTCATCCAGGTTCAGGAAGCCGTCAGCTCTGAACAGAGCAACCCCGTCTCTTATCCCAATTTCCTTGATTGGAAAGCGCAAAACCACGTCTTCGAGCAAATGGCCGCCTACGGTGACGCCGAATATATCGTTAGCCTCAGGGACAAATCCGAACGTGTGCTCGGCGAAATCGTCACCGAAGGATATTTTTCGGTGCTCGGAATCGAGGCTACCCTCGGCCGAACCTTTCTTCCCGAGGAAAACCAGATTCCCGGCGCTCGCCCGGTCGCCGTAATCGGCAATGGTTTCTGGCAGCGCGTCTACGGCTCCGATCCACACATTGTTGGCAAGTCCATGCGCGTCAACGGCGCGAATTTCACCATCGTTGGCGTAGCGCCGCGCGGGGTTCGCGGTTTCTCCGACGAATCCGAAATCTGGATTCCCCTCCTGATGCGAGATATCTTGTGGCCGGAGGCCGCGCAATTCGATTTTCTGCACAGCCGGGATATTCATTCCCTGAAAACTTTGGGCCTCCTCAAGCCCGGCGTTGCTCGTCAGGCTGCTCTCGCCGACATGAATACGATCGCCGCCAGCCTCCGTCAGGCCTACCCCAAAGAAAATAAAGATCGCGCCGTGATTCTGTTCCCCGCCCGCGAACATTTCGTCCGTGGCCTTGAAAAACCTCTGCTCGTCCTCCTTGGCGCGGTCGGTTTGGTGCTCCTTATCGCGTGCGCCAACGTGGTCAACCTTGTCTTGGCGCGCACAATTTCGCGTAATCGCGAGCTCGCCGTCCGCATGTCTCTGGGCGCCACGAACCGCCGCTTGCTTCGCCAACTTCTCACCGAAAGTATGCTGCTTGCCGTCGCCGGCACCGTCTTCGGCCTGGCCTTGGCGGCTTGGGTTTTGCAAGCGCTTGTTCCCCTGCTGCCACTCTCTCTGCCTTCGTTCGCAGGAATTCACCTCGACCGGGCGGTTCTCCTTTTCGCTTCGGCGCTCGCGGCCATCAGCGGAATCCTCGTGGGCGTTTTGCCCGCGCTCGGCAGCTCGCGCATTCCTCTCGCCGAGTCCCTCAAAGAGGGCGCCAAAGGCAGCACGGGCGCCCGTGGCCGCAAACTCGGCAGCCTGCTGGTCTCCGCGGAAGTCGCGCTCTCGCTCATCTTGCTGATCGGGGCCGGCCTGCTGCTGCAAAGCGTCGTGCGTATGCTCACCTCCGACCCCGGCTTTCGCGCCGATCATCTCTTGACCATGCGCTTCTATGTCCCCGATCGCCCCTTTCTGGCCGACGGTCGCAATCGCTTCGGCCCCCATCTCGCCGAATCCATCGCCACCGTTCCCGGCGTGCAATCCGCGGCCGTAACCTTCATCGATCCCTTTCTCTGGAGCGGCTTCTCCCGCGGTTACACCATTGAAGGCCACGAGGCGCTCACACCTGCGGAAGTCGATCAGATCTTCTACCAGGAAATCGGCCCCAACTTCTTCAGCACTATGGAAATCCCCCTGAAGACCGGGCGCGAATTCACCATGCGCGACGATTTCAGCTCTCCCCGTCGCGTCGTCGTCAACGAAGCCTTCGCCCGTCGTTACTGGCCCGGACAAAATGCCGTGGGCAAGCAGGTGAAATATGGCCCCGCCGATTCCAAATCTCCGTGGATGGAAGTAATAGGTGTCGCCGGGAACTCCAAGTTCGAGTCGCTGCACCAGATCGCGGACGCCACCCCGGTGGTGTACGGACCTCTCTTGCAGAGTCAGGTGATCATGAACATGAATCTGGTGGTGCGCACACAAGGCGATGCCGCGGCCATGATGGCCGCGCTGCGCGATGCCATCCAGCGTTTTGATCCGGAAGCCCCGGTATATAATGTCGCCACGCTCGGCGACCGAATGCACGAAAACGCCGCGGGGGCGCGCTCCTACGCCATCCTGCTCGCTCTGTTCGCATTACTGGCTCTGATTCTTGCGGTGATCGGAATTTACGGACTCATCAGCTATTGGGTCAGGCGGCGTTGGCAAGAAATGGGCATCCGCATGGCCCTCGGTGCGCGGCCGAGTGACATCTTCGCGCTCGTCCTTGGCAGCGGCATTCGTTTAACCCTCGCCGGAATCGCCGCAGGCCTCCTGGGCGCCTTGGCCCTTACCCGCGCGCTGCAAAGCATGCTTTTCGACGTGCGGGCCACCGATCCTCGGACCTTTGCCGCGCTATCTCTATTGCTCTTGCTCGTGGGACTGCTGGCCTGCTACATTCCCGCCCGCCGCGCCACCCGTGTCGATCCCATGATCGCATTGCGCCACGAGTAGCAAGTACCATAGCCGGGTTTGGCTCGATGCGAGGACGTTGTAGCCGGGCGCTGTAGTATATCCTGTGCAAAGGATACGATAGATTTCAGAACCCAAGGCCCCATGAAACCGAGCAACTCACATCCCCATCGAGTCCTCGTCGCCGACGATCAGTCCGACATCCGCGACGCTCTCCGCCTTCTGCTTCGCCGCGAAGGCTACGAGATTCACGGCGCCTCTTCTCCGACCGAAGCGCTTGCCGCCGTCGAAGCCCGCGAATTCGACGCCGTCCTCATGGATCTCAATTACGCGCGCGACACTACCTCCGGCCAGGAAGGACTGGACCTTCTCCCGCGTATTCAGATGGTTGACTCTACTCTCCCGGTAATCGTAATGACCGCCTGGAGCAGCGTCGAAGTCGCCGTGGAAGCCATGCGCCGCGGCGCCCGCGATTTCATCCCCAAACCCTGGGAAAACACGCGGCTCATCACGGTTATCCGCACGCAAATCGAATTGCGTCAGGCCCTGCGGCAAGCCTCCCGTCTTGAAGCCGAAAATCGTCTCCTTCGCGCCGAATCGCGCCCCACCATGATCGCCGAATCTCCCGCCATGCGCCCGGTCCTCGACCTCATCGGCCGCATCGGCCCCTCCGACGCCAACGTGCTCATCACCGGCGAGCACGGCACCGGAAAAGAAGTCGTCGCGCAAACGCTGCACGCCCTGTCTCCGCGCTCCACCACGCCGATGGTCACCGTGAACGCCGGCGGCCTTTCCGAGGGCGTCTTTGAAAGCGAACTCTTCGGCCACGTCAAAGGTGCTTTTACCGACGCCCGCGTCGATCGCGTCGGCCGCTTTGAGCTCGCCGACAACGGCACGCTCTTCCTCGACGAAATCGCCAACGTGCCCCTCAAACTCCAAGCCAAGCTCCTGCGTGTTCTCGAAACCGGCGAGCTCGAGCGCGTCGGCTCGTCGAGCACGCGCCGCGTCGATGTACGCGTCATCGCCGCCACGAATGTCGACGTCACCGCCGAAGCTGCCGCTGGACGTTTCCGCCAGGATCTTCTCTTCCGCCTCAATACCATCGAAATTCACCTACCCCCTCTCCGCGAACGCAAAGAAGACATCGACCTTCTCGCGCATCACTTCCTCCGCGGCTACGCCCAGCGCTATCGCAAAACCATCTCCGGCTTCGATTCCGTGGCCATGCAACTTCTCCACGAACATCCGTGGCCCGGCAATGTGCGCGAACTCGATCACGCCATCGAGCGCGGGGTCCTTCTCGCGACTGGTCCGACGGTCCGCGCCGCCGATCTCGGCCTCCGTGCAGCCGCCGCCGGCGCCACTCCGCGCCTCGAGGACATGAGCCTAGACGATGTCGAGCATCACCTCATTCAGCGCACCCTCGCTCGCCACGATGGCAACGTGAGTCAAGCCGCCAAAGCGCTCGGCCTGAGCCGCAGCGCCATGTACCGCCGTCTGCAAAAACACGGCTTGGAATGAAGCCGCTCAGCTACGAGCATCGCATCCTGCTCCTGGCTGTGGCGGCCGGACTCCCCGGCTCGCTCATCGCCATGATTCTGCTCTGGACCGGCGACTACTCCGCGCGCACCGTCTGGACTTTAGGCCTCCTCATCGTCGGCTTGTGGCTCGGGTTTGCCATTTCCGTGCGCCATCGCGTGGCCTTTTCCCTGCAAACGCTTTCCAATCTTCTGGCCGCGATGCGCGAAGAAGATTTCTCCGTGCGCGCCCGCGGCGCTCGCCGCGACGACGCTATGGGCGAAGTCATGATCGAAGTCAATTCCCTCAGCGAGACGCTCCGCGAGCAGCGCCTCGGCGCCCTTGAAGCCGGCGCGCTCCTACGCACCGTCATGGAAGAAATCGATGTCGCCATCTTCACCTTCGACAATGAAAACAAATTGCGCCTCGTCAATCGCGCCGGCGAACGCCTCCTCGCGCGTCCTCCCGAACGCTTGCTCGGCTTCACGGCCGCCGAACTCGGTCTCGGCGCCACGCTCGAAGGCGACTCGGTGCGCACCATGGAGCTGACTTTTCCAGGAGGTTCCGGCCGCTGGGGCATGCGCCGCGGTTTGTTCCGCCAGGCCGGTTTCCCGCATCACCTAGTGGTGCTGAGCGACCTGAGCCGCGCCCTCCGCGACGAAGAGCGCCAAGCCTGGCAGCGCCTCATCCGCGTCATGGGCCACGAGCTCAATAATTCCCTCGCGCCCATTCAATCCGTCGCGCAGAGCCTTGAGAGCGGCCTGAATGCCCTGCGCAATGAAGGCGACCTCCAGCCCGAACACAATCGCGCCCTGATGGACGACATTCAACAGGGTTTCGGCATCATTCGCTCGCGCACCGAGGCGTTAGCGCGTTTCATGGCGGCGTATTCCCGCCTGGCTCGCCTTCCGGCCCCCAAGCTTGCTCCCGTCAACGTCCGTGAATGGATCTCCCGCGTCACCAAGCTCGAAACCCGTGTCAAAGTCAAAGTCAACGAAGGCCCGGACATCACTATTCACGGCGACGCCGATCAACTCGAGCAATTGCTTATCAATCTCCTGCACAACGCCGCCGATGCTGTCCTCGATTCCGGTTCGCAAGCCAGCGTCGGCTGGGCCCGCCAGGATTCGCAACTCCACGTCTGGGTGCTCGACGACGGCCCCGGCATCCAAAACACCGCTAATGTCTTCGTCCCCTTCTTCACCACCAAACCGGGAGGCACCGGTATCGGTCTGGCCCTCAGCCGGCAAATCGCCGAAGCCCACGGTGGCACCCTAACCCTCGACAATCGCCCCAGCAAGAAAGGCTGCGAAGCGCGCCTCCGCCTCCCCCTCTAGCTTCCCGCTGTACCCTGCCAATGTGGCGCCCGCTTTCTGAAGCGGGCTGTTCTCAAGCGCCGGCGGTCACGCTGCGCGGTTGTAGCGGCACAGCCTGCCGTGTCCGCACGACGCCTTTGGCGTGCCAGGAATAAATCCTCTCCAAATCCGTCTACATAGCATGCCCACGCATTCAGCAGCGCGACAACTCTGGCCTGTCCGAACCTCGCAGAGCCGCTGCCCCCGGCTTGTGTCAGGCAAATTGTTCGCGCCACCGGGCAACGGCAACACGGCGAAAATGCATTGCAAGAAGGCTTCCTCGGAACCGCGGCACCACGCTACGCCGACCTGCTCCTCGTCTTGGCGATCGCCATGGGCCGGCACTCCTCGCTGGTGCGCAGCTTGCGCGCTTGCGCAAGTTTCGCGCGCACGGCGCATGCCAGGCAATCATCGTGCTCCTGAACGCTGCCATCATCGTCTCGATAATGCTCCCGTCATTTCGCGTTCGAGTGGCTCCCGGAATTCGGTTCAAACTCGGCAAGGCCTATTACGCGCTGTCCACAGCACACGCCGCCCTCGGCACCTTGGTCGAATCTGCCGCCCTATACATCCTGGTAGCGGCAGGCACAAACTTTCTCCCCCAGAAACTCCGCATCACCCGTTACAAGCTGTGGATGCGCAGCGTGCTTCTCGGCTGGTGGCTCGTTCTGTCCCCCTCGGACTAGCCACCTATGCCCGTTGGTATCTACCACACCTGTTTCCCCGATAACCCATGCAGCGCGGTGAAACATAAATCCCGCCGCCGCGTCTCTACTTATGCTCATGCGGGACGTTTCGCCACGCCCTTTCTAACAACGAGGGACCTCTCATGCCTAACTGGATGGCCGATCTTCGCGTCGGATTCCGCGCTCTGCGCCGCAACCCCGGATTCGCCCTCGGTGCCATTCTCGTCCTCGCTCTCGGCATCGGCGCCAACACCGCCATCTTCTCCATCGTCAACGCCGCCCTACTTCGCCCGCTCCCCTACAATGATCCCTCCGGCCTCATGCAGGTCTGGCACGTTCCTCCGGCCAAAAGTTTTCCCGGCTTGACCCTTTTCTCCGTCTCTCCCGCCAACTATCTCGACTGGCAGCAACAAAGCTCCTCTGTCGAATCCATGGCCGCCTACGGCTTCCGCAACTACACCTTCGGCGGCAGGGAGCGGCCGGAAGCCATTCCGGCCATCGCGGTCGCCCCGGACTTCTTCTCTATCCTGCGGGTCCGCCCTCTGTGGGGCCGTGTTTTTTCGCCCGAGGAAAACCGCCCCGGCGCCCCGAAAGTCGTCCTCCTCAGCTACAAATTCTGGCGTGATCATTTCGCTTCTGACCCCAACATCGTCGGACACGACATCCCCATCAACTCCGAGCCGTACTCGGTTGTGGGCGTCATGCCCCCAAGCTTCCGCTTTCCCGACAGTGCGCAGCTGTGGGTTCCTTTGGCTTGGTTCGACCAGGAGCGTGCCGTCCGCGACAATCACAATTACTCGGTGATCGCCCGCCTTAAACAAGGTGTTGATATCGAGCGGGCCAAGTCGGAACTTACCGCCATTTCTGTGCGCCTTGCACAGCTATATCCGGAAGACGACAAAGGCTGGGGCGCGACGCTCATACCCTTGCGCGAAGCATTGGTCGGTGACATTCGCTCCGCGCTCCTGATGCTTCTCGGCGCTGTTGTTTTCGTGCTCCTCATCGCCTGCGCCAACGTCGCCAATCTCGTGCTCGCCAAAACTCTCGCACGACGTAAGGAAATCGCCATTCGCACCGCTTTGGGCGCGGGCCAAGGGGCGATTCTTCGCCACCTTCTCGCTGAAACGGTGCTGCTCTCGCTCGCGGGCGGCGTGCTGGGCCTCGCCCTCGCCGACCTGAGCCTCCGTCTTCTGGTCGAGCTTCTTGCCGACCGCCTGCCAGGTTTTGTCGAGATCAACCTCGACACTCACGTATTGGCCTTCACACTTCTGCTCTCGATCGTCGCAGGCGTGCTCGCCGGCTTGATTCCCTCCCTGCGTTTCGCCCGCACCGACGTCAACGAAGCGTTAAAGCAAGGCCAGAGCCGCGGCAGCTCCGACTCGACCGGCGGCAAGACCCGCAATCTCCTGGTGGTCTCCGAAGTCGCTCTCTCCCTGGTTCTGCTCATCGGTGCTGGCCTGATGGTCCGCACCTTGTGGGAACTCCGCAGCGTGCGCCCCGGCTTCGACGCCTCGAACGTCCTCACCATGAGCGTTTCTATCTCTGGCGATAGATTTTCTACGCCGTCCGGCCAAATTAATTTCTTCCAGGAAGTTCTCGAGCGTACGCGCGCACTGCCCGGCGTGGACTCCGCTGGCGTGATCGATTCCCTGCCCCTCAGTGCCGGCGGCTCGCACCAGCCTTTCTCCATTGAAGGCCGCCCGGTGCTGCCGATGTCCGAACAGCCGGAGGTGGACGTGCGTCTCATCAGCCCCGGCTATTTGCGAGCCATGCGCGTGCCCGTCACTCGCGGCCGCGATCTCGGCGATGCCGATAGTGCCGAACGTCCCGGCGCCGCACTCATCAGTGATGCGCTCGCCCGCCGCTTTTGGCCCCGTGAGGATCCCATCGGAAAGCACATCGCGTTGACTTTCTTTCCCGGTGTTCCTCGGGAAGTCGTCGGCATCGTCGGCGATGTCAAAGGTGATTCGCTCGGCCAAACCCGCCCCGGGGACACTATCTACGTTCCCCTCGCACAGCTCACCGTTCCTGCCGGATCATCGTGGCGCTCCTTCGGCTTGACCCTCGCCGTGCGCACCTCGTCTGCTCCTCATAGCGCCGCCTCCGCCGTTACCAGCGCCATCCACGAAGTCGGCCCAGACATCCCCGTTGCGAACGTACTCAGCATGGACGACGTCATCGCTCAGTCCGTGTCCCCGCAGCGCTTCAATTTTCTCCTGCTCGCTTCCTTCGCCGCGCTCGCTCTGCTTCTCGCCGCCGTCGGCATCTACGGCGTGCTCTCCTACACCGTGCGCCGCCGCGTGCGCGAAATCGGCATTCGCATGGCCCTCGGCGCCACAAATTCCGACGTCCTGAAACTGGTAGTCACCGACGGCATGAAGCCCATTCTCGTCGGCGTAGCCATCGGCCTGGCCGCCGCGCTAACTTTGAGCCGTCTCATCGCCTCCCTCGTCTTCGGCGTCCACCCCATCGACCCACTGACCTTCTCCGCCGTAGCCCTTATCCTCATCGCCGTAGGCATTATGGCTAACCTCCTCCCCGCCTACCGCGCAACCCGCGTCGAGCCAGTCCGCACTCTGCGCGACGAGTAGCTGCATCCCGGGCACCGCAGGGGCGCGCTTTAGCGTTCCCGCTCTCCTAAGCTGCGCGTGACTGTTCCATCTTGACACCTCCATGCACCAGGGCTACGCTCTCACTCATTCCCGTAGGCCCCCACAAATTTCCCAAGGAGGTAACCCGCATGCATCGAATACTTATCGCCGTCGCGGTAGTGTCTCTCACCGCGGCAACCGCAGCGGCGCAGACCAAGATCTCCGGGACCCTTCAGTGTGGCAAATCCGATCCTCAACACATCATTCCCGTCGGCGATCATCCGGATCACAACCTCGCGGTCGGACAGTCCAAATGCACGTACGCAAAGTCCATGGAAATCGAAGGCGCCAAATCCACAGAAGGGGTGAGCACCGCAACGGATGACCTTAACGGAAACACAATCCGAAGCCGCGGCTTCCACGTAGCCACCATGGACAGCGGTGATAAATATTTCGTCTGGTATCAAGGTGCAGGAGAACTAAAGGGTGGTGCATTGCAAAGCGAGAAGGGTACCTGGGGCTTTACCGGCGGCAGCGGCAAACTCAAGGGCATCAAAGGAAAAGGCACCTACACCTGCACCCCTTCCGGCGACGGACTCACCTGCGAAGTCGAGGGCGAATACCAACTCGCAAAATAGCTGTGCATTTCGAATTAGCACTCCGAACGCGATCATCCGCTATCCTGGCACACCATGCCGTGCCAACCGCGACGGCGCAACTTGAAAGCTGTCGCTCCTACGTTAGCCGGCCTCGTCGGTCAGTGCCTCAAAAACTGCCCAATCCGCAGAGCCCGCTATCCTAGGAAGCGCCGTCGAGAGGGCAGGGCTCTATCCGGCAAGGGCCCGCGCTTCGTCTACTCTAGCTCGGCTGGCGTCGGCGGCTATTGTCTACTGTTTACGATCCCGCATAAAGCTGGAACGGAGCCCAGTAGTAAGGTTTGCTGAAGACCGAGTCGGAGTGCAGCAGCGAAAGCTTGGCGGCGCGCAACGCTGTCGCGGGATCGCGTCCTTGGCTCAGTTCCCGGTAAAGCTTGTCCATGAGCTGCGGGGTGGAGGCGTCGTTCACCTCCCAGAGCGCGGCGATGACGTTGTGGGCGCCGGCGCGAAGGAACGCCCACGAGAGCCCGACCAGCCCTTCTCCGGAGTAGGCGCGAGTGCCGGAACCGTTGCAGGCGGAAACTGTCACGAGGTACGCCCTGAGCGGATGCTTGACGATGTCGCGCGCGTAAAGTTTGAACGAATCGCCGTCGGGACTCAAAATCACCGCCGAATCCAGCGGATGTGCCCGGCTGGCGCTTCCGTGCGTGACAAAATGCAAATACGCGAAGCGCTCCGGCTGGCGCTTCAGAAACGCGGCGGGTGTGGCTTGCGCTCCGGCCAGCACTTCGCGGCGCGATTCGCCGAAGTAATGCTCCACGCGCTCCATTTCGCTGGCCGCCTGAGGCAGAGCCGGAAAATCGTTGCTCGCGGATACCGCGTTGCCGACCAGCAACAGATTCCGGTCGTTCGGAGCGGGCTGCGTGACGGAAGCAAGCAGTGTCAGCGAACTCGCGGTAGTCAGCGTGACATCCTCAATCCAAAAATGCCGCTTCGGATCAGGAACCAGCAAAGTCTCGAAATTCAGTCCGTACAAACTGCCGTCCGGAAGCACGATCACTCGCGCGTCCGGCGGGATAACTTTCTTGGCCGCTCCGATTAGCAGAGTGTAAAGCTTTTCCCCTTCGGAATTGCCAGCCGCCACCACGTCGCGCCCGCCCAGCACAGCCTCGCGGTACGATTTAACGAGCGGATCAATCTCTGTCGCGCCAGCCAGTATCAGGCACATCACCTTCTCCGGCGTAATGACCCACAGATACGATTGTTTCTGCCCCAACCAATAAAACAGCAAAGCCGACTTCATGCGCCGGGCGATTTTCAGCGGTTGAAAATTTAGCAGGGGGAACGAGAGAGTCTTCGGCGCCGCGCCAAGCCCTTCGGCCAAAGTGCGCGCCCGGCTCAGTTCCGCCACCTGCAAAGCGTCTTCCGGTCGGTGCCGCGAAATCAAAAACGCGATGTAGTCATCGTAAAATGCAATCGCGCTCGAAAGAAACGACAACCGCAAATCTTCCGCCTGCACCGACGAACGCACGCCTTCGATAGTCGCCAGCGAATGCCTAAACTCACTTTCCGCCTTCTCGTACTTTCCTTCGTCCGCGTAAACCCGCGCCAACCGCGCCTCCGCTTCCCAGCGCTGCGCTGTGTCGGCCTTGGGATCGGAAATGAGCTTTTGGAAGCATTCCCCAGCTTGCGTAAGTTCGCGCTTGGCCCCCGCGATTCGCCCTCGAACCAACAGCGATTCCTGTACCTCAGATGGTTCTAGGCCCGCCGGCTCAATTCGTGTTGCTTCCGCGTAGTATCTCTCCGCCGCTTCGGTTTGATCCGTTTCCAAGGCGATTTCAGCAAGATCATTCAGGTACTCGACGGGAATCGTTTTGTCGTCTTGCCTGCGCGCCAAATCCAGTGCTTGCGTCAGGACGTTTTCCGCCGCGCGATACTCGTGTTGCAGATAATTGACCGAGGAAATGCCCGTCAGCCAATAAATTTGGTCCCCTACCTGCCCATTTTGTGCCGACGCCTCCTCCGCTCGTTGGTAATCGCTCAGTGCGTTTTCAAAGTCGCCCAGCTCGCGAAGACTCCAGCCCATGTTTCCGTGAATGCGAGCCACCGAGCTTCGCGCGCCGATAGACTGAGAGAGCTGGAGAGCCTTGCGATTCCAGTCGAGCGCTTCGTCGTAATGCTCTTGCTTCGCGGCCGCCACACCCAAGCTCCCGAGAGCGGCAGCCTCAAGGAAAGGATCCTTCTCTTGTCGGGCGAACTCCATTGCTTGGCGATAGGCCGCTTGTGCCTCCGCTGCGCTGCCTTTCCAAAAAAAGACCGTACCTCTGCGAAGAGCAACTTGGCCTCGCAGTTCCGAATGATAGGCTCTAGCCAATGCGTCCGCCTCGTCAAGAAAGTGCTCTGCGTCGGTGAGCTTTTGAATGTAGGTGCTCGCGGCGGTCTGCGACAGCCTGCGCCACACCGCCAGGTCGCTGTGAATCAGCGACGAAGGAAGTTCTTGCGCGTTCAGCGCCAACGATTCTTCGTTTCTGTGTTGCCAGACGAGAATCTCGGCCTTCAATATTTTGAAGCGCCAGTGCCACTCTGCGGATGGGTCAGAATAATGCACCAACCCGCGGTCAGCGTCGCGGAGCGCGAGCTGCAGGTCGCCACGCCTCAATTCCAGCCAGGCATTTTCGTAGAGAGTCCGCGGTCGGAAAAGGGCGCCGCAGCCGGATGAGACGCAAATCACCCAGGCCAGAACTAGCCAACCTCTTACGGCCATGTCCGTCCGTTGGAAAGCGCTTGGACGACTGCCATGCCTGCGCCATTGGGGGAGCCAAGTTCGACGCGCAGCATAGTCAGCGTCTTCTGGCCGTGCTGGAAGTACACTTCGCCGAGGAAGACGTTGCCAAACTCGCGCACGTGGAAGCGGTGGCGTCCGTGGCGCTCGACCCCCGGACAGACATCCTGGCCCTCGTCCAAGCATTTGAATTTCACTTCCTTGACGAGCGAGCATAATAGCGCGCCGTGAGCTTCTGGCGGCCTTTTTTCGATCTTCGCATCGGGATCGACGGCCTTTACGGTTTCCTCCGCTAGCTTCCAGAACTCGTGCTTTTCCGGCAGCTTGCGAACCGCGAGAAAGGTGTCGAGCGTAAGGAGGTCACGGTGCAGATGAACGTAGGCCTCACAGCCGGCAACCCGAAAGTTCTCAAAGCGGCTGCCGATCATAATGATGCGGGCCTCGCCGCCGGCATCTTGGTCTTCCACGTCGTGCATGGAGGTAAGACGGCCGACGATGCGGTCGGCCGTGATGACATCGAGGATGTTCAGGCCTTCAACGGTCGAAGTTACCTGCGTGGTATGGGCGATTCTGGGCCGTCCTTGGGCGTCTTTCACCTCCATTTCGCTGCCCATCACGTGCGTATAGCCAGCTTTGAAGGACACCAGATTGTCGAGCCGGAAATTTTCAACGCGAGAGTTGCCAACGCCACCGATGCTTGGCAGCGTGCTGGGCGCTTGCACCTCAATGATGCGCTGAAAGGGCCGCCAGAATTGCCCGCTGAGCGCATGGGCACTGGCGTGATAGTGGAAGGTACGCTTGGCCATCAAGACACCTCGCTGGTAAGGTCTAGCAGGATACCTATTTAGGGACGAAATTCAATAGTGAATTGGAGCCGAAAAACGTCGATGGACACGCGGGGTTCGCTGTCGGCGCCCTGCTGGCCGAGGATGCGTAGCGTATAGGGTTCGGGCTGCAAGGTTCCGGCCGGAACGATGAGATGGACGGAGCGCTTGGCGTCTTCGGCCGAAACACGGCTCTGATATACCGAATGCCCGGCATAGTCTTGAATTTGGCAAAGATAAGAGGAGAGATCCGGCGCCGGAGGAATATCGACTTCCACAATTACCGGCTGGTTCTGCTGGATGGCAAAGGACTTAGCGGCTTGACCGCGCGAATTCGCCCCGATGAGCGAAACGAAGCTGGCTTGGCCGGCGGTTGGAGTCGCGGTTGCGCGCTTCAGGCCGGGAATGGTGACAAAACTCTGATACGCGAGGGCCGCCGCGAGGACCGTTAGTGCCGGAAGCAGCAGGGCCGGACGAAGCCAAGGAAACCAACCTTGCTCGCCATGCTCTTTCTCTCGAAGGACTTCGCGCGGTTCCAAACGAAATTGTGCGCGGCTGGCGTCGAGGAAAGCCACGGCAGCTTTTATGTCCGCGGCGCACTCCCGGCAATCGAAGTAATGCTCCTCGTATTCGTCTCGTAACGCGGCAGTTAGCTCCCCGAGAAGGTATTTTTCCGCTGCCTGAAGCCGCAGAGCCTCAGAATGGTCCATGAGATTCATCCGACAAGTAGTGTCTATGGGGGCAAAAATGTTTCATGCGCTTCCCTTCCCGAGCGCCCGGTCCGCCTGGGCGATATTCTGTTTCAGGTACACGGCCTTGAACTTGTCTTTAGCGCGATGAAGTAACACACGCAGGTAGCCGCGATCCACTTGCAAGAGCCGGCAAACTTCGTCCTTGTCCTTTTCTTCCAAGAAGATAGCTCGAAGCAACTGGCGGTCGCGTTTGGGTAGGGTGTCCAAAATGCGGCGAATGTGCTGACCCATTTCCTCGGTAGCCACAGAATTTTCGACGTCGAGCACGCGATCGCTCTTTTCAAGATGGAATTCTTCCAACTGGTCGCTGCGCCCCGTGGAGCGATAAAATTCCATTAACACATTGTTGCAGACGGAGTTAACGAAGGCCCCGAAGCGTTCTGGCTGGCGCACTCCGCCGGGAGTGCGCAGAGCGGCGATGACGCGACGAAGAGTTTCCTGACGCAACTCGTCGACGGTATCCTGAGCGAGCATGCGGGCGCGCAGCTTGATGCGGAGCAGCTGCTCGAAGTAGGAGACAAAATGCCCTTCGGTCTGGGGGTCACCCTGCCGCAGTCGTGCGACATACGCTCCGTCAAAAGCGAAAAGTTCCAACCAGTACTCCCGAAATACTTGTGGGACGGGAGTATAGCGTCCATAGCATTTCGGGGCAATGGAACGCGGGTGCCAACGGAATTCCTGAAACGAAATGCGGATGAGCTGCACTACTTGGCAATAGGAAACCCAATGCCCTGGGAGTCCTAATACGTGAGCGCAGTTTTGCGCTCGTGCGCGCAGCGGCGGGCGCGCTATCGTTGCCTCGAAACAGCGGCAGCGCGCCCACCGCAATCTTGCTGCTATCCGAGGTGAAACGATGGGCCAGGCTGTTCCCGCGTCCGAGGCCGGCATGACCGCGCTCAGCATGGAGTTTGTGTCCAAGCCCGAAGAGGCGCACCGGCTGCGGGCGGCGATTCGGGGAGCGATCGACGGGGCGCTGGGGCAGGTGCCGGGATTTGCGGGTTGCATGCTGCTGATTTCGGACAAGGAGCCGCGGCTGGCCACGGTGATCACGTTTTGGGAGGGTGAGAAGCGCGCAGGGCTGTCAAGCAACGGCGTGGCCTGGATCCACAAGATTGTGGCCCCGTTTCTCGATCATTGCTTGCAGGTGCGAACGCATGACGCATTCTGCCCGGTCACGGCTCTGGCCTCGCCCGCGCGTGTGAACAGCGTTGTGGAAGATCGATATCACGTCAGCGTAAGGCCATAGAACTCGCCCCGCTACCGTCCGGAGCCACTGCTCTGGCGTGTCCGTCGATGCTACGGAACGCGCAAAGACCGCCGCTTGCAGCGGAGCGTTATTTCGGAGGCTCGGTCATCTCCATGGCCCAGATGGCTGCGGGGCGCATGTACATTGACGCGCGGTAGTTTCCGGTAATGTCCCAGGCTTCCGGAGTGCGGAACCAGTAACCTTTATTTTCATAACTGGTGTGGTAGATGCCCCAGGCGGTTTTGTAGGCTTCGTTTTTCATTCCTTCGCTGAGCATCAGCGCGGCCAAGCCGAACGTGGTGCCGGTCCAGACTTCCTGGACTTGTTCGTTGGTTTTCACCAGCGAGCCGTCCGGAGCGATGCCATTGACGGCGCCCATGCTGCCGTCGGCAAATTTCATGACGTTGAAGTCAAAAATTTTGTGCAGCGCGCTGAGCTGCATTTCTCGCGGAACAAGGTCTCCAAGGCCGGTCATGTTGGCGTACCACTGGCCGGCGAGCTGGTCGGCTTGAATGTTGTCGCGGTATTCGCTGCCGGTATCGTAGAGAAAATATTCCTTGTTCCAAAGCTTTTTGATGTAGCTGGCCTGCGCCTTGGCAAAAAGGTTGTGGTATTTGACGACGCCGGCAGAATCGCCGAGTTGCTTGGCAATTTCCTCCGCGGAGCGAAGAGCGGCGAGCCACAAGCCTCCGGAATAGGCGCTCTCCCCGCGCACCACCCATTCGTCGTAGGTTTGGTCGGGATAGCCTTCGTTTTGGGGAATGCCGCTGCCATCGTGGTCATATTTCTGCAAGTAAGCGAGGGATTCCTCTACTGCGGGCCAGGTAGTGCGCAGAAATTCCTTGTCCTTGCGGCCGGTGAAAACGAAATCGCGATAGACCATCAAGACAAACTTGGGATTCAAGTCTTTCCAGCCGTTGGTGTCTTGCCAGCTGAATTGATTGATTTGCTTGAAGGGATCTTCGTCGGGGACGCCGAGGTCGTGAGGCACAGCACCTTTGGCTTTGCGGATACGGAAGTTAAGTTGCCCGGAATGGACAGTTTTCCATATCCATTCCATTTTCTCGGGAGCCTCCTCGGGAACGGTGGCGGCAAATTCGCGCATGACATTTTTTTCTAGCTCGGGCCAGAACTTGAGGAGGGGCATGGAGCCGTAGAAACGAACGTCAAGTGTTTCGTAATAAGGATAGTCGTAGCACTCCATAAAGGAATAGACGGGAGACGCTTGGGGATTGGAGCCGACCGGCCGCCCCCAGAAGGAGCCGAGATCAGCGAGAGGATAAAGCTCGTTGAACAGCATGCCGCGATACCAGAGCGGTTTGCTTTCATCGTTGACGTAAGGCGCTTGCCACGCGTCGATGGCTTCGCTCCAGGCGGAGGCATTCCTCAGCGCATCGCGGGCTATGGGCCAGGCGGTAGTGCCCTGCGCGCCGTAAAAATCGGTGTAGCGACGATGCCATTTGCGGCCGGATCCGAATTCCGTGATGGGCAAGTCCCACGCGATGACCATGGGGATAACGCGCTTTTCACCGGGTTCGAGGGTGAAGCGGACGGCGATAGCGCCGGCAAGAGGCTCCCCGCTGCTGGTCCAGGCGTCGTCACTGTTCAAGAGGGTGCCATTCTTCGCAAAGGGCCCCCAGACCTCCTGGCCATCGCGATCGGGTGCGAAGGTGGTTTGGTAGGAGACCTCAACGCCCGCAGATTCGAGTGCGGCGATTACGAATTGGCCGTCCCATTCCTCCTCTACCGGACCGAGGTGATTGCGATCGAAAACAATGCCTTTCATTGTTCCTTTTGCCCCGGCTACTTCCTTCGAGCCTTTGAGCGGGCGAGGAAACGGCTCGGCATGGAAAACGTTGTGATTACCGTCATTGATTGCACCCTTTAAGTCGCGGCCGAAGGTTCGAAACAAGCCGAGCATATTTTCCCAGGAGAGCAGAATGGAAACGGTTACGCGATGCTTGGTGGGATTTTCCGCCTGCCAGCGGTAGACAGCCACGGGGTAGCTGGTTTCTTTGTAGTTGTCGGGAAGAATAGGCGAGAACTGCTCCACGGTGACGTGAGCGGGAAATTTGTCCCAGCGATAATCGAACCAGGACTTGGGATAGAGCGCGTAGTAGTCACCGGCGCCGAC
>Ga0137398_10000047_pt1 | contig 30605 bp, 26 predicted proteins | sample czorhiz216metaG_FD_106659 | JGI IMG/M metagenome (GOLD analysis project Ga0137398, IMG submission 106659) | Vadose zone soil microbial communities from Angelo Coast Range Reserve, California, USA - czorhiz2.16 metaG | ecosystem: Environmental > Terrestrial > Soil > Vadose zone | place: USA...
AACCGCGTACCTGCTCCTGCATGGCGAACTGCCCACGGCGTCGCAGTTGAAGGATTGGACCTACAACGTCACGCATCACACTTTCATCCATGAGAGCATCAAGAAATTTCTGGACGGCTTTCACTACGACGCCCATCCCATGGGCATGATGATCTCCACGATCGCCGCACTTTCCACCTTCTATCACGACGCCAAAGACATCTTTAGCGCCGAGTCGCGCAAGAAGCAGACCTATCGTCTCGTCGGAAAGATTCCGACGATTGCGGCATTCTCTTATCGCCACACCCTGGGCATGCCGTTCATTTATCCGGACAATGACCTCAGCTATCCGGGCAACTTTCTCAACATGCTCTTTCGCACCACCGAACCTAAGTACCGGCCGAACCCCACCCTGGAGCGCGCGCTCGACGTTCTTTTCATCCTGCATGCCGACCACGAGCAGAACTGCTCCACAAACACCATCCGCGGTGTGGGCAGCTCCCACGTCGATCCCTACTGCGCCACCGCCGCGGCCATCGCTGCGCTCTACGGCCCTCTCCATGGCGGCGCCAATGAAGAAGTTCTGCACATGCTCATGGAGATCGGCTCGGTACAGAAAGTTCCCGAGTTCATCAAGCGCGTCAAAGCCGGTGAAGTCAAGCTCATGGGATTCGGCCATCGTGTTTACAAGAATTACGATCCGCGCGCCCGCATCATCAAGCACATCGCTTATGAAGTCTTCGAACTCATGGGCAAGAACCCCCTTCTCGAAATCGCTCTCGAGTGCGAGCGCATCGCTCTCGAAGACGAATACTTCGTCAAGCGCAAGCTCTATCCCAACGTGGATTTCTACACCGGCCTCATTTATCAATCGATGGGTTTCCCGATGACCATGTTTCCCGTTCTCTTCGCGATTCCGCGCACTTCCGGCTGGATCGCGCAGTGGGAAGAGATGCTCCTGGACCCCGAGCAGAAAATTGCGCGCCCGCGGCAGATCTATCTCGGGCACGGCACGCGTCATTACGTTCCGATCGATCAACGGATTTAAAAACACGGTAGCCACTTTGCATACGCTCTCCGGGACGCTCTCGACAATCCCATCCCTTGGCGTATAGTTATTTTGTAGAGAGGTTGTATGACGCAAGTCCCCAATACGCCCACGCATGCGGGCGCACGGCGCCGCAGTCAGCGCGTGCTAATGCAAGTCGGCATCCGCATACGCGGGAAGGACTCTCAGGGTAAGGACTTCGAGGAATTCACCGAAACTCTTGCCATTAACGCCCACGGCGGCTTGGTTCTGCTTGCCGCCCGCCTCACCAGCGGCAGCGCGGTTCAGGTGCGGCACAACAAAACGGAAGAGGAACAGGAGTGCCATGTGGCGTTCCTCGGCCCGGTGCGTGGCGGCAAGGCAGAGATCGGTCTGGAGTTTACCGCACCGCGCCCAACCTTCTGGCGTGTGGCCTTCCCTCCCGAAGACTGGACCCCGAGGAGTCCCGAAGCCCGCACGATTTCCACCAATCGCTCGGTCAAATAGCCTGCTCCTCCTAGCGCGCGCCGCTTTTTCCGCTTTGCGTCCTCTGTGCTCTTTCTGAACTCTGTGTAAAGTATTTTTCCGCCGGTCCAAACAACACTGGACTATTCACAGGAAACGGCACTAAGAGGTGAGATCGAGGATATTCCGGGTGCGAAAATATTCAGCTCCGAGGCCCCTTTTTACCCATCATCGCCGCCAGCAGCCATTTCCTCAGCACCATGAGGTAATAGGGTCTTGTTTCTCGAAACATCAGCCCCATGCCTTGATCTGCCTGAGAATAGATGACGCTTGCCTGCGCCTCAAAAAACTCGGTCTCGGTGAAAAGCTTTATCGCCAGGGATGCCCCCAGCGGATAAGGGCTCTGGGTATCCACGTAGCAGCCGTTCAAGCTGAGCTCCTTGACACGGGCTGTTCTCTTGTCTTCGGACGCGCCTTCGCGCATCTCAATGGACCCAACGAACGGATACCGGGGATTTCGGCGCCGATCCTGTTCCATGGGACTCCCGGGAGAGAACCACGACGATTCTACTCCGGCACTACCAATTCTACTCGATAATTTTCTTTTGAACTGTTTGAATGGATAGAAGTTGCGCACGTGAAGAGTTGCCGCTCGCGTGTCACTCTTTACTCAATCTCCGCAGGCGCACTCCGCAAACGCCGCGAGGGGAACTCTCTGTTCGCGTTTGCCTTGCTCGCCGCGCCGCGCAATCTGCAGCACCGCTGCCGCGTGCGCTTGCCTGTGCCTGGCGGGCCGCAGCGCCGCGCTCAGCTTTTCCCGGAGTCTCCGGCGCGCTCGGAAGAGCCTGAGCCGCACGGCCATCGCCGAAATCCCCAGCCTCTCTGCAACTTCCTGCGTCGAATACTGCAAGACGTCGCGCAAGAGGCACACCTGGCGCATATCCGCAGCCAGTTGCTTGATCGCATTCGCCATCAACTTGCCCATTTCGCGCCGCGCGAAGCGTTCTTCGGGATTGTCTTCGCACGCTGGTGCGTTACTTCCCAGCGTTTCTTCGCCCGGCCCGCTCGGCTCTTCAAGCGAGAAGAGTTTCCCGTCACGTCGCTTGCGGATCACGTCGATCGACGCGTTTGCGGCGATGCGCGAAACCCACGCGTGCAGGTCGTCCCGGTTTTCGCCCGGCGTGCCGGCAAACTGCTCGAGGCGCGTCATGGCCTTCAGGAAGGCGTCCTGGCGCACGTCTGCCGCGTCCGCGGGATTGCGCGTCAGCCGCAGTGCCCCCAGGTATAGGCCGGGTGCGTATGGCAGGATCAGCTTGGCCAGCGATTCGCGGTCGCCCTTTCGCGCCTGCAGAAGCAACGCGGAGCGGGCGGGGCCATCAAGAAATCGGGAGGTGCTGCACATGGTGTAAGTAAAGATCGGCAGGCCAATCGCCACCGCCACAACCGCTATAAGTACTTGTAAATAAATATGTTAGCGTCGTTCTATGATAAGGACCCGGTAGCAGGAGTGACCGCTTGTGGGACAGAGCGTGGCGATTCCGGTCACAGGTCCAGCCCTCCCACTCACTGTGCAATTCGCAACTTCTTAGAAAGCGCCAGATTTAATCAGCGATCTGAAGTTTGTCGTCGTGCATTTCCCACTCGATGCGCACTAGAAAATCGAAGTGCATTCCCTCCGTTTTCAGCCAGGCTTCCAGATTCTCGCGAGAGTCGGCACGAAATTCGACGAACATTTTTCCTTCGAGCATGTTGACGAGGACGCGTTCCGCATGTGCGAGCCCTCCGGCCTGCATGCGCTGCGCAAGAGCTTCGGCTCCCTGGCGCGTGAGGCAGGCAAGCGTGTGTTGCGTGAGGTAGCGTGGCATGAGTGCTCCTAAAATGTAGACATCCAAGTATTTCATAGACCGCATTTTAGCGGCGCGCTCGAGCCATGGCGCAAGGAAATTCAGGATCGGCAAGATGCGACGGTCCCCCAGAGGCAAAATACAGGAAACATTTCGCGCCACTGGTCGTCTTTTTGGTATGAACTTCCTTACAAATTTGCGGCACACCTTCCGGCAAATCACCAACAATCCTGGCTTTTTCGCGCTGGCGGTCGCGGCCCTGGCGCTGGGAATCGGCGCTAACACAGCTATTTTCAGCGCGGTAGAGGCGGTGCTGCTGAGGTCGCTGCCGTATTCCCAACCTGACCGGTTGGCGGTGGTGTGGGAGGACGCTTCGTTTATCGGTTTTGCCTTCAATACTCCCGCGCCGGCCAACTATCTGGACTGGCGGGCGCGAAACCAGGTGTTCACCGATATGTTGGCGACGCGGTTCGTCACGGCCAGTCTGACGGGAGATGGGCAGCCGGAACAGCTTTCGGGAAAGAAGGTGACGCCGAATTTCTTTGATGTCCTTGGCGTGCAGCCGGTCGCCGGACGTCCGTTTACCGTGGAGGAGGATAAGGCGCAGACTCCTGTCGTGGTGTTGAGTTACAACCTGTGGCGCAGGCGCTTCGGCGGTGATCAAGCGATCATTGGGCGGGAGATCCTGCTGAACGGGGTGCAGACGAAAGTGGTTGGCGTAATGCCGAAGGATTTCTTTTTTGGCGACCGCAAAAACAGCGACTACTGGGTGCCGATGGCGTTCACACCCGAACAATGGGCACGGAGGCAATCGCACTTCCTTACGGTAGTCGCACGGCTGAAACCGGGAGTAACGACTCAGCAGGCCCAGACGGACATGCAACGAATTGCCTTGGGCCTACAAAGGCAGTACCCGGAATCAAACGCCAAGGTGGGCGCGGTGGTTGTACCGATTCAAAAGGATTTTGCGGGAGACGCCCGGAGCGGACTGCTGGTGCTGCAAGTTGCTTCCCTGTTCGTGCTGCTGATTGCGTGCTCGAATTTGGCGAACTTGTTGCTGGCGCGATCGACAGGCAGGAGAAGAGAGATTGCAGTTCGGCTGGCGATGGGCGCATCGCGCTGGCAAATTGCTTCGCAGTTGCTGACCGAAAGCCTGGCGCTGTCCGCTGCGGGCGGATTTCTGGGGTTGTGGGTCGGGCAGATGTGCTGGAGCGTATTTGGGCAGTTGGTGCCGGAGCAGGCAGGAGACGGATTCGCAGTGAATGGGCCCTTGCTGCTATTCACCGCCGGGATTTCGATTGCGGCAGGAATGTTGTTTGGCTTCGCACCAGCGCTGCGAGCGACCCGCGTGCCGCTGCAAGAATCGCTCAAGGATGGAGGCCGAGGCGGAGAATCGCGCAGCGGACTCCGGCTGCGCGATACGCTGGTGGTAGGACAATTTGCGCTGGCCTTCGCTCTGCTGGTGTGCGCCGGGTTGATGATCCAGACCATCTGGAATCTGCGGAAACAAGAACTGGGATTTCAGGCCGATCATTTGTTGACCATGGGAGTGCCCCTGCCTGAGAAGAAATACGACACGGACGAAAAGGTGCGCGGATTCTTTCACGCCGTGGAGGAAAACGTACGCGCGCTTCCGGGAGTGAAGGGAGCCGGATTTGGGTCCGACGCGCCGTTCATGACCAACGGAGATACGGAAGGCTACACCGTCGAGGGCCAACCGCCGCTGCCGACGGGAGAGTACAACGACGCCCTCTACCGGGAAGTCACGCCTGGGTATCTGGAGATGTTGGGCGCAAGAGTGAAAGAAGGCCGCTTGCTGGACGAGAGCGACCACCAAGGCGCGGCGCTAGCCGTGGTAGTGAATGAGTTTCTCGCCAGCCGGCACTGGCCGGGAAAGAGCGCAGCCGGGAAACGCATACGCTTCGGGGGCGAGAAAGAACCCTGGTGGGCTGTGGTGGGCGTCGTACGCGACATTCGCGAACGAGGACTCTTGTACGAGATGAAGCCAGCGGTGTACGTGCCAGTGACACAGGTAAAGAAGCCGGGCGGGTTTTCGATGCTTGTGGTGCGAACGTCGAACGAACCTCAAAACACGATCAAGATGGTCGAAGATGCGGTGTGGTCGGTGGATCCACAGCAACCAGTATCGTATGTCCGCACGATGGACCAACTCATGGAGACGGACGTTGCGGACCGCACACGCCCCATGATCCTCCTGGGAGTCTTCGCGGGGCTGGCGCTCGTGCTCGCATGCCTAGGCGTGTATGGGGTGCTGGCTTATGCAGTGGCGCAGCGCGCGCGGGAGATCGGAGTGCGCATGGCCCTGGGGGCAAAGCCAGTGGACGTGACGCGAATGATTCTAGGGCGCGGAATGAAATTGAGTGCCATCGGATTGCTGGCGGGCGGAGCGCTGGCCGCGGGACTTGCCGTCTTGTTGCGGACGCTGTTGTTCGGGGTAACGCTGGTGGCACCAGGCATTTACGCAGGGACAGCCGCCGCGCTTGTCATCGTGGCCCTGGCGGCGTGCGTGATTCCCGCCCAGCGCGCATCGCGCGTGGATCCTGCAGTGGCCTTGCGCAACGAGTAGGGCCGGAAAAGCATTCGAGATCACCGCCCTGTCCGAACTGGCAGGTTGGCAGTGAAGCACATTCTCCGCGTACAACCGTTCGTCCTGCCGGACACGTTCTACACTCAAAGCTGAGAGGGACGGAACGGCCCCGGCTACGAATCGAAGCGCAATCCTTCCACGGCGTTTCCTGCGGGGACACTGACGAGGTTGGAAAAAATGAGACGCACACTCGTATTCATATCGATTTTCCTGCTCATGCTCGTGACGGTTCGCGGCCTATCGGCCGCCCCGCAAAGCAAAGGATCCTCCACGCTGAGCGGCATGGTTCTGGGCCCGGACGACAGGCCGGTGGCCCACGCAAGCGTGTCCTACCAATTGTCGAGCGGCAGCGCGCCGCACGCGGTGCACACGGACTCGCATGGGCATTTCTCGATTTCAAAGCTGCGCGCGGACAACTATGATCTCCGGGCGTCTGGAAAAGGTGTTTTTTCTACCTGGGAGAAGAACGTCACGCTGCGGTCCGGGGAGAATAAGAACCTGACGCTGCGTTTGGTTTACGCAAGAGAAATTCCGAAGGCCTACGTAAAGAGCAAGCCAAAGCAGTAAGTTTCTTCCCTCTTGAACCCATCGCGCGAGAGATCTTTACCCCGCCGCTGTGAAGAAACCCTGAAGCGAACTACGACGCCGAGATTCAGACTGCTTATTGATAGATGAGCTGGGCAAGCTCGTGCAGATCGGAGGCCGAGGCATCCGAGATGGCGCAGAATTCCATGCCCTGATGACGCCAGTGAACCCACTGATAACCCTGGCGGGCACCCGGCGGATGAATGGGCGTGTCCGGCTCTTTGGTGGGCAAAACAAAAACGTTAATGAGGTGCTTGCGGCGTGAATAAACCAGAGCGGCTACATTCTGGCCGCCGAGAACATCAAGACGCCCGCCGACCAGCGGAAAACCTTCATCCGCATAATCCTTCACGGGGGGAACAAAGGCGAGCTTGCCGTTGAACCAGGGCTTGACGGTGTGCTGGTCGGTGGAAGCCACGTCGGTAAGGTGGCCGGGCTGCAGGGAGCGAACGTGAGCGTCGATGATCTCGGCGGCAGTAAAGGGAGCAGAAGCGGCACTATTCTGCACACGCGGCCAGGAAAACCAGGAAACAGAAGCAATCATCAGAACGGCGGCGGCAACCGCTAGCCATCGCCAGGCGGGAATCCGCAGCGCGAATGAAGAAGCCGTAGCTGCATCAAGATCGGCGCGAATTTTCTTGCGCAGAGAGACAGGCGCGCGCTCGTAAAGACTGGCGCCCTGCAAAGACGAACGCAGAGATTCCTCGGCTCCGAGAGCCGTGGCGCATTCGCGGCAGGATTCGAGGTGACGCTCGAATTCCGCAGCACGCGAGGCGTCAAGCTCACTATCGAGATACCCGTGAAGAACGGTAGGCGTGAAATCACAGCTCACGGGAAGCCTCCTGCGGAGAGGCGTGCGTGAGGGCGCGTTGGAGGCGCTGGCGGGCGCGGGCCAGAGCGGACATGACCGTGCCGATGGGGATGGCGGTGATGGACGCAATTTCCTTGTACGAACAGCCTTCCAGTTCGCGAAGAACGAGAACTTCACGGAAACGCGGCGGAAGCGTTTCGAGTGCACGCGTCAAGTGCTCTCGATTGTCTCCGGCAATCGCCAGAGCTTCCGGGGAGATGCTGGGCTGAGGATGCAATTCTTCGTCGAATTCCGTCATGAGTTCCACAGGGCGATTCTTCTCCAACCAGGTATAACAAGTATTGCGCACAATCTGCAAAAGCCAGGCGCGCGCGTCCCCCCCGTGAAACCCCCGGAAAAAACGGTAGGCGCGGAGCAGAGCCTCTTGTGCAACATCTTCCGAATCCGCGCGACTTCTTAGCAGCCACCGGGCCAGATTGAAAGCGGCATCGAGATGCGGCAGCACGAGCTGCTCGAAGCGCGCCCGGTCCTGCGCATCCAACACGTCCGCACCCTTTCCCTGGTCAGAGCCACTCATATGCAGGAACCGCCTAACGGGGCATTTTATTCCTAGATACCCCTTTGATGTGACGAATAAGGCAAAAGGTTCGTAAGCGGCTAAACCGGGAATAATTGGCGGTCCCTGGAGGTCTGCACAAACGAAACACGTCCCATATGCGGCGCGGGCTCCCTGGACTCTCTCACCCGCGCCGCCCTCCCAAGAAAATTGGCGGGAACGGGCGGCAATAAATAGTTACGGATACTGGTGTCTTCAGAAGTCGAGGAGGAAAAAATGACGGGTAAGAGTAAAGACGAAATCCTGCACGATCGCAACGACGACGGGATCGACCGGCGGGGATTCTTGAAGTGCATGGCTTGGGCGGGTACAGGAGCCCTTTGTGTGATGAGCGGCGGCGTGCTGAAATCGCACAGCCTCAGCCGGCTACCAGGGCTGAGTCCGAAAGAAGCCATGGGCGAACTGAGCTTTGTGCAGATCAGCGATAGCCACATGGGATTCAATAAACCGGCAAATCCCGACGTTGCAGGCACGCTGAAAGCCGCTGTGGACAAGATCAACGCCCTACCGGCGGCGCCGGAATTCCTGCTGCACACGGGCGATATCAGCCACCTCTCGAAGCCAGAGGAGTTTGATACCGTCGACCAGATTCTGAAGAGCGCCAAACCCAAGGACGTCTTTTATGTGCCGGGCGAACATGATGTGCTGAACGACGATGGGAAACAGTTCCTGGAGCGCTATGGAAAAGGCGGTAAGGGCGGGGGATGGTACAGCTTTGATAAGAAGGGCGCGCACTTCATCGGGCTGGTCAACGTCATGAATCTGAAAGCCGGTGGGCTCGGAACGCTTGGCCACGAGCAGCTCCAATGGCTGGAAGACGACCTGAAACACTTGAAACATAGCACGCCCATGGTGGTATTTGCGCATATTCCGCTCTGGTCCGTCTATCCGGAGTGGGGTTGGGGTACGGAAGATAGCGCTCAGGCGCTGGCGTATCTGAAGAAGTTCGGCTCGGTGACGGTGCTGAACGGTCACATTCACCAGACCATGCAGAAAGTCGAAGGCAACGTCACGTTTCACACTGCTGCGTCAACCGCGTTCCCGCAACCGCAGCCGGGCAAGGCCGATTCGCCGGGGCCGATGAAGGTGCCGGCGGAGCAACTGAAGAGCGTGCTGGGAATCACCGATGTGAACTTCGTTCAGGGGCAGCATGCGCTGGCCGTCGTGGATTCGACGCTCGCGTGACCGGAACTAGCCCAGATCAAGAAACCAATCAGCTCGGAAGTTAAGTTGAACAGGAGAAAAAGAATGAGGAGAAGTGTGTCTATAGCAGTTTTGACAGTGGCGGTGGTAATCGGCGTGGGAACGGTCGACGTAGGCCAGAAGGACTTACTGGCAAGCGCGCAACAGAAGCCGGAAACGACGGAGGTAAAGATCGATAACTTCAGCTTCGGCCCGGGAACGCTCACCGTACCCGTAGGAACAACGGTGACGTGGACCAACCGCGACGATATCCCACATACGGTCGTCAGCACGGAGGGCGCGTTCAAATCCAAAGTGCTCGATACGGATGAGAAGTTCGCTTACACCTTCAGCAAAGCGGGAACTTATCCCTACTTCTGCTCGATCCACCCGAAGATGACCGGCAAGGTCATCGTGCAGTGAGTGAGGAAAGGCCTTGCATCCGTTCGACATCCAAGCGGCGCTGCTTGCGAAACACGCGCAACATGTGGTGCTGATTCATTTTCCGATCGCCCTGTTTATCGCGGGCGTGGCGTTTGATTTTCTGGCGCAATGGAGGAAACGGCAATTTCTGGCCGCAGCAGCTTATTGCAATTTGCTGGCTGCGGCGGTTGTCACGGTGCCAGCATTGATTACCGGTGTTCTCGCCTGGCAGTGGCAGCTCGCAGGGCAGCGGCTAAAGGGTATCCTCCTGATGCACCTCATACTCGGTTGGGCTTCCAGCCTGCTGATCTGGATAGTCTTTCTCGTCCACCTGAGAGCACAGCGCAAACACGGAGGAGTTCTGCCCGCTTACCGCCTGCCCATGGAGGCGATCGGAGTCGCACTGGTGACGGTAACCGGACACCTCGGCGGATTCTTGAGCGGCGTGAATGGGCCGGGATAGGGATCTTTAGCAAAGAGGCCGGGCACGCTACCCCCTGTTTCTTGTCGAAGAGTGCGCAATTTCATGAAAAAAAAAGAGTTGTGATTATCGCAAATGCAAGAAAATGCAGTGGAGTGTGCAAGAAGATGAAAAGATGGGGATAGTTAGTAGCGGGTGGTGGGTAGGGAAGAGAGGAATGCCCCCAGCCCCCCATCAAATGATGCATGAATATCAAAAGAGAAGACTCAGGAAATGAGCATTTTGCAAACGATTGATTCTAAAGAATATGTTTGTCGGTCATTTCGGAAAAGCAAGAACCGAAACGGCAACCCGCAAAAAAGAAAATCGGGAGTCACCCGCACTCCAACTATTGTTAACTGAAGAATCAATTATAATATGTTCTGAGGGAGAGTCAAGGAAAACTTTGCGGACTGGGCTGGAGGATGCGTGCAATCAATTGCCAACGTTCCGCTTTCAGCAGGACAGCCCAGATCAGAGAAGGGCGGGAAAAGAGATAGAATTGAGGTGGGTAAGGAGTAGTACTATTCGGCAAGGCGCGCCAGGATCAGAAGGCAGACCCAAGTGCATCGTAAAGTAACTGAAGGACTTAGTGTGATTGAGATGACGGCACCTGCTTGATAAGAGGGCGCTCTGTACTACAACCCTGGTACCCCGTCGAGTGGCCCTGCTGACCCATTGAGCCACGCAATGCAGATGCGTAGTGTCTTAAGGACGGGTTGGGGGCCGCGCGGGGACAGCGGCTCCGCAAGGGGTCGTGTGCGAGCTACCCAACCCGCTTGTTTCGTTTTCAGCTTCCCTTCGGATTACCCACCTGGGCCGTACAGCCCCGGCGTTCAGGCCGGGGATATAAGGCTTGCTTTTTGTTTCGCTCCACTATAATGCTCTCGTCCAAAAGACCTATGGGCGGGCAGCCCAAAAGTTAAGCCTCTTCGTTGTCCTCGCCTGAAGTAAGGGCGCCGTGGGAGGAACCCGCCGAAGCCATCTCGCAAAAACCAGCGAGAGGCCGTAGGAATCCTCTTCCTTCAGGGAGAGGAGGATGTCAAAGATCAGCGCATTCCTAAGGAGGGCCTGCACCTAGGCCCTCCTTTTCTTTTGCATGCAACGGTATCGGCCTTGCATTCTAAACCAGCCGCAGGCAGAGATATTTACGTAAGCTGCTCTAGAATAAATGGGTTAAGAATAGACCCGTTGGTGCAATCTGAAAGGTTGGCGCGACAGGTGAAGGCCATAGACAACATCGCCCGAAGAGTCTTCGTGTTCCTGTTGGCCGCACTGGCGCTGCATCAGATGTCTGTTCTCGTCGCGCAGGCGGGCGAACCGGCGCTCCCAAAATTGAAAACCGAGACCCAGGAAGCTTTTGAACGGTACGTAAAATTGGCGGAAGCGCGAAAGGAAGGCGAGTTGAAGCGCGGTACAGGCCTGCTGTGGGTCGATGGGCTCCCCGGAGAGCAACGCGCGGAGGCCTACGCTGCGCTGAAACGCGGCGAAGTAAAGATGCAGAAGCTGGAAATCCTCGATGGCGGGAAGCCCATCGCGTGCCCCGGAGGGATGATCCATCACTGGACCGGTGTGGTGTTCCTTCCCGCAGCGAAACTCGAGGACGTGCTGGGCGTGCTTGAGGACTATGACCGGCACTCCCTGTATTACGCTCCGGACGTCGAGCGCTCGAGAATCGAAACGCGAGAGGGCGATCATTTCCGGGTCTTCCTGCGGTTCCGGCGCCACAAAGTGATCACCGTGGTGCTGGACACCGAGCATGAAGTCCACTACTTCCACGATGCGCCGCGGAAAGCCCATAGCCGCAGCTCGGCCGTGCGCATTGCGGAAGTCGAAAACGCCGGGAAGAGCGATGAACGCGAAAAAACACCGGGAGACGATGACGGATTCATGTGGCGGATGGAAACGTGGTGGCGCATGGAAGAGCGCGACGGCGGCGTTTACGTTCAAAGCGAAGTGGCTTCGCTGACGCGAGACATTCCTACTGGGCTTGGCTGGATGATCAGACCCTTTGTGACCGGCATCCCGAAGGAGTCGCTGACCTTCACGCTGGAAGCGACACGCAAAGCAGTCGAAGCACACCGCCAGGGCCACTGATCCGCGGCCGCGCGCTACGCTCTCCGTGCAGGAGGCAGAAGTTTCTTGCCGGCAGTTTCCTTCAGCATTTCCCAGACGTCAGCGGCATTCCGTTCCCCGCTCCATTAGGTGAGCGGCCTTCGTCAATGAGATGCCCCGCCGTGGAGTTACAACCCGTTTCCCGACGTGGGCGGCTGTGCTAAACTACCGTGGTTCCGCAAGGGGTTTGCGGTTCACAGTAAGTCTCCGCATGGGTGCCGTTTTTCCTGGCGGCCTAAGACGGCCGAATTTCTTGGCGACCGTATCTCGGTTCGCGCGGTGTTCGGCAGCGGCACGGCGACAGTAAAGTGCGGCCGCAGACCGGCCGGCATTCACCGAAACCGCTCTGCGGTGCAAAAATTCTTCCATCGATGACCCCGGCCAGGCCGCGGTCACGTGAAACAAACGAGGATGTGTCATGTCCGGGCATTCAAAATGGGCCACGATTAAACACAAAAAAGGGGCCACCGACGCGAAGCGCGGCCGCGTATTCACGCGAATCATCCGCGAAATCAGCATCGCCGCGCGCATCGGCGGCGGCGAACCAAACACCAATCCGCGCCTGCGAACAGCGATTCTGGCGGCTAAGGCCGCGAACATGCCAGGCGACAACGTCGAGCGAGCCATTTTGCGAGGCACCGGGCAGCTGGAAGGCGAGCAATATGAGGAAGCCACCTTTGAAGGCTACGGCCCGGGCGGCGTGGGGATGCTGATTCAGGTCGTCACCACCAACCGCAACCGCGTGGTCGGTGAGTTCCGCCACCTCATGAGCAAGAACGGCGGCAACATGGCCGAAGCGGGCGCCGTCGGGTGGATGTTCCACCGCAAGGGTGAAATTTCTGTTCCCAAGGAAGCGGCGAGCGAAGACAAGCTGCTGGAACTCGTGCTGGAAGCAGGCGCGGAAGATCTGAAGGACGATGGCTCGGCATGGTACATCGTGACGCCGCCGGAGGCGCTCGAGAAAGTGAAGGAAGCGCTGACCAAGGCGGGAATTACGCCGGCGTCGGCGGAGATCGGCATGGTGCCGCAGAACTACATCAAACTGACGGGCCCGCAGGCCACGCAAATGGTGCGGCTGGTCGAAGCGCTCGAAGAGCACGACGACGTGCAACACGTTTACGCGAACTTCGACATCGACGAATCCGAAATTCAGGCGGCCGTAGGCGCGAACTAATTCACGCGGTTCTTTGTTTTACGGCCAGTCCGCCGCCCGGACTGGCCGTTTTTGTTTGACCCGGTGCGTTTCTAACTGGCATGCGCGCTACAAAGCGCTGGCAGGGACGCGCGGAAGGCCGTAGACTTGGGGCCGTGAGCGGGACGATTTCATCGGGCAGTCGGAGCGAAATGAACGGCTGGCTGCGCGTTCTCGGCGTGGACCCTGCGGCCACGGGGCCGACCGGCTACGGAATCGTCGAGAGCGACGGACGGCGCTGCCGCATGCTTCATTATGGCGCCCTGAAAGTAGCGGCGAAGCGCCAGAAGGAATGCGTGGGCGCGGCACTTCAGGATGTGCACGCTCGAGTGTGTGGCCTGATTGAGGAGTTTTCCCCGGACGCGCTGGCTGTCGAGAGCGTTTTCATCGCGCTGAATATGCGCACGGCGCTCCGGCTAGCGGAAGTGCGCGGCGTAATCCTGCTTGCCGCAGCGCAGCACGGAGTGCTGGTCTACAGTTACGCGCCTCGCGAAGTGAAGGCGCGCGTCGCCGGTCATGGCCACGCCGGCAAGCGGCAGATGCAGTTGATGGTCCGCGCCCTGCTATCCATGAACGAAACACCGGAGCCGTCGCACGCCGCGGATGCCTTGGCGGTGGCTCTGTGCCATGTGCAGACGGAACAAGCCCGGCGGCGGTTTGGGCCGCCGGATCAGGATGTATCAGCGAAACCGAGCACGCTCCGCACCGCCGTAGGTTCCACTGGATTGCCAAACGAAATTCGGCCGGGCGGCACAACGCGTGGCGCGTTGCCACGCATCGTATCCACGGGATGAAGACTTCCCTTTTGCGTTTCTTTCTGTTGATGGCCTCGGCCTCGCTGGTGGCATCCGCGGGGCTCTCCGTCCCCGCCCCGTCCGGCGCCAAGCTGACCTTTCGGCGTGTCTTCAAGGGAAGCTCACCCGAATTCATCGAGATCACCGTGCGGGAAGATTCGGATATCGCGGCGTATGAAATCCGCCAGTTGGACGAGGACCCCGGCTCATTACCCTTTCAGGTGAGCGCGGCATGGCGCACGAAGATGTTCGACCTGGCGGCGCAACTCAAACATTTCCAGGGACAAGATCTCGATGTGCACCGCAAGATCGCGAATCTCGGCGAGAAGACCTTTCGATGGGAATCCGGCCCCGAAGTCCATGAGGCAAAATTCAATTACACTTTGAATTCGCCGGCCTCACAGCTTCTGCAGATTTTCGAGGGGCTGGCTCGTCAGCAGGAACACGTGGATTTGATTTCCCGGCGCATGAAATACGACCGCTTGGGAATCAACGACGCTTTGCTGCAATTCGAATCGGATTTGAACCGCAGTCTTCTGCCAGAGCCGCAGCGGGTGCTGCCCATGCTCGACCAGATCGCCGGCGATTCGCGGTTTGTCGACATCGCCCGCCAGCGGGCCCGCTCGCTCGCCGAACGCATCCGTCATCAGGGCTAGAGCCAAATCGAGCCTTCTTCCGATATCAGTCGGATGTTCTTCGATCTTCCGACCTCGAGTGCCCGACAGAATGGGCAAGCGAGCCACACCTAATGCGACCTAATATACGAAATTATGTAGAATGATTCAGAAATGTATATCTATTGGGTACATTTGGCAGACGCACCGTAAATAAATAACAGGATATAAACACTTTATTTACAAGTGCAGCTTGGCCAGTTTATTGCATGCTTTTGGCCTGCCTAAACGTCATTCAATGGATTTTGAGTAGTCTCAGGTGTGACTTCCGGGGGATCAGGTCCGGATGATGCTTAGGCCCGTGAACAGGATCGGCAAAGAGTTGGGGGCTTCACGGTAATCGAAGGTCGAACCTACAAGACTTCAATTGTAAGCAACGAGAGAATGGAGGAGTCATGCGTCAAATGCGCAAAATGACGTGGTCCTTCCTGTTCGGTATCACCCTCGGTATCGCGGCCGGGATGAGCTTGCTGGCGACGCCACCTGCACTTGCGCAAGCCTCAGTTTCTACGGGCAGTATCTCGGGAACTATCATGGACCCGCAGGGGGCAGCTGTTGCAAACGCAAGAGTAACGATCACCAATAAAGACACGGGAACAAGCCAAGCCAGTACCACAGGGGACACGGGTCTGTTCACGAGCGGCGGTCTCGCTCCCGGGAATTATACGGTGCGTGTTGAGGCACCCAATTTCAAGACTTATCAGACGACTGTAGTCGTCCAGGTCGGACAAATTACGACGACAAATGCAAAGCTTGAAGTAGGGGCGTCGACAACCGTCGTTGAGGTAACCGCCTCAGCCGTACAACTCAATTCGGAGCAGGCGACCGTTCAAGATGTGCTCACAGCAAAGGACATCGACCAGTTGCCGGTTAACGGCCGCAACTTCCTTGATCTTGCCACGCTCGAACCAGGTGTACAGATTCAAGACGGCTCGACATTCGACCCGACAAAGAACGGCTATTCCTCGTTGTCGTTCGGGGGGCGATATGGCCGCGCGGCGCGAATTATGGTGGACGGGGTAGACATCAGCGACGAGACCGTCGGCACAACCACGCAGAACATTCCAGAAAGCGCGATTGCAGAGTTTCAAGTCGCCCAGTCCTCCCTTGATGTCTCGACGGAAGTGACTTCCACTGGTACGGTAAACGTGGTAACGAAGTCGGGAACCAACCAGTTCCACGGTCAGGGATTCTACTATGGCCGCAGCAATCAGATCTCCGCTCGGATTGCACCGATTACGGCGACGCAGCCGGCGCTTCCCTTTGGCAGGAAGCAGTTTGGCGGAAACCTTGGCGGGCCGATTTGGAAGGACAAGATCTTCTTCTTCGGAGACGTGGAGCGTACCGATCAAAGCCTGCAAAGCCCCGTCGCGCTAGCTGGTGATTTCGCGTCACTGTCAGGGAGCTTCAATTCTCCGTTCACCGCGAGGAACTATCTCGGTCGCATGGACTGGAATCTCAAGCGATCCTGGACCTTATTCTACCGCTTCAGCTACGACCAGAACTCCAGTGTTCGCGGGTTTAACCCCGGCGTTTACCAGCCGTTCCAGAATGTCGACCATACGCCGACGCATGTGATTGGCACGGATTTCTCGATCGGGCGATCCACCAACAGCATCCGTTTTGAATACTTGAAGTTCAGGAATGCGATCGTGGACGGCGTGGCACTTAGTGGTGCTTTCAATCCGGTGCCCGGAATCTCTTTGAATATCACTCCGAGCGGTGACGACTTCACCTGCCTCTCGGGCGGCGAGAGTTTCTGTTCCGGCACGAATATCCTGGCGCCGCAAGCTACCTTCCAGTCGGACAAACAGATCAAGTATGACGGGAGCTATGCCTTTGGCCGTCATACCATCCGCTACGGAGTAGGCTTTAACAAGATACTGGGCGGCGGCTTTGCAAAATTCTTTGGAATCGCACCTATGGTCCGGTCTCTAGACAATGCTACGAATCTGGGGATTGCCAACGGCGGTCCCTTCCCCAGCCTCGATGGTACTCCCGCGGATAAGTTCAGCAACCCGCTGAACTGGCCCATCGACACCATCCTCATGGGCAATGGCCAAGGCTTCTTCACGGAGTTCCCCGGGTTCGGTCTGCCTGCAGGAGGACAGTCTGACAACCGCTTCGAATGGTATGTCGGCGACCAGTGGAAGGTGAAGACGAATCTGTCCGTCAGCATCGGCGTCCACTATGGACGTGATACGGGCCGGACGGACAGCGACCTCCCCAGCGTGGCTGCCCTCGCAGCGTTCAACAACCAATTTTTCAAGGGACTAGAAGGCCGAGTGAATCAGCCGAACAAGAACTTCTCTCCTCAACTGGGCATCGCCTGGGATCCCTGGAAGACCGGTAAGACCGTAATTCGTGTGGGTGGCGGCCTTTACTACGATGATGCCATTTTCAACAACGTTCTGTTCGACCGGCCGGGACGTCTGACGACAGGATTGTTCGCGGCTCAGGCGGCGCCGTGCTTCGGCGGCAGCGCAACCGGACCTGTTCCTGGCGTAAACAACGGCAACGCCGTCACCTACTGCGGTGAGGCTGTCGGCACGGCGGCTGCTCAGATTGTCGCTGACCAGAAGGCCTATCAAGCCGCGATTGCGGCAGGCGGCGCGGGGGCCAACCCGAACTTCATCGGGTCAACTAATCAAGCAAACAACCTCAACGGCATCCAGATGTTTTCTCCCGACTACCGCTCTCCCCGTTCCGTCCAGATAAACGTCGGCATCCAGCGGCAGTTCGGGAAAGGCACCGTTCTGAGTGTGGACTACGTTCGCAATGTGAACACTCATAGTCCTCTCGGTCTGGATACGAACAAGGTTGGCGACGCACGATTTCTCAACTCAGCAAACGCTATGGCGGCGATCAACACCACAAATGCCCAATTCAAGGATGGCGTAGGTAACCCATGTCCCGGGGGTTCCACGGGAATTAACTGTGCAATCTTGGCAGGCGCTACGATTGCCGATTATGCCGGCAACGGCCTTGATTCCGGCTTCGATGCTGCTGGCGGCGCACCGTGCCCAACCTGCGCGTTTCCTGGTATCAACTCGAATTTGGGGCAGAACGAGATGCTGTTCCCGATTGGACGAGCCATGTATCAAGGCTTACTCACCTCGCTCAAATCCAATCTCGACCATCCGTTTCGGGGCGTGCAACACATGTATTTGATCACCTCCTACACGCTGTCCCGCTACAAAGCGACGGCTTTGGATACGGACTTCGTGAACAACGCGACCGACTTCAATAACCCGCTCAAATTCTTTGGACCAAATGGGCTGGATCGAACGCATCAGTTTGCAGCGGGTGCGGTGCTAGATTTCCCTTGGGCCACGCGAGTTGGTTTGACGACGCACTGGGCTACGGCGGCCCCCGTCACTTTGACCCTTCCTCAGGCCGGAGCACCCGGCGAAATTTTCCGCACGGACGTCACCGGTGACGGCACAATCGGCGACGTTGCCCCCGGTTCGAATGTCGGGGCTTTCGGGCGTAGCATCACAGCATCCAACATCAACAATTACATCAATACGTACAACAGCAAATTTTCGGGGCAATTGACACCCGCGGGTCAAGCGCTTGTTTCTGCCGGTCTCTTCACGCAGGCGCAATTGGTGCAGCTCGGTGCGGTTACACCAGCGCTTGCGCCGGCGCCGGCAGGGCAGGTTGGCAACGCGCCAGTCTTCATATTCGATGCTCACGTTTCGTGGCAGCTCAGGCTAAGCAAACTGTTCCACGTGTTTCCTGAGTCCGTCGTACTCGAGCCTCAGGTGGCTTTATTCAACGTCTTCAACGTCCAGAACTGGTACCCTTCTGGGAACCAGATCAGCGGCGTCCTGAACGGTCAGCCCAACAGCGTCAATGGAACAACCCGGGCGACCCGCACGGCGCTTGTAACGCCAGGTTCTTCCTCGGGTGTGAACTGGTACGCTGTTCCGCGCCAAGCGGAATTTGGGGTGAAATTGACGTTCTGACGAAAAACCTCTAACCGGGACGGCGAGAAGCAACAAGCGCAAAAGCGGACGCACCCGCAAGGGAAGCTCCTGGATCGGGATCTTGGGGGAGACTACTTCGATCGCCTCCACCCGGAAACGCTCAAGCACAAACTCGTTAAGAGACTCGAATCGCTCGGCCTTAAGGTCACTGTTGAACCCATGGCGCAAACAGCCTGAGGTTATTTTCGAAGGAATGACCTCTAAGATCATGCGCGACTTGCCGGTGCCACCGCCGGCGCGCATGAATTCACGATAGACTAAGACAATTCCGCAAGTTGCTTGAGCGGCGCCACGGCGGTCTTGCCATAGTGCTCGCCTTCAAGAATTCGCACCTGGCAGCGCGAATCCGGTTGCCGAATCTCCAGGATTCTCACGGGAGTCCCGTCGGGCACCATGAGAAGTTTTTGCGACGCAATTAAAAGAGACAGCCCCACATCGTCGCTCGCCGCTTCTAACTTCTCTCTTTCCGCGGCAGCTTCTTCATCGATGGACACCAGAGCGAAAGAGAGTTTGCCATCCGCGCACAGTCTTGCGCGCCGGCCTACCCAGGAAGAGGACGCCGGAGGCTTCGCGGGCGACGGCGGCGCGGTGTGCTCCAGCTTGCCGATGAAGCGGTAGCCGCGCTTCGGCAGGGTTTCGACGAAACGCGGCTTCTTCTTACCGTCGCCCAAAGCCACGCGCAACTTCTTGATGGCGGTGTTGAGGCTGTGCTCGAAGTCCACAAATGTGTCTCCGGGCCAAAGCCTCTTCTCGAACTCTTGGCGGGTGACGACTTCGCCGGGCCGCTCCAGCAGCATGGCAAGCGCTTGAAACGGTAGAACTTGCAACTTGATCTTGCGGCCCGCTTTGTAAACTTCTCCCGCGCGAAGATCCACCTCGAATACATCAAACCGTACGGAGGATCGGCCGGGAGAGGGCATGGATTCTCTTCTTCCTGCGATGACTATAACACTCCCCGGAAAAACCGCGATGGGAGCAGCGGCTCTCGATTAAGTCCCGTATTTCTGTAGTGTTGGTTGTTCATTTACAGTCGCTTTTCAGTTCATCCGCAGTGCATTGCGCTTCATTGAGGAATGCGCGAAAGTGCCCCTCATGCTAAGGCGCTGGGCGGTTGACACGAGCCAGGTCAAAGACAAGTCAGCTTGGACGGTGCCGGCAAAAAAGAAAGAGGAGGGTCTCATGAGAAAGCAATCTTTTCTGATGGCAGGTTTGCTGGTGCTCTCGAGCATGGCGGCGACTCAAGTTGCGCGAGCCCAGGAGTCCATGGTGGTGGACATTCCCTTTGCTTTCGTGGCGGGCAACGCTACGCTTCCGGCCGGCGAGTATCGCGTCCAGAAATTGGATGGAAATTCAGCGGTGCTCTTGATTCACTGCCGGGACGCGAATGCGTCAGCCTTGGTGATCACCCATGCAGCGCAGGCAAAGGAGCCGCAATCCGAATCGAAGCTGGTCTTTAACCGTTACGGCAATCGCTACTTCCTTTCGCAGGTCTGGGCGGCAGGATCCATCCGCGGAAGACAACTCCCGATATCGCCGCGAGAAAAAGAAATGCCGCAATTGGCTCAGAACGAGACAAAAGGCGAAGTTACGCTGGTTGCCCGCCTGTCCACCGTCAGGCCGTGACATGACCCCAGCCCCAATGGCAATCCAGCGGACCGGAAGCCGGAGCCCTCAGCTCCGGCTTCCTTTGTATTTTTCGCAGCTATTTTTTCAGGGCCGCCCCGCTGAACCAGGGTTTTTATCCTGCGCACCTGCAAGAGAAATCCCCGCCGAGCGGCGATGACCTAGGAATGCCCGCAGTCCTCTCCCTCTTACCTGGAAGGCCACCCGACCTGATCCTATCGAATCCCACCTCTACGAATAAACACTGCGAATATTCACCGCTTGTCAGCACTAACCATACTGCATAAACTCCACTCGGAGTGCTCAATCCAATCTGATTAGACCAGTGATATGAGCGAAGAAGATTTCCAGCACGGTGGCGATCGCTTTCCCCCGACGCGCCGGTCGGTGATCGAGGCGGTGCGCAGTATTGATGCCGAGGAGCGGCAGCGCGCGCTGGAGGCGCTGTGCGTGGCCTACTGGAAGCCCGTGTATAAGTACGTGCGTTGGCGATGGCACCGGCCCGCCGACGTGGCGCAGGATCTCACGCAGGGATTCTTCATGGAACTTCTGGAACGCGAATTGCTCGAAAAGTTTGATACCAAGAAAAGCCGGCTGCGAACCTACCTGCGCGTTTGCGTAGACAGTTTTGTTTCGAATGAAGACAAGGCCGGGCGGCGGCAGAAGCGCGGCGGAAATGTACTCCACGTCGCGCTCGATTTTGCTGGCGCAGAAGAGGAACTCGGCGCGACCGTAATGGACCCAGCTTTGATTCCTTCCCCAGAATCGCTCGAGGAGTTTTTCGAAAAAGAATGGGTGCGAAGCCTCTTTGCACTGGCAGTGGAAGACTTGCGCGAAATGTGCGTGGCGCGCGAGCGGGAAAGAACTTTTCATCTATTCGAAGCGTACGACCTCGAGGGCAGCGAAAAGATTTCGTACCAGCAGCTTTCGAAAGAATATGGAATTTCCATGACGGACGTGACCAACGCGCTGGCGTGGGCGCGCCGCGAATTTCGCAGAATCGCCCTGGAGCGGCTGCGCGAACTTTGTAGCACCGAGGAAGAATTTCAGCGCGAAGCGCGCGCCGCCTTTGGCTGGGACGCGAAATGAAATTTCTTTCCGACAAGGCGCTGGAAAGATTGCGCGACGGCGCGGAGACGCCGGACCTCGCCGGCACGCGCTACCGCTTGCTCGAACGCCTGGCGCGCGGCGGCATGGGAGTGGTGTACGCCGCGGAAGACGGGAAACTGCGGCGGCGCGTGGCGCTGAAAGTCCTCGATGTTCCGGGAACGGACGGCGACCTGGCAAACCGGCTGATCCGCGAAGCGCGCGTGCTGGCTGCTCTCGAGCATCCCGGCATCGTGCCCGTTCACGACGTGGGCACACTCGCGGACGGTCGCGTTTTCTACACCATGAAATTTGTGGAGGGAAATCGGCTCGACAAATATATTGAGACGGTCGCGTCCTTTCCGGACCGCTTGCGAATTTTTCTTCGCATTTGTGACGCCGTTGCGTTCGCGCACGCGCGCGGCGTGCTGCACCGCGATCTGAAGCCGGCAAACATCATGGTCGGGCCGTTCGGAGAAGTCCTGGTGATGGATTGGGGCCTCGCGAAAATCCTGCGCGGAGAAGTTTCTAGCGGTGCGCGCGAAGCCGATCCGGAAGCAACGGTTTTCGAAAAACCAAAGCAAACAAATATTGCCGGCGATGCCACGGAAATTTCCGTCGTGACCGGACACGGCACGGTGATGGGCACGCCGGGATACATGTCGCCCGAGCAAGCGCGCGGCGACGTGGAACACCTGGACGCGAGCAGCGACATCTATTCGCTCGGCGCACTGTTGCGATTCTTGCTTACCGGCCATCCGGAAATAGCTCCTGTTCCGAGTGGACGCCGCCTCGATAAATCGCTGGCGGCCATTTGCGCAAAATCGACAGCCGCGGCTCCGGCGGAGCGCTATCCCAGCGTACAGCAGTTGGCGCTGGATGTTTCGAGATATCTGGACGGGCTCGCGGTCGGCGCCCACCGGGAGAGCGCTTTGGAAAAGGCCGGGCGTTTTTACCGCCGGTACCGGTTCTTCATATTGTTGATTGCAGCGTATTTGGTGATGCGGGTAGCGATTTTGCTTTTTATCCACAGATAGGCTTAAAGGAATTCGGGGATTCGTTGTAAGGAATACCAGAGAGACAGATCGCGACGGAGGAAGGTGATGAACAAAGTGCTGCTGGGGCTGCTGCTGGGAGCTTTACTGGGAGCGATTGACGGGGCAACGGCGTGGTTCACTCCGGCGGTGCGCGCTCAGCTCGCGGGCATTATCATCGGGTCCACCGTCAAGGGGCTCATAGCTGGCGTTGCCGCGGGCATTTTTGCTCGAAAGGTGAATTCCGTCCCTTTGGGAATCCTTTTCGGTGTGGCGGTTGGCTTCGTACTCGCTTTCCTCGTGGCGTACATGCAGCACGGCTACTACTTCGAGATCATCTTGCCCGGCAGTATCGTTGGAATGATCGTGGGTTATGCCACGCAAAAGTACGGAGCGGCTCCGGCAACATCGCCGGCGACGCGGTGAGCTTGGATTTCGAGCGGTACCTTTTTTCTAGCCTTAACGTATTTGCAAGACAATTCTTTTGTCGAAGCATCTCCTGAAAGGACATCGAATCATGAGAGGGTTGGCGAAAATTCTGAGTGTTTTGGTGTTGAGCACGGGTATTATGCCGATTCCAAACCGTGCCGCAGGCAGTGGGGCGGAAGCGTTTGAAAAGCTGAAGTCGCTAGTGGGACACTGGGAGACCGACAAAACGAGCATAAACAAGGCGACGCTGGACTTGGAGCTGACTTCCGGTGGCACGGCCGTGCTTGAAAAGTTCCACGTGGTGGAGGGCGGCAAGCCGGTGGAGATGACCACGCTGTACTACCTGGATGGCGACCAGGTGAAGCTAACCCACTATTGCTTGGCGGGAAATCAGCCGACGATGCGCGGAACGTATGCGCCGGAGACAAAGACGATCACCTTCGATCTGGTGAGCATCTCGAATCTGAAGAGCGCCGATGACGGTCATATGCACCACGCGGTGTACACGTTTATCGACAACGGTCATTTCAAGACCGCTTGGACATTCCGCAAAGAGCAGAAAGATGCTTTTACGGAAGACGTGACCTACGTCCGGAAGTGACCCGAATGCACTAGCAGCAACCTAAACTTGAACTTGCTGCGAATCCCGGTGGGACAAACAGGAATGTCTGTCCCACTTTTTGTGCCCGGCATAGAATACCCTGCATCCAACTGCGAGGAGCGATGCGATGGGATTTGCGGCGTTTGCCGGGCACAAATATCTGAACCTCGAAACCTTCAAGAAGAGCGGCGATGGCGTGAAGACGCCGGTATGGTTTGCCGCGGATCCATCGGCAAGTCTCGATGCGAACGACGCAAAACTGTATGTGTACACCATCGGCGTGTCCGGAAAAGTGAAACGCATTCGCAACAACCCACGCGTGAGAATCGCTCCGTGCGACATGCGTGGCAGAGAGCTAGGCGAATGGGTGGAAGCGCGTGCGGAAATCGTCACGGGCGAAGAGGCTGCCCGCGGAATGCAGTTGCTCAACAGGAAATATTTTCCGTGGAAACAGTTGCTGGATTTTTTCGCGTCCTTCAGCCGGCGCGGGCGGACCGTCTTCGTGATCCGCCCAGGGTGAAAAAAGAAGCGGCGAGTGATGTTGCAGAAGTCTCTCGCTCACGCGGGGGTCGTCCGTCGAACCTCGCCAGCATTTGGCGCAAAATGCTGGAACGTCCTTACCGGGGCCAAAGCCACCCAAATGTGCCGGCGACCAGCAAGCTGTAGATGAAGCCATCGAAGGCTTCCTTGAGGGCCACACTCCAAGGCTGGCCCTTCCAGATGCCGTTGACCAAGGGTCCCAGAGCGAAAGTAAGGAACGCGGCGGTGCCCGCGACGCGAAAAACCGCCAGATAGTGCGCACCGGGCGCAACCGTGTGTCCCGTGAGATAGGCAACGAAGAAGCCGATCAGCAGGCAATAGGCAAACCACATGCCGAGAAACTTCGGCATGGCGGGTGGGGCGCTGGGATAAATGGTTAGAAACCCCACCGGTCCCTGCTTGTACTTTTCTTGCATGGCAGGCGTGCTCATGTCCTTATGGGTGCAAAAAGGGAAATGATAGAGACCCGGCGTCAGGCCAGCCGGACGCAGGGCGGCAAGAAGCTTGTCCTCCTCGGGGAGTTGCCGGTAGTCGCTTTGGTGATACTTCAGCACCATGTGAATGAGGGAGCTGGCCACGAATACGATGACGGCCGAGAGCAAGATGGGGAGCAAGAGAGCAGTGAGCGGAACCATGCGCAGCCTCCTTGGAAGCAAAGACCAATGCAGGAATTTAGGCGTGAGGCTACCGCCGAATGAGGTCGCGGTCAAGAGCAAGTCGCCGCAGTCTCCGCGAGCGGTGCCCTTCGCCAATCTCAGGGGAAAAAAGGCGCGGGCGGGCGCGACTGGCTGGGTCGTTCGTGCGCCGGCGCGTTCCATGAAGATGTCGCCACGCGCAGGAAGCGTCAATAGATCACTTTCAGGGAAAATTGGATCTGGCGCGATGGGCCGGCGGTCCGGCTGATGACGCCGAAGCCGCTGCCTCGGACGATGTTGGAGGGTAGCCCGAAATTCACTTCGTTGAAGATATTGAAGAACTCGGCCCGAAATTGAAGGATAGCGAGTTCGCCGTTTCTCCGATGGCCGAAGGCGGTGTCCTTGATCAAGGCCATGTCAAAATCGCGGAAGCCGGGACCGCGAAATCTGCTGCGGCCAAGCGTGCCGAAACGGCCGTGGTTTGGGCCGGTCCCGCCGGGGACGTTGATGGGGATTTGGAAGAATGAACCGTTCGCTGCGCCCCTACCGAAGTAGTCCTCGCGCACGGCGCGGCTGGTAGAAAAATTCGGCATGGCAAGAAGGTCGGGACGATCGGTGCCGCCCGCTCCGCCTGCGCCGGTCTCTTGCAAGCCGGAAAATACGGTGAACGGCGGACCGCTCGTCAAGGTCGTAATGTCCAGGACCTGCCAGCCTTTGGTAAGTGTCTTGCCCAATGGCTGAAGGAAGCGAATGCGCTCCAGGGACAGGGACTGAATCAGGCTTAGCGTGAATACGTGGGTCACATCGAAAGTGGAGGGGCCCTTGTCACCTCTCGGATTAAACGGATCCTGGGGCAAGGTCTGCAAAATCACGCCGGGATTTCCGGAAATGCCGCCAGGTACAGCGCTGGTGTCATCAATACTTTTGGAAAATGTGTACGTGGCTTGGAAGCTGAGGCCCATGCGGGCCGTGTTCTGGCTGACGCTTGTCTGTAGCGCGTGATAGCTGGAGTGCGCACCCGTAGACATGACCATTTCAGGGCCGAAGCCGCCGATGGCATGGCCCGCCGAATTGAATTGCGTATAGGGCGCAAAGGCCGGGTCCGCGCCCCCATAACCGTTCGGGGAGAGGACGCTGGCAAGATGGACTCCCGCGGTGGCGACGTAGGAGGCGCTGAACTTTACGCTTCCGATTTCCTGATCGATGCCCACGGTGTCCGTGGCGATATAGCCGTTTCGGAAATGCGGATCCAAGCTGATGGCCGTGAATAATTGAACCTGATTGCCTGGCGTGAGAGCAGCCAAATCGTTCTGGAATCGCTGCACGTCCATCGGCGTGTTGGGCGGAACGTTGCTGCTGCTTCCGGAGGAAAAGAGCAGCTGCCCCGGCGTGGTGTAGACGGGAGGAAGAGTGAGGGGCACAACGGAATCCTGAAAGTTCAATGAAACGCCGGGCAGCGCGGTGACTAACGGTTGAAAGACGAAGGGAAACGCGCCGGTGACATAATTCTCCAGCCACAGGTTGGGAAGGATGGTGGTGATGGCGCCACCCGCGTGAAGGGTAGTGTGCTTGGCCAGGCCGTAGTCCAGCGAGAAGCGCGGGCCCCCTCCGTTCCAGTCCATGGCGTAGGGGGGGTGGGGATTGTAAAGGTAGATTTGTTTTGTGCCGGGAGTAAGGAAGTCCGCGGGCTGGCCGTTTGGTCCAATCGGAATTGCAAGCGACGTACGATGCTTCGCTTCATGGATGTGGCTGTTCACTTCGTAGCGCAGGCCATAGTTGACGCTCAAGCGGGCGGTGGCCTTCCAGGTGTCCAGGAAGTAGAAGTTGTAGGCCTCGCGGCGCACGGCCGCTTCGTCAAACTTATCTCCCTTTGGTGTCAGGCTCGCGGCGGCGGTCACGGTGTAGGAATAGGATGTCGCGGTGAGGAGACCGGTAAGGGAATCGGGGAGCGGATCTCCCGGATGGATATCATGCTGGCCGCTGGCGGAGGGAATCAAGACGGGAGAATAAGCGGTGCCTCCTCCGAAGGTGTAAAGCCCGTTGGGGTTCGTTCCAAAAATCGTGGAATCGCGGTTGAATCGCAGTTCCGCGCCCCATTTGAAGGAATGCGCGCCGTGCGTGTAGACCATGTCGTGTTTGAGCTGGTAGACGTTCCCGTAGGAACCGAAGATGGACCCGTCAGCGGAATTGAAACCTTCAAACAGACCGTCGCCGAAGGCAAGGGCTGGCTGAGTGTGGTTGCTGGTGATGAAAAGAGGCGTGCTGCGGATGTAACCGAGAGTCGTTTGATAGCTGAAGTGCGGCGTGAGGGTGCGCGAATATTTTACGGCGGCATTGCGTTGGTGATCGAAGAACTTCACGCCAAAATCGGGATCGATCACGGTCTGATCGGGGTTGGTGATCGGGCCGGTAACTTGGTTGCGGCTGAAGCGCAGGAACAGGGTGGCCTTATCCGAAAAGCGATGATCGAGCCGGAGCGAAGCCTGATCCGTATTGGTGTCAACCTTGGAAGATGTGGCATACGTGCGCGCGCCGTACGCGCCGTGAGGATCGTTCGGCAAAGGATAGCGGGCGAGAAGGGCCGGGATGCTGCTGTTGACCGGAACGGTCAAGGTATCGCCGGGAAAAGTGGTGGTGTCAATTCCCTGCCTCTCCGCAAGAGTCGGCACGGGGAATACTTGCGTGGTCCCGAGAACTTGCCGGAAGCCCTGGTATTCGGCGAAATAAAATGTCTTGCCGCGGCCATCGTAGATGAAGGGAAGGAAGACCGGGCCGCCGTTGGTTAGACCGAATTCATTGCGGGCAAAGGGCGGGAGACGCCGAGTGTCCACATCGCTCTTGTGGTCAAAGAAATTTCGCGCGTCGAAGGAGGCGTTGCGGACAAATTCGAACAGGCTGCCGTGGACTTGATTGCTGCCGGACCTGGTGATCACATTCGTGAATCCCGCGGCGCCGTGACCGGTGTCCGCGGGCATGACGCCGGAATTGGATTGCACTTCCTGGATGGCGTCGACGTTGAAGTTGGAAAAAGTAGCGCCGCCGAGTTCGGGGTCGGTAGTGTCCGCTCCGTCGATGGCGAAGACCGCGGCGGAGCCGCGCTGGCCGTTGACGGCAAATTGCTGCGTGAAATTGGCGGCGCCGTTGGCGTCTGTCATGGTGCCGGCGGCAAGGAGGAGGAGCTTGCTGAAGTCGCGTTCATTCAGGGGCAAACTGGACACTTCCCCCTTGGTGAGATGTTCGCCGCCGCTGGCCTGGGGAGAAGCGGCATCCTGTGCGACCGTGATGCGATGCTCCTGCCCTTGGAGCGAGAGTTGAAGACTGGACCTGAGTGTGGCGCCGTCTTTAACGACCACGGGATCCGCTGCGGTCCAAATCTTACCGGCCGCGCTTATCGTTAGTGTGTAGTTGCCCGGTGCGATCCCGGTGAACGCGAACTGGCCGGTTGTGGATGTTGTGGTGGAATATTCGCGGTTGCTCTCTGCCCGGAAGAGCTTGATGGTGGCCTTGTCGACGGAATTTCCCGCCCCGTCGCGCAGGACACCGCTCCAGGTAGGCGCCGGAGAAGAGTGGAGAGAGGGAATTAGGACGAATACGATGACAAGGAAAAAGGCGCGAGCGAGCGGACGGGACCAAGAAAGCATCGAGAGACATTATACGCGGGTCGACTTCGAAGACGACGGCGGCGCGAGCGTGGTCACGAGATTTTATGGCGATTGACGGGGTGTCGAGATAGTCTGCGAAAAGTATGCCCGGCCTGCAACACATCTGCGGCCAGAAGATCTTCCTGCTTGCCCACCTTCGTGATAACCGGTAGTTGGTATAGAATGGGCCAGTTTTCGAGCCTCATGAAGGAAATCCGATGAAAAAACTCAATTTGCGGCTCCTTCGAATCAGTTCGCTGGTTTTCGCTTCGTTGATCCTCGCTTGCGCATACGCACTGGCGGCGGATGACGCTTCCTCTTCGCTCCCGGCGCCGCCCGTGGCGAAGAAAGCTCCGAAGACCACGGAGATCAATGGCCGCACGATGGTGGATAACTACTATTGGCTGCGCGACAAGAAGAATCCCGAGGTGAAAGCTTATTTAGAGGCCGAGAACGCCTACACTGATGCGGTGATGAAACCGACGGAGGGATTGCAGAAGAAGCTGTATGAGGAAATGCTGAGCCGCATCAAGGAAACGGACATCGAGGTGCCCTATCAGGAGGGCGATTACTTCTATTATTCGCGGACGGAAGCGGGGAAGCAGTATCAGATTCATTGCCGGAAGAAGGGCGGCATGGACGCGCCAGAGGAAGTGGTGCTGGACGTGAATGAAATGGCCAAAGGGCAGAAGTTCATGTCGCTGGGGGCATACAACGTGAGCGATGACGGGAATCTGCTCGCGTATACGACGGACAACACCGGCTTCCGGCAATACTCGCTGGCGGTGAAGGATTTGCGGACTGGGAAACTGCTGCCGGACCACGCGGAGAGAGTCGGATCGGTGGTTTGGGCGAACGACAACAAGACGATCTTCTATACCGTCGAAGATGACACCACCAAGCGGCAATACCAGGTGTACCGCCACACCGCGGGGACGAGCGGTTCCGACAAGCTGGCCTACGAAGAGAAAGATGAAAAATTCGATGTATACGCGGCGAAAACGCGCAGCAAGGCTTACATCGTTCTGTTTTCCGCAAGCCATACGACCAGCGAAGCCCGCTACCTTCCCGCCGGCGAACCAGCGGCCGAGTGGAAGGTGATGCAGCCGCGCAAGCAAGGCGTGGAATACTACCCGGATCACAACGGAAACTTTTTTTATATCCGGGTCAACGACACGGGGCGGAATTTCAGGTTAGTGAAGGCGCCGGTGACTGATCCGCGGAGCCAGAATTGGCAGGAGGTCGTTCCGCATCGCGCGAACGTCATGTTGGACGACACGGACTTCTTCAAGAACTACTACGTATTGAGCGAGCGGGAGAATGGATTGCCGCAAATCCGGGTAACCGATTTAGGCAGCGGTCGATCGCGGCGGATCGAGTTTCCCGAGCCCGCCTACGCGAGTTATGGCTACACCAATCGTGAATACGATACGAGCAAGTTCCGCTATGGCTACCAGTCATTCATTACGCCGCGGTCGGTCTTCGAGTACGACATGGCCAGCGGCAAATCCACGCTGCTGAAGCAGAAAGAAGTGCCCGGCGGCTATGACCGCACGCGCTATCAAGTGCAGCAGATTTATGCGACGGCTTCCGACGGAGTGAAGATTCCGATCTCCGTGGTGTACCTGAAGGGTGCAAAGCTGGATGGAAAAGGGCCGCTCTATCTGACCGGCTATGGCTCTTACGGATACTCCATTGACATCGGCTTCAACTCCGATCTTTTTAGCATGATCGATCGCGGCGTAGTGGCGGCGGTGGCCCATATTCGCGGCGGCGGCGAAATGGGGAAGGCCTGGCACGACGACGGGCGCATGATGCACAAGAAAAATACTTTCACGGACTTTGTGGCCTCGGCCGAGTACCTGGTAGCGCAGGGATACGGCTCGAAGGACCGTCTGGCGATCGAAGGAAGAAGCGCCGGAGGCCTGCTGATGGGCGCGGTTTTAAATATGCGTCCGGATTTGTTTCACGCCGCGCTGGTTGGCGTTCCATTCGTGGACGTCATGAACACCATGCTGGATGAGACTCTGCCTCTGACCGTGGGCGAATTTGAAGAGTGGGGCAACCCGAAGGAAAAACCGGCGTTCGATTACATGATGACCTACTCGCCGTACGACAATATTGAGGCCAAGAAGTATCCCAACATGCTGGTGAGGACATCTTTTAATGACAGTCAGGTGATGTACTGGGAGCCGGCCAAGTATGTTGCCAAGATGCGCGCGATTCGAACGGACCACAATATTATGATC
>Ga0137398_10000048_pt1 | contig 30531 bp, 27 predicted proteins | sample czorhiz216metaG_FD_106659 | JGI IMG/M metagenome (GOLD analysis project Ga0137398, IMG submission 106659) | Vadose zone soil microbial communities from Angelo Coast Range Reserve, California, USA - czorhiz2.16 metaG | ecosystem: Environmental > Terrestrial > Soil > Vadose zone | place: USA...
AGTAAAAGGGAAAGGCTATTGAATCTGAACTGAACAAGAGAAGAAGAAAATCAAGACAGGCTGAAGAACGAGCCATCTCTGAGAACAAACCGTTCTTCGAACTTTGGCCGGTTAACTGATTAAGTTGGTCTCAAGGCTGTTAACCGAAGGGTTGCTAGTTCGAATCTAGCTCGGGGAGCCAATTCTCTGCATTCAAGCGTTCATGAAGTTGCATTCTCACGATTTGCTTCTAGAAAATCATAGTGTCATGTAAATGTGATTCCTTGTTCGGCTGTTAACCGAAGGGCATCACAACTTGGCGAGTAAGAAATACCATATTCAGCACTGGTCTTGAGTATGGTATGATGAGCTACTATGGAGACAGCGCGTAAGATCACCGTGGAGGTACCGCTCGAGCTTCTCAAGAAAGCGCGACGAGCCAGCGGCACCGGTATCACCCAGACCGTCCGTACCGGGCTGCAGCTAGTTGCGGCATCGAGGACTTACGCTCGCCTACGCCAACTCCGAGGCAAGGTTCGCTTCACGCGCACGTTAGCAGAACTGAAAGCCGACCGATGATCGCGGCTGATACGAGCACATGGGTTGCCTTCTTAGAAGGCGGCGCAGGCGAGGATGCACAGCTACTTGATAAGGCCCTGGAAGACCGGCAGGTGGTTATGATGCCCGTTGTACTCACCGAGCTGTTAAGCGACCCAAAGCTCCCTACCGGCGTTGCCGAAACGCTCTCGGAAGTGCCATTGATCGGGATCGGATCTGGTTATTGGCAACGAGCGGGAGCGTTGCGAGCGAAGGTGCTGGCGAAGCGCCGCAAGGCACGCCTCGGCGACGCGTTGATTGCTCAAAGCTGCATCGACGGAGGGGTTCCTCTCCTCACGCGAGACCGGGACTTTCGGGCGTTCGCCGAAGCGGCGCGCCTCGATCTTGTACTTGGGTCGTGAACGGACTGACCGGGCCCGCCCAGTATGAAGAAGAGAACTGAGAGACGGAAACTGACTGACGAACTACGTCGAGAGTACAACGTGTCCAAGTTGAAGGGCGTCCGCGGCAAGTACGCCACGCGCTATCAAGCGGGGACCAATGTCGTGCTATTGTCACCGGACGTGGCTGAGTATTTCCCTGACGAGCGATCCGTCAATACGGCCCTGCGCAAATTGATTCACGTGACCAAGGTTAAGAAAATATCTTGATCTCTTCAGTGTTAGAAATTGGGGCTCCCTTCGATCCTACCGCTTTGTTTTCTCGGTAGGTTGTCCAAAGTTGCCCAATTGAGGGTCGGGATTTAAGGTGGGCCGGTCGTAAGCGACACCGAATAAGGCATTTAGAGTTTGCCAGCCCCGGCTGTTAACCGAAGGGTTGCTAGTTCGAATCTAGCCTGGGGGAGCCAACCTCCGATTTATCAGTCAGGCGCGCCGAGGGTCGTTGAGCACGTTTGCGAAGAGCAGTTTTCGAGAAATCTCGATAGTGCAGCGGTGACCATGGATAGCCATTCATCAGGACCATTCAAAATGGCGTTGTAATCAGCGCCGGCGAGTTGCCGATGATTAGCCGAGCTCGGGGATAGCAAACTATAACAGCAATCCAGACGTGGAACAGAACGCGCGAGGATCGAGCAAAAGCAGGCCGTTTTCTTCCTTTAGATGCTGCCTCGTATTTTTAAAAGTTCTCCTTTTGCATCTTCCAGCGGCTCTACAGTGTCTGCATTTCCGTATCTGGTTTGTTTTCTTTAGACGCCCAAATCGCAACGTTCCGGCATTAACGGTTGTTGGTAATTCTCCCGCTGGTGAATTGAGGTATTTCTCTGATTGTCGGTACTTCACCATCGACGTAGCCTCATTTGTTGGGAACGTACGGAGAACGTTCCTTCACGGCTCGGGACACTCTCTGCCTGGCCGGCGCGCAGCACGGTGCGGTACCCTCGCTCGTTTGCCCAAGACCGTCACTTCGATTTACGAGATTCTCGCTGTTGCCGAACGGTGGCAACCGAAGGAGGCTGCTTAGAGGCGTTGTTGGTTTTCCCGCTGAAGCAGAACTGAGAAACCAAACTCCCGCTATCCTTGTTCGGACGCAACTCGGCCGGCATCCGACAAAGGCACCGACAGGGAGCGGGTGCTAGATGCATGTGCCCACTGGCCGATATTGAAAAGCGCACTCCCGAGGGCAGTGACAGTAGAGCTTTTGCGCCTGGACGAATTGCAACAAACTAAGAGGGCGGTCACTGAAAATGTGAGTCCGCGAGGCGCACGCATCGTGAGTGACTGGCACCGCGCTCCGGGGAAGCATCTGCTGGTTAGCGCTCCAAAGGAAGGCGTCAAGTCGCTGGCGCGCGTCGTTTACTGCCAACGCATGGAGAGCACAAAATTTGCTGTCGGCCTCCAGCTTGTAGTCCGGGTTGAGGAGTGGGAGAAACTCGCTAGCCGCGAATCACTACCCATCGAGAAATCCCGCAAGTAGCGATTGCAACACACACTAATCGGTAATGTCTTCAGTTGTGCGGTGGTTGCGGCACGAGAACCTGCGCGATTCTCCATTCCCATTGATACGGCAAACGGCGTGCCGGGAGAGGCCGCGAGCGGGAAAGAACAATGAAGGGAGAAGTCTCTTGCCCAACCAATGGCCGAGCGAGATGCTGAAAGAGAACAGGGTTGCACGGGGAGAACCGACCAATGACTGGAATGGTGAAGAAAATTGACGTGCAAGGGTTTGGAATTATTGATGGCGCGGACGGTTCCAAGGTTCCCTTCATTTCGTCCGACGTTAGGAACCGTCGCGTTCTCGAACCGGGACAAAAAGTGATTTTCTCTGTCCGCAGAGTCAAGGACCAGGCGTTTGCCGAGAACGTCATGGTGGTGGGAGAACCACAAAACTGATGTGGCGGTGCGTGACAAACGTTTCGGACACGAAAGCCCTAGGGCATAATTCCTGGGCGCTCAGACTCGCTTCTTTTCAATACGCAATTTCAGAGCTTCAAGTTCCTGCCTAGTCATGCCTTGCAGCGCCATCGCAGTGGCCAGATGCAAGGCGGGAACGTGTTTCATTCTGTTGCCGAGTTCTACCTTGCGACGGAGTTTCTCTACTTCTGGGTCAGCGCTCACTTTCAAGAACACTTCATACGCATCGGAAATGGACAGGGTTTTTTCAATCAGGTCATGCTTAACCAGAATGCGATGATACGAAGGTACCGCCGATGCAGATGGATGAGTCTGCGGGGCGCGCCTGGTTTGTCTTGAGTGTTTCATTGCACTATGCTGACACGTTTTGTCAGTCCGGTCATTTCTTTGATGCGACTCCCACCGGGGGTTTGAATCAGGGTTTGAATCCCCCATCTCAGCCGGAATCTTCCCTCGCACAGGCTTCGATCATGCCGCTGCCTAAATCCTTCGCCGACAGTACCGTCAGCATGTCGGTAATTCCAGTATTCGCTCAACGGATCGTGGGTGCAGGTGGGGGTGCAACTACAGAAGAAAAAATGGCTCCCAATTTGTCGTAAGCGACTCCAGATAGGACACTTAGATGTTTGATCCTCTCGGCCGTTAACCGTCAGGCTGTAGGTTCGAATCCTACCCGGGGAGCCAAATTATTTCCTTAAATCTAGACGATTAAGAGGGTAGTGAAATACCCTGCTCACTGGGTGATCCGAACTGGCCGGTCGTAGCCGGTCATTTCCAGGTAGCCGGCGCCGCTGAGCGGCTGTGAATTGCGCCGACCGGTGAGAACAATGGCGCCTTCCCAATAGGTCGGAGAAATTTTTGTCTTGCCGGTCAGCTCCTGCGATACCAGCGGTGTTTTGGCTTCGAGTTCGACGCCTAATTTTGGAATCGCTATCTTCCAGTGGATGGGATACGCGGCGCCGGTAAGAGGGCTCGTCCATTTTTCTCCAACGGGCTGCAGCTTGAAATCGCTTGAGCGCAGGTGTGTCGTCTTTCCTTCTGCATCAACGTAAGTCCCAGCCGAGTACGGATCAATAGAACCGTCCTTGCGGCGAATGTGAAAGAGCATCACCTCCGTGTGATCCTCGAGTTGGAGGCTCAGCCAGTCCCAGCCGGTTTGGCTGGGCGCAAGCTGATGCGTGAAGAACTCGTGGTCCATCCAACTCGTACCGCTCACTTCAAATCTCCTGGTACCTAGCTCGATGACACCCAAGGTCGCCAGGCGCGTGAGAGAAACATAGTGTGAGGCGCGGCCCGGCCCCTCCGCCTTTTGGCTGACACCGTTTTCACCGTGAGTAACAGGAGGTTTTACCGCGTGCAGTGTCAAGTGCAGTTCAAAGCGCTCATCGACCGCTTTCAGCTCCTGGTCGCGGCCATGCCATTGAATCTGCCAATTGCCGTTCCAGATGCGGCCGAGGGATTCGTTCGCGGCAGCGATGCCCGGGCCGGATCGATTGGTGCGCTCCGCGTGATAAAACCTCCCACCATCCAGATCGCTCAAAGCGAGATGCGCGAGGTAAAGATCCCGCACGTCCCAGGCGGAGTTCCTGGCGGGATCGCGGCTGATGGCTTGCCGGAAGAAAGTCAGTTCGAATCCGAACCGCCGGCCATCAGCTGATTTCAGATTTCCCGTGTAGTACCACCATTCCGTTTGAAAATCCGGATGATTGAAATGATCGCGCGGGAATTCGTACCGGTATCCCGGTAAGGCAGTGCGGTATTGCGCTGCAAGAGGCTGCAGGAAAAGCAAGGCGGCCGCGATGCACGCAAGCCTACTCTTCATGCACCACCTCGAGCGAATTCAAACGCACCGCGACCTGCGCCGGGTAGAAGCCGGCAAGCACGGTCGCCCCATAGACGACCGTCAGCGCGCCAAGAAGAACTTGCACCGGCCAGTGAAACCGGATGGTCCAGCCGAACGACTGCTTATTGATCACATAGATGAGGATGAGCGACAGCGCAAAGCCCAGGGCCAGACCGGCAAGATTGGCCAGAAGTCCGAGCAAACCGGCCTCAACGAGTATCAGCTTTCGAACCTGACCAGTGGCCGCGCCAAGAAAGCGAAGCAGGCCAAATTCGCGCCGGCGGTCAATCACCAAAGCGAGAAGCGCTCCGGCTATCCCCATAACCGCGACGATGACCGCCACCGCTTCCAGGCCGTAGGTGATAGCAAACGTGCGGTCAAAGATGCGGATGGCTTCGGCGCGCAAGTCTCGATTCGAAAACATAAGGACGCGGTGGCCGGCGGCGGCCTTTTCAATTTCGACGCGCACGGCTTCCACTTGTGTTCCTGGAGCGACGTAGACCGCAAGATTGGAGGGGGTGGGGTCGGGCAGGTAGCGGAGCATGGTGCTGCGAGACATGACGATGTTCCCGCGCTCGCTCGAATAGTCATAGTAAATGTCGGCAATGCGGAAAGTGGCCTGCGCCGCTCCAAGCGAAAGCGTAATGGAATCACCCGCCCTTAGGTGATGCTTGTATGTGAAAGGCTCGCTGATGATGACAGCGTTCGAATCGCGCAGCTCGGCAAATACCTGCTCGATAGGACGGCCCGAGAAAAAATCCGAGCGGCGGGACTTGCGAAGCGCTTGCGGATCAATGGACGCCAGAGTGACGGGCATGCCGTCATAGCTGATCTCATAGGCCCGGAGACGGGCGACGGCCTCGACACCTGGAAGCGCCTCGATTTTCTGAGTCAGGTCGAGAGAGATCGTGGGGTGGCGGTCTGCTGCAGGGCTGCCGGCGGGGCGCAAATAGAGATCAGCGGGCAATCGATCGTTCATCCAGAGCATGACTGTTTCACGGAAACTCCCGACCATGATGCCGACCGAAGTCATCATGGCGATGGCTGTCGAGAGCGCACCGACGAGGACGGAAGTTCGGCGCAGTGAAGCCGCAAGACTCCGCGAGGCAAGCATGCCCTCAATGCCGAGCAGTTTGCCGATGAACCTCGAAAAGAGCGAAGTGAGCGCAGCGGCAAATGCAGGGATTGCCAAAGCGGAAGCTGCAACCAGCAAAATCGCCGCCAGGTAACCAAAGAGCGGCTTGCCAGCGACCGCGGGCGCGCGGGCGGCAGCAGTTGCCAGGAGACCGAGCGCAAGAGCCAGCCACAAATCGCGGGTTTTGTGGACGCGCGCGTCATATTCGCGGCGGCCACGCGCCATGGCCTCAACAGGAGAAACGAGAGAAGCTTCGCGGGCAGGGGAACAGGCTGACAGAACGGCGACTCCAACGCCAATGGCGAGCGCTAAAAGCAGGGATGCGGCATTCAGTTCGATGGGCCCGGGCCTGCTGCTGACGTAAAGCGATTCGACCGTAGTGGACATCAACCGCACAGCGCCGGTGGCCATGAAACTGCCGAGCGGAAGACCGATGAGAGCGCCTGCAAGGCCGAAGCAAGCGGCTTCACCGAGAAAGGCAGCGAGAATTGTGGCGCGTCCTGCGCCAAGCGCGCGGACAATGCCGATGTCCGGGCGACGGCGGACGACCGAAACAGAGATCGCGTTGTAGATGAGAAATGCACCGACAACCAGAGAGATGTAACTGAGCAAACGCAAATTCCAACGGAACGCTGCAAGCATGCGGCGATTCTCGTTCGTGCCGGTGCCTTGCGGACGAACTTCCACACCGGCAGGAAGCACGGTCCGTAAGCGCTGCTGCCAGTCTTCCAGACTGGGAGTCTTAGGCACTTTCAAAAGGATGCGGTCGACGCGGCCATAGCGCGCCAGTGCATGTTGGGCGACGGCGAGGTCCATCACGATGGCGGATTCGTTGCCGTTCGAATCGGCGTAGACGCCGCGCACCGTGTATTCGCGGACGTGATCGTTGATGAGGAGCTGAAGGCGATCGCCTGGTTTGCGGCCGAGGCTGGCGCCCACCCAGATGGCGTCGCTATCGCCGAGATGCTCGAAAGTTTCCGGGGAAGTCCTCGGCGGCCGGGACAGATTAGCACCGGCGGTTGAGTTTTCTTCGAAGGCGCCGGCTTCGGCGACCAGATCCAGGCCAATCAACGGAAGTGATTTCTTGGCATCGGCGATAACCGCGAAGTCCTCGAGGCGCGGGGAGATGCGAATCGGATACGGCAAGGAGGCGAGCGTTGCCACCACATCTTCCGGCACGCCGCCGGAGGCGATGATTTCCAAATTACTGTCGCCCGCGAGAGTTTCCATGGAGGAGCGGAAGGAACCGGTGGCGGCGTCGCCCGCGAGGTCGATGGCGAGAACGACGGCAACGCCCAAAGCGACGGCAAGGACAATCAGTGCGGCGCGCAGGGGCTCGCGGAAGAGCGGGCGGACCATCAATCGGTAAAAAAGGAGAAGACGTGGCATTTCAGCGCCGGACTATCTCTTCGATTTTACCGTCGCGCAGCCGGACCAGCGTATCCGCGAGGGCGGCGGCTTCGATGCTGTGAGTCGCGATTATGGTGGCGGTGTGCTGCTCGCGCGTGAGGCGTTGGAGCAATTCGAGAATGACGTTTCCGGTGGTGGTGTCGAGATTTCCGGTCGGCTCGTCGGCAAGAAGAAGGCGCGGAGAATGGATCAGTGCGCGGGCAATGGCAACCCGCTGCATCTGGCCCCCGGAAAGCTGGTGGGGAAAGCGATTGCCAAGACCATCGAGTTCTACCCACGCGAGGCGCTGGCGTGCCGCTTCGCGTGCGCCCGGTTTTCCCGCCAGCAGGAGGGGCAATTCCACGTTTTCGAAAACCGTGAGGGTGTGAAGCAATTGAAAGGACTGAAAAATAAAACCGACTTTTTCGCGGCGTAGCTGGGTCAGACCCGTATCTTTCAGCAAAGACGTTGAAATCCCATCCAGAAATACTTCACCCGACGTCGGGAAATCCATGGCGCCTGCAAGGTTGAGCAGCGTGGACTTACCGCAGCCGCTGCGCCCAACCAAGGCCACAAATTCACCGGTTTCCACGTGGAGGGAAAGACCGTGGAGAGCACGAACGGGCTGGCCGTCGGTCAAGTAGTCCTTCGAAACGTCCTGCAACGACAATAGGGGCATGTGGATTGGCGAGCCGGCAATATTCGCCGATGCCAGAATACCGCGCAACTCACCTATTCCCTATGGCGTCCGATCCTCCGCGAACCGGACGGGGCCGGTGGGCTTCGCTCAGGATTTGAGCGAGGCCAGGGCCTCTTCAATCGCGGAGGTCACCGGCGGCGAATCCGGCGTGATTTCGGGTGCGAAGCGAGCGATGACGCGGCCGTCCGGGCCGATGAGGAACTTGGTGAAATTCCACTTAATCTCGCCGCCGAATTGCGGGTGCGAGGATTTATCGGTCAGGAACTGGTAGAGCGGCGTGATGTCGTCGCCCTTGACGGAGACCTTGGCCATCATGGGAAAAGTGACGTGAAACTTGGAGGAGCAGAACGTCTTAATTTCCTGATTCGAACCCGGCTCCTGGGCGGCAAAGTTATTCGCCGGGATGCCCACGATGACGAAGCCGCGGTCTTTGTACTTTTCATAGGTGGACTCAAGCGCGGAGTATTGCGGAGTGTAGCCGCACTTGCTGGCGACGTTGACGAGCAGCACGACTTTGCCTTTGTAGGCCGCGAGAGGCGCGGGCTGACCATCGATCGAATTCAATGTGAAGTCATACACCGTCTTATCCGCAGCCATTGCCGCGGCGGCGCAGAAAAGCATGCAAAGCAGTAGTTTCATTTTTCCCCCTATTCTTTTTTACCCTGTTCCGTGCCCCCAGGCAAATGGGAGCAACAATCGGACTGGCGTACTTCCGGAAACCGGCCGCGCTGCTCACCTATTCCAGGGTGCCGGAGAAAGGGCTGGGGCGGGGGGAATGCGAAGCGGCGATCCTGGTTGGCGGAAATTCAAACGGGCATTGAGACTGGAATAAGCCTGTTATAGACTTCGCAATCACCATCCTTCACGACGCATACGTCAGGGGCATTGCCGAGAGGATAGAGCTATAGCGCTGCAGCTAGGGACAGCCGCGAACTCTTTGTAGCTGTGGCTGAAGATTCCGTTATCGCGGTAAGCCGGGGCTGGCTCAACGGCCGCGGCCTCAAGGAGGCCTGGATGCTGTACGCATCTTCGGTTGCGGTTACCCACCGGACGCTCGAAACGGTGGACCTGGTCATCATCGGAATCTACTTCGCCATCGTGTTCGGGATCGGTTTCTATTTTTCGCGAAAGGAACGGACTTCCGAAGATTACTTCCTCGCTAGCCGTAATATCGGATGGTTCGCGATCGGCGCGTCGCTTTTCGTCTCCAACATTTCGACGGAGCATTTCATCGGGCTGGCGGGATCAGGTGCGACGTCGGGGCTGGCCGTTGGCCACTTCGAATGGCTGGCGTGCCTGATGCTGCTCTTGCTCGGCTGGGTTTTCGTGCCGTTCTACCTGCGTTCGAACGTTTTCACCATGCCGGAGTTTCTGGAACGGCGCTTCAATCGCAACTGTGCGACCTATCTTGCAAGCATCTCCGTCATCGCGTATATCTTTACGAAGATCTCCGTGCATCTGTACGCGGCTGCCATTGTGCTGGAGCGCGTGGTGGGCTGGAGCCCATTGACCGCCGCGGTCATCCTGGTTGTGGCGACGGGAATCTATACGATCGCGGGCGGCCTCGCCGCAGTGATCTACACGGATCTTGTGCAGACCTTGATCCTGCTTGCCGGCGCGATTGCCTTGACCATCATTGGCCTGGACAAGGTGGGTGGGTTTGCTGGTTTGCGCGCGGCAGTCCCCACGGACTATTTCCACATGATCAAGCCGGCTACGGACGGCGAGTTCCCCTGGACGGGTATTTTCTTCGGCGCCCCCATTCTGGGTATCTGGTATTGGTGTACGGACCAGGTGATCGTGCAGCGGGTTCTCTCTGCGAAAGACGAAGGGCACGCTAAGGCGGGCACGATCTTCGCCGGCTTCCTCAAGGTGCTGCCTGTGTTCGTGCTCGTTCTGCCGGGTCTGATCGCTTTCGCGCTTTACCCCCAACTCTTCCACGTTGTGGACGGAAGAGTCACAAACGGCGATATCGCCTATCCGACCATGATCGTGAACTTGCTTCCTCCCGGACTTGTCGGATTGATGATTGCCGCGCTTCTTGCGGCTCTGATGGGTGCGATGAGCTCGGTCTTCAATTCCGCGTCGACGATGGTAACGCTCGACTTCTACAAGAAGTTCCGGCCGGCCGCCACCGAGTCACAGCTCGTATTTTTCGGGAGAATGGCGACCGGAGCGATGGTCCTTCTCGGCCTATTATGGGTACCGTATATTCACTATCTTAGTCCGCAGCTCTATATCTATCTGCAGAGCGTGCAGGCGTACATCAGCCCGCCGATTGCGGTGTGCTTCATTTTCGGAATTCTTTGGCCGCGCCTGAACGGGCAAGGGGCCATCAGTTCGCTCCTGGTGGGTTTTGTTCTCGGCACTGTGCGCTTCATCTTCGAAGTGCTCGATAGGACTCGGCATTATGATTCCGGCGCCATCCGCTGGCTCGTGGACATGAACTTTTTGCACTACGCCATTTTAATGTTCGTCGTCTGTGCGGCCGTGCTGATCGGCGTCAGCATGATGTATCCGGCGCCCGAGCGGAAAAAGATCGCGGGACTGACGTTTGCGACGGTGAGCGAGAAACTCGCGACTACGGACGTGAGTACGCCGCATCTGCAGCGAGAAACGCGAACAGAACGCTCGTTCAACCTGGCATTTACGGGAGTGCTGATCGCCACGGTGGTTGGCTTGTGGATCTATTTCCGCTAGAAACCGCTTCCCGGGAAAAAACATGGACATGGCTGCCATTCGAACACTGAAACCCAACGTCACACAGAAGGAAGCGGTCCAGGTTTTCTCCGCGCCGGGCTTTTCGGCGTTGTACTGGCGCATGCGCATCGGCCCTTTGCAAAAGATCGCGGACGCTTACGTGCCCTTCTGGTTCTATCGCGTCCGTTACGAGCTCGGCAGGACGCCCCACACGAGGTTGTTCGCGCTCGATGCGGTGGACGGCTCGCTGGACCTATTTGAATTTCCACGAATTCCCGGACAGCGCGAATTCATTTCCGTGGATAGCTGCAACCGGATGGCGCCGTCGCTAACCGCGGAACGCGCCGAGGAAATCCTGCGCGAGAAGGTGCTGCGCGTCGTTTTCCAGCAAGGATTCTTCAAGCTTCGCGAGGCCCGGCTGGAGATCGCGCGGGAAGCGGGCGAAATGTATCTTCCCTATTGGCTTGGTTTTTATGGTGGCAGCGGATCGGTGCGCTGCCGCGTTCTGGATGCCGTGAGACGCCGAATCGAAGGTGCAAAGGCGTCGGCGTTTTTCGAACAGTGGCTCGCAGCTTGATACGGCGGGGCGGTGCCGGATCGTTTCTGCGCAAGTAAGAAACACACTTAATCGTTCTTCGCTTTTCTTCGCGTCCCGGGAGGGTGGAAATGACAGGGTTTGCTCGACTCATCGGAATTGGGTTCCTTGCCTCCGCCCTCGGGAGTGGATTTGCGGCCGCGCAGGGCTGGCAACACCTTGGCAAGGTCCAGCGCGTTGAAAAGCTGAAAGATGGCGTTGAGTTAACGGCCGGCGCAGCGAAAGTGCGCGTCACGGTATTCCGCGATGGTGTGTTCCGCGTGCGCGTCGCCCCCAACGGTACTTTTCCAAAGGATTCCTCCTGGGCAGTGATCGAATCGCCCGAACCACCGGCCTTCAAGATTGAAGAAAATCCAAGAGAAATTCGAATCACCGCTGGAAACGTAATCGCCACCGTTCAGCGTTCACCCCTGCTGATCAATTTCTCTGATGCTGCTGGAAATGTCCTTCTCGCCGACGAGCCCAGCCTGCCGATGGCCTGGAATGGACAGCGGATTCACGCCTGGAAGAAAATGCCCCTGGACGAAAACTACTACGGACTGGGCGACAAGGCCGGACCCATGAATCGCCGGAATCGCGCCTTTACAAACTGGAACACGGATGCGTTCGGCTGGCAGGAGTCCACCGACCCACTTTACAAAACCATTCCGTTTTTCATGGGACTTCAGAAGGGCGTGGCCTACGGCCTATTCTTCGACAACACTTACCGCAGCGGTTTCGATTTCGGGAAAGAATCCGCGGACTATTTTTCCTTCGGCGCGGAAGGTGGAGAACTGAATTATTACTTCCTTGCAGGGCCGGAGCCGAAAAAAATCATCGAGCAGTACACCGCGCTCACGGGGCGCTCGCCCCTGCCGCCACTCTGGACCCTCGGTTACCAGCAGTGCCGCTACAGCTACTATCCCGAAGCCCGCGTGCGGGAGATCGCACGGCTCTTGCGCGAAAAGAAAATTCCTGCCGACACCATCTACCTCGATATTGACTATCAGGAGGGCTACGCCCCGTTTACGATCAACCGGCAATATTTCCCCACTTTTGAAAAAATGGTCGCCGACCTGAGAGAACTGGGTTTTCACGTCATTGCCATCACGGATCTCCACATCAAGAGGTTTCCGGACCACGGCTATGCCCCATTCGAGTCGGGAATAAAAAATGATGTATTCGTCAAGAATCCCGATGGTTCCCTATACGTGGGGCCCGTCTGGCCGGGGGAAAGCGTTTTCCCCGATTTCACTCTCGCGCGTGTGCGGGATTGGTGGGGCGCTCTCTACAAAGACTTTGTTGGAATGGGCTTGGCGGGCTTTTGGAACGACATGAATGAACCCGCCGTCTTCCGCTATCCGGAGAAGACCATGCCACTCGACGTCGTTCATCGTCTGGATGACGGCACGACTCTCGATCACCGCGCGATCCACAACATTTTCGGAATGGAAAATGCCCGCGCGACCTACGACGGCCTGCGCAGACTGCAGCCCGACGAACGGCCGTTCGTGCTCACGCGCGCCGCGTATGCCGGGGCGCAGCGCTACGCGGCCACCTGGACCGGCGACAACCTGGCGACCTGGAATCACATTTCCATGAGCACGCCGACGCTGCTGAGCATGGGTCTCTCTGGATATCCGCTCGTCGGAGACGACATCGGCGGCTTCGGCAGCTCGCCGCCGTCCGATTTATTAACGCGCTGGTACGAGCTAGGAGCCTTTAATCCGATTTACCGCAATCACGCTGCGAAAGGCACGGCGGATCATGAGCCCTGGGTGAACGGTCCGGAACAGGAAGCGATTCGACGGAAATATATCGAACTACGCTACAAACTGCTGCCTTACATCTATACAAATACAGAAGAAACCACGCGGACGGGGATGCCTCTCATGCGCCCCATATTCCTCCAGTATCCGCAGGCCGCGGAATTTTACGGCGACGATCGCGATTTTCTCTTCGGCCCCGACTTCTTTGTGGCCCCGGTCGTCTCAGAAACAGTCGATGCCCATGGAGTGTTTTTACCGCCGGGCGAATGGTACGACTATTGGACGTCGGAGAAGCACACGAACAAAGACCAGATCAATCTGCATCCGCGTATCGACGAAGTGCCGCTCTTTGTTCGCGCCGGCGCCATTGTGCCCATGCAGCCCGTGGTGCAGTACACCGGCGAGAAGCCGAACGGGCCGCTCGAATTGCGCGTCTATCTTCCCACTAGTACGGCGGGTAATGACTGCCGGGGCGCGCTCTATCAGGATGACGGCCACACCTTCGCCTACCAGAAAGGTGAGATTCTGCGCGTCAACTATTCGTGTCAGGTTTCGAATAGCTCCGTAACGGTGGCGAGCAGCATCGACAAGAATGCGTTTCAGCCTTGGTGGAAGAGCGCGGAAGTGACGTTGTACGGCGCCGCGTCTGAGCCCAAGGAAGTTCGCATCGGGGATGAAGTCATCCACGAATGGCGCTACGACGGCCTCGCGCGTGCCGTCACCCTGACCGTGCCCGATGCTGCAAAGAATTGGAGCGTTCGCCTCGCGTTCTAAGGGCAATGCTCTCTCCTGGCTTAGTTCAGAGAAAAAATCGAGAGAGATCTTGCTGGCATGGTTATGTGGATTTCGCTTCCCGCCAGCTCCGCCTTTGCTTCGCCGAAGAGAAGTCCAATTGCAACGGCTTTTTGCGCCGGCGTGTCCGCCAACGGAATGCGAAGCTCCCGCGGCTGATCGGCATTGTTGCAGGCGACGACAAGACGTTCTTCCTCTGATTCGCGGGCAAAAACGTAAGACCAGTCGTCCGAGGACAGATGCCATAACACGCCGGTGCGGAGGGCGGCGTGTTCGCGGCGCAGCCTTAGCAGCGACTGAACGTAAGAGAAAATCTCCTGTTGATCGTGCGTGCGGCCCGATAGCGTGAACGCGTCGATCGCATCACCTATCCATCCGCCGGGGAAATCGCGCCGGTTGTCCGGATCGCCGCCCCCCGGCATCCCGATCTCATCTCCGTAGTAAATTTCAGGAACGCCCCGCAGCGTGAGCGTGAGTCCGAACGCCAGCTTCAGCTTCGCGGGAGAGCTGCCTTCGGCACTCGCGAATCGCGGCACGTCGTGATTCGCAAAAAACGGGGCGAGCATGTCGGGATGCACATACAAGAAATCGTGCCGCAGCACATCCGCGATGCGGCCCGTGGGTGCGCCCCGCAGCAACACATCCCTGAGCGCGAAGAACATCGGAAAATCGAAGACCGTGGAAAGCCCGCTATCGATGCCGTCGTAGCGCCGCTCTCCTCCTATAAAAAAAGAAGTTACCGTGGGATCAGGATGAAACACTTCGCCAATCGTTGTCAGATAGGGATAGAGCCTGCGCAATCCCGTATGCCAGTGTGCCCAGAACTTCCGCCCGACATAGGGAAACGTGTCGATGCGATAGCCGTCCAGCCCGGATGTTTCCGCCCACCAGATGCTGTTTTGTAGAAGATATTGCTCGACCACCGGATTCTCCGTATTCATGTCCGGCAGAATTCCGAAGAACCATCCTTCCGTGAGATTTCGTTTCATGCGCTTCGAGGCGTGTGGATCGATCAACGATTCGAACGGATCATTACCGATGGCCTGATCGCCCGCCTTGCCGTAGAAGCTGCCTTTGAGCGGCGAGAATGAATCGATGTGATGCTGTAGCGTGCCGTGAAACCAATCGGGCAGTGGTGGATTCGCAACCCAGGGATGTTTCGGGCCGACGTGATTCGGAACGACGTCAAAAAAAATCTTCATTTTTTGCTTGTGCGCGGCGGCGACCAGGTCCTGATAATCCTTCACCGCGCCAAGATGTGGATCGACGGCATACAGGTCTACGGCGCCGTATCCGTGATAGTCCTGCATAGCCCCGTTCTTCACGATGGGTGTTAGCCACAGCGCGGTCACGCCGAGATCCTTCAGATACGGCAGGTGGTTTTGAATCCCGAGCAGGTCGCCGCCATGGTACGCACGGGGTTTCGAACGATCGTGGAAGCCCGGTGCTTCTGCAGGCTCATCATTCGTCGGGTCGCCATTCGCGAAGCGGTCCGGCATGATGAGATACATCACATCATCTTGCGAAAGCCCTTGAAACTTTCCCACCGTCGGCACGCGGGCAGCGAGTGGCAATTCGAAAGACGTCGATCCCTTCGGCGCCTCAATGCGGCAGACGGCGGTTCCAGACTTCGTGTCCGCCCCAATCTTCAGCCAGATAAAGAGATAGTTCCCGCCCGCCGAAGCTTGCGTGCGCGAGACGCGGAGCGTTGGCAGATTGCACTCAGCATGCGTCGCTTCCAGATCGTGCCCGGAAAGCAGCAGCATCACCTCCGGCGTGAGTCCCACCCACCAGTTCGGAGGTTCGACTTTTGTGACGGCAGCAGCAGTCTCCTTGGCCGTCTGCTGCGGGCAGGCCCGCAGCGCCGAGCCGCCGCAAGCGAAAACGACGACGGACAGAAAGGAGAAAAAAGCTAGGAGAAATCGCTCTGCCGAAAAATACCAAGAATGCCGTAGTCGTCTTTTCACTGGGAGAGCATAAGGAAAAAAAAGGAGGGATGCCAGTCTCGATCTTCCGAGCCAGGTCGGCCAGTCTGCTATTTTCGAGGAAGAGGGGACGGGGCAAAGACCATTTCGCCAAACGCTTCCGGAACGTGGAAATTAGGCGCCGGTGTTCGTGTGGGCTGCCAGGCGGAATAAAAGCGCGGTTCGGCGGCTCCTTCGACGCGGTAAAAATTCACTCTCCAAGTGGCCGCAGGATCGAAGCGCTCGACGAGATATTTTATGGGCAGCGCAATCTCCGCGACCCAGGTTTTAGCGGGTTCGTTCAAAATAACGCGGCGCCGCAATCCACTCTTCAAGTCGTGTTTCTCGCCTGGCCCGATGTCCAGATCGATCCAAAGGCCATTCGGGCTGACTTCGAATTCTTTATAACGGCGGAGATGCGTCGGTTCGGTCTGAAGGAAAGCTTCCACGACGTCGCGGTCCCAGAGTTGGTCGCGGCGGCCATTGGGCTCGGCATCCAAAAAAACGGTGATGACACGGTATCTGGCGCGGAATTGCAGATAGAGCGATTCCGGGGTCCAGAGTAGCCGCACTTCCGTTTCTCTTTCGGGATCAGCGTTCTTGCCTTGCCAGTCAGCGCTGAAACGCAGAGGCGCCGCCAGCTCCCAGGAAGACAGAGTTGGAAATCCATCGGCATCGGGCAGGTCTGGCATTCGAACAGCCACAGCAGTCCGCTCAGTGGACATAGCGTCGTTTCGAAACATCCCTATGAATCGCTTCGAGCGTTCCCCGGCACTCCAACTTGGGGGTAGCTCCCAGAATAACCAATGCATGGAGATAGACAAGAAAAAAGCTGAATAACAAAGCGAATGGTTTTTCCGTTGCAATAGCTTCAGCGCCTTTCTCATCAACCCTGTCCCCCTGGCCCGCGAACTATTTGCGCACCATGCATTCCGCTCATCATGGATAGCACAGAACGCCGTGCTAGCATCAGATTTGGCTGCTCTCCACGATTTTCTCAAGTCAGAAGGGCAGTGAAAGCCCAGGAGCGCGGGAAATGATTGAGCCTGTCAATACCCAAGATTTCGCATCGCAACCGGAACGGCGCGAACCGGAACAATTTGAGCACGTGAAGTTCCGCATCGACGCCGGCGTTGCGAGGATAACTCTCAATCGTCCGGAACATAATCTTCTCAATGAAGCCATGCTCCGCGAGATCGCCGGCGGAATCGCTCACTCCGGCGAGCGCGCCGCCGTAAAACTGATTGTTCTCGATTCGGCCTGCAAAGTCTTCTGCGGCGGAATCGATATCGGTGAATACACCTCGCAGCGTGTTTTTCAAATGCTCGACGCGTTTCACGCGGCGTTCGCTGGAATGTTGGAAGTTGGCAAGCCCGTGATCTGCGTGGTGAACGGACCGGCGATCGGCGGCGGCGCGGAGCTGGCGGCTTTCGGCGATCTCGTGATTGCCACCCCGAAGGCCCGGTTTGCCCAGCCGGAAATCAGCATTGGCATCTTTCCGCCGCTCGCATCCACAATTCTTCCTTTCCTCGTCGGGCCAAAGATCGCGCTCGAGCTTGTTCTGACAGGTGAACCGGTGACCGCGGAGCGCGCTCTGGAACTCGGCATGATAAATCGCCTCGTGCCGGAGGCTCAACTCGAGCAGGCGGTGAACGATCTTGTGGCCCGAATTAGCGGCCACTCTGGCCCAGTATTGACCATGGCGAAGAAAGCGATTCTCGGCGGCATGGGCTTGTCGCTGCGCGAGGGCCTCAAGCAGTCGATGAACATTTTCTTGAATGAACTCTACCGCCTCGAGGATTCCCAGGAAGGTCTGCGCGCACTTGTGGAAAAGCGCAAGCCCAACTGGAAGAACCGCTGAACGCCGGCGACATTTCTTCAGTCACTCCATTTCCAGTCGCGCCATTTTCAGTCGTGCATTGACACTCGATCTGGCGCGGCATACACTCGAAATTCAATTTGCAGGCAGGGGAAGCGGGGAAGGCTGTGTGAATCGGCCGCGGTCCCGCCACTGTGATCGGCTGAAAAGCCGTAAGCCAGGCCACCCTTCCATGCCGCAGAGGGCCGCGCTCTTCGCGAGAAAGAGCGATGCCAGAAGCCCCAAGGTGTCTCGTGGGGCTTTTTTGTTGGTGAAGTGAAATTCCCTGGTCAGGGGAGATTTGTGAAAGAATTCGCCCGCCCGCGCCTCCGAAGAGTCTCCGCCGCAATCGCTGCCTTGCTGTCCTGCGCGGCGCTGACGTGTGCGCAGAGTGCTCCTCCGGTCTCTTCCACATCTCCAGCCTTCCGGGAAGTTACGGACGAAGTCGGCCGCACGGTCCGCCTTCCCCAGCCGGTCCGCCGGATCGTGTCGCTCGCGCCGAGTTTGACGGAAACCGTCTACGCGCTCGGTTTGCAGGATCGCCTCGTCGGAGACACCGACTATTGCGATTATCCCGCGGACGCGCGGAAAAAGACCAAGGTCGGCGGCGCGATCAACCCAAGTTTGGAGCAGATTGTGGCTTTGCATCCGGATCTCGTTCTCGTGACCAAGGGATTGAACCGCCTCGAGACCGTACATTCGCTCGATGGCCTGGGAATCTCTTCTTACGCCACCGATCCTCACACCGTCGAGGAAATCATCACTTCTTCGAAAAAACTTTCCGATGTACTCGGCGTTCCGGAGGCCGGGGCATCGGTCGCCGGCGAAATGCAGCGCCGGCTTGCGGATCTGCAACAACGTGTTGGCGCTCTAGCCGCGAAACGTGTTCTGTTCGTTGTCTGGACTCAGCCGCTCATCTCCGTCGGCAAGGACACCTTTATCGCGGATGCGTTGCGCCGCGCGGGAGCCGTCTCCATCGTGGATTCCGAGCAAGGATGGCCGCAGGTCAGCCTGGAAGAAGTCGCCCGGCTGCAGCCTGAATTCCTTGTTTTCGCGGATTCGCATTCCGACTCCGCTTCCCCTGCTTTCGAAATGCTCGCCACGCTGCCCGGATGGAGCATCTTGGATGCCGTGAGCAATCGCCGTTTTGCGGTGATCAGCGATGCCGTAAATCGGCCCGCCCCGCGGATCGTCACGGCTATCGAAGATCTCGCCAAGCAGCTTCACCCGGATGCCTTCGTTGAAAAACCGGAGAACGGCAAGGAAAAGATGGAGAAGGAGAATCTCCCGCCGAACCAACGGCCCGCGTTGCATTATCCCTTTTCCCCCGATGTCCTTCAAGACCGCATGACGACTCCTGGAGGCCGCGCATGCGCCCACTGACGCTTCGCCGCCTCTTCCTGCAATGTTCGATCTTGGTGCTGATCCTGCTCGTCGTGGTGGTCATCGCCGTGAAGTTTGGCGCTGTCCCCGTTTCGCTCTACGCCCTCGGCCGGGATCTCTGGCACGTTCTTTTGGGCCAGCGCGCCGATCTCTCCAGTGATTATGTCCTGATCATCAAGAATATCCGTTTGCCGCGCATCCTTCTCGGCATCATTGTCGGCGCGTCGCTCTCCGTCGCGGGAACCAGTTTTCAAGCGCTGCTGCGCAATCCGCTCGCGGATCCTTACGTGCTCGGCGTCTCCATGGGTGCTTCGCTGGGTTCCATCCTCGCGCTGATCGCGGAGCCACATCTTTCGATTTCACCGGCGCTTTCCTCCCTGCTGACTCCGCTGGGCGCTTTTCTCGGAGCGGGTGCGACGATTGCCGCGGTCTATTTTCTGGGCCGCCGGGAGGGTCAGATCGATAGCGCCACGCTGCTCCTCGGCGGCGTTATTATCTCCTCGTTCCTCTCGGCCATCATCATGTTCCTAATGAACACGCTCAGCGGCAATCTCCGCGGTCTGTCGTTCTGGTTGATGGGCGATCTCTCCACGCCTTTGCAGAAAAGTGCCTACTGGTTCCTGGGAATCGGTTTCCTTTTGGCCGCCGGTGCGATTTACACCACTGCCGCGGATTTGAATTTACTTCTGTCCGGAGAGAAGGAAGCGATGCATCTAGGCGTGGACGTGCCGCGTGTGCGCCTGGTGGTCTACATCGCCGCGTCTCTGCTGACTGGATTAGCCGTCTCCGTGAGTGGCGCCATCGGCTACGTCGGACTGATTGTTCCTCATGCGATACGCTTCATTTTCGGATCGGACCATCGCACTCTATTGCCGACCGCTGCCCTCGGCGGGGCCATTGCTTTGGTCTTTGCGGATACCCTGGCGCGCACCATAGTTGCTCCGACGGAAGTTTCCGTTGGCGCGGTCACTGCCGTTGCCGGCGCGCCGCTCTTCATTTACCTGCTGCGCCGGAGGCTCTCATGAGCGCCGGTTCAGCTCACGCGCGGCATCTTGCCGAAGCCGGCCGCTTGGCCAACGAAATACGCTTGAGCGTCGAACAGGTCAGTTACGCCTATTCGGCAAATCCCGCGCAAGCCCCGCTTTTCACCCTGGAAGCGACAAGTTTTCAGGCCAGGCCCGGCGAGATCGTGGCCATCCTCGGACCAAACGCCAGCGGTAAATCCACCCTATTGCATTTGATCTCCGGCGCTCTCGTGCCCTTGTCCGGCCGCGTTCTGCTCAACGGATTCGTCACTCAATCGCTTACGCCACGCACCCGCGCGCAGCGCATCGCCGTGGTCCAGCAGGAGAGCGCTTTGCTCTTCCCTGCGCGCGCCTGGGAATTCGTCTTACAAGGCCGCCATTCCCATCGGCGCTCTCTGCGGTTCGAATCGGAAGACGATGTCTTGATCGCGAAAAACGCCCTGGCCCAGGTCGGTGCCGCTGATCTCAGCGACCGCTGGATGAATCAAATTTCCGGCGGGGAAAAGCAGCGCGTGATCCTCGCGCGCGCTTTGGCTCAACAGCCGCTGCTCCTGTTGCTCGATGAGCCCACTCTCCACTTGGATATCGCCGCGCAGATCGGCTTGTTGGATGCTCTCCGGCGGCTCGCGGCGGAGAACCGCTATACCGTCGTCGTCGTGACGCACGAATTGAACCTCGCCGCGGAGTATGCCGATCAAGTTGTGTTGATGCAGCGCGGCCGATGTTTGCGCGTTGGTCCCCCCGCGAGCATTTATCAGCGCGAATTGCTCGAACAAGTTTTCCAGACCCCGCTCTCCGTGGAACTCGGTTCCTCCGGGCGGCCACGAGTCACCGTTTTGTCTGGAACGTAATGTAGGGGCGAACTTTAGTTCGCCCTTCTTCTCGTTCACCTCAACCCTGCGGCCCCGCGCTGCAGACCACATTCACCGCGAACTTCGTGCTCGGGAAGACGGATTGGCGATTCCAGCCTCTTCGGAATCGCCAAGTAGTAAGCCGTCGCCGCCGCGCGACTGTAAGGCGGATTCAGTGTATGCGCAGGCCACTGCGGCCAGTCGCTCCTTCGCTGGGCGACGCCTCGGGAAGGCCCCGCAACGGTCCTGATTCGAACGGGCCGGAGCTACCGCCAAGCCAGGAGACCGGCGAAGTTCGCAGCCGTGCGATTCATCTTGATCGCACAGGACAACCTTCAACTCCCGCGCGAGAGGGAGCGGAGGATAAAATGAAATCGACTCTTCTTCGAACTGCCTTTCTTCTCTTCGCAGTCTCAGTAGTCAGTTTTTCCTTGCAAGCACAAAGCAATTCACCCGACGCGCATCTTTCCGGAACACTCATCGACGCCAGTGGCGCTGGTGTCGGCGGCGTCCAAGTGACCGCTAGCCTGGAAAATCAGCCAAATGCCCAGATTTGGTCAGCCATCTCCACCGCAGTCGGCGAATACTCCCTCTCCGTTCCAGCAGGCCGTTACCATGTGCAATTCAGCCGGACTCCTTTTGTACCTCGTGATTTCGTTCTCGACCTCGCTGCTGGCGTGTCGCGCACACTCAGTTTCCGGCTCGATCTCGAGCTTCTGTCTTCCAGCGTCGTCGTAACCGCTCAGGCGGAACCCACTTTGGCACAGGAGACAACCGCGCCGGTAACGGTTATCACGCGGGAGGAGATCGCTGCCCGGCAAGCGGTCTCGCTGCCGGATTTGCTTCTATACGCGCCGGGCATTTCGATTGGCCGGACAGGTGCCGAAGGCGGGACCGCGTCCATTTTCCTCAACGGCGGAAATTCCAATTTCACCAAAGTGCTCATTGACGGCACGTCCATTAATCCTCCCGGCGGTGCCGTCGATTTTTCCATTCTCACCCTGGACAACATCGATAAAGTGGAAATCGTTCGCGGAGCCGAAAGCGCCATCTACGGCACCGATGCGGTTTCCGGCGTCATCCAGCTGTTCACACACCGCGGCTCCACGCGCATTCCGGAGTTCAGCGTCTTTGGTGAAGGCGGCACTTTTTCCTCGGGTCGCGGCGGAGCGCAACTCAGCGGATTGCTCGGCGCGTTCGACTATTCCGCCGCCGCATCCTACCTGCAGACCGACGGCCAGGGACCGAACGATGATTTTCTGAATCGCACCGTCTCCGGCAATTTCGGCTACGCCTTCAGTGACACCAATCAGCTCCGCCTGACGCTGCGCAACAACAACAGCATCGCGGGGATCCCCGGACAAACCCCGTTCGAACCGCCCAAGCTGGGCCAGCGATATCTTCAGCATATTTTCAGCGTCGGCGCCCGGTGGGATCTTGCCACTGGCAAGCACTGGCGCCATGAGATCAGCGCCGGGGAATCTTACACTCGCCAGAACAACGACGACCCGGTGAACGGTAACAGCCGGTTTCAGTACAACCGCGCTAACGCGAGCGCTCAATCGAGCTATCTGCTTTCGAGCTTGGGCGTCAGCGCAGGCTATCAATACGAAGTCGAAAACGCTTTCCTTACGTTCATCAATGTCCCGCACGCTCGCCGGAACAATCAGGCGGGATTTCTGGATTTCCGCTACCGGCCGCATCGCCGCGTTTCTCTGAATTTCGGTGGGCGCGCCGAAGCCAATGCCAATTTTGGCACGCGCGTTGTTCCACGGGTCGGAGCAGCCCTGGTCTTGCGTTACGGAAAGGGATTTTGGGGCGACACGCTGTACCGGGTCTTCTACGGTCAAGGCATCAAGGAGCCACGTTTCGACCAAATCTATGGCGACAACTTCGGCGACTTCGGTAATCCGTCTCTGAAACCTGAAGAAAGCAAGACTTGGACTACTGGCATCAACCAGAAACTTCTCAACGATCGCGTACGGCTGTCCGCCGAATACTTTTCTAGCCGCTTCTATGACATTGTCAGCTTTGAGTTCTGCACGCCCAATCCTCCGCCCGCTACAGGCAACACCTGCAACATCACCATTCCGGGCGCGAGTCCCGACTTTGGGTATTACTTCAACACCGACCTTGCTCGCGCCAGAGGAGTTAATCTGACCGGAGAAACCAGGTTTACCCGCTGGCTGAACTTGACGGGAAATTGCACCTATGACGATACCCGGATTCTTAAAGCGCCTAATGCCTTCGACCCGACGGAGACAGCTGGCAACAGGCTTTTGCGGCGGCCGGTAAACTCTGGTTCGCTTACCCTCAACGCTGCCTTCCGCAGGGTCAACTTTGCCTTGGCCGGCTATTTTACCGGTGCGCGAACCGACAGCGATTTTCTCGGATTAGGCTTCACCCGCAATCCCGGTTATGCGCGCTTCGATATCGCCACGCATTACGACATCGGCCTCGGCGTTTCGCTCTACGCTCGCGCCGCCAATCTATTCGACAAGCAATACCAAGACGCCCTCGGCTATCCCGCTCTTGGCCGCGATTTCCGCCTGGGCCTGAAGTATCGTTTTGCCGGCCGAAACTAGTTTCCTTCTGTGTAGGGGCGCAACACCGCTGCGTCCCATCTCGGCAAGGTCTATCGCTCTTGGAGGTTTTCTTGACGTCACCCCAACCCATCCTCTTCTGCTGGAGCGGCGGCAAAGACAGCGCCATGGCGCTCCACACGCTGCTCCAACAGAAGCATTTCGAGGTCGTTGCTCTTCTCACCACCGTCACGGAAGGCTACGATCGCATCGCCATGCACGGCGTCCGCCGCGAACTCCTCGAGCGCCAAGCTCGCTCTGTCGGCCTCCCGCTCCAAGAAGTTCGCATCCCCCCGCAATGCGTCAATCCCGTCTACGAAGCGCGCATGGAAGAAGCTCTCCGCCTCTTCTACGACCAAGGCGTTCGAACGGTCGCCTTCGGCGACATCTTCCTCGAAGATCTGCGCGCCTACCGCGAGAAAAATCTTGCCCGCATCGGCATGGCCGCGCTCTTCCCTCTCTGGCAACGCGATACTCGCGAACTGATCCGTTTTTTCCACCAGCAGCGCTTCCGCGCCGTAGCCGCTTGCATTGACACCAAAGTTCTCGACCCCAGTTTCGCCGGCCGCGAGCTGGACGAATCCTTCTTCCGCGATCTTCCGCCCCAGGCCGACCCTTGCGGCGAAAACGGCGAGTTCCACACATTCGTCTTCGATGGCCCGATTTTTCAATCTCCCATTCCCGTTCGAGCGGGAGACGTTGTGAACCGCGATGGCTTTGTGTTTTGCGATCTATTGCCGCAAATGGAGGAAGCAAGAAAATGAACACCGAAATATCCCAAAAAGAAACTCTGCTCTATCGCACATTGCTTGCGCTCGCCCTGATTCTGCTTGCCGCTGCCTTGCGCATCGCTCCGCATCCGTGGAATTTCACGCCCGTCGGCGCGATGGCGCTTTTCTCCGGCGCCGTTCTGCGTGACCGCCGTCTCGCGTTTTTCTTTCCCCTTCTCGCTCTCTTCCTCGGCGACATTTTCATCGGCTTCCACAAATTAATCCCCATCGTCTACGCCAGCTTCCTCGTCAACGTTGCCATTGGCCTCTGGCTGCGCGACCGCCGCACTGTCGTCCGCATCACACTCGCCACGCTCCTCGGCGCCATCCAGTTTTTCATCGTCACGAATTTCGCCGTCTGGCAATTCCTGAGCGGCTTTCCGCATACCGCTTCGGGCCTCGCCGCTTGCTACATCGCCGGCATTCCTTTCTTCTGGAACACTCTGGCGGGCGACGCCGTCTACGCCGCGCTATTCTTCGGCGGCTACGTGCTTGCCGAGCGTATGCTTCCCGTCCTGCGCCCGCTTTCACTGAAAACTGATAACTGAGAACTGGCAACCGCGCCGGTGCTATAATCTTCACTCCTTTATGGCGAAATCCACTCCAGAGGAAACGTCCATCGCTCCCGAAGTCCTGGCGAAATACGAGCCCGTCATCGGCTTGGAAGTTCACGTCCAACTCCTCACCAGGACGAAAATCTTCTGCGGCTGCTCGACGCGCTTCGGCGATCCACCCAATAGCAACGTCTGCCCGGTATGTCTCGGCTTGCCTGGAACTCTCCCCGTGCTGAACAAGCGCGCCGTGGAAATGGCCATGCGCGCCGCGCTCGCGTTGAACTGCACAGTCCACGACCATTCGCGCTTCGCCCGCAAAAACTATTTCTACCCGGACCTGCCCAAGGGCTATCAAATCTCGCAATACGAATTGCCGCTCGCTACCGGCGGCTGGCTCGAAGTCGAAGTTGGTGGCGCCAAAAAGCGTATCGGCATCACGCGCCTCCATCTCGAAGAAGACGCCGCAAAAAATCTTCACGAAAGCTTCGCGCAATCCACCCGGAAGACCTACATCGACTACAACCGCTGCGGCACTCCCCTCAGCGAAATCGTCTCCGAGCCGGACATGCGCGCACCCGAAGAGGCCTACGCCTACCTCACCACGCTCCGCCAGATCCTGCTCTACACCGGCGTCAGCGATTGCAACATGGAAGAAGGCTCGCTCCGCTGCGATGCCAACGTAAGCGTCCGCCTGCGCGGCTCGAAGGAGTTCGGCACCAAGGTCGAGGTAAAAAATCTCAACTCCTTCCGTTACCTCCAAAAAGCCCTCGAATTCGAAATCGAGCGCCACATCGGCGTCCTCGAATCCGGCGGACGCATCTCGCAAGAGACGCGCCTCTGGAATCAAGCCGAGAGCCATACCGTCTCCATGCGTTCGAAAGAGAAAGCCCACGACTACCGCTATTTTCCGGAGCCGGATCTTCTCCCCGTCCACGTCAGCACCGCTTGGCGTGAGGAAGTGCACCGCACGCTCCCCGAATTGCCGGAAGCCAAGCGCACCCGCTTCGTCAGCTCCTTCGGCATTACGCCTTACGACGCCGAAGTCCTCACCAACACGCAGCCGCTCGCCGATTATTTCGAATCCGTCGTCACCGCAGGAGCCCCAGGCAAAGCCGCCGCCAACTGGATGCAGACCGAGCTTCTTCGCGGCTTGAAGGACTCCGGCAAGGAAATTGATGCCAGCCCAGTCGCGCCCGCTGCGCTCGCTGAACTGGTGAAGCTAGTCGAATCCGCCAAAATCACCGGCGCCATCGGGAAAAAAGTTTTCGCCACCATGTTCGAATCCGGCCGCGGTGCCGCAGAGATTGTCGCCGCCGAAGGCCTTGGCGCGCAGGTCAGCGACTCCGCCATCGAGCAGGCCGCCCGCGAAATCATCGCAAAGGATCCCGCGAACGTCGCCAAATTCAAATCCGGCAACGAAGGCGTCTTCAAATTTTTCGTCGGCCAGGTCATGAAGGCCACGCGCGGCCAAGCCAGCCCGCAGGCAGTCAGCGACATCCTGCGCAAGCTGCTCTCCTAATTCCGGAGCAGGCTACTAACACGCGGGTTTCGGTTCTTGTAGGGGCGCAGCATGCTGCGCCCTAACCAGCAAGATGCTGCGATTCATAAAGAGAGACTCTAATGCTCAAAGTGGGTTCCAAAGCTCCCGCCTTCCGCCTCCAATCCGACGAAGGCAAAGAAGTCGCGCTCAAAGACTTCGCGGGTCAGCGTGTCCTGCTCTTTTTATTCCCCAAAGCCAACACCTCTGGTTGAACGATCGAAGCGTCCGAGTTTCGCGACGCAAAAGAAGACTTCGACAAGCTCGGCGTCGCCATCCTCGGCATGAGCGCCGATCCTGCCAAAGCCCAAGCCGCGTTCAAGGCCAAGCAAAATCTTAATTTTCCGTTGCTCAGCGATCCCACCCACAAGACCATCCAAAAGTTCGGCGCCTGGCAGAGAAAACAATTCATGGGCCGCACCTTCATGGGCGTCGTCCGCAGTTCCTTCCTAATCGGCAAAACCGGCAAAATCGAGGAAGTCTGGCCCCTCGTCAAAGCCAAAGGCCACCCCGCCGCAGTCCTAAAACGCCTCTCGCAGAAATAGCCAGCGGCGGCAATCCGCTCAACAAGTCGCTCCTTGGGTCGTGGACCCCCTCCAACCAAGGCCTTTCACCGAGGCAAAGACGTCGCGAATCGGCGCGAAGCTGCGATCACTACCATGGCAGAAGCGGTTCTCTACTTTGCTCCCGCCGCCTTCGATATCGCTATCCCCTGGAATTCCAGCGGTAAATGCCCGTCCACCAGCGCCGCCCCGACGTCAACCTCGATCAACTGGCCGGTAATCCAATCTGCCTCTTCCCCTGGAACTCCCCGTGATCAGCACCTTTTTCCCTTGGAACGGCCTAGGCACCTCCACGACTGCCGCGCGGCATCTTAGTGCTCCCCGTCGCCCCCGTCAACGCCTCTCCATGGGTGTTTCCTCCCCTCACTCCACCACTGTAAATATAAGAAAACGGCCTATTTGAATGAAATTTGATTTTTTCTGTTTCTTTTTATTGACAACTCGGTGACTACTCTGGTATGCTATCTTTGTTCGGTAGTCCGCCGCGCCTGCTGCGAGACCCACTTCCAACTTGAATCTTTCATTTCTGGAGACTTTCGTGTCTGCCAATCTCTCCTGCGCACGTCCAGCCGCCGCACTTCTCCCCCGCGGTCCAGGACTCACTCTGACGAGCCGCACCATGCTTCTGGAGCTAACTCATTTAAAATCAATACTTATAAAAATGCTCGAAAAACGCGCCTCTAACTACCTTTAGAATCAACACTTATAAGAAACATAGGGGGTGCGGCTGTTATGGTTAACTAGAATCAGCGCTCTTCGCTCTACAGGATTGAAGCGAGCACTGGCCCGCGTAGAGGGCCGCGGCAATTTGCTCGGCCCCTCGCGCCGCGATACGCGTTAGTTGATGGCCGCAGCCGTCCGCGTAGTAAAGGCCAGTCTTGTTTCGGCAGGAAACTCGATGTCTTTCTTCCCCGTCGCCGCTGCGCCGGCCGTTCCGGCTCCCGCCCCAGCCGCTGCTCCGATTGCTGCGCCCTTGCCGCCTCCAGCGAGCGCTCCAATAATCGCGCCGCCTGCCGCGCCGCCTCCGATGAACCCCGCATCCCGTTTGCCCTTGCCGCCCTCTGTCCTTCCGGCGGAACTTGTTGCAATCGTGTAGGTCTTGCCGCCCACTGTCACCGAGCGCAGCCGCAGATACAGTTTTGCCGGCGTGGACAAACGGCCCGAAGCCTGCACGCTGCTCACCGTCAATTTCACTTCCGAACCCTTGGGAATCGCCACTTTGCCGCCCGACGTCACATCTTGCGAGACCGTGCCTGTGATGGTCTGCCCGATCTTGGCCGTCTTGGAGCTCACGGCTTGATCGGTCACCACAGAAATCTTCGCTCCTGCTGGAACCGTGCCGCTGGCCTGCGCCAGCACAGGCACTAGCAGAGCTAGCGCAAGAAAAATCGAAACCAATCGAATTCGAGAATTCATCTCCGTCACCTCCGGTTTAGATTGGGGCTGTAAGAAAAGTTTAGCAAAAAGAACCGGTTAGAGCGGGACGGCGGCGTTAGAACGTTGCTAGAAGTGAAACACCAGTTCTTCCGAGTCAGACGATTTCGGCTCAACGTATAGGTTGTCGATCAGGCGAGTTTTGCCGATGAAAACCGCGAGGAGAACAAAACAGGGCTTGCTCACGCGCACGACTGGCTCAAATGTTACCGCATCAACGACTTCCGCGTAATCCACCCTCGCGAGACGCTCCGAATTTAGTTTGCGACGCAAACTAGTTTGCAGCTGCAGCGCATCGCGAACCCCGGCGGAAAGCTCGCTTTTCACCGCATCCAGCGCGCGATACAAAACAGTGGCTGCCTCGCGTTCATCCGGATTCAAGTAAACGTTTCGCGAGGAGAGCGCCAAGCCGTCGGGTTCGCGGACCGGCGGGCAAACCACGATTTCCGTATCCAGATTCAAGTCGCCCGCCATTTGCGTGATGAGCCGCGATTGCTGCGCATCCTTGCGCCCAAAGTATGCAAAATTCGGCTGTACAATTTGCAGAAGCTTCATGACGACTGTCGTCACACCACGAAAGTGCCCGGGCCGCGAGCGCCCTTCGAGTTTGTCGCTCAATCCATCCACATTGACGTAAGTAGAAAATCCATGGGGATAGATCTCCGAAGGTTCCGGCGCAAAAAGCGAATCAACGCCCGAGCGCTGAAGTTTTTCGCTATCACTCTCGAAAGTTCGCGGATATTTTGAGAAATCTTCGTTGGGGCCAAACTGTTTCGGATTGACGAAAATGGAAGCAATCACCGGCGAGCACTCCCGCCGCGCTCGTTCGATCAGCGACAAATGCCCTGCGTGCAGCGCCCCCATCGTCGGCACCAGCCCGATGATACGGCTCTCCGCACGCGCCTGCCGCGCCTGTTCTTTCATCCACGCAATCGTTCGGATGGTGTCCACAGGGGAGGGATAGACGCCCGAGCCTACGCCCCCGCCGCAGTAGCGCGTTCGCGATAGAAGTGCATCAGGTCCGTCAGTATCGGCTGTGCGCCAAGTTGCCGCAGCAGCGTGGTGACCTGTCCGCGGTGATAGGTGCCGTGATTGGCAAGGTGCTGCATCGATTCCCAAAGAGGATTGCTGTAAACGCCGAACTTGAGCGTCTTGTATTCAATAACGCGGTCTAGGTCGGATTGCGTCAGTCCGCGCACGAAACCAAGCAGGCGCGATTCGTGTTCGCTCCAGCGCTCCCGCAAGCTCGCCACGTCCTTGAATTGCGTCGTATCGGGGAGCGCTGCAGGAGAGCGGTACTGAAAGCGTTCCAGCCAGATCCACTCGGCGCCATAGACATGCGCAAGTGTGTCCCGGACGGAACCGAAGCTGGAGCCCATCGGCTGGACAAACTGCTCCGTGGTGAGAGCAGAAGCCGCGTCCAGTGACCGGTGATTCGCCCAGGTGTTGTAGTCATACAGCGTATGCATTTCTTGGGGCGTCATTTCAAGCTCCTCGTTGCACGTTGAGATATTTGTGAATGGTTTAGCTCTCGATGAAAATAGTCTTGCGGCCCTTGGCCATCTGCGGGGCGTGGTAGGACTCCGCATCGGAAGGGAATCCGCCCTTGCGCACGTCGTTGCAATATTCGCGCACCGCCTTCGAGATGACTTCTCCAACATTCGCATACTGGCGCGCAAATTTCGGCGTCTGGCCAAACGTGAGACCCAGAAGATCGTGAACGACAAGAATCTGCCCGTCGCAGTCCGGACCGGCGCCGATGCCGATCGTCGGGATGCGCAATTCGCGCGTAATCTGCGCCGCCAGCTCGCGAGGCACTGCTTCCAGCACCACCGCGAATGCCCCCGCCGCTTCCACCGCGTGCGCATCGCGAATCAACTGCTCGGCAGCATCAGGCGTTTTTCCCTGTACGCGATACCCCCCGAGCGCGTTCACCGATTGCGGCGTCAAGCCCACGTGCCCCATCACCGGGATTTCCGCCTCCGTCAGCCGCGAGATCAGTTCTAGACGGCGTTCCCCGCCCTCCACCTTCACGGCCTCCGCGCCGGCTTCCTTTACGAAACGCATGGCATTGTGCAGCGACTCCCCCATGTCCGTGTGATAACTGCCATAAGGCATGTCCGCCACAAGAAGCGCGCGGCGCATTCCGCGGCGCACGGCGCGCGTATGGTGCAGCATCTCATCAATCGTCACCGGCAGAGTACTCTCATGCCCCAGCAC
>Ga0137398_10000049_pt1 | contig 30455 bp, 25 predicted proteins | sample czorhiz216metaG_FD_106659 | JGI IMG/M metagenome (GOLD analysis project Ga0137398, IMG submission 106659) | Vadose zone soil microbial communities from Angelo Coast Range Reserve, California, USA - czorhiz2.16 metaG | ecosystem: Environmental > Terrestrial > Soil > Vadose zone | place: USA...
AGAAGGTCGCCCTCCGGGCCGCCGAGGGGAGCGTGGAGCGCGCGGAGGCGCTCGGGCGCGCAGCAGGCCTGGCGCCGTGGGATTCCCGCTACCCGAACCTTCTCGGCGCCTCCCTCCTGGCCCAGGCGCGGCGTGACCCGGACCGCGGGCGAGACCTGCTCCGGCGCGCCGCCTTGGCCGAGCGATCGGCCATCGCGGTGGAGCCGCAGAACAGCTATTACTATTCCAACCTGGGGGGTATCGCGGCCGCGCAGGCGCTGCTCCGCCCGCCGGACGCGACCACGGCGGACGCGCGGCGCGCCTTCGCGAGGGCGATGGCGGGCGACCCCACGAACGCGGAGATCATGGACCAAGCTTCGCAGGCGATGATCCAGCTCGGACGTGTCGGGGAGGCGCGCGAGATCGCGCGACAGGCGGCGGCGACCTATCCGGATCTGGCGCAGCCCATGGCGCTCTTCGGGTACATCGCGCTGCAAGAGAGACGCTGGGCCGATGCCGCCGATACCCTCGAGCTGGCGGCCAGGCGGCAGTGGTGGGGGGAGGATCTGGCGCGGGCGACGACCTGGAGCAATCTGTCCGCGGCGTATCTCTCGTTGAATCGGAACGAAGACGCGCTGCGCGCGGCCGAGGAAGCCCTCCGGTTGGCTCCGTCCAGCGCGGACGCCCTGGGGAACCGCGCCCTGGCGCTCGAGCGGCTGGGGAGGAAGGCGCCGTGATCCACGGAAAGCGAATCGCGGTCGTGCTGCCCGCGTACAACGCGGCCAAGACGCTGCGACAGACCTACGAGGAGCTGCCGCACGAGATCGTGGACCACGTCATCCTGGTGGACGACGCGAGCCAGGACGAGACCACGGAGCTTGCGCGGCAGCTCGGCATCGAGACGTTCGCGCATCCCAGGAATCTGGGATACGGCGGGAACCAGAAGACCTGCTATCGCGAGGCGCTCCGCGCGGGCGCCGACGTCGTGATCATGGTGCACCCGGATTACCAGTACACCCCGGCCCTCGTGACCGCGATGGCGTCGATGGTGGCGAAGGGCATCTACGACACCGTGCTCGGCTCACGCATGCTCGGCACGAGCGCCTTGAAGGGTGGCATGCCCCGCTACAAGTACGTGGCGAACCGCATCCTGACCCTGGTCGAGAACATCGCCCTGCAACGGAAGCTCTCCGAATACCACACCGGCTACCGCGCGTTCAGCAGGCGCGTCCTGGAATCCCTTCCGCTCGAGGAGAACTCCAACGATTTCGTCTTCGACAACGAGATGCTCGCTCAGATCGTGGCCTTCGATTTCAAGATCGGCGAGGTGAGCTGCCCCACGCTCTATTTCGGGGAGGCCTCGAGCATCTCGTTTCTCCGGGCGGTGCGGTACGGCCTGGGCGTTCTACGCGTATGCGCCGAGTACCGCCTGCACCGGTGGGGCCTCCGGAGGTCTCGACTCTTCGAGCCGGGCGGGCGGAGGCTGGCCCCGGACCCCTCGCGCATCCCACGGTGAGCGCGGGCCGGCCGGTCCCCGTGGGCGCCTGCCCGTGCGGCTCGCGCGAGCTCGGTCCGCCCTCGCGCGCGTTCGTGTTCGGAGGCGAGCGGTTCGGTCTTCGGCGATGCGGGACGTGCCGCCGGATGCTCCTCGACCCGCGCCCTGGCCCCGGCATGATCCAGGAAGCGTACGACGAGGAGTACTACGGCGCGGGCGCCCGGAAGTTCGTTCCGGCGATCGAGCGCTTCGTGGACGCCTTCCGGGATCGCCGGGCGATCCTGGCCGCGCGGCTCCTCCGGGCGGGGGGTGCCACCGCCTCGGCCCGCGTGCTCGACATCGGGTGCGGGAGCGGTCAGTTCCTCGCGAGGCTGGAGTGCATGGGTCACGAGTGCCACGGCACGGAGCTGTCGGCCGAGACCGGGGCGCGCGCGGCCAGGATCCCCGGGCTCGAGCTCCAGTTCGGCGCGCTCGCGCCGGAGACGTATCCCCCGGGCTTCTTCGACCTCATCTCCATCTGGCACGTCCTCGAGCATTTGCCCGATCCGGACTTCGTCCTTCGCCTTTGCCATGGGTGGCTACGCGAAGGCGGCGCTCTTCTCCTGGCCGTCCCGAACGTGGATTCGTGGCAGGCCAGGCTCTTCGGGGGCTCCTGGTTTCATCTCGATCCGCCCCGGCACCTGTATCATTTCAACGGACGCTCTCTCGTCGCGGCGCTCGCCCAGGCGGGGTTCCGGGTCGAGCGGGTGCGCACGCTCTCCTGGGAACAGAACGTGTACGGGATTCTGCAAAGCGCGTTGAACGCGCTCGGGTTTCCGCGGGATGAGTTCTACGAGGTCTTGAAAGGGAACCGGCCGATCACCGCGAGGCCCAGGCTGCCCGTCGAGGCCCTGGTGCTTCTGCTCCTCTCCCCGGCGGCCCTCCTCTTCGCCGCGCTCGAGGGTCTCTTCGGCAGCGGCGGGACGCTGGAGGTTGTCGCCCGCCGCGCGGATCCCCCCGCGGCGTGACCAAGCGCCGGGCCCGCCGCGCCGCGGCTCCTCCTTCCGGCGCGCCCCCCGCATCGCCGGGAGCCGACCTTCTGGCCGGTGTCTTGGTTTTCGCCGCCGCGGCCGCGGTGTTCTGGCCCACCGTGGGCTATTCCTTCCTGAACTGGGACGACCCCGTCTACATCCTCCAGAATCCCTGGATTCGCGCCTTCACGTGGGCGAACGTGCGCGGCGTCTTCACGCATCCGTACTTTCAGAACTACCTCCCGCTCCATCTCCTCTCGTACATGCTCGATCACGCGCTGTGGGGACTCGAGGCCAGCGGCTACCACTTGAGCTCGGTCGTGTTTCACGCCGTGAACAGCGTGCTCTGCCTCGCGGTCGTCCGTCGCATGGGCGGGAGCAGGACCGTGGCCGCCCTGGCGGGGCTCCTCTTCGCGGTCCACCCGTGCCACGTGGAGGCGGTGGCGTGGGTCTCGAGCCGGAAGGATGTCCTCTCCACGACCTTCATGCTTCTCTCCCTTCTGTTCTATCTCGGGAGCCGGGACGCGGGGAGCTTCCGGCCGATTCCCTTCGTCGCCTCGGTCCTCGCGTTCCTTCTCGGGATGCTCACCAAGGTGAGCGTCGTGGTGCTGCCCGGCTTCCTCCTCCTCCTGGACGGGATGCCGGAGCCGAGAGGCGCGCGGTCCCGCCCCTCTCTCACGTGGGCGGTCGCGACCAAGATCCCGTACGCGATCGCGGGCGTTGCCCTGGTCCTCGTCAACGCCCGCGCCCAGGTAACGGCCCAGGCGGCCTACGCCCACGATCCCTTCCGGTATCTACTCGTGAAGGGGCACGCGGTGTGGAATTACGTCTCTCTCCTCTTCGGCTTCGGGGGAAGCCCGGATTACGATCTGCCCAAGGTCGGAGTTCATCCCCTGGAAACGCTCTTCCAGCTCGCCGGGCTGATCGCGCTGCCGGCCGTGGCCTGGCTGCTCCTTCGCGCGAAGAAAAGGCTTCCTTTCCTGGGAGTCTCCTGGGCGTTTCTCGCGCTGCTGCCCGCGCTCCTCTTCCCGCTCGTGACCTACATGGCGGACCGCTATCTCTACGCCCCGTCCCTCGGGTTCTGCTGGGCGCTGGCAGCCGCCGTGGTGGGCGTGGCGTCGCCGTCCCGCGCCGGCGATCCCCAGCGTGGGGCGCCGGGCGCCCGGACCGTGGTCTCGGCCTCCCTGGCCCTGATCGTTCTCGTCGGATTCACCGTGCGGACGATTCAGTATTCGCGGGTCTGGAAAGACTCGGAGGCGCTCTGGACCTTCGCCATGACGAAGAGCCGGGATTATCGCGTGTTCAACAACCTGGCGCAGATTCGCACGGAGCAGAAGCGCTGGGGTGAAGCCGAGCGTCTGCTCCGCAAGGGAGCCGTGGCCGAGAACGTGACCTCCCACCAGAGCCTCGGCGTGCTCTATTACACCACCGGCCGCTTCGAGGAGGCCATGCGGGAGACCGACAAGGCGCTCGAGATCCAGGGCCGCAAGGGACGCGACCTCACGCTCGAGGCGGAGCTCCATTTCAATCGCGGCGCCATCCTCTGGTCCCTCGGGAAGACCGAGGCGGCCGCGGAGGAGTGGAGGACCGCGCTGCGCGACAATCCGTCCCACGCCCAGGCGAGAGAGTGGCTCGGGATCGCGACGAAGCCGTCCGGCACGGGACCGTAGTCCCCGTCGTCCTTTTGTGCTAGGTTCCCGCCTCAGAATCCCGTCCTTCGCATTCCACCGTACCTCGAGGGAGGAAAACCGCATGGAACGTCGTATCGCACGGGTTGCGCTCCTGGTCCTGCTCGCGCTCGGTCTCGTCTCCGGCGCGGCAATCGGCGCGGACAAAGCCGCCAAGCCCATGGACTCGGACGCCCAGCACCAGCAGATGATGGAGATGATGATGAAGGCGTCCATGCCCGGTCCCATGCACGACCTCATGAAGCCGATGGTCGGGAACTGGAAGACGACCGCCAAGAGCTGGATGGGGGAGGGCGATCCCAAGGTGAGCGAGGGGACCTGCGAGAGCGCCTGGATCCTGGGGAACCGCTACCTCCAGAGCACGTACAAGGGGGACATGGGGGGGATGCCGTTCGAGGGCTGGGGTCTCATGGGCTACGACAACCAGAAGAAGGAATTCGTGAGCATGTGGGCCGACAACATGGGAACCGGAATCGCGATGAGCGACGGCAAGGCGGATCCCTCCGGCAAGGTCTTCACCATGATGACCATGATGAACGATCCGCAGTCCGGGAAGCCCGTCCCGTACAAGATGGTCACGAAGGTGATGGACGAGAATCAGTACATGATGTCGATGATGAACATGAAGGGCGGCAAGGAGCACAAGGAGATGGAGATCACCTACGATCGCATGAAGTAATCCGTTCCCGAGAATCGAACGCGAGAGCCCGGGGGAGAGGAACCCTCCGGGCTCTTGTTACAGCAGCGAGCACATCACCGCGAGGTAGTCGCGCACCTCGCGCGTATGGAGGAAATTCTCCCGGACGTGGGCGCGTCCCTCCTCGCCGAGATCGTGCCTCAACTCGGCGTTGTCGAGCAGGCGGACCGTCTGGAGCGCGGCGCCCTCGATGGAGCGGCTCAAGAGGCCCGTCCGCTCGTGCAGGATCTGGAGCGGGATGCCCCCCACCGCGCTCGCGACCACCGCGCGCCGCTTCCAAAGGGCCTCGGACACCGTGAGCGCGAACCCCTCGCGCAGGGATTTCTGCATCACCACGGTCGAGGCCCTCTGGAGGGCGTTGATCTCGATATCGGAGCCGGGGGCGAGCTCGAGCACGGTCACGTCCTTCGCTTTCGCCGCGCGCTCCCTCACCTCCGCCAAGACTTCCGCGCCCTCCGGATCGTCGCTCGCGCCGCCCCCCGCCAGCAGGAGACGGGCGCGCCGGCGGGACCGCACCATGCGGAACGCCTCGATGACCCCGAGGGGATCCTTGATCCGGTCGAAGCGGCTGATCTGTGTGATCCAGGGTCCCCGCCTCGCCAGGTCGAGGCGGTCCAGGATCGCCAGGATCTCCTCCGTCTCCATTTCCCGGTTCTTCTCGGAGAACGGGTCGATGGACGGCGGAACGAGGTACGTCGGAATGGGAAGGGGAGGAACGAATTCGATGGCCGAGAAGATCGAGGCGTCGTACTGGGAGACGGAAGGGCGCAGGAATTCCCAGTGGTCGGGGTCCCGCGAGGAGAGATCGATGTGGCAGCGCCACACCCAGCGCTGTCCCTTGGACCTTCGGAGCGAGACGAGCCCCGCGGGCTGGGGGTCATGGATCAGGATCAGATCGCCGTCCAGGGCGAGTCGCTCCGCTTCCTCCCGGGTCCTCTCGGCGTAGATCGCGCGGTCTGAGTCCGTGAGCTTCTCGCCGTGGCCGTGGAGCGCGTTGTGCATCTTCTTCGTGACGCCGAAGAACCGCTCGTCCCCCTCCATGACCTCCCAGGTCGTGGGGACGCCGAGCTCGTTCAGGATGAGCACGACCCGGTGGAGGATCTCCGCGACGCCTCCGCCGGTCTTGGTCGTGTTGACCATGACCAGGCGATGGCCGCGGAGCTTGCGGGCGAGCGCCTCGAGCGCGCGCAACGTGCCCGGTCCGACGACCTGGGCATAGCGCTCGAGCCAGCTCCCCGCCGGTGGATCGGGCGCCGCGCGCAACGGGTCGGGCGGAGGGGCGCCGACCAGGGTCTCGCTCACTCGCTCGGTCCCTTCGGCCTTCGGAGTCTTCCCGCGAAGCGCGCGACCACGGCGCGGGCTTCCTGGCGCCGCGCGGCGTCGGGTTCCTCCGTGCGCCGGAGAAGGCGCGACGGGATGAGGGACCGCCGCCAGCGCGCGCCGATCTCGCGGTGGAGGCGCATCAGCGGCATCCCTCCCATGGTCAGGGTCTCGGCGGATTCCGCGAGCTTCGCCGCCCCGCGGCTCCGGAGCCACGCCACGAGGTCGTCCTCGGCGGGCCCCAGGATTCTGGCTTCCACCAGGTGGTAGAAGGCGGACGCGAAATCGATGCGGGGCCATAGAGGCACCACCTGCTCCGGCTCCTCGGCCGTGAGTCCCAGGCCCGCCTTCACGCTTCGCGCGCTGATGAAGTGAAACGAGGCGCCCTGGGGCGCCGTCTCCGCCCGTTTCCGGCTCGAGGCTTCCTCGAGGATCCGGAGCAGGGAAGCGCGCAGCTCCTCGAGATTCAGCAGCGGCTGGGCTCCCGCGAACGCGAGGCGCTCCGCGATCTCGGGCTCTTGCAGCGCGCTCGCGGCCCAGTTGGCGAAATCATTCGGCGGGAGATCCCGCGCCCTCGGGTGGCGCACGGAGACCCGAGTGATGTGGAAGAACAGGGATTCCGGGGGGACCAGGGCGATGCCCTCCCGAAGAGAGTTCAAGTCGGACGCGGATCGACCCGCCGGATACTCGAGGTGCGCCACGGTGGAGAACGGGAAGGAGGCTGTCATGGGCGATCGGAGGACGACTCCTGATCCGCGGCTCTCAGGTACTCCACCACCAGGTCACGCGCGAGATCCCGGCACCCCAGTCCGAAGGCGAGCGCCAGCGCGAGGCCGGCCGCGCCGACGACCGCGATTCCGACGGCCATGACCAGCTGCGCCGCCAGGCCCAGCTGCTCGAGCGCCAACAGCACCATGAACACGATGAGCACGCTCACGATGACCTGCGACCGGAGCTTCCCGATGCGGACCCCCGTCGAGGCCAGCATGGTCGCGATGATCTTTCCGGCGGCCACCGCGATCGGCACCCCGAGCAGGAGCACCAGCGCCGAGGTCAGGACGCGCGGCACCACGTCCTGGAGCCGGGCCGTGATCGAGTGGGCGAGATCCATGCCCACCACGCGGAGCGAGACCAGGAGGGTGGCGAGAATGATGGCCCAGAAGAGGAGGTAGCCCGCGAACCGGCTCGGCGAGAGCTCGGGAGCGAGCCCGCCCCGCTGCCGCATCCGGGCGTAGGAGGCGTCCACCCCGATCAGGGCGAAGAGCCCCTGGACGAGCCGCGACAGGAGCGTCGCGAGAATCCAGCCCAGGAGGAATACGCCGGCCGAGATGAGGAACAGGATCAGACCTTCCGACACACTCGTCAGCGTCGACTGAAGCTGGGCCCCGAAATCGGGCGGAATGATGGAGCTCATCTGCCACCTCCTTCGATCACGGCGTGCCGGCCCGGCTGGCCGCCACGGCCTCGAGAAAACGGGCAACGCCTCCGATCCCCATCACCCGGTACCGCGCGCGGGTCCTCTCCCTGCCGACCCGCACGGGGAAGTCGCGCTTCGTGAGCGCCGAGAACGCGGGCTCGTCCCCGTCGCTGTCGCCGAAATAGAAGATCGCGCGGGGCTTGATCCGCGCCCGGAGCGCCGTGAGCGCCCGGCCCTTGTCGTGCCCGCGCGGGACGAAATCCACGACGAGGGCTCCCGGCACCGATGTGAATCCCTGCCGCCTCGCTTCTCCCGAGGCGACCGAGAGGAGGTCCGCCGAAAGGCGCCTTCTCCTCTCCTCGCCCCTCACGCCCCGGCTGTGCACGGCCACGGTCAGCCCCTTCGCCTCGAGGAGCGCGCCCGGAACCGCGCGGACCAGCGGCCGGAGCGCCGCCGCCACGCGTTCGCACCGCCGTCGGAGCTGCGCGCGCACGCGGCCCGGCGGGGCGAGCGGACCATCCAGGCCGTACTGGCCGATCCGCACCACGCCGCGCACCGGAACGAGCCGCGCCAAGTCCGGCCCCGGCCGCGCGCTCAGGATCGCGATCCGGGTCTTCGCCCCGCGGACGGCGCGCCCGATCCAGCGGAGGGTCGAGGACGGCACTCTTGCCAGGTCCGGCCGCTTCGCGATCGGCGCGATCGTCCCATCCAGGTCGAGCACGACGAGCAACGGGAGCTCCGGCGCCTCGAGGGCCGCGCGCGCGCGGGCCCACGTGCGGGGCGCGAAGAACGGCCGCGTCAACGAGTCGAGCCAGGGCGGCCGGGGCCCGGAACGAGATGCAGACGCCGCACGTCTCGAAGGATCTTCGTCGCCCAGTCGTAGATATTCTGGCTCGCCACCACCTCGCGCATGGCCTTCATTCGCCGCGCCCGCTCGTCCTCGGAGAGCGTGAGCGCGCGCCCGATGGCGGCGGCCAGGGCCTCGGCATCGTAGGGGGAGGCCTGGATGGCCTGGTCCAGCTCACGCGCGGCGCCGGTGAATGGGCTCAGGACCAGTGCGCCATCCAGGTTCACCTTCGCGGCGACGTATTCCTTGGCGACCAGGTTCATGCCGTCGTGGAGCGCGCTCACCACCGCCACATCCGCCAGCACGTAGTAAGGGATGAGGTCGCGGAATCCCAGGTTCTTCATGATGAGGTGGATCACGGGCCGCCCGGGCTCTCCGAAGCGCTGGTTCAAGCGCGCGCAGCTCTCCTCCACCTGGACCGCGAGGGCCTGGTATTCGGGAAGGTCCACGCGGGAAGGCACGCCGATCTGGATGAAGGAGACCTTGCCGCGCATCTCCGGCCGGGTCGAGAGGAGGTGCTCGTACGCGGCCAGCCGCTCGGGGATCCCCTTGGTGTAGTCCAGGCGATCCACGCCCAGCACCACGCGGTGGCCGGTCAGGCCGAGCGAGGCCCGGATCTCGGAGGCCGCGCGGATGGCCCAGGGCTCCGAGGCGGCGAGCGAGATCTCCGCGGCGTCGGGGCTGATCGGGTAGGTCCGCACGAACGTCTTCCGGCCGCGGCGCCGGATCGCCATGCGTTCCTGGTCGATGTTCGACTCGAGCTCCTGCGCCACGGTGTCCAGGAAGTTCGCCGCGTGGTACTGGATGTGGAAGCCCACCAGGTCGCAGGCCAGGAGCCCTTCGAGGAGCTCGCGCCGCCAGGGGAACGTGCGATAGACCTCCCGGTTGGGCCAGGGGATATGCCAGAACATGATGATCGAGAGGTCGGGACGTCGGGCCCGAAGCGCGGAGGCGCAGAGGCCGAGGTGATAGTCCTGTAACAGGACCACACCGGGCTTGCTGCCGAGCGATTCCAGGATCGCATCGGCGAACTGCTCGTTCACCTCCTGGTACGCCCGCCACCTCGCGGCCTCGAAGTGGGGCCTCACGTAGACGATGTGGCAGAGGGGCCAGAGACACCCGTTGCAGAACCTACGGAACTCCAGGGCTCGCTCCTCCGGCTCGAGCCAGAGCCGCTGGAGGGTGTATCGCTCGTCCCCCGGAGGCACGCGCACCCGCCCCAGCGCGTCGCACGCCGTCCGGTCCGCGTCGGCGGCCCCCTGGGCCACCCACGTGGCGCCGGTCGCGCGCGCCACCGAGTCGAGCGCGGAGGCCAGCCCGCCCGCGCTCCGGACCACCTCGATCCCGGAGGGCGTGTGGACGTGCTGGTAGGGTTCCCGATTGGAGGCGATCACGATCGGCGCCTCGCCCAGGTACAGGCGCGCCGCGCGCGCAAGATCCTCGGGGCGCGTCTGCTCGGAAATCTCGGCCCCGAGGGCCTGGCGGCTCGCCATCCGGGTGAGCGCCCGCCTCACGCGCTCCCCCACGTCGGTCTTCGCGGGACTCATAGGTCCCCTAAGTCTAGGAAGGAACGACGGGTAGGGAAAGGTCTTTCGGGATGCGGCCCGGGCGGGGCTCGGCGAGGCTGGTGTCCGGCTTCGCGGGAGCTCCCTGCCAGCGCTTCTCGATGGACGGGGCGAGCAATTCCAGGAATCGGACGGGGAGGGCGCTCGTGAACCGGTATTCGCCCGCGCCGCTTCCAAAGACGGAGGCGGTCACCACGCCGTAATAACGGTCCCCGATGAAGAATGCGAACGCCGAGGTGCGGCTCACCACCCGCGAGGAGATGACCTGGCCGTCCCGGCCGAACGTGTCGAATCGGTTGTCGCCCGTTCCCGTCTTCCCGCCCATCGGAATGGGGTGCCCCTGCGCGTCGCGGAACACGCCGTTCAACCCACGCGCCGTGCCCGATGGGCTCGCGACGACTTGAAGCAGGACGTCGCGTGCGACCCGGGCGACCGCCGGGGAGAGGAGCCGGCGCTCCGCGGGCGCCTCGGCCTCCAGCGCCGTGTGGTACGGGGTGCCAGGCGCGAACACCAGGCGGTTGATTCTCTCGGGCTGGAGATCCTCGCCGTCGTTCATGATCGTTCCCATCAGCTCGGCCAGGGCGACCGGCCGATCGGCCGAGCTGCCGATGGCGGTGGCGTAGGAAGGCACGAGCCGGGCGAAGGGGAATCCCAGGCGGCGCCAGGATGGGGTCATGCTGTCGAAGGCATCCCGCTCGAAGCGCGCCCGGAGCCTCAGGTCCTGGGCCCGCCGGTTGCGCGTCCGGAAAAGCCATTCGGATGCCAGCCGCCGGGTGTCCGCGCTCTCCCCGATCAGCTTCGCCCGCGAGATCCCCGGATTCTGGGCCAGCACGCCCGCGGTCCAGATCTCGAGCGGCTCCTTGCCCAGGAGATAGGCGTAGTCCTGGAGTCCCAGCCGGGGCAGGTCGTAGATCTTCGCCAGGCGCTCCGCCGAGAGCGATGTGTCCCGGTCCGCCGTGCGCCCGAGCCAGGCCCCCAGGGACTCGGGGGAAGCGTGCGGGTGCCACGCGAGATAGAGGATGGTCAGGGGGCGGTGATCGTGCCGGCGCGCGCCCAGGAGGTGATCCAGGGATTGCTCGGGCGTCAGGCCGCTGTACTCCTGGTAGGCGCGGCTCAGCGTGGAGCGGGACTCCTCGTCGATGATGTCGGTCAACATGGCGCGCCGGCGCAGGGAGTCCTGGCCCGAGAGCACCCGGTCCACGCTGTAGGGAAGACGCGCCACGTGATAGCGCACCAGGTCGCGCATCAGTCGGACGAAGACCAGGTTCGTGGAGTGCGCGGCCGCGTCGCGGACCGACAGGCGCCTGCCGTTGTCCGTCTCGTCGAAATTCACGAACGCATGGAGTCCGCCTCCCGTGAAGAACGCCTCGCGGGGGCTCGCCGAGTAGGTGCGCTCGACGGCGCGGGTCAGGAGACTCTCCGGCGACATCATCGGATTCTCCCGGAGATTCTCGCAAGCCCAGCGGGTCAGGGGATCGCGCGCCGCGCGCTCGTAGCGCTCGAGGGCGCCCTCGTCGAGGCCCGAAATGTCCTGATGGAGTCTCTCCACGACCTCGAGGTAATGGACGAGCGTGCGGACCTTCGCGGTGCTCCCGAGCGACATCTTCGTCCCCTCGTTCACGTCGAAGGGACCGCGCAGGTTGTCGGCGTGCACGCGGACCTCGTTCCGGTCGGGCGAGCGCTCGCAGAGGAGCACGCTGTAGACGACCTGGCGGGGATCGCCCTGGGCCAGGAGGTGTTCCCCCAGGAGTCCGTGCGTCGCGAGGAAGGAGGGATCGGAGAGATGGGCCATGAGCTCCTCCGTGTCCCGCTGAAGCCCCGCGTCGACCGTGGATTCCACGTTCAGGTGGAGGCGGTTCAGATCGTAGAGGCCGTGCACCGCCAGTGCCTTCTCCAGATCGATCCGGATCCGGCTCGTCGCCTTGCTGCTGGGGGGGATGCTCGGATTGTTCCGGACGGCGGCGCCAGGCTGCGTCACGAAGGCGAGGGGTACCGCGCGGACGCGGTCCGCGAACTCGGAATCGAAGATGCCCTCCTTCGCGAGGAGCCCGGCATAGGCGTCGGCGCGCCGCTCGAGGGCGGCGTGGTCCTCCCGCAGATAACGGCTCGGCGCGCGGACGGCGCAGAGGAGCGCCAGCACGTGCTTCATGGCGCGGGCGCGCGCGGCCGGGGTCTTGCCCGCCCGGACCTGACGCATGGCTCGGGCGGGATCCTGTCCGAACCAGACCGAGAGCCCCTGGTTCAGGCCGAACACTTCGCCGTGGTCCGCCGTCGCCCCCAGCGGAACGCTGTTCAGGTAATCGACGATGATGTGGCGACGCTCCTCGCGCGTGTCCGGGCCCTCCTGGTAGATGCGCAGGCTGGCGGTGAGCACCTGCCGCATCTTGTCCACCGGCGATCCGGTCCGCCCGTCCTCGGAATGCCGGTACTTCTCGACCTGGACGGCCAGCGTGCTCCCGCCCTCGACGCGAACGGGGAGGCCCAGCTTCCGTGCGGAATAGACCAGGACCGCCTTGGCCCACCGCCCCCAGTCGATCGCCGGATTGCTCCAGCGGCTCGCGCTCTTGTCCAGCTCCCGGTTCTCGATGAAGAGCAGCGATCGCGCGACGATCGGCGGGACGTCCTGATAGGAGCTGAAGCCGTTCGCGCGGTCGGAGGCTTCGTAGAGATCGCTTCCGTCCGCCCCCTCGATGGCCAGGCCGGGCGCGGCGGGCTCACGGTAGGGCGGAGAGATCCCGACGCGGGCCGCCATCGCGAGCGCCGGGGAAAAGCGCGCCTGCTCCGTGACGCGGAACCCCTCGGACTTGAGAGATCGAGTGAATTCAGGGATCCGCGTGTAGCCGCGGCGAACATCGGCGGGCCCGCCGCGCGGGAAGACGACCCCGTCGGCGGGGCCGGGCTGGATGTTGAACGTCATGCCCCGCGCCCAGCGCGAGAGGAGGTTCGATTCCAGCACGCCGGTCGTGGTTTCCCAGTGTAGGCTGATGAAGAGCAGGGCGACGCCGAACAGGGCCTGCACCCACCGCGGCAGGCTGCGGATCTGGTGCCAGGACTCCGAGGCCTCGACCCAGGCGATGCGAAGCCAGGACGCGCGCGGCGTGTCCCACGCGACGCGTTTGATTTCACGTTTCATGGTCTCTCTTACACACAGGTGCACCGGAACGTGCGACCGAAGCGGAGGATGTACGGTTATTTAGAGTCGCTTTCATAGCGTTGGATTCGAGAGCCGGTTCCCATAACTCATTGCACTGCATTGTATTGCCACCAGTCCTCGAGTGCTTTTTAGCGCCCCTCCGGCCTCTCGCGCGCCTTGAATCGCCCGTCGATTGGGTCTAGATTGCAAGCTCTGAGCCCGGTTGACTCGAGGGCGAGCGACCGTCGTCCATCCGGAACCCTCCGCGAGGAATTCACCGCATGATGGAGCGGCGATTTCCGCGAAATCTCGGTTCGCTCGAGCCGATGGCGCAGTTCGTGGCCGACTACGTCGGCTCCAGGGGATTCGACCCGGAGCACTCCTTCACGGTGGACCTCCTCATCGAAGAGCTGTTCACGAACCAGTTGAGACACGGCAAGGGAGGCGGTCCCGAAGTGAGCCTCCGTCTCGGTGGGGAGCGGGAGGAGCTGGTGCTCACCCTCCGCGACTTCGACGTGGAGTCGTTCGACCCGACCTCCGCACCGGAGCCCCCGCCCGACGCTTCCGCGGGTGGGCACGGCCTTCGTCTCGTGCGGGGCATCTCCGACTCGATCCGCTACGAGTACCGGGAACGGAGCGCCATCATCACCATCACCAAGAGGTTCCCGCGCTGATGTTCGAGATCCTCGTCCAGCAAGACGGCCTCGTGAAGCTGTCCGGCCGCCTGGACGCAGCCCAGGCCGATCGGGCCAAGGCGGCCCTCGATGCCGTGAAGGGATCGGCGACCCTGGATCTCACGGATCTCGATTATGTCTCGAGCGCCGGTCTCGGCGTCCTGGTCCAGACCTACAAGCGCCTCCACGATTCGGGCCACGGCTTCAAGCTCACCAACATGAAACCCCGCATCCGCTCGGTTTTCGTCTACGCGGGCCTCGACAAGGTGCTTCGGCTTGACTAAGCACACCGCCACCCCTCACCAACTTTCCGGAGACTCCCCTGTAGTTGGAGTCGAGGAACAGGAAGAGGCCCTGCTGGACCGGTGCCTGCAAGGTGATGGGGGGGCCTTCGGCGATCTGATCGACCGGTACCAGCGGGTTCTCTTCAACGTATCGCTTCGCATGGTGGGCAATCGGGAAGACGCGCTGGACATCACCCAGACCGTCTTCCTGAAGGCCTACCAGAACCTGGGCACCTTCGATCGGAGGCACAAGTTCTTCAGCTGGATCTACCGGATCATGATCAATGAGACCCTGAATCATCTCAGCCGATGCAGACGGACCGAGCCCCTGGACGAGACGTTCGAATCGGGGGAGCTTCGCCCCGATGAGGAATGGTCCCAGAACCGGATGCGCGAGCGGATCCAGACAGCCTTGCTCGAGCTTTCGAAGGATTACCGGCAAGTGATCGTCCTCCGGCACTTCGCCCAGCTCTCCTACCAGGAGATGAGCGGCGTGCTGGAGGTGCCCGAGAAGACCGTGAAGTCCCGCCTTCACACGGCGCGGCAGCTTCTCGGCGGCATCTTCTCCAAACACGGGATCGTCCTCACATGAACGACAGCGATCGAGAGCTCGAACGGCTCATGAACGACCAACTGGACGGCGTGGCCACCCCGGAGGACTCGGAGCGGCTGAGCCGCATCCTGGAGTCCCGGGAGGATCTGAGGGTGCAGTACCGCGGGCTCGGCGGGGTCTTCTCGGCCCTGAGCCGGCTGGACATGGAAGAGCCCCCCGCGTCGCTCAAGCAGGGGATCCTCCGCGCCATCCGGTCGGGTGATGTGGCGTCCCCGGCGCGGGAGAGCTGGCTCCGCTCGATTCCGGCCTTCTTTCGCGGGCGGGGTGGATTCCGCTACGGCTATTCGTTTGCCGCCGGGGCCGCGCTGGGGGTCCTGGCGTTCGCCGTGATCTCCGGGAATCTCATGACCCGCCCCGGCGCCGATTCGAGGCCATTTACGGGCACCATGGCGCCCCAGTTCTCGGACGGCGTCTACCGGCATATCCAAAGCCATGACTTCGTGTTACGCAATGGACACGTGCTTGCCGAGGTGCTCTCGGAGACGGAAGGCCTCGTGGTCAGGATCACGGCCGACGTCCCGCTGGGGAGCGACGTCGTCGTGTCGTTCGATCCCGCCGCCTGGGGCGCCGGGGCCGTGCGGCAGGATCAGGCCGGGAACGAGGTAATGCTTGGATCCGGCCGGCTTTCGATTAGGATGCAGCGGCTAGGCCAAAGCCAGTACCTCCTCTATCTGGCGCGGAAGGGACCTGCCGGGTCCCCGATCCGCATCGCCATCGATTCCCCCGATGGCTCAGCCCAAGGAGAGCTCGAGACCGGGGGGTCTCCGCTCCGACAGCCAGGAATCGGAAATCGGTAACGAATCACCAACCTTCATCTCCGAGGGTTGTATTAGTGGCGGAGCGGGTGGCGGAGAAGTCGAGTCCGCCGGAACGCAAGGCGGAACCGGGCAGTAAAGGAGGATGCGATGAAAAGGCCAGGAATCATTCTGGGACTGACGGGTGTGGCGGTGGTGGGGATCGCGGTGGCGCATTTCGCGGGAATCATTCCTCCGAAATCAGGGCTCGAAGGAACGATCGGCGCGGCCAAGCGCTATCAAGCGACGCAGATCACGGATCGGGATGTGGTGCTTCAGGACCCGCAGGTGCAAGCGTTGCTTCAGAGCGACCTGTTCCACAAGGTCATCGCGACGCCCGAGTTCAAGAAGATGGCTCAGAACGAGCAGTTCTGGCGCCTCGTGACCACGGCCGATTTCCAGCGGACGATCGCGCCTCCGAATGCCAGCTCCGAGTTCGGGAAGACGATTGCGCCGCCGAATGCCAGCTCCGAGTTCGGGAAGACGATTGCGCCGCCTAACGCCAGCTCCGAGTTCGGGAAGACGATTGCGCCTCCGAACGCCAGCTCCGAGTTCGGGAAGACGATCGCGCCTCCGAACGCCAGCTCCGAGTTCGGGAAGACGATTGCGCCCCCGAACGCCAGCTCCGAGTTCGGGAAGACGATCGCGCCTCCGAACGCGAACTCCGACTACGGCAAGACGATCGCCCGGCCGAACGCGAACTCCGACTACGGCAAGACGATCGCGCGTCCGAACCCCGGCTCCGACTACGGCAAGACGATCGCGCGCCCGAACCCCGGCTCCGACTACGGCAAGGCGATCGCCCGCCCGAACGCGAACTCCGACTACGGCAAGACGATCGCCCGTCCGAACCCCAACTCCGACTTCGGCAAGACGGTGGCGCCTCCGAACGCGAATTCCCAGTACGGTCTCCAGGCGTTCGCACACGATCATCCCGAGTTCGGCAAGCTCGTGGCCGACCATGACTTCATGACCCTGGTACAGAACTCGAGCTTCCTCCAGCTGGTCGGAACCAGTCAGTTCCAGAGGCTGGCGAGCATCCCGGATGCCCAGAAGGTCGTCACCGAAGCCTCCGGCGAATAAGCCTCATCCGGAACATCACGAAGACGCGGAGACCTCGGCCCTGGCCGAGGTCTCTTCGTCGTTTCCCGGGCTGACCTCTCGGTGAAGCTCCGCGTCGCGGCGCGCGCCGTGTGGTTTGCATGGCCCCTTCTGCTCCTGCCCCTCGTCTGCCGCGCCCAGCTCGCGACCATCGAGACACGCGACTTGAGGCTCATCTACGATGGAGGGACCCTCGGGTTTCTCGCTCCGTACGCCGCCCAGTGCTCCGAGAACTCGCTCCGCTTCCACGAGGCCCTCTTTCACTACGCGCCCGGGGAGCGGGTGAACGTCGTCCTGGATGACCTCCAGGACTACGGGAACGCGGGGACGTGGGTGAGTCCCAGGAGCACCGTCGTGGTCCACATCGCCCCGTCGAACTACGTGTACGAGACGGGGCCGTCGAACGAGCGGATCAACTTCACGATGAATCACGAGGTGGTTCACGTGGTCGCGCTCGACCAGGCGGCGGGGCTGGACCGGCTGTTCCGGAGCCTCTTTCGCGGGAAGGTCCCGGCCACGAACCAGCATCCGGAATCCATCGTCTACAGCTTCCTCTGCGTTCCGCGCCTTTCCGCGCCACGCTGGTACCACGAGGGCATCGCGGTGTTTCTGGAGACGTGGATGGCGGGAGGACTGGGACGGGCGCAGGGCCCCTACGACGAGATGGTCTTTCGCTCGATGGTGCGCGACAAGACCCCCTTCTACGACCCGGTCGGCCTCGAGGCGCAGGGGATCAAGGTCGATTTCCAGGTGGGCGCCATTTCCTATCTCTACGGGACCCGGTTCCTGAGCTACCTCGCGTACCGCTATTCCCCGGAGAGCCTGATCCGGTGGGTGTCGCGTCCTCCGGGGAGCAAGCCCTACTTCGCCTCCCAGTTCCGAAAGGTCTACGGGCTCTCCCTGGGCGATGCCTGGAAGAACTGGATCGCCTGGGAGCACGAGTTCCAGAAGACGAATCTGGATTCCATCCGACAGCATCCGACGACCCCGTATCACGATCTCTCCGAACGGGCGCTGGGCTCGGTCTCGCGCGCCTATTACGATCCGGGCTCGCGGACCCTGTACGCGGCGGTCGACTACCCGGGCGCATCCGCGTCCCTCGCGGCGATTCCCCTCGACGGTGGTCCCATTCGGCGCATCAAGGACGTGAAGGGGCCGTCGATCTACTTCGTCTGCTCCCTGGCCTTCGATCCCGCGACGAAGACCCTCTTCTACACCGCCGACAACAACGAGTGGCGGGATCTCTGCGCGCTCGACATCACGACGGGGCGGTCGCGCGTGTTGATCAAAGACGCGCGGATCGGCGACCTGGCCTTCAGCAAGCGGGATCGCTCGCTCTGGGGCGTGCGGCACTTCAACGGGGTCTCGACGCTGGTCCGTTTACAGGTGCCGTACAACGACTGGAGCCAGGTGTACTCGTGGCCTTTCGGGAATGACATCCACGATATCGACATCTCCCCGGACGGCGGGCTGATCTCCGGCTCGATGGCGGAGATCAGCGGCCGCCAGTCGCTCCGGACCTGGCACGCCGAGGCGCTCGCCCAGGGGGACACCACCTCCACGACCCTCTACAATTTCGGGACCTCGGTCCCCGAGGGCTTCGTGTTCTCGCCGGACGGGAAGTACCTCTACGGGAGCTCCTACTACACGGGCGTCTCGAACCTGTTCCGCTGGAGCTTCGACGGGGACTCGATGAGCGTCGTCACGAACGGCGAGACAGGCTTCTTCCGGCCCGTGCCGGTGTCGCCGGATTCGCTCGTGGCCTTTCGCTACTCGGGCGGAGGCTTCGTCCCGACGCTCCTCGATCCCAAGCCGATCCAGGACGTCAGCGCGATCACCTTTCTCGGAAGCGAGATCGCCGAAAAGCATCCCGTCGTGAAGCGCTGGATCGCCCCTTCTCCGGCCGACGTGAACCTCGATTCCCTGACCCAGTTCGCCGGTCCGTACCGCCTCTGGCATCAGATGGGGCTCCATTCCATGTACCCGATCATCGAGGGCTACAAGGACCGGCCCGCGTACGGGCTGAAGTTCGGGATCACGGATCCGTACGGCCAGGCCGCGATCGACCTCTCCGCGACCGTCTCGCCCGCGGCCCGATTCCAGGGTGACGAGCGCGTTCATCTGGACGCCCAATACCGACACTACGCGTGGACCGCGGAGGCGAAGTGGAACCCGGCGAGCTTCTACGATCTCTTCGGTCCGACCAAGGTCGGGCGAAAGGGATACTCGGCGGGCATCTCGAACAAGCATCCCTTCTTCTACGATCCGCCCCGGAGCTTCGAGCTCACGACCTCGCTGACCGGGTATGGCGGCCTCGAGGAGCTGCCCGACGCCCAGAACATCTCGACCGCGGCGGGATTCGACAAGCTGGTCACGGGAACCGCGCAGCTCGCGTACCGGAACATGGGAACCTCCATCGGCGCCGTGGATTTCGAGAAGGGGATCAAGTGGGACGTGGCCGCGACGACCAACCTCGTCCGCTCCGTCCGCTCCGGGGGCGCGTCCTGGCGGAATTTCCCGCTCGGCGTGGCCACCCTCGACCTGGGGACGACCCTCCCGGTGGGCCACTCCTCCCTGTGGCTGCGATCCTCGGCCGGCTACTCGCCGGGGGATCGGAGCGAGCCGTTCGCGAATTTCTACTTCGGGGGTTTCGGGAACAGCTATGTCGACTACCGGGACACAAAGCGCTACCGCGAGTACGACTCCTTCCCCGGCACGACCCTGGACGAGATCGCGGGCACCAACTTCGCGAAGTCGCTCCTCGATTGGAATCTTCCACCCCTCCGTTTTCGAAAGCTCGGCAAGCTCGCCTTCTATGCCACATCCATCCGGACCTCGCTCTTCGCGGGGGGACTGGTCACGAACCTGGACAGCGCCTCCGATCGAGTGACGACCGCGGATCTGGGCGCCCAGGCGGACCTGAGGCTCACGCTCCTGGTTCACCAGCCGCTCACGCTCTCCTGGGGCTACGCGAGGGCGTTCGGGAAGTACCGGCGCGCGAGCGACGAGTGGATGGTGTCGCTCAAGATCCTGTGATCCTGCTCGTCGGCCTCAGCCCCGTCGTCCTGTTCCTCGGGGCCCTGATCCTCATGGACAGCTACAAGCTGGTGTCCCGGAAATCGGTCGCCCTGGCCCTCGCCGCGGGCGTCGGCTCCGCGCTCGTCTCCTTGCTTCTGAACCGGCTCCTGCTGGATTTGGGCCTGGACGAGATGGCCCTCCACCGCAGCGTGGCGCCCGTGGTCGAGGAGAGCGTGAAGGCGGTGTACCTCGTCTACCTCATACGCTCGGCTCGGGTGGGGTTCCTCGTGGACGCCGCGATCCTGGGATTCGCGGTCGGAACCGGGTTCGCGCTCGTCGAGAATCTCTATTTCGCGGAGGAGATGGGGAACGCGGGGCTGGGCCTCTGGATCGTGCGAGGACTGGGCACCGCGGTGATGCTGGGGTCGGCCACCGCGATCGTCGGGATCCTCTCGAAATCCCTGACCGACCGCCTGCGCTCCAGGTCCCTGCTCCTGTTCCTGCCCGGAATCGCCCTCGCGGCGGCGGCGCACGCCCTCTTCAATCACTTCATCCTGAATCCCCTGGTCTCCGCCGCCGCGATGGTGATCGCCATGCCGCTCCTCATGGGGATCGTGTTCGAGCGGAGCGACAAGGCGACGCGCGACTGGCTGGGCGAGGGGTTGGACCACGACATGGATCTGCTCCTCATGATCGAAAGCGGCCATGTCGAGGACACGCCGGTGGGGGCGTACTTCGCATCCCTCCATCGCCTCCCGGGGCCCGTGCTGGCCGACATGCTCTGTCTCCTGCGCATTCATCTGGAGCTGTCGCTTCGGGCGAAGGGAATCCTGATCGCCCGCGCCGCCGGCGTGGAGATTCCGCTCGACGACGAGGTGCGGGCCAACTTCGAGGAGATGCGCCACCTCGAGCGCTCGATCGGCAAGACCGGGCGAATGGCCATCCTGCCGCTCCGGCGCACCAGCGGCCGAGACCTCTGGCAGCTCCACGTGCTCGGAGCGTGACCGGGTCGGTGCGGGCAGAATGCCGCCCGGGGACGGCCTCCTGGGAGGGGTGGCTTGATCCGCGCATCGTGCGCCGAGGGTCCCGGGCGGAACCTCGAAGGCATCCCGCGAGTTAGGCGGCCCGGTAGTTCTACGCGGCCGCAAAAGAGCACCCAGCATAATTCTTGCTTCTTGACTCCAACACCAGAGGACCGGAGCGCGACCACGTCACGCCCACCACATCCGGTCCGCATCGGGGGAGTACATGCGCAAGAAGATACTCATCGTCGAAGACAACGAAGACGTGGCTCTGGCCTTTACGGTCCGTTTCGCTGGGGCGGGTTTCGAGGTGCGGTCGGTCCAGACCGCGGCGGAAGGCGTCAAGGCCGTCGACCTGTTCGAGCCGGATCTCGTGCTCCTGGATCTTCTCGTGCCGGGAGGGGGCGGCTTCTCGGTGCTCAAGGCGCTCCGCGGGGCGCCTCACACGGAGCGCGTTCCGGTGATCGTGATGACCGGCCTCGACGACAAGGAATACAAGGCCAAGATCCGGTCGCTGGGTGTGAGCGCGTTCCTCGAAAAGCCCTGCGATCCCGACCGCCTCATGAGCATGACCCGTGAGTTCCTGGACGCGGCCCCCAAGATCGAGGATCGGATTCTCGTGAAGACCCGCCCACGGCGCGGCGGCCAGACGCCCGTGGAGGGTTGATTCTCAGCGGCGGGTGACGGAGCGTTCGAGGGTCGTCAGAAATCCCCGCTGTCCCGGGAAAATCCTCCGGTGCGCCTCTTCGAAGCCGAACCAGGCGCCGCGATCCACTTCGGGAAACTCCACGCTCCGGCCCGATCGTGGCGGCCACTCCAGCGTGAGGGTCATGCTGCGGAGCTTCTCTGCATCGAGATCGCCCGGGACGCTCCAGGCCTCGATCACCTTCCCGCTCGGCTGTGCGATCGATCCCAGCGGGGTGAACGGCCCCGCGGGGGGATCGAACCCCGTTTCCTCGCGGAACTCCCGTAGGGCGGCATCGAGCGGCTTCTCGTCGTCCTCGAAGACTCCCTTCGGGATCGACCAGACGCCGAGGTCCTTCTCCGCCCAGTAGGGTCCGCCGGGATGGACCAGGAACACCTCGACCTGGCCTGCTCGATTCCGGTGAAGCAGGAGTCCAGCGCTTCTCATCGACCCTCCCGAGCCCTCGATCCCAGCGAAATCCTTCGCGTCCCGGCCGCCTCATATTATGGTACCGCTCATGGAGAAGCCTCTTCTCGTGTACGACGGAACGTGCGGCTTCTGCAAGCGCTGGATCGCGCGTTGGCAGGGCGATCTCGGCGATCGAGTCGACGTCGCGCCGTCGCAGGAGGTCGCGTCGCGCTTTCCGGAGATCCCGCCCTCCGCGTTCGCGGAGGCGGTGCATCTCATCGAGCCCGACGGAACCCGGTCGCGCGGCGCCGAGGCGGTCTTTCGCGCGCGTGCGATGGCGCCGGGTCACGGCGCGGGCCTCTGGGCCTACGAGACGGTGCCCGGATTTCGCGCGTCCAGCGAAGCGTGCTATCGCTTCGTGGCGAGCCACCGGCCCTTCTTCTCCCGCATGACCGACCTGCTCTGGGGAGCGCACGTCGTCCCTCCCGGCGAGGCGGTGACCTCGTGGCTCTATCTGAGAATTCTGGCCGTCGTGTTCGGCATCGCGTTCGCGTCGCTCGGGGCGCAGATCCAGGGCCTGGTCGGAAGCCAGGGAATTCTCCCGGCATCCCAGACGATGCAGCTCATGGCCGCCCATGCGGGCGCCGGCGTGGGCCGGTACCTGCAATTTCCCACCCTCTGCTGGATCTCGTCGGCGGACTGGTTTCTATCGGGGCTCTGTGCGGCCGGGATCGCCCTCTCCGTAGCACTCGCTCTGGGCGTGGCGCCGGTTCCGTGTCTTCTGCTTCTCTGGGCCGCCTACCTCTCGCTGGCCACCGTGTGCCCGGTCTTCCTCTGGTTTCAATGGGACGGGCTTCTGCTCGAGGCCGCGTTTCTCGCGATGTTCCTCGCGCCGTGGGCGCTCATGCCGCGTCCACGGGGCGATGGCTCCCCGGCGAATGGCGCGCTCCGAAGCTCCCGGTGGCTCCTCTTCCGGCTACTCTTCGCCTCGGCGGCCGTGAAGCTCGCGAGTGGCGATCCGACCTGGCGGGACCTGACCGCGCTCCGCTACCACTATGAGACGCAGCCTCTGCCGACGTGGCTCGCCTGGTATGCCCATCAGCTGCCTCTCTGGTTTCAGCGCGCCTCGGCCGGCGTCACGTTCCTGGTGGAGGGTCTCGTCCCGTTTCTGATCTTCGCGCCGCGCCGGATGCGATTCGCGGCCGCCGCGATCATCGTGGCACACCAGCTCCTCATCGCGGCGACGGGGAACTACGGCTTCTTCAACGTCCTGACCCTCGCCCTCTGCGTGCTGTTGCTGGACGACGGGGTCTGGCCGCGCGCGTGGGTGGAGCGGCTTCGCGGACACGCCGAGGCGGGCCGCGCTCCCGCCGGGGACGGGTGGCCGGCCTGGATTCGCCGCCCCGTCCTCGTGAGCGTCTTTCTCCTGAGCCTGGTGCCTCTTTGCGCGGCGGTGGGCGCGCCGGTTTCCTGGCTCGGGCCGTTCCCGCGCGCGTACCTGCTCGCGGAACCGTTCCGGACGGTGAACGGGTACGGCCTCTTCGCGGTCATGACGAAGGAGCGGCCCGAGATCCAGATCGAGGGGAGCCGGGATGGAATCGAGTGGAGCGCCTACGACTTTCGCTACAAGCCGGGCGATCCGTCCCGGCGGCCGGGCTTCGTGGCGCCGCATCAGCCGCGCCTGGACTGGCAGATGTGGTTCGCCGCCCTGAGCAACTACCGGAGCGAGCCCTGGCTTCTCAGGTTTTGCGAATGCCTCCTCCGGAACTCGTCGCCCGTCCTCCGACTCCTGCGCACGAATCCGTTCCTCGGCCCTCCTCCGCGCTACATCCGGGCGGTCGTGTATCGTTATCGATTCACGGACCCCGAGACGCGCCGCGCCACCGGCGCCTGGTGGCGTCGCGAGCGCCTCGGCCTCTTCGCGCCGGTCCTCACGCTCCAGGACGGAGCTCTGGCCGTGGCACCCCCGGAGCTCCAGCGGTGGTGACGCGCGCCCGAGAGGTCGTGGTCTGCGGCGCTGGAATCGTGGGGCTCTGCTCCGCCTATTATCTCCTGGAGCGGGGCCATCGCGTGACCGTGCTCGAGCGGGGGGCGCCGGACCACGACGGCTGCTCCCTGGGAAACGCCGGGTTCATCTCCCCGAGCCACTTCCTTCCCCTCGCGGCACCCGGAATCGTGCGTCAGGCGCTCCGGTGGATGGGCGATCCCGAGAGCCCCTTCTACGTCCGCCCGCGCCTCGATCCCGACCTGATCACCTGGGGCATTCGATTCTGGATGGCTTCGAATCGCGAAAGAGCCCACCGAGCGGGCCCCCTCCTTCGCGACTTGAACCTGGCGAGCCGGGCGCTCTACGAGGATCTGGCCGCGCGCACCGCGAACGAGTTCGGGCTCGCGCGCGAGGGGCTCCTGCTCCTCGTCCGGACCGAGCGCGGGCTCGACGCGGAGCGGGCCCTCGCCGCGAGGTCCCTCGAGCTTGGGATGCCCGCGGAGGTGCTCGACGCCAAGGGTGTGCAGGCGCTCGAGCCGGGGGTCACCCTCGACGTGCTGGGCGGCGTGCACTACCCCCTCGACGCGCACCTCGTGCCGCAGCGGCTCGTCGCCACGATGACCCGCCTGGTGGGGGAGCGCGGCGGGACGTTCGCATGGGGCGCCGAAGTGAGCGATTGGAAGACGCGCTCGGGCGCGGTGCGCGCCGCCGTCACCACCCGGGGTGAGATCGGCGGCGACGAGTTCGTGCTCACGGCCGGATCCTGGACCCAGGTTCTCGCCCGCGCGCTCGGGCTCGAGCTTCCCATGCAGCCGGGGAAGGGGTACAGCCTGACCCTGGCCGCGCCGCGAGAGCTCCCGCGGCGATCGCTGATCCTGGAAGAGGCGCGGGTGGCCGTGACGCCGATGGGATCGGCGCTCCGGGTGGGGGGAACGATGGAGCTCGCGGGCTACGACCTCCGGATCAACCCGCCGCGGATCCTCGGCATGACGCGCTCGCTCTCCCGGTATCTCCCCGCGTTTCATCCCGAGGACTTCGCTTCGGTTCGTCCCTGGTGCGGGCTCCGCCCCTGCACCCCGGACGGGCTTCCCTACGTCGGCCGGACGCGCCGCTGGCCGAACGTCGTCGTGGCGTCCGGGCACGCCATGATGGGGGTGAGCATGGGGCCGATCACCGGGAAGCTGGTGTCGGAGATCGTCTCGGAGGAGGAGCCGTCGGTGGATCTCTCGGGGTTGAGCCCCGAACGCTTCGGCTGAAGCGGGGACCTACGGGTTAGGCGTGGCCGGGGCCGCTTGCTGCGGGCTGTCCGAGCTCCACATGTCGCGGTAGAGCTTCCAGCCGCCCTCCTCGTGCTTCCAGACCACGATGTACTTGCCGTCGTCCATCGTGCTCCCGTTGCTCCCGACCAGCGTGAATCGGCCCGTTTCCCAGGCCGTCTCGCCGTTCCCGTCGACATCGGCGGTGCGGAGCTGGAGGCGGCCCACCGGCATGGAGAGGAGCCCCTTCCACATGTCCTGGATCGCGGCGCGGCCCGCGACGATCGCCAATCCGGGCGGGTACGCCTGGGCATCGGCCGCGTAGAGCTGCCCGAGGGCGGCGACATCGCGCCGGGCGACCGCCTCGGCGAACTGCGCGTTCACGGCCTCGATGCTGGACTTGAGCTCCACGACCTCTTGGCTTCGGTTCTTGGCGCATCCCGTCGCCAGGACGGCGATGCAGAGCGGGAGGGAAATCCACCGAGCGAAGATCAGATCCTTCTGCGCCCCCGGCGGTCCATGCCGTGTGATTTCTTGGGCCGCCTTCCATGGTGCTGCTCGCCACCCGAGTTGGAGCTCGGGCGGGGGGAAGCGCCTTGCGAGCCGGAGCCGGAATGGGTCGAAGACCCCTGCGCGCGGCCCTGGCCAAAGCCTCGCCCTCGCGGCGGCGATCCGCCGCCGCCGAAATGACGGCCTCCGCCCTGGCCCCCGGGACGGCCTCCGCGGCTCGAGCCCCCGGACGGTTTCGCCTCGGAAGGGCGCCGCTTGTAGTCGAAGTCGGGAAGGATGACGCGCGGGACCGCGCGGCCCAGGAACCGCTCGATCGCGGTCAGCTGCTTCTGCTCCTCGGGCGCGATCAGCGTGAAGGCGTCTCCCACGGCGTCCACGCGGCCGGTCCTGCCGATCCGGTGGACGTAGTCCTCGGGAGCGTGGGGCACGTCGTAGTTGATCACGTGCGTGATTCCTTCCACGTCGATCCCGCGCGAGGCGATGTCGGTGGCGACCAATACCTGGACCCGCCCGCGCCTCAGATCCCCTAGGGCGCGCTCGCGCTGGCTCTGGCTGCGGTTCCCGTGCAGCGTCGCGACCGAGTGGCCGCGGCGCTGGAGGTCGCGCGCCAGCTTGTCCGCCCCGTGCTTGGTCCGCGCGAATACGATCACGCTGCTGACCTCGGAGCGCGACAGCATGGAGTCGAGAAGGTCCGTCTTGAGGTGGCGCGGCACGGGGTACACGGCCTGGGTGATTCCCGCCGCCGGGCGCTGGGGAGGTGCCAGGTCCACGCGAGCCGGATCCCGCAGCGCTTCGTTCGCGACGCGGTTCAGCTCCGGGGGCATGGTGGCCGAGAACATGAGAGTCTGACGGTCGCGGGGCATGAGCCGGAGGATTCGCTTCAAGTCCGGCGCGAAGCCCATGTCCACCATCCGGTCGGCCTCGTCGAGGACCAGCGTCTCGATGAAATCGAGCCGGAGCGCGAGCCGGTCGTGCAGATCCAGGAGCCGGCCCGGCGTGGCCACGAGGAAATCCACCCCGTGCTGCTTGAGCAGCCTTTCTTGCGGAGGGATGGGCACCCCGCCGTACACGACGCCCACGCTGAGATCCGTGAACCGCGCGTAGTCGCGCGCGTTGGTCTCCACCTGCGCCGCGAGCTCGCGCGTGGGCGTGAGCACGAGCGCGCGAAGCCGGCGCGGCCCGTCCAGAAGGCGGGTCAGGATGGGGAGCACGAAGGCGGCGGTCTTTCCCGTGCCGGTCTGCGCCGCGCCGATCAGGTCTTTCCCCTCGAGGATGATCGGAATGGCTTTTCTCTGAATCGGGGTGGGATCGACGTAACCGGCGGCGCGCACACCCTTGACGACGAGCGGCGACAAACCAAGCGAGGCGAATGGCATCGCCGGAGAATACGCGAGATCGGGGCGCAGCGGTGACATATAATGCGCGCCTTGGAACTCCACCCGATCCCGCGTCAGGCTCCCGCTGTCCCATCGTTCGGCCGTTCCTGGCTCTCCCAATGGGCCCTGGATCCATCCGTCACCTATCTCAACCACGGCACGGTGGGCGCGCCCCCGCGGCGCGTGCTCGAGGCCCAGCAGTCGATCCGGGACGAGATCGAGCGGCAGCCCTCGCGATATCTCCTGCGCGAGCTCTCGGAGGTCAGCGTCGGGATGCCGCGCCGCGATCCGCCGAGGCTCCGCGTCGCGGCCCGCGAGGTCGCCTCGTTCCTGGGCGCGCGGGGAGAAGACCTCGTATTCGTGGACAATGCCACCACGGGGCTGAACGCCGTCCTCCGATCCTTCCCGCTCCGCGAGGGGGACGAGATCCTGGTCACGGACCATGGCTACGGCGGCGTCCTGAACGCCGCGGTATTCCACGCGGAGTCGCGGGGCGCGTCCGTGCGCGCGGCCCAGCTCCCCGCGCTCTCGCGTGGGCGGAGCGCGCTCGCGGACGCCGTGATCGCCGCGATCGGACCCCGCACCCGCCTCGCCGTGATGGATCATGTGGCCTCCGAGAGCGCCGTCGTCCTGCCCATCGAGGAGATCGTGAGCCGCTGTCACGAGCGCGGCGTCTCGGTGGCGGTGGACGGCGCGCACGCGCCCGGAGCGATCCCGCTGGATGTCCCCTCGATCGGCGCCGACTGGTACGTGGGGAACCTCCACAAGTGGGCCTACGCTCCGAGGAGCTCCGCGTTTCTCTGGGCGGCGCCCGGCCGGCAGGAAGGGCTTCACCCTCCCGTGATCTCGTGGGGAATCGGACGCGGATACACGGCCGAGTTCGATTGGGTGGGGACCCCCGATCCCTCCGCGTTTCTCGCCGCCCCCGTCGCGATCGCCTACATGAGAGAGATCGGGATCGACGCGATGCGCGAGTACAACCATGGCCTGGCCTGGGAGGGCGCCCGTCTCCTCGGCGCCGCGTGGGGGACCTGGCCGGGGCTCGAGGAGGCCATGGTCGGGACGATGGCCACCGTCTCCGTGCCCGGGCGACTCGGCTCGACGAAGGAAGACGCCGCCCGGCTGCGCGACGCGCTGCTCGAGCAGGACCGGCTCGAGGTCCAGGTGCATCCATGGCGCGGAAGCCTGTGGGTGCGTATTTCTACACAGATCTACAACGAATTATCGGACGTGGAGCGTCTCGCGAAGGCCATTCACGCGAAATAGTTGCGGAATTGTCGAATTGCTTTGAGTTTCAGGAGAGGGACGCCGATAGTGCAGATAGATATCTCCAACAACCATCGAGGGTTCACTTGCTCCCAATCACGATCGCCGTATTCGCAGGCTGCCTCGCCGCCACCGTCCAATCCAGTTTCTTCGAGTGGGCCTTTCATCGCTACTGGCTCCACCGTCCCTGGCTGCCCAAGGATTGTTTCACCACCCACACCCTGATCCACCATCAGCTCTGCAAGTTCGACGACACGTTCCACGTCGTCGAGCACGAGCAGGAGGAGGCGCTCCACTTCCAGTGGTGGGGAGGGCCGACGCTCGTCTCGATCAATATCGTGCCGTGGGTGCTGGGCGCCTGGGGGCTTTGGTCCCTGGGGGTGAAGCTGCCGTATCTGGCCTATCTCATCTCGTTCAGCGTGGCGGCGGCGCTCTATTACGTGGGATACGAGAGTCTTCATTACTTCATGCACAAGCCCCAGATCGCGTTCATCGAGCGATCGAGGTGGTTCCAGTTCTTGAAGACGCACCACCGCATTCATCACGTTCACATGAACCGGAACCTGAACGTGCTGGTCCCGCTCGCCGACCTCGTGCTGGGGACGCTGGTCACCAAAGTCCCCGCGCCTCAAACCACGCCCGCTTCCGCGCGAGACCTCGCCCGGCGCCACAGCCAGTTCGCGAAGCGCCGGGACGTAAGCTAGCCCGGCCTCAGTCCCCGCGGCCGCTCACGCGTGCCGCACCCTCGAGATCGACCACCCGCCGGCCCTCGTTCGCTCGAGGTCGACCCGCACGGACTTGGCCCGGCTTCCCGCGACCGAGAGCGTGAGGGAGAGGCGCTTCGCTCCGTCCGGCAGCGGCACCTCCGTCGACGCGATGTGCCTGCCGGCGGAATCGCGCGCCCCTTCCGGGGAAGCGTCCAGCTCCACCTCGTACTCCCGCGGGCCGGTCAGGCCCAGGTCCAGCGCCAGGTCCCGGAACCGCAGCGTCCCGCCGTCCACGGTGAAGAAATCGAGAGGCGCCACCCGGTCGAACCAGTAGCGCGCGATCTTTTCGCGCCGCTCGATCAGGACGGGGAGGAGATACGCGGGAGCCCGGGGGTCCTCGTAGTGGGCGGCGTCGAGCGCGGCCGCGATCTGCGCGTCGGAGAAGCTGGCCACGAGCTTGGCGCCCCAGTAGCCGTCGCGCTCGGTGAGCTTGCGGTACGGCGAAACCTCCTCGAGCGGCTTCCAGCGGTTCGGATGGAACCGCTTGGATTCGAAGCGGCCCACGGAGGGAATCCCGGTCTCCTGCGGCGCGCGCCGCCACGGCTCCTCGACGAAGCCCAGGGTGAGAAGCCTCCTCAGGGTCCAGGGGAAATCCACGCGCATCTCATAGCCATAGTCCGGCGGCTTGGCTCCCTCCGCCGCCGCGCCCAGGGATCCGTCCACGTCGAGTAGATAGTGGGTCAGGTGCTCTCCGCCTTCCCCCGGCTTCCCGTACATGTCGAGTGTCTGCTGGTCCTTCATGTCCCAGTTGTTGACCCAGGAATAGAGCACGTACAGGGCCCGAAGCTCGCGCCGGTTCTCGTGACGGTACCGATCATTGGGATCATCCGGGCGCCGGCCGCGGAGGTCGGCGGGCCCCGCCGGCTTCCCGGGCAGGAAGAGGCTCGCGCTGGCGTAATAGCGGCCATCCGCGGACCGGGCGGAGCGGTCCAGGATCGGCTTCACGTCCGCCTCGGTGATGGGGGGATCGTTCGCGGCGACAGGCCGTGTCGAGGCGACCTGGGTCTCGAAGAGGAGATCCTCGCGGCGGAACGTGACCGACTGGTAGAGCGGGATGTTGTAGCCGGCGGCCCACACGAGACGGCTCACGACCGTGCCCGCGCCCGAGCCGGATTGCGGGTGTTCCTTGCGGTCCAGCTTGATCAGCCACTTCCGCCCCGCGGCGTCGTGGATCCGGAAGCCCACGTTGTATCCCTCTTTCTTCACATCCGAGATCGTCCATGGCTTCTCCGGCATCACGCCGTCGAACGGGCCCGTACGAATCTGACCGGCCGGCACGGCCCTCATGTGATTCCGGTTCGTGAACCAGGTGGAGTTGGGCACCTCGTCGAAGGCGTTGACGTCCGCCGCCTCGCGCTTGCGGCTCACGCCGAACGGGGTCGAGAGCCAGAGGAGCTTGTCCGGGACATCCAGCGCGTGGCTTACGGGCTCCACGACGGCCTGCCGGAACATGTAGCCGTAGAGGTTGATCTTCCGCGTCTTGGGCTCCCGCGTGGGACGCCCGTCGTGATCCACCCAGGTGGAGGGCTCCACGCCGCTCCCG
>Ga0137398_10000050_pt1 | contig 30347 bp, 29 predicted proteins | sample czorhiz216metaG_FD_106659 | JGI IMG/M metagenome (GOLD analysis project Ga0137398, IMG submission 106659) | Vadose zone soil microbial communities from Angelo Coast Range Reserve, California, USA - czorhiz2.16 metaG | ecosystem: Environmental > Terrestrial > Soil > Vadose zone | place: USA...
TGTCGAGAAATCAAAAGCTGTCGAAGCCCAATGGGCACGTGCCAACCATCCGGTATCAACCCTGGATTGTTGTAGACCTGGTTTTGTTTGTTTCAGAAAGAAATCAACTTTTGGCTTTGGTGCGATGACAAAATGCTGCGCCAATGCGGTTTGGGCGCATAAAGACACAACGGCGGCGATCCGCAGAATGAATTTCATGGGAGTCCTTTTGTTTAGATTTTTACTGGTGCGTTACTATTTTAGAACGCCAGGCAGGTCTCGCAGTCTTTTTCTGTCATTCGATGTTCTTTGCCTGCGAAGGAAAACGACCACCACCATTTCAATGCAGCGTCGTGCTTGGCGCCAGGCAGCTTACCGATGTGACTTGCGCAAGACTCTTCGCGTTGCCGGATGGCGAGTTCTTGCAGCCATTGGATGTCGGCTTTCCGGCATCTTCTTTCTTCTGTTCCATCACACCGACGAGCGCGGCGAACAATATGAATGCAAATATGGCGGCCAAGAATGATTTCGGCATTCGTTTTCCTTATCGGTCTCTTGTCTACTGCAAACGCGAAGAAACCCCGGAAGGCGCTTTGCACGCGGAAGAGCTGCTGTAAGCGATCGATGCTCGATGCGGACGAGCCGATGTAAACCTCTCAGCTCAGTGAGGTCTTCCCCATCTCGGCCACCCGCCGCTCATAAGTCATTTCCACCAGGCCGTGCTTTCCGTAGTAGCGCAACACGATTTTATGTCCCGGTTTAATCTTCGCGCGTGTCTTGATCAGGGAATCAGAAAGCTCCACCCACTCCCCATTGACCAGGTAACTTCCTTCCCAGCCGCGCAGTTCAAACCGCCCGTCGTTCTTCAAAATCAGTGGTGCCGCCTTGCACGGGATCACTTTCCCGCGCATCTTCGCCTGCGCACACTGGTAGCGCCCGGAAACATCCACGGTTTGTGCATTACTTTGAGGCGTGAGGAAAAACACAAGCGCAACCGTTGCGATGCAACGCGCCAGCCTCAAGCCCACCTGGGCAAACCCCATGGGGATCTCCACATCCAGGTCGCTTAGCTGCGGGCGGCGGTCCCTGGCCATTAGTACAGGTGCAATTCACCAACCAATCTGCCTAACAGTAAAGCGTTTATTTACAACGACTTGAAAACTGGCCGACCGGCCAGGGTTGGTCTCAGTGTTCAATACATCGCCACCAACTGTCCAAGAGGGAACTCTTTTGCATCGTCGGAAAGGGCGCTTTTCCTTGCTAACCGGGCCCGGAGCCCTATTCAAACGGCAATTCCGCCACCGCCTGACCATCTTTCCGGGGGTCCGAAGCCCCGTAATTCACTCCCGCCGAGGAATCCCTCATGACCGCTTGCCCACCGCCCATGCCGCTAGAAAATGTCCCTTTCACCTCGATCTTGTGGCCTTTGCTCGTCAACTCATTCCGCACGTTCTGCCCGAAGCGGTTTTCCATCATCACGTCACAACCGCTAAATGTGTGCTTGCTGAATCGCGGCGCCTCCAGTGCCGCCTGAATATTCATTTTAAAGTCCACCAGGTTCGCCACAAACTGCGCGTGCGCCTGCGACTGATTCCACCCGCCCATGATCCCGAACGCCACACGCACATCTCCCTTTTCCGCGAACGCCGGAATAATTGTATGCAACGGCCTCTTTCTTCCCGCCAGCGCATTTGGTGAAGTTGCATCCATGCTGAAGAGCCCGCCGCGATCGTGCAGCGCAAACCCGGTACCGGCTGCAACGATGCCCGATCCAAACGCCTCGTAATTACTCTGGATAAGCGACACCATGTTTCCGTCGCGGTCAGCAACACTCAGATACGTCGTGTCGCTCCCAGCACGCATCTCCTCCGCCGTCGCGTCGCAGTTCGCCTTGTCTGGATCAATTAATTTGGCCCTTTGCGCCGCCCACTCTTTCGAAAGCAGCGTCGCAACCGGCAATTTCTGTTTCCTTGGGTCGCCAATGTATTTCGCAAGATCCGCGTACGCCAGCTTCTTCGCCTCGATCATCGCATGCAGCGCTTTCGTCGACCCGAAACCCCAATCCTTTTGTCCCAGCGGAAATGTCTCCATGATGTTCAGCATTTCCAGGGCCGCGATGCCTTGCACGTTCGGCGGCAGCTCGTAGATCGTCCAATCGCGATAGGAAGTGGAAATCGGCTCGACAAATTCGCTGGAGTATTCGGCCAAATCCTGCGCGGTCATCGGTCCGTTATGCCGCTTCATCGAGTCCAGAATCTTCGCGGCAATTTCTCCTTTGTAGAAGGCCTCCCTGCCGTGCTGCGCGATCTGCTCGAGCGACCATGCCAGCTCGGGATTGCGAAACACTTCGCCCACTTTCGGGGCGCGGTCTCCTGGCAGATAGGTATTGGCCGCCGTCTCATCGGTCCGCAGGTAATCCACTTCTGCCGCCCAGTACGCCGCCGTCCATTCCGGAACTGGAAATCCGTCCTGCGCCGTTCGCATGGCCGCCGCCAGATCCTCCGCCAGTTTCTTTCTTCCAAACTTATCCGCGAGCTTCTGCCACCCGTCCACCGCTCCCGGCACCGTGATGGCATTCACTCCTTGCTGCGGCATGCTCCGAATCCCCTGCTTCTGCAAATACTCGATCGTCAAACTCTTTGGCGCCCATCCACTCGCATTCAATCCATACAGCTTGTTCGCCTTTGCATCATAAACAATCGCAAACAAATCCCCCCCGATGCCATTCATCATCGGCTCCACAACACCCATCATTGCGTTCGTCGCGATCGCCGCATCCACCGCGTTCCCACCTCGCTCCAATATCCTCGCCCCCGCCTGCGCCGCCAGTGGCGATTCTGCTGCAACGATCCCATTGCGCGAGATCACCATCGACCGCCCCTGCGAGCGGTCCTGTGCTTCGCTCACTTGACCGGTCATCAGCATTGCCGCTCCGTTAAGGACAAATAGGAAAACGCGCACTCGGGGAAAAATCGGCATGGTCTTGGCCCGCTCCTTTTTTAATTCCTTTAAATTCTGCATCCGTTCGGAAGTTGCGTGATCACCTCGCACTCTAACCCGTACGATAGGCACCCGCAAGCATCTCCATCCAGGTAGCACGGACTTCGATCTACGCCTGCCAATGCCGCGTGTTCTCGGAACCCACCACGGCTTGGTCTTGCGACTCTCGCACTGGCAGCTCCATCACGGATCGTTTGGCTTTTGTCCTCCTAACGCCCTAGAATGCAGGGGACGTGGGTCAGGTTTCGCGCTAAGCTCATCTATCCATCCCGCGCTTGCTACGTCTCGGAGACCGTCAACTTGGCTGAGCAGCGTCCATCCATGAAACGCACGGCACCGATCGCTTCCCGCGATCCGCGCTTCGACGCCCAGATCGACGCCTTCCTCGCTGCGCGCCACGCCGATCCCTTTGCCCTCATGGGCCCGCATCCTACGGAAGGCAACTGGGCTGTCCGTTTTTTCCTTCCCTGGGCGGCTGAAGCTTCCATCTCTTTACGGCCTCCCGCCATTGAAGGCGCTACCCTCCCTCCTGCGAAAGTCACCGACGCCCTTAAACTTCGCCCCGAAGGCTTCTTCGAAGCTACCTGGCCTTCGAACCAATCCGCTTCGCCCGCTCCGGGCAGTTACAAGATTCAGGGACGCACGCACTTCGGCGAGTCCTTCGAGATATTCGATCCCTATGCCTTTCCCGTTGTGCTCAGCGAGTTCGATCTGTATCTGATGGGCGAGGGCCGCCATTACGACACTTACGAAAAACTCGGCGCCCACGTGATCACCCTCGAAGACGTCCGCGGCGTTCATTTCGCCGTTTGGGCTCCCAGCGCACGGCGTGTCAGCGTCGTGGGCGACTTCAATCGCTGGGACGGCCGCGTCCATCCCATGCGCGCTCGCGGCTCCTCCGGTCTCTGGGAAATTTTCGTCCCTGAGCTCACCGAAGGGGCCATCTACAAATATGAAATCGTCGGCCCGAGCGGCAACATTCTCCCCCTCAAAGCCGATCCTTACGCCTTCCGCTCTGAACTCCGCCCCAATACCGGCTCCGTCGTCGCCAGTCTCGATCACCATGAATGGACCGACGCCGATTGGATTTCGCACCGCGCACAAAAAAACTGGTTCGAAGCGCCTATCGCCGTCTACGAAGTCCATCTCGGTTCCTGGCGCCGCGTCCCTGAAGATCACAATCGTTGGCTCAATTACCACGAGCTAGGCGACCAGCTCATCCCCTATGCCAAGGATCTCGGCTACACGCACATCGAGCTGCTCCCCATCATGGAGCATCCCTTCGACGGCTCCTGGGGCTACCAAACTCTCGGCTACTTTGCCGCCACCAGCCGCTACGGCACTCCCGCCGAATTCATGGAATTTGTCGATCGCTGTCACCAGGCCGGCCTCGGTGTCATTCTCGATTGGACGCCTGCGCATTTCCCGCGCGACACTCACGGCCTTGCCCAGTTCGACGGCACGCATCTCTACGAACACTCCGATCCACGCCAAGGAGCGCATCCCGATTGGGGCACACTCGTCTACAATTACGGCCGCAACGAAGTTCAAAACTATCTCATCTCCAACGCCCTCTTCTGGCTCGACAAGTACCACATCGACGGACTCCGCGTGGACGCCGTCGCCTCCATGCTCTATCTCGACTACTCCCGCAAGCCCGACGAGTGGATTCCCAATCAATTCGGCGGTCGCGAGAATCTGCACGCTATCGATTTCATCAAGCGCATGAACGAGGTGGCTCACGGCAAGTTCCCCGGCGTCCTCACCATTGCCGAGGAATCCACTTCCTGGCCCGCCGTCTCACGCCCCATTTATCTTGGCGGTCTCGGTTTCAGCTTCAAATGGAACATGGGCTGGATGAACGACACGCTAAAATATTTTTCCCACGACCCCGTCCACCGCAAATACGAACACAACAAGCTCACGTTCTCGCTCCTTTACGCCTTCACTGAAAATTTCCTTCTTCCGTTCTCCCACGACGAAGTCGTCCACGGCAAAAATTCGCTCCTCCACAAAATGCCCGGGGACTTGTGGCAGCAATTCGCCAATCTCCGCCTCCTGTACGCCTATCAGTACGCTCACCCGGGCAAGAAGCTCCTCTTCATGGGTCAGGAATTCGCCCAGCGTCCTGAATGGAGCGAAGCCCACAGCCTTGACTGGCATCTCCTCCAGCACGATTCCCACCGCGGCATCCAGCGCCTGGTCAACGATCTCAATCATCTTTATGCCGCCGAGCCGGCTCTTCATCAAGTTGATTTCGACTGGCACGGTTTCGAATGGATCGACGCCAATGACGCCGACAACAGCGTTCTCACTTTCATCCGCCGGGGCAAGAACCTCGAAGACCTCATCGTCGCCATCATGAACGCCACGCCGGTGGTCCGTGAAGGCTATCGCCTGGGCGTCCCCAATCCGGGCCTCTACCGCGAAATCATGAACACCGACGCCGCCCTCTACGGTGGCTCAAACGTCGGCAACCTGGGCGGCCAGCAAGCCGCCGACCAGCCCGCCCAGGGCCGCCCGCAATCCCTCGTTCTCACCCTTCCACCCCTCGCCGCTATCTATCTAAAATGGAGTCCGCAGTCCTGACGAGGCCCCATGAGTTCGCCCACAACGGAACGGATACAGGAATCGCCTGATCCCTCAAAGCTCGATCTTGCGGTTTCCGCCGCAAGTATGTCGCCCGTCAACCCCAGACTCATCAACTGGTCGGCGTTTCTCTTTGCGATCCTGCAAAGCGTCTGCAGCGCCTTTATCGCGCTCAATGGTGTCCGCCTTTTGATAGGAGTTGGCGCTTTTGCCGCTGCTTCTGGCGCGTTGAAGCTGGCCGACCGTATGCACATCGCCGCAATTCGCATCCCCATGATGCTTCTTGCTTTGGTTGGCTCCGTCCTGAATCTCGTTGTTCTTTGCCAAGTCTGGAGGCTACGGAGGCGCCCCGCTTCATCCTGGCGTCAATCCGCCGTGCCGAAGCAAAAGTTAGCGTCCGAATGGTTGCAATTCACTCTGTCTGTCCTCACCCTTTTGTTGCTGGCCGCCGAGTTTGTCGCTCATCGCATCCTGTTCGCCGGCCGCTGAGCATTCCCTATTTCTGCCCGCTCACCGGCGGCTCCTGTTTCGTCTTCTCAATCTCATCCTTCAGCCGCTCATGCAATCTCTTGCTGTACCCCACGGGTAGTTCAAACGTCCTGTCGTCTGCCGTCAAGATCAGAATATTCCGGGTCGAATCCAGTATCGCCGAGCAGATTTCGCAGTGTTCCAGATGCAGATCGATCTCTTTGCGCAGTTCGGCATCAACTGTCTTGTCGATGTACTCCGAGATGTGTTCCCACACGTGTTTGCAATCCAGTTTCATAGCGCTCTCCCGAAGAACCCCCTGCGTGCCGGAGCCGTTGTTTTCAGGAACGGTACCAGTCGTTTTTGCAGCATCATTCGCGCGCGGTGCAGCCGTACTTTCACCGCGCCAGGATTGATTCCCAGCGCCTGAGCCGTTTCCTCGATGTTTTGCTCTTCCAGGTCTCTCAAGACAAAAACTTGCCGGTAGATGTCCGGCAATTCCGCCACCGCCACTCGCAGCGCTTCCCTCAGTTCCTTCCGTTCCAGCGCCTCCAGCGGAATCTCCCGCCAGTCCGTCAGCGGCGCCGGAGTGTAATCGCCTTCATGACTTTCTTCCTCTTCCTCGATCGAATTCTCCGCCGCCCCCTTCGCCTTTCTCAGTCGTTTTCGTCCTTCATTGATCGCGATGGTCGTTAGCCAGGTGCTGAACTTTGCATCCCCCCGAAACGAAGCTAGATGCCGGTAAGCGCTGATCACCGTCTCTTGCGCGCCATCCTCTGCCTCGGTCTCATTTTTAACAATGGCAAACAGTGTCAGATACACCATCCGCTGATACGGCCGGATCAGCTCATGAAACAGTTCTTTCTCGCCCGCCACTATCCGCGCGATCAGCCCCGCCTCATTTGTATCAATCATTTGCATGACAGACAGTGGCCGCCTGCTTTTTATCTTAGAACTTCTCTAGCCTCGCCACTCCAAAAATCGCGTGGAACCTTTCGCAGTAAATCGCCACCGCTTGATACTTGTTCAAATCCACGCCCCCCGGCAAATCATAATTCTGATCGCCCTGATTCCCCTGCAACGTTCCAAGTTCCACGTTATCAAAATCACCTTTCACAATCTCCTGATCAAGCGCCTGGTTCTCCGCACGCACCAGCAGCACATGCACGTCCGGCCCGTTCGAAGTCGTGAAATCTGAAAGCCGCAAGTATTCCTTGCCATCCGCAGATTTGTAAATCGTCGCACGCCCGCTCGTCTGGTGAACCTTCCCTTCCAGCTTTCCTGTGTACAGTGCTTCCGGCTCCGCACTCAACGCCGCCGGCGCCGCCTCATTCACTTTCTGATTGATGAACAGCTTCTCCGGCCGGAACGCCCACCAGGCGCCTGCAAGAACCGGAACCCCAGTCACGATTAGAATCCACCTGTTGCGTGACAACCACGAATCTCTATTCGTATTCATCGTTTTTCTTTCAAGAAGAAAATCGGGCAGTATGACCTGCCCGATTTTCCCTCTCTCCCGTTCGAATCCTTAGAACTTCTCCAGCGGCGCCGCCCCGAAGTTCGCGTTGAACCGCTCGCAGTAGATCGAAACCGTCCGGAACTTTGTCAGCTCCGTTCCCGCAGGAATTTCGTAATTCTGGTCGCCTTCATTCCCCTTCAGTTTCCCCAGCTCCACCTTTTCCGTATTGTCTTTCAGGAAGTTCGCATCATCCATCGCGTCCTTCGTCGCCACCAGGATCACGTGCACATCCGGCCCGTTCGAAGTCTTGAAATTGGTCAGCCGCAGCACCAGCTTCCCGTCCGCCTCTTGATACACCGTCGCGCGGCCCGAAGTGGCGTGGACCTTGCCGTGGAATTTGCCCGTCTCCAGCGTCTTTGCTTTCCCGTCGTGCATCATTTTGTCGTCCTGCATCTTGTCGTGCTTCATGTCGTCTTGTTTCATGCTGTCTTGCGCGTGCACCGATGGCTGGAGCAAAAACACCCCGGCCAGCGCCGTGAATGCCAAACCTGCCTTGATTGTCCGAACCATTCGAATCTCTCCTCTACGTTGAGTTTCGGAAGGCGATTCCTCCGCCCTCCCATCCAGTTCGCGTCATACGAGTCCGCAGGCCGGCAAAGGTTACAGCCAGCATTAACAAAACGCTCGGCCCTCTTACTCCTCCCGCCGTTTACTTTTCGAGGGAAGCCCACCCGTGGCCCGCCGCAGGACTTGCGGCAAACAGGTATCATCACAATGCGCAGGGAACTCTCATGCTTAGGAACTTCGCCATCCGGCTCAGGTGTCCTCGTGGGGACAGCGACTCCTGGGTCACCGTTGCGAACCGCGAGGAATCCTTTGAACAGATCCTCCAGCAGACTTGGGACTTCAAGTGCCGAGAACACGGCCTCCAGAAAGGAATCCCCCAGGAAGTCATGGAGGTAGCACCCCTCGACGATCCTCGGCCCTCGCAAAATACGCCGGCGTCTTCTGCCCTTCCCTTTCCGGCCACCCCCGTAAAGAAAACTCCCCGCTCCGGCGAGCGCATCTACATGCGCGTACCCGTCGTGATTTACGGTTTTGCTGGCAAAGCTGGCGCCTTCCACGAAGATACCCAGACGGTCATCGTCAATCCCAGTGGTGCCCTCGTCTCCCTAAAAACCAAACTCGCATTGGGCGACATCGTTTTTCTCATCCACAAAAGCAGCCGCCAGGAGCAGGAAGTCCGCGTCGTCTACCTCGACTCCTACTCCGACCGTGAAACTCGAGTTGGTTTGGCCTTCAAGAAGCCCATCTCCGACTTTTGGAAAAAGAATCGCAAGAAGGCTCGCATCCCCAAGACGTTCCGCGTCATCGTCAAAGGTACGGACCCCAACGGCCATCCTTTTGTCCAGAGCGCCTACACCGTCGATCTCAGCCAGGAAGGCGCGCGTTTGGACGGCATCGGCTTCCTGACCAGCCCCGGCCAGACCATCGAAGTCCGCCGCCGTTGGCGCAAAGCCCGTTTCCGTGTCGTCTGGATCGGCCAGGTCGGCTCCTCCGAATCCAATCAGGTCGGCGTTTTCCGCCTGCAATCGGAAAAAGACATCTGGCGTGTCGAACTCCCCGAAACCGCCCCGGCTCCGCAAAGCCCCAAGCCCCCGAAATAATAATTTCTCCTCCCTCATCGGGCTTTTCTTCGGTACACTCTGCGTGTCCACCATGTCCAAGCTTTCGCGCCGCAAAGTGCTTAAGAGTGTTCTCTCCGGAGCCACCATGGCTTCTCTCCCTTCCGTCTCCTGGTCCCAGGAAAACGCTCCGCTAAAGCGCAGGGGCAATATCCGCCAGTCCGTTTCCCGCTGGTGTTACCAGAAAATTCCACTCGACAAGCTCTGCGCCTACGCCGCTGAGATCGGTTTGAAGGCCGTCGACCTCCTCAATCCCGACGAATTCGAAGTGCCCGCGCGCTATGGCCTGGTCTGCAGCATGGGTTACGGTGGCGGCGGCGAAATTCGCAGCGCCATGAACCGCGTCGAAAATCACGCCAAGATCGAGGAAGGTTTCCGCAAATACATTCCGCTCGCGGCCAAGGACGGCGTCCCCAACATCATCACTTTTTCCGGCAATCGCGATGGCATGTCCGACGACGAGGGCGCCAAGAACACCATCGCCGGCCTCAACCGCGTCAAGAAAATCGCCGAGGACCACGGGGTCACCATCTGCCTCGAGCTTCTCAACAGCAAGGTCGACCACCACGACTACATGTGCGACCACTCCGCCTGGGGAGTGCAGGTCGTCCAGGCCGTCAACTCGCCCCGCGTTAAGCTCCTCTTCGACATCTATCACATGCAGATCATGGAAGGTGACCTGGTCCGCACCATCCAGAAAAATATCGATTGGATCGCGCACTTCCACACCGGCGGCGTTCCCGGCCGCCACGAACTCGACGCCACCCAGGAAGTCCAGTGGGACGGCGTGATGCGCGGCATCGCCGCCACAAACTTCCGCGGCTACGTCGCCCACGAGTTCGTCCCCACCCGCGACCCCCTCACCTCCCTCCGCCAAGCCGCCGACCTCTGCGACGTCTAACCCCGATCTCGACCTACAGAGATGTACCATGTCAACCGCCGTAAAAGTGGAAACGGAACTCCTGGCCTAGCGTGAGGAGGGCCTGTTCAGCCATGCACAGAATGACCACGGTTGTTTTCGCTCTTCTATTCCTCTCCCCAGCGGCAAGTGCACAGACAGCGACCAAGGGAAACATCTCTTTCGGGTACTCGCACGTCAGAGGGAACCTGACATCCTACCGGCCGCTGTCCCCGACCATTAGCAGTTCCAACCTGAACGGCTGGTTCACCTCCGCGGAGTACAAGCCGATCCCGTGGCTGGGCGGAGTGCTCGATTTTGGCGGCAACTATGGAACCGAACGGGTAACCCCGTTTTGCGAGGTGATTATCGTCTGCCAAGGTCCGCTTGCGGCAAACGCAAACGTCCACACGTTTCTGTTCGGCCCGCGAGCGTCGGTGTCTTTTGGGAAAGTGACGCCGTTCGCGCAAGCGCTTTTTGGAGGCGCTCACACGAGCGCCAGTAGCCCGGGCTTTTCCAATGCGGATATCTCCGTGGCCATGGCGCTGGGCGGCGGGGTGGATTTTCGCCTCGCTAAAACAATTGCCTGGCGCATGCAGGGCGATTACCTGCAGACCCATTTCTTCGGCAGTTCGCAGAATCACTTTCGTTTTTCCGCGGGACTTGTGGTCCGGTTTTGAAGGCCCTGGGCTACAGCGAACGGACTGAATGGAGGTCCGATGCCAGCTGAGCAAATCACCGAGCAAACCCCGATGCAACCCCTCTGGTAACCGGGTGGGTGGCGCATGCTTAAATGGCAGAGGCCCCTCGGGTGACCTGCGAATTTGTATTGTGCAAAGGGTGGGCACTTCTTCGCTTAAGCGAGTGGCCGACTTGATCCATCGAATATCATTGGACGGAAAGGCCAAGCCAAAAAAATTGAGGGCGCAACCGGTGTTTAGCCAGTTGCGCCCTCTAACTGAGCCGTAAAGTTTCTAACCTTCTCGATTCCCTCTGGTGGTGCAACCGCGGTTAAGCTTGTTGCACCTCCAAACCGATTCGTCAAGGCTTCACACTTCACCGTGCGATCTCGCGGCACAACCCGCCGTTAAGCTGGCTGTACCCACTAAACCGATCTGTAAAGTTTCAAACCTTCCCGAATCAACCTGGTGGCGTGACCGCCGTGAGGCTGTCCCGCCTTCCGGACGAAAACGTCAAGGCTTCGAGCTTCGCGATTCAATCTCGCGGCGCAACCGCGGTTAAGCTTGCTGCGCCCTCTAAATTGATCCGTAAAGTTCTAAAGCTTCCCGGTTCAATCTGACGCGCAAGATAATGTTTCCCGTTCGCGCCGTCAATAAAATTCTGTTCGCAGCTTTGTGCAAATCTGTGGACGCTTGTGCAAAATTCCCGCCGACTTCTCGCGCGACAAATCCTGATACGAAATTGGTGTGGGTGTCCTGCCGGGTGCCGCACCCTGGGATGCTCTTGAGGCTGCGGGTTTTGACTCTTCCTCCATCCTCGAAGTCCACCCACTAACCTTTCAACCTTCTAACCTCCAAACGTTTCAACGTTTTTCCGCTCCATTCTCATACTATCTAGTAATATATATAAATAGTATTAAATATTCATGGCACCTTCCGATGTGGCACTCGGTTTAATGTCCTTGGCGGCCTTCTGATTCTTTCTCTGGCCTAACCGCTGCTCCCTGCCCTGATCCCCTAACTCCCATGGAATCATAATATTCTTGCCGACCCCACCTTCTAACCCCCATCGGATCATATCGTTACAAAAGCATAGGGGGAGAGAAGGGGCCGCAACTTTCCAATCCCTTTCCGCAATTTCCTATCCCCATAACTCCGTTTCCTTCTTTGGACTTTCAACTTTCAACTTTCGACCCTTCCAGGAAACTTTCCTTGCACTCCTCTCGTACCTATCTCCAAGAGCCGGCCCTGCGCCGGCCAGGAGGCATCCAGTCATGCCCGACCGTAACAGGGGTTTCTTGGTCACGACCGTTCTCATCGCCGCTGCCGCTCTTTTCCTTTCGCCCCTGGGCGCCTTAGCGCAATCCACCGCCGCCCCGGCAAGTTCCAACCAGCCAACGACATCCGTATCCAAGGACCGCTGGCTTCACGTCCGCGTCATCAGCTCAGACGCCAGGGGTGAAAGTGTCCGCGTCAACGTCCCTCTCGAACTGGCCGAAAAAGTTCTCCCCGCTATTAACAAACATCGTCTCCACGAAGGCAAGATCAAGATCGACGACGCGCACGTCAATGACGTCGACCTCCGCGCCCTCGTCGATGCCATCCGCACGACCAAGGACGGCGAGTTCGTCACCGTACAGAGCAAGGATTGCGACGTTCGCGTCGCCAAACAGAACAACCATCTGATCGTTCATGTCCTCGACAAGGAGAATTCGAAGAAGTCCGAGGTCGAGGTCAGAGTCCCCATGAAGGTCATCGACGCCCTCTTTTCCGCCGGCAAGGATGAATTGGATCTCGTCGCCGCTCTGCACGCTCTCTCAGCGCAGGGCGATACCGAACTCGTCTCAGTGAAGGACCATGAAAACATCGTCAGGGTGTGGCTCGATTCCAAAAACGTCACCGACTAGGACCGGCAGGAGGCAAACATGATGTTACTCGCGAAAGCAGCCCTCGGACTTGGCGGAACAATCATCCTCGCCGGCGCCTATACCATGCGGGAAGGCGTGATCCGCGTCGACGTCGACGAATACCGCGCTGGCGGCTCCCACCTTCACCTCTGGGTTCCGGCCGCAGCCGTTCCCATGGCCATGCATTTCGTCCCCGGCAAGCACATGCGCCACGCCTCCGAGCAGGCGCGCGAAGCTCTGCCCGTGCTTCATGCCTTCGTCAAAGAACTGAAAAAGTATCCCGATGCCGAATTCGTTGAAATTGACGATAACGCCCAACACCTTCGGGCGCGCACCCACGGAGGGAAATTGCAGATTGACGTCGACGCGCCGGACCAGAAAGTTCACGTTCTCTGCCCGTTGTCGGCCATCGAAGACGTCACCAGCCAGCTCGAGGAACACGCCCCTGGGGCCTAGAATTCCTCTTGTGAAGCTCTCGCACAGGCTGCTGAAGAAACTTTGACACCCAGGAATTCTTCTTATTCTTGCCGCGGTTTAGCCCGATTCTGCGAATCAGCCGGTTCCGGCTGCCCGCCCTTTGCCTGCTGAAAATAAATCTCTTCAAACACCGCATCCTTCTTCCAACCCGCTCTGCGCAGGATGCCGTGCCCATTTTCCACCATCACCGGATGACCGCATAGGTATCCCGTGGTCTCCTCCGGCCGCAACCCCCACTCGTCCGCATACTTTCGCAGGAGATCATCCACACGCCCAGTCTCCCCCTTCCAATCCAGGTCCTCCCACGGCCGGCTGACGGTGGCCACATACTTGAACCACGGCACCTCCCGCGCGTACTGCTCCAACTCTTCTCTGTACCCGAACTCCCACGACCGGCTCGCCCCTTGCAAGCAGTACAGCTTGTGGTCCCCGGGCATTGGGCTAGCGCCATTTTTCCAATCTCGATAGAGCGTTCGAACGTAACTGACAAACGGGGCGATTCCCGTCACCGTGGAGACCAGCAGGTGATGCGTCTTCCCGCTTCGCAAATCCAGGGTGAATCGTCCCTTGGCGATTTTTCTGCACAGCAGCGTGTCGCTTTCTTTTAACTTGAAGAGATCCGGAGTCAGATCGCCCTGCGGGACCAACTCGACGAAAAACTCGAGCGACTCTTCATAAGGAGATGAAACGATGGAGTACGCTCTTTCGATCCGCTTTCCATCATGGTCAACTCCCAGAGTCGCGTACTGTCCGGCGCGGAATTCGAACGGTCCGCCGGGGTCGATTCGAACGATCCATAAATCGGGGGAAAGGTCGCGCCGCTCAAGAATCCGGGCTTGATAGTGCTTGTCCGGGGAAGGGGCCATCTATCTTTCTCCCATGAGGTTCAATTCATTTCACCAAAAAAAGATACGGGCGGGGCCTGCTCCAGCTCCGCCCGGAATTTCACTTTCTCTTACAACCGATCCCAAATTCCTGAGAGGTGAACCCCTGGCCGAAACAACGGGGTCACTTGCCGGGGCGCGGCCGGGATAAATTACAAACTATCAATTTCCCGCCCACAGAGCAATCCTTTGTCGGCTGAGTTTTTCAAGGCAGCAACCAAAAAGACAAGCCCGCAAGCGCTCTGGACGGCGCTGTTTATTCGTAAGCGAGAGCGACAACCGGGTCGTAGCTGGCGGCGCGGAGCGCGGGGTACACCGCTCCCGTCGCGGCTCCCACGAGTGCGAGTGCGGTCGCTGAAAAAATCCACGTCGGGGAAATCAGCAGCGTCAAGCCCGGATTCGTCTGTTTCAAGATCGCCTGGGTCAGAAAAGTAAGCGCAATTCCCAGACCGGTTCCCATCAACGTAAGGATAAGAGTCTCACCCAACAACATACGCACGATGTCAAGTCTGGAGAAACCCAGCGCTTTGAGTATTCCGATTTCGCGCGTGCGCTCCAGCACCATGGTGTGCATATTCAAGAGCACCACGAGGAAACTCACCACAATTCCCAGGGCCACCATGGTCCGCGTGAAGGGACGCAACTGCGGCAAATTCGAGGAAGTCATCAGGGTCACGTATTCTGCCAAGGAGCGGACGCTGTACTCCGGCATCAACTTGAGAATCTGCGCGCGCGTGGCTTCGGTATCTCCTTTGCTTCTCACATAAAACATCGAAACGCGCTTCTCCGCCCCGGCGATCTCCTGCGCCGTTCGAATGGGAATGAAGTATCGCGCGCCTTTCCCATGCGCTACGATCCCACAAACTGTAAACGTATGATTTAGCAGCGTGATCTGGCTTCCCACCTTCAAGTGGCGCGTTCGCGCAATGATGTCGTCAGCGATCGCATCGTCCGGCCCTTCGAACGGCCGCCCATCGCGGAACAGAAAACCCTTGCTCAGCGCGTTGAAGCTTTTGAAATCGATCCCATACACCATCACTAAGTTCTTTGGTTCCGTGAGGATGACTGTTGGGGCCACCTCGTCCACGCCGCTTAACGACGCAATTTGTTCACCGAGCGACTCCGGCATCCCCACGCTTACAAATGCGAAGAAAATCGAGGAGTTTGGCGGCTGCACGATGATGTCTGCGCCGACACCCTCAACGCGCTTCCCCCATTCGGAAATGACGCCGGAAGTAAGACCTACGATCATCAGGACGAGAATCACCTGGATGGCAATTGCCGTCACGCTCAGAAAACTGCGCAGCGGCCGGGCGGTGATGCTGCCCCAGAACATTTGGAGCAGGGAAAATGGTCCGTCGTAGGTTTCCGTCATCGAGCACCGCCAGATTTGTACTCTACCATCCTAATTTCTCAGCGGTCAAAATTACCGTTTTGGGCCGCAGGGCAAGACGCGTGCCGAAGTCCAAGAAAAATATTTCTGCTCCTTTAAGTTTTCAACACAAATGTTGATAAGGTTGTGGAAATCCTCCGTCCGCGCACCGCTAACTTCTCACCCTTCAACACTCTTCTCCTCTTTGCACCATTTGTGGGCAACAGAGCTTTTTTCACGGGCGCCGCTGCCCCGCTGAGAGTTTGGCGACAGCAGAAAAAATTTCGCTGAATGATTTCCAGCGATGAAGCGCGGGCAACTATTCTCTCTTGTTTTTTCTAAACTGTTGATTCTCAACGATTGACGGTGGATTTTCCTTCAATACCACTTCGGGGGCCTCTCGAGATGCACCTTGATCGTCTGCTTCGGATCGGTGAGGTCGAGCCAGCGTCCATACGTCTTCCATCCTTCGGCGACAACTTGAACCAAAACTCTTCCCATTGGCGCGTTGGGGACGTGCGCGATGCCATCGCGGCTGGTCTTTACATTCATTTCTAGTTTCTTGTCCTTCTTTATCGCGTGCTCTTCGATGAATTTTACGTAGACACTGGCGTTCTCTACGGGTACACCTTTCTCGCCGCCGGTAACTTCAATGGTGATCCGCGTCTGTACATCGCTCGCGGGAGGCACAGTCTGCGGTTTGGACGCCGATGCCGGTGAATTCTGGGCGGCCGCCTGTTGCGCTATCACCACGCAGGCAGCGAGGCAAATGCATGCAAAAAACTTTGTCGAGAATTGCATAAATGGATGAACTCCATCGTCCACGGAACGGCAGGTTGGGTCAAGTCTCACCGCATTCAGATTGGATGCCGCTTACACTCGAGGTGCTGCCCCGGCGCTGCTCTGCCGTGGAAACTCCGGCCCACCGCCATTTGACTCAACAATATTGCTCCTGTAAGTTCTCAAGAAACTGCCCGACAGGCAAGATGGGGACGCTTCAAGAATGAAATTCACCCCGAACGGTCAGCGCGGGACCTCGAGCTGACTGCTTCACGATCAGAACAGGAATCGCAAGGAGAGCACAATGGGTTTTGCCACCGACGCCATTCATGTGGGCCAGGAACCCGATCCAGCCACCGGGGCCATCGTCGCGCCCATCTATCAAACCTCGACGTACATCAACGAAGAGCTGGGCAAGAACAAAGGCTACGATTACGCGCGAACGAATCATCCGAACCGCAAAGCGCTGGAACGTACGGTTGCCAAGCTGGAAGGCGGCCACAGCGCCTACGTTTTCTCTTCGGGCATGGCGGGGATCGACGCGGTATTCCGGCTTTTGCGCCCGGGCGATCACGTGGTCCTCTCCGAAGCGGTCTACGGCGGAGTATTTCGCCTTTCCACGCAACTCCTCGTGCACTTCGGCCTGGAATTCAGCTTCGTGGACACCTCCGTGCCGGATTTCGTGCGCAGGGCGTTGCGTCCAAATACAAAAATGCTGTACCTCGAAACGCCGGCCAACCCTACGCTCAGCGTTACCGATATCGCGGCGGTTTCCAAGCTGGCGAGCGAGCGCAACCTTTCTGTGGTGGTCGATAACACATTTTTGAGCCCCTATTTGCAGCGACCTATCGAACTGGGCGCGCACATCGTGGTTCATTCCATGACGAAATATTTGAACGGCCACAGCGATTCGACTGGCGGAGCAGTGGTGCTCACTCGTCCCGAGGACGCGGAAAAGATCTATTTCATACAGCGCTCCGCCGGCACAGGACTCTCTCCCATGGATTGCTTCCTCATTTCGCGGGGCGTCAAGACGCTGGCGGTTCGCATGCTCCAGCACAACGCCAACGGCATCACCGTGGCGCGCCATCTCGACGCGCATCCCAAAGTTAAGAAGGTCCTCTACCCCGGTCTGCCGTCTCATCCACAACACGAAGTGGCGCGCCGCCAGCAGAAGGGCCCGGGCGCCATGCTCTCGTTCGATGTAGGTTCGCTGGAAGCCGCTCGGCGATTCCTCAATCACGTCAAGCTCTGCTCGCTGGCCGAAAGCCTCGGTGGCGTCGAAACTTTGATTTCGCTTCCGGCGATGATGACTCACGCTTCCATGCCCAAAGAAGTTCAGGATCGCGTGGGCATCACCGAGGGCCTCGTGCGCCTTTCCGTCGGCATCGAAGACGTCGAAGACATCATCGCCGACCTCGACCAGGCGCTCCTTTACGTGTAGCCGCGATTGATTCTTTTTGAGCTGACACGCCCATGAGTTCGCCGAACATCGCTCCTCTGCTGTCTGGACACGTAAGCGGTTCGATCGACGATGCATTTGTGATCGCCGAGTGGCGCGACCCAGGCGGTCCCCCAGGCCCGCCGCGTCTAATCGCCCCGCCGCATCTTCATCGCACCGACGATGAAGCGTGGTAGGTGCTAGAAGGCGCTCTGCGCGTTCAGGTTGGCAAGGAGGAAGTCGAGACCCACGCGGGCTCTGCTGTGTTCGTGCCACGTGGGACCCCGCGCTCGTATTGGAATCCGGGCGCGGGGTCCGTCCGTTATTTGCTGGTCATGACCGCCAACATATATCGATTGATTCAGGAAATCCACGGGATGAATGAGCGCACACCCGCCGCGTTGCGCGCAGTATTCACAAGATACGATTCTGAACTGCTCGAGGCATAGATTATTCGCGCGGTTTCGCAACGCTGCTGCTCAACCACCCAAGATAGCTGGCTGAACCCTCGGTAAGTTTGAGCGCGATGAACTCCGGCACGTCGTAGCTGTGAAGCCGCTTCACTTCCCTTTCCAGTTCGGAGAGACGCTTCGCCGCCGTCTTCATCACCAGTAGATATTCCCGCGATCTCTCAAGCTTGCCATTCCACGTGTAAAACGACTCGGCTGGACTCAAGATAATATTGACGCACGCCGCGAGCCGCTTGCTAACAACGGTACGCGCAATTCGTCTGGCCTCCATCAGCGTCGAGCATGTTACCAGCACCATTCGGCCCTGATTGTCCCTCTTCATATCCGCCCTCCCCACGCGCTTCATCCTCTTGCCGAGCTAGGCCAATCTCCTTCCTTTTTCAACTTTCAACTTTCGACTTTCAACTTCCCACGGTCTAGAATACCGCCCCATGAGCAACTCTCCGATTAAGTTCGGCACCTCGGGATGGCGCGGCCTCATCGCCGACGATTTCACATTCGCCAATGTGCGCTTGGCGGTCACCGCCATCGCGGAACACGTGAAAGTCAAGGCGAAGTCGCCCACCATCCTGGTGGGCTACGACACGCGATTTTACTCCGAAGAATTCTCACAGCTCGCCGTGGACACCCTGCAGCAACACGGGATTCGAACGCTACTGTGCGAGACCTTCACGCCCACACCCGCCATCGCTTTCGAAATCATGCACCGCAAACTCGACGCCGCCATCAACTTCACCGCCAGCCACAATCCCGCGCAATATCACGGCCTGAAATTCTCCTCTGCCGACGCGGGCCCCGCGCTGCCGGAAGTCACCAAAGATATCGAAGCGCGCGTCGCGAAGATGATCGCGAAAGGCGGACCGTTTCCGATGTCGCCCGCCGCAACAAGTCACAGCAAAAAATCAGCCGGTGAAAAAGTCAACCTCCGCGAAAACTATTTGAAGCGCCTCGAAGAGCTCGTGCAATTCGAGACGCTGCGCAAGGCCAAGCCGTCCTTGGTCGTCGACGCGCTCCACGGCTGCGGCGCCGGCTATCTCGACCGCACACTCAACGATCACGGAGTCACCGTGAAAGTCATTCGCACCGAACGCGATTGCCTGTTCGACGGGACCGGTCCCGACGTCTCCGAAGAAAATCTCGCGCCCCTGCGCAAGACCGTGGTTGATTCTAAAGGAACCGCGGGGCTGGCCACCGATGGCGACGCCGACCGCTTCGGCATCGTCGATCGCGACGGCACCTGGATCCAGCCCAACCTGATTCTCGCGCTGGTGTACGACTATCTGGTCGAAACACGCAAATGGAAAATGCCCGCGGCGCGCAGTGTTGCCACTACGCAAATGATCGACGCGGTAGCCAAGTTGCACGGCCAAACGGTCCACCAGACGCCCGTGGGCTTCAAGTACATCGGCCAGCTCATTCGCGAAGACAAAATCGCGCTGGGCGGTGAAGAAAGCGCCGGGCTAACCATTCGCGGCCACATCCCGGAAAAAGACGGCATTCTCGCGTGCCTGCTGGTGGCGGAAATGATCGCCGCGCGCGGCGCTTCCATCGGCGAGCAAGTTCGCGCAATGTACAAGAAACTCGGCCGCGAATTCTGGCCCGTGCGCGAGAATCTTCATCTCTCCGACGAACAAAAGGCAAACGCCGTCAAGCGGGTAGCCGTGGACTCTTCGACACTCGCGGGCCGAAAAGTCATATCCATCGACCGCACCGATGGCGCAAAATTTGTTTTGGATGACGGTTCGTGGATGCTCCTGCGCCTTTCCGGCACGGAACCGCTGCTTCGCTTGTACGTCGAAGCCGAAAGCGCCGCCGCATCCGCGAAGTTGACGCGCGAAGCTTCACAATGGGTACTGCAAAACTGAACAAGCTGCGTACTAACGAAAAAAACCAGACGCTCCTGCGCCATTACGGACCCGCGCTCCTCGGCCTGCTGGTGCTGATCCTGGTGGTGCACGACATTTTCGGCACTCACGGTTATTTGGCCATGCGCCGTACGCAACAGGAAATCAAAAAGGTAAACGCCGATCTGGATCAGTTGAACAAAGAGAATTTACAGCTCGAGCAGGAAGTGCGGGAACTGAAGACCGATCCACACAAAATCGAAAAGATTGCGCGTGACGAGCTTGGCCTTGCCAGGCCCGGCGAGGTTATCATCAAGATCCCTCGTTCGCAGCAGTTGCCGCAGGACTCTACTGCGAAGCCCTGACCCTCCACTTTTTCCAATTTGTCCGCAATAAAGACAGCATCAGCATCGCCAGGAAAATCGTAATCAGCCCCGCCGTGGCCTTCAGCGCGGTGCACTGCCCCTTCGGAAGGATAGAAAATCTTCCATACACGAACTCAATGTGTACCCAATAGACCAGCAGCGAGGTTTTGCCCAGCTGCATCATCGGGCTGAATCCTCTCTGAGCAAAACCCCAGCGGCACCAGGCATAAACCAGAAGAAGAATTACAACAAGAATGCCGCAGCGCAGCAGGAAAAAATCGGGATTGCTGTGCCAATAGTCGTAGACCGCGTAAAGATGGATGGATGAGGAATCGAAAAAAACGGATAGCGCGCAGGCAAGGATTCCCGCGCCGCCCAGCGCTAGGAAGGCAAGAGCTTCCTTGCGCCCGGCAAAGTCCGAAAGCAGGAAGAAACCCACCGCGAGACCCGCAAAAGCGAATGCCGACCAGGGAAACAGCGGAAAGAGCCACGGCTGCGGCTGATCAAAGATGTGTACGCCATTGATGTAAGACTCGATGGGCCACGGCAAGAACTTCGGTCGATGCGTCGTCCAAAGCGGTGGCGTAGCCATGGCCACGATTACCGCCGCAAAAAGTCCCGCCAAAATACACCGAATTCTCGCTGCGGCGACGCTGCCTTCTCCCGTGGTCCAGCACAACACACCCATGAGCATCATCGAAAGCCCGAGGATATTTAGAACGTCGACGCGCAGAAGATCCGTCCACGGCGACCACGGATAGCCCAGCGCAAATTCCTGCACGCGAAACACCAACCCCATGCCAAAAACTTCCGTGCCGCGCAAAATCGTTTGCTTCGCGATTGTCTTGCGCTTGACTCCTTTCTCGCGCAACTTTTCCGTCACCAGAGCAAATGACACGCCCGCCAAGAAAATAAACAGCGGCGCGGGCAGCGTCCCGCCCAGCTTCGACCACCCAGTCAATGACGATGATTTCTTGGCCTCCGGGCTCATCCACGAGTCGTAGCAGTGCGTCTGAAACATCAGCACGCACGCAAGTCCGCGCATCCAGTCGATGTATGCAAGCCGTTTCATTTTGCGGTGACGTCTCGTGATTGCGAATGATAGACGGTGGGAAGATATCCGCAAAGGAGAAAGGTGAGATTCGAATCTCACGCATACTGATGGACAATTTCAAAGACCATGCCCTCTCCTTTGGCGCCCGATCCCGTGTTCGCGTCCAGCGACCATGCAGCCGCGGTTTTTTGGCGGCAGAGTAGGTCAGCAAGAGGGATACAAAAGCGCGTTTGGAACGTCTACTATCTTCAGTAATCGGGAACATCAAGCAGGTTTCGAACGTATCTTTGCCAGGTGGAGGAGTCCAATGGAAACGCTGTGGCAAGACTTCCAGTTCGCGGTCCGGATGATGCGCAAGAATCTGGGTTTCACCACTGCGGCGGTGCTGTGCCTGATGCTCGGGATCGGAGCCACGACCGGGATATTCACGGTAGTGAACGCCGTACTCCTTCAGCCGTTGCCGTACTCGCATCCCGAGCAACTTATCCGCGTTTATACCGAGTTTCCGACGTTCCCTAACGGCGGTCTGCACCGATTCTGGACTTCTGGACCGGAATTTCTGGATCTGCGCCGGGATACGCATTCTTGGGCGTCATTGGACGCATGGATCACCGGGGGTGCGAATCTTGCCGGGAAAACGCAACCGGTGCGTGTTACTGCGGCATACCTGAGCGGCGGATTGCTGGAAACGCTTGCCGTGGCTCCGGTTGCCGGGCGGTTGATATCGCAAACCGACGATGTCCCGGGATCGCAGATGGTAGCCGATATTTCTTATGGCACGTGGCAAAGCGTTTTTGCAGGTGATCCCAACGTCGTCGGCCGAGAGACCTACCTCGATGGCCTGAAATGCACCATCATCGGCGTCATGCCGAAGGGCTTCCAGTTTCCGCCGGGCGAGCAAGAACCAGCGCAAATCTGGACCGCTTTACGATTGGATCCGGCGAATCCGGGTAATCGCGGTGGCCACAATTATTACTTGCTGGGCCGGATGAGGCGGGGCGTTACGGCGGGGCAAGCTCAAGGAGAGCTGGCCTCGCTCGTTCAGAGCTACGGCGAGAAACAAGTGCCGAAGACGCATAGCTTCCACCCCAAGACTCACACCATCGTCAGCTTTCCTCTGCAGGCAGAAGTCGTTTCGAGCGTTCGGCCCGCGCTCTTGATGCTGCTCGGCGCCGTGGTCTTTGTGCTTTTGATCGCCAGTGTGAATGTAGCAAACCTTCTCCTGGCGCGCGCCGAGGCCCGTCGGCGGGAAATTGCGATCCGCGGCGCTCTGGGCGCCGGCCTGGTGCGGCTCGCGCGGCAATTTGTGACCGAAGGGATTCTGCTCGGGTTTTGCGGTGCCGGTCTGGGTGTGGCGCTTTCCTTCGGAGGCGTGCGCCTGGTTCAGCTCACCAACGCAGGCGGCATTCCCCGCGCCGATGAAATCTCGATGGACTGGCGCGTGCTGCTCTTCACTCTTGGGATAAGCTTGATCACAGGGGTGCTCTTTGGACTCGCGCCGCTCGCGCCACTGCTAGTGAGCGGGATCTCCGAATCGCTAAAAGACACCGCGGGGAGCACCACGGCCGCCTCTGGAGCTCAGATTTTCCGGCGCATCCTGGTGGCCGGCGAACTGGCGATGGCTCTCGTGCTGCTGATTGGCTGCGGGCTGATGCTGCGAGCTTTCTGGAAACTACAGGAGGTCCATACTGGCCTCAACGCTGAAAACGTCCTCACTATGCGGGTCTCGCTGCCTACCGGAACGTATACGGACAATGCAAAGATCACCGGTTTCTGGACGAGACTCCACGAACGGTTGACGAATCTACCCGGCGTGCGATCCGTCGCGCTGGTTTCCGGATTGGCGCCGATGCGCCCGCCGAACATGAACGACACGGATATCGAGGGATTTGTGCAGACGCAGGACGGTCCTATTCAGAACGTCGATTTCTATCAATCCGTGAGCAAAGACTATTTCGCGACCATGGGCATTCGGCTGATGGATGGACGGTTGTTTGACGGACGCGACGTACCAGGCGCGCCCGATGCCGTCATTATCAACAATTCGATGGCGATGACATTCTGGCCCCACGTGAATCCTATCGGCAGGCGCATTCGCCCAGGCGGGAGTAAAGATTGGTGCACGATCATCGGGATAGTGGACGATGTGAAGAATGCCGGGCTCGATCGGCCGGCGGGAACCGAATTGTATCTGCCCTACCGGCAGCCGGCGGGCGCGGGCAATTCGGACATGTATGTAGTCATGCGGACGCCGGTGGGTGACCCGCGCTCGCTGGCGAGCGTAGTGCGCGAGCAGTTGAAGGAGATCGATCCGTCGCTGCCATTGGCGGACGTGCGGCTGATGGAGGATGTGCTTACTCGCGCGCAGGCACGGCCACGGTTCCTGACGCTGCTGCTGTCTCTTTTCTCCGGTGTTGCGCTTGCCATAGCAACCGTAGGAATTTATGGAGTGGTGTCGTATTCGGTGGCGCGGCGGACGAAGGAATTTGGTTTGCGGATGGTGCTTGGCGCGCAAGGCGGGGACGTCCTCGGACTGGTGATGAAACAGGGGGCTGGGATGGTGGCGATTGGAATTGTTGCGGGGCTTGCGACGGCGTTCGCACTGACGCGACTGATGGCGAGCCTGCTCTTTGGCGTGACGGCGACAGACCTCCCGACGTTTGCAGGTGTCACCGTTGTGCTGTTTGCAGTGGCGCTGGCGGCCTGCTACGTACCTGCACGGCGGGCAACCCAGGTGGATCCCATACAGACCTTACGCTACGAGTAGCGCCCCATTCGAAGGACCGGCAATCTCGCAAAAACCCGGGCGGCCGTGGTTGAATTTGGTCTGCCATCTCTCTGCGTTACAATTCTGGCTTGCCCGCCACTCGCCAACTCGGCCCGCTCCCGATGCTCGGTCTGTGGGCCGTGCTGACTCTGATCGGAGCGCTATTCTCCGCATGGTTGGGCTACGGTGGCCGCGCGTTCGCTGCCACGCTCACGGCGTTCGCGTTTTTCTTTCTGGTGATGCTGCTTTTTGCCGCGCGCGGATTGGACAGCAGCCTCGCTGCACGCTTCGGCGCCGGCAGCGGCTACTTGCTCGGCACTTCAGTGTTCCTTGCCTACCTGATTTACGCCTTGGGGACAAGTACGTTCGCGTTCACGCGTGCCGCTGCCATAGCCGGCCTGGTTTTCATTCCGCTGGCGCTCGCCGCCTCCGCCAAGCAAAAACCACCGGGAGCGTGGGAAGATTTTCTCATCCTTGCTGGCGTCTGGGTGGCAGTCAAGTTTTCGCCTTCCCACTGGCTTTGGCCGTACCCTGGCGGCCGCCTCGCCTACGTGTTCACGGTGTTGCTTTGCGTAAACGTAGCACTGGCAGCCTTTGTGCTACTCCGTCAGGTAAACGGGATCGGCTATTCCATTGGCTGGGGCCGCCATTGGGGCTTCTTCACCCTAGCGAGCTTCCTCGTCTTCGGCTCCATTGCCATTCCGCTGGGCCAGGTCATGCACTTCATCGAATTTGCGCCGCAGTGGTCGCAGTGGAAGTCTTTCCCGTTTCTTTCGCTCGGCATTCTCTTTTTCACGGCCTGGCCTGAGGAGTTTCTCTTCCGCGGCTTGTTGCAAAACATGCTTTCGCGCGCTTCGAATAGCGAACTCGCCGGCTGGTGGACCGCTTCTATTCTCTTTGGCTTCTCGCATATCACGAACATGGGCTTTCCCAACTGGCGCTACGTAGTCCTGGCCACCATCGCCGGATTTTTCTACGGCTGGACCTGGCGCAAGACCGGCTCGATTTTCGCCTCCGCACTGGTCCACGCCGCCGTCGATGCCACGTGGCACTTCCTCTTTCGAACGGTCTAGTCCAGCCGCCGAATTCCATGAAACGGATTCCTCCGTCGTGCATCATACTTGGCACTGTCGTCCGGGTGAGCACAGCCCTTACCCTCTGTAAAGGGACAACGCGAAGCGCATTCAGGAGGAGAATGATGGCGGAAACGATGAAGGCGGATCAAGCAGTCTTCCTGCTGCAGAACGTGTACCTGGGACCATTGAAGATTGAAAGCCGCACGACGAAAAAAATTCTCGAAGCGGTTCCCGCGGACAAGTCAGACTACCGCCCCGACCCGATCTCGAAGAGCGCGATCGAACTGGCGCGCCACATCGCGGCGTCAGACAACCGGTTTGTCGAGACCGTGATCAACGGCGTATTCGACACCAACCCGGCGATGATTCCGGACAGCGTAAAGACACCGGCGGAAATTGCGGCCTGGTATGAGCAGCGGTTCGCTAAAAATTACGACGCGCTGACGAAACTTTCCGGCGAGCAATTAGTGAAAATCATAGATTTTCGCGGAATGATGCAGCGGCCCGCGGTGACTTTCGTGATGATGGGGCTGCATCACACGATTCATCATCGCGGCCAGCTCTCTTCCTATCTGCGATGTATGGGCGCGAAAGTGCCTTCGATTTATGGCGAGAGCTACGACGACGCGCAGGCCAGAAAAGCAGCCCAGGCCTAAAGAGATTTCCGGCGAAAAATCCTCAGCGAACCACACCGCTCACTGGGCTGGAGGCGGAAGCGTAGAGACGCTTGGGCATGCGGCCAGCGAGGTAGGACTTGCGGCCGGCGATGACGGCGGCGCGCATGGCTTCGGCCATGAGGACGGCATCCTGGGCTTCGGCGATGGCGGTGTTCATCAGGACGCCATCGGCGCCAAGCTCCATGGCGACGGCGGCATCCGAAGCGGTGCCCACTCCGGCATCCACGATCATGGGAACTTCGGTGATGCGTTCGCGGAGAATGCGGAGGCTGGCGGGATTCTGCACGCCGAGGCCGGAGCCGATGGGCGCGGCCAGAGGCATGATGGCGGCGGCACCGGCGTCAACGAGTTTGCGGGCGGCGATGAGGTCGTCGTTGGTGTAAGGGAGAACGACGAAGCCTTCCTTGACGAGGACGCGAGTGGCTTCGATGAGCTGCTCGGTGTCGGGAAAAAGTGTTTGCTGATCGCCGATGACTTCCAGCTTGACCCAATTCGAAAGGCCGACTTCGCGGCCGAGGCGCGCGGTGCGGATGGCTTCGTCGGCGGTGTAGCAGGCTGCAGTATTCGGCAGGATAAAGATTTTCTCGCGGTCGATGTAATCCAGCAGTGACTCCTTCAATTTATCGGTGAGGTTCACGCGGCGGACGGCGACGGTAACCATGTCCGCGCCGGAAGCGGCGTGCGCGCGAGCCATTTCCGGAAAGCTGCGGTACTTCCCTGTTCCAACGATAAGGCGGGATTTGAACGCGCGGCCCGCGATGACCAAATTGTCCGACATGGAAGACCTCATCACGATTTTAGTCCTTCAGAGGCCCGCGGACAAATCGTAGGCTGATCCAGTAGGAGGAGCAAGGCTGGTGCCCTCATGGCTAGCGGCCCTGTCCAAAACTGCCGTTAAAAAACTTAGCCGACCGGTGGAGCGATCAGTGCGCGTGTGGCCGCAACAACCAGCTCAAATCCACCCCGATGCCAAAAGAGTAGCTGTTGAGCTGCAACGGCACGCTGCGGCTGAAGTCGAATTCGAGATCGACATAGCCGACCGGTTTGTAATCAATACCGCCATTGAAGCCGTTGTCACGCACGAGATCGGCGGCGCCCGCTGAAATGCTGGCAGTAGTGAAACTCTTACGGTTTTTTGTCGCCCCGCCAGCACTGCATTTGGCGGCCGCGCCACAACGAAACACTCGGCTGAGCACCGTCTGGTTTCCCCACGGTGCGACGTCGTAGGCAGAAGCGGAGAAACTGAACTTGCCAGGGTCATATTCCACGCCGCCGTTGAATTGAGCGTTATAGCCGAAGGTGATGAAAGGGCGATGGAAAAATCTTGTGTCCATGACCGTATTCCCGGCTGCTAGATCGAGGAACGGAGAGAAATCTCCGAAGGCGTGGTCGAAATGGTTCGCCAAATTCCAAGTTGCATGACCAGTGCTGAGGCCCTTCTTGGTGTCACCCGTGGGAGCCGTCAAATGAATGGCTGAGCTGTAATTCAGGGATTTGTTCGGATAGTTCAGTCGGAGATCCGTGAAGAAACTACCAACGCCAATCCCAGAGACTGCTCCGGGATTGTTTTTCTTGATGGAAGAAGGAGTACTCACAAAATAAAACGGCACGCCCGCATCCACGCCAAAGTGCCGAGAAAAGTTGTAGCCGACAGCGGTCCCGAGATCGTAGACAAACCCATCGCTGCTATTGCTGCCTTCAAATTTTGCTCCCAGCGTCATTCCAGGAGTGAAGGCTCCGGAGTTATTTTTTGCCGGCCCGCTTGCGGCGGGGTTCGGGGATTGCCCGAGGGACGCAGGACAAAGAGCTAGAGTGAAAAGTGCCCCGAAAAGAACTACGCGGATTACGCAGCTGCCGCGTGAATCGAGATTTTTCTTGTTTAAGTTTTCGCCGAAGATCACTATTCCCCTCCGTCCCCCGATTTTTGCTGCGCTTCTTGCGCGATGTGCTGAATATTTCATGCAGCAACCAAATGCCTGCCGATAGCCGGGGCTGGGGATTGCGGCGCGCGTTGTTTGGTTCGATTCCAGTGTACGAAGAGAAGATGCCCGAGGCCGCGGGGGGAGCTACAATTGTTTCGCCTAATGTACCTGTACGAAAGAACAGCCAGCAGCGGGCGGGGGGACAAATCGGGAAAAAGGATTTAACACAGAGGTCACGGAGAACACAGAAAACGCAGAGAAGGCCAAGCAGAAGAGAAGAAATTCGGCGCTGAGGCCATCAACTAGTCCTGAAGAATGGGGCGGGGCTCGGCGACGTCGGCGTAGAGCGATTCGATGACGCCGGCGTACTGTTGCTCGACGACGCGGCGCTTGAGCTTGAGGGTGAAGGTGAGGCTGCCGTTGTCGAAAGTGAAATCTTCCGGGAGAAGAGCAAAGCGTTTGATGGTTTCGTACTGAGCGAGATGGACGGTGAGACGCTTGACCTCGGAGTCGATTAAGGCGTGCACCCAGGGGTGGGCGGCCATCTCGGTGTTGGAGGCGAACTTGATTCCCTGGTCGGCGGCTTTGGCGCCGACGGTGGCGAGATTGGGGACGACGAGCGCAACGATGAATTTGCGTTTGTCGCCTACGACCATGGCGTTCAGGATGTAAGGGCTGGTCTTGAGCGCATTTTCGATGGGTTGCGGGGCGACGAATTTTCCCGCCGCCGTCTTGATCAAGTCTTTCTTGCGGTCGGTGATGAAGAGATAGTTGTCTTTGTCCAGGTGACCGATGTCGCCAGTGCGGAACCAGCCGTCCTCGCTGAGAACTTCACGAGTGGCTTCGGGATTTTTGTAGTAGCCCTGCATGACGCACGGACCTTTGACAAGGATTTCCCCATCTTCGCCGGCGCGAACTTGGACGTTGGGAATCGGTTTGCCGGAACTGCCCATGCGGTTTTCGGGGTAGTTGCTGGAAACAATGGGAGAAGTTTCCGTCAAACCGTAGCCCTGATAGATGGGAATTCCAACAGCCCAGAAAAACTCCGCGAGTTCCTTGGAAAGTGGAGCGCCGCCGGAACTGATGAGGCGGAGACAGCCACCCATGCCCATGCGGATTTTCCGATAGACCAGGGCGTCGGCAAGCTTCTGCTGGAGGGTAACGGCGAGATTCGGATGGCTCTGGCTGGCGCGCCACTGCGCGGACATCTCAGCCACTCTCATGGCCCAATCAAAAAGCATTTTCTTCACGCCGGTGTTTTTCGAGCCTTGCTCGACGAGGCGCGCGTAGATTTTTTCGAAAAACCGGGGTACAGCGGCGGTAATCGTGGGACGGACTTCGAGAAGAGCCTGGGCGACAGCATCGATAGACTCGACGTAGGCCAGAGCGGCACCTTGAAAGATGTAGATGTAATCCATGGTGCGGCCGTAGACGTGAGCGAGAGGAAGGAAAGAAAGCGCGACATCTTCGGCAGGATTGAGCTGGAAGTCGTGGCCGACGTCGGTGACGTTTGAGCAGAAATTCGTGTGCGTGAGCATCACGCCCTTGGGTTCGCCGGTGGTGCCGGAGGTGTAGATGAGAGAAGCGAGTTGGCCGGGAAGAACTTGCGAAGCGCGCATACGGTAAGAGGAGACGTCCGCCGCGCTCGCGCCGGCGACGAGGGTTTCGTAACGGAGACATTCGCTGGGAACGTGGGCACCACCATCGGCGACAACAATTTGTTCGAGCTCAGGAAGATTGGCACGGACGGTGAGGAGCTTCTGCAACTGGGGCGCGCCAACGACGAAGACGACCTTGGCGCCGCAATGTTTCACGATGTAGGTCGTGCGGTCGGGCGATTCGTTGAAATAAACCGGCACGGTGACGGCACCTGCGCCGTTGATGGCGAAGTCTGCGGTATGCCACTCAGGACGGTTGGCGGAAAAGAGACCCACGCGATCGCCGGGCTTTACGCCGAGTTCAACAAGGGCGGTAGAAAGGCCAGCGACGCGGCGGAGAAATTCCTGCGAGGAAATGGTCTCCCAACGGCCGTCCCGGCGAACCATCTGCGCGCGCGGATTCGGAAGATTATCGATGGCATTGAGGAAGCGTGAGGGAAGCGTGCCGTAGTTCATGGTCCCAGGGTCACTTTACTCTACCCATTTGGACGGCGCAATGCGGCGCTGGCTCGGCGTTTTTGCGATGGGCTCGGCCCATGATCTTTGCCCGGGCCGCAGATCTGAAACGCACGGGCCTAAGCGGATCCCTCGCTTCGCTCGGGATGACAATGAAGGGCAGGAGGCCGCCCCCCATGTTTTTGGAACGATATGATTCCAAAAGGGTTAGAGAGTGGGGGTCTGCAAACGATGTGATTTGATGGGACTTAGGAGCGCGCGAAGGGCGGGGATAGAAGAATGGATGAGTGGAGTACAGAGCGCTTCGGCTACGACGGTCGCTAACTATGCAAATGATGTTACCTTAATCGTATAACAGTTTTAATATAAATGATCAAGTGGATGAGAGGGAAGGAGTTAGGGCCAAGGTAAGGTTGAAGGTTGAAGGTTGAAGGTTGAA
>Ga0137398_10000051_pt1 | contig 30182 bp, 28 predicted proteins | sample czorhiz216metaG_FD_106659 | JGI IMG/M metagenome (GOLD analysis project Ga0137398, IMG submission 106659) | Vadose zone soil microbial communities from Angelo Coast Range Reserve, California, USA - czorhiz2.16 metaG | ecosystem: Environmental > Terrestrial > Soil > Vadose zone | place: USA...
GAATTCAGCGGCCATGCAAATGCAGACGGTGACATTTCGCTAAACGGTTCGCTGAAGCAGCCGCAGAGCATCCTCGTGGATGCGAATTTCTCGCGCCTGGCAATGAATTACGCCAACGTGCGGCTGGAAAACACCGGACCGGTTCATTTCCGTTCGACGAAAGACAGCCTGGAGATCGACCCGGTGACGCTGCGGGGAGTGGACACCAATCTGCAAATTGCGGGTTCGGTGCAATTTGCCGGGCGCCGCGCCGTGGGATTGCGCCTAAATGGCGCTATGGACCTGCGGCTCATTGGCGGTTTTGTTCCGAATCTCGACGCACGAGGTCCCGCGCAAATCAACGCTTCGTTTGAAGGGACGCTGGAACGGCCGCGCATCACGGGCCGCGTGCACATCGAAAACGCTTCCGCCCGCGCCGCGGATTTCCCCACGGGGCTCAGCGCGATCAAGGGCGACGTGGTATTCGATGCGACACGGCTGTACTTCGAGAATATGAGCGCGGAATCCGGGGGGGGCACGCTGCATCTTTCGGGGAACGTGAATTACGCGGAGAGTCCGCTTCGCTACGACGTCAGCGTTCGTACCGATCGCGTGCGGATTCGCTACCCGGAGGGCATGAGTTGGCTCGTCGGAGGCTCGCTCCGGCTGACCGGGACGACGGCAGCCGGGGTGCTCTCCGGGAAGGTGACGATCGAGCGCGTCACTCTCACACAGGGCCTGCAAGTTGCTGGTATGCTGGTTTCCGCGAAGGAAGGCATTGGCAGCCCCACTACCAGTTCATCGTATCTGCGCAACTTGCAATTCGACGTCGAAGCCGTCTCGGCACCCGATGCGCGCATGGAATGGCCTGGTGCGGAGCTGCAAGCCGATGCGAATCTTCGCGTGCGGGGGACCTGGGAGCACCCCATTCTCCTGGGACATATCCATCTCCTGTCCGGTGATTTGTATTTCGCGGGCAACCGTTACCGTGTTACGCGCGGAGACTTGAACTTTGCCAATCCCTTCCGTCTTGATCCGGTTTTGAATGTGGAAGCAACAACGACGATTCAGCAATATGAGATCACGCTGAATTTCAATGGTCCGGCCAGCAAGCTCACACTGGCGTATCGCTCCGATCCACCCCTTCCCGCGAACGACATCATCACATTGCTTGCTCTGGGGCAGACCAGCTCTGAGGGGGCTGCGCGGAGTGGCGGTACGTCACAGAGCGGAACAGCGGGTGCTTCTGCAATCCTCTCGGAAGCAATTTCCAGCCAACTAGGCGGGCGCCTGGAGCGCCTGTTTGGGATAACGCGCTTCCGTGTGGATCCCGGACTTTCGGGGGTAGGTTCAACTGGCTCGCAACAAAACGCGGGGTCGCGGGTGACCGTCGAGCAACAGATTACGCGAAATCTCACGATCACTTATGTTTCGAACGTGAGCTCGACCCAGCAGCAGGTCATTCAAGTGGAATACAACGTGGACCGAAACGTCTCCATTGTCGGATTGCGCGATCAGAACGGAACGTTTGGAATCGACATAAAGATCAAAAAACGCTTTCCTTGAGCGGAAATCTATCGTGTGGGAAATTCCCTCAGATAGGAAGTGGAGTGGACTCGCAGCTCAGGGCTGAGAAATGCCCTGGGCTTGCGCTTGCTGCTTTGGCTGGACCTGCGGCCCGGCATGCGGCTTCCTGAGCCGGGCTTGCGCAGCGACCCCGGGGTACCGTTTACGCAAATCCTGCATTACGTCGCGCGCCACGCGCGCGCTGATCGCGTGACCCGCGGAATTGGACTCCGCGGAAACTTTCGGCATTTCCGCCGCGTATTTCTGGCCTAGCGGTGAGCCGTAGAACTGCAGCAAACCCTTGATTTCATCTTCGGTGAAATGCTTGTCGTAGATGGCTACGAGTCCATCGGTCATATCATCGGGATTGAACTTCTTCTGATAGCCATCCATGAAGGCGTTGATGAACGCTTGGCCGCGGTCATTATCGGGCACGGTGGCCAGGAGACTATCACGATACTGTTCGGTGCTTTTGGTTGTGGCCTCTTGCAAGGCATCCCGTACGCCCAGCAATTCCATCAGGGAGCGAATGTCGGCATCCTTTGCTGGATCCATGGGTTTCGCCGGCGTCTGTGCTCCATTGTCCTGCAGAACCGTCGCGCTTTGCGGCGCCGCTTGCACAGGGTTCTGCGATGCTCCCTGAATCACCAAGAAGAAGGTGCCAACGTAAATAATGAACAATGCAAGGACCGCTTTCATGACTGCCTCCGTGGCGGATTCGCTCGTGTTCGCGCCACACCGACGATTTTAGGAAGAGCCGAGCAACAGCGCGACTGTTTCGGGGGACAGTCGTGCCGCGTTGTTCACCGGCCCAACGTTCAGGTCCAGAAACGGGAAATGAATTTCTGCTACGATGCCTCGCCATGAGCAGGACGGAAATTCAGGGCGGCGCATCCACGGGAGCGCCCGATCCCGCGGCGATTGTTGAACGTGAGGGAGGCCTCCATCAAGACCTCTTGCCACGCCAGGTCGCCATGATCGGGCTGGGCAGCACCATCGGAACGGGTTTGTTTCTCGGCAGTGCCATTTCTGTAAAGCTTGCGGGTCCGGCCGTGATTCTCAGCTTTCTGGGAGGATCACTGATTGCGCTCACGGTGATGTGGGCGCTGGCGGAAATGACCGCGGAGCATCCGGCTGCAGGCTCCTTCGGGCTGCATGCGGAGATCTATCTTCATCCCTGGGCGGGCTTTGCCGTCCGCTACGCGTATTGGCTGTGCCTGGTGGTAGTCGTTGGCAGCGAGGTGGTGGCTGCGGCTATCTACAGCAAACTCTGGTTTCCTGGGATTCCGTCGTGGATCTGGGTGGCGGCCTTTTCCGCTGCCATCGTTTACGTCAACACCATCAGCGTAAGAAGCTTCGGGCGATTCGAATACTGGTTCGCGATGATCAAGGTGGTGACCATCGCGGTTTTCCTGGTGCTAGGAACAGCGCTTCTGCGGGGTATCGGATTCCCTCGTATCGGGGCCGTCAACTACACCGGACAGGGCGGTTTTTTTCCTAACGGCACGACGGGCGTGCTCCTCGGAATCACTATGGCTGTCTTTAGTTTTCTGGGGATCGAGATTGTAGCTGCGACCGCTGGGGAAACGGCAGAGCCGCGAGTCGCCGTGCCGAAGGCACTTCGCCGCACGCTTTTCTTTCTCGTGCTCTTCTATCTCGGGGGACTGACGCTAGTGGTCGGACTCGTGCCATGGAATCAGATCGGCCTTGGGGAGAGTCCGTTCGTTCGCGTATTCCAAACCGCGGGCATTCCCGCCGCGGGGCATGTGATGAATTTCGTCGTGCTGACGGCGGCGCTTTCGAGCGCGATGTGCAATCTCTATTTCACATCCAGATTGCTGTTCTCGCTTGCGCGCGGCGGCTATGCGCCCGCGGCGCTCGGCCGCTTGAGCAAGCGCGGCATGCCTGTTCCTGCAGTGCTTGCTTCGAGCGCGGGAATGGTGGCCGCGATGATTCTCTCCCATTATTACCGCGGGAATGGTCGCCCCGAAGATTCGGCTTTTGTATTCATGATTGGCCTGGCGTTTTTCGGCGGACCTTTTATCTGGATCATGATTCTGATCACCCATCTGGCATTCCGCCGTGCCCATGCGCGCTCGGGAAGACCGGTATTGCGCTTTGCGCCCCCTGGTCCCTGGAGTTCGCTGCTTGGCCTCGCCGCCCTTCTCGGGGTTCTCGTCTCTACCTGGTGGGTTCCCGGCTTTCGTGTAACGCTTCGGGCCGGCCCTCCCTGGCTGGCTTTCATAACGCTGTGCTACCTTGTGTGGAGAAAGGTCCGCTCCCGAAGATCCGGGAGTGGAGGGTCGCTCGATGGATGAACTTCTGAAGTGGCGCGGGGAATTTCCGATCCTGGATCGCACTACTTACATGATCAGCAATTCGCTGGGCGCGATGCCGCGTGGCGTGTACCAGGGGTTGCGTTGGTATGCGGATTCCTGGGCGGAACGAGGGGTTCGCGCTTGGGAGGAGGGCTGGTGGGAAATGGCCGTAGGAGTGGGCGACCAGATCGCGCCGCTCATCGGAGCGGGCCCGGGCGAGATTTCACTCCACCAGAATGTGACGCTCACCCAGGCCGTGATTTCGTCTTGCTTTGACTTTCGCGGCCCGCGCAACAAAGTTGTCATGGTGGAGCTGGAGTTTCCTTCGATTCAGTACTTCTACCACGAGCAACGCCGGCTCGGCGCCCGTGTCGAAGTCGTGCCGACTCCGGACCACATTCGCATTGATCTGGACAAGCTGCTCGCGGCTATCGATGAAACCACGCTTCTTGTGCCGATTTCGCAGGTTCTTTTCCGGAGTTCCTGCATCGTTGACGCGCTTGCCATTATTGAGCGGGCCCACCGCGTCGGCGCCTACGTGATTCTCGATATTTTTCAGGCCGCGGGAGCAATCCCCGTCGACGTGCGCGGCCTGGGCGTTGATTTTGCGGTAGGGGGAGTCCTCAAATGGCTCTGCGGGGGACCTGGTGTCGCCTACCTTTACGTCCGTGAAGATCTCCGCGGCAAGCTGCGCCCTGCGCTCACGGGGTGGATCGCGCACCGCCGCCCATTTGCTTTCGAAACCGGGGCCATCGATCCTCGCGACGACTCCTTCCGCTATCTGAACGGTACTCCACACATTCCTGCACTCTATGCGTGCCAGCCCGGACTGGACATCCTCAACAAAGCCGGCATCGGGGCCATCCGCAAGAAATCCATGCGCATGACCGTGCGCCTCATCGAAGGCGCTCGTTCTCGCGGCTGGCACGTGAACACACCGGAAAAGCCAGCGGAGCGTGCCGGGACGGTTTCGGTCGAATGCCCGCATGCCTACGGGGTTTGCCGGGAACTCCTCGACCGGGACATTATCGTCGACTACCGTCCCAAAGCCGGTGTGCGAGTCTCGCCACACTTCTACAATCGCGAGGATGAATGTGACTTTACCCTCGCGCAAATGGACGAGATCCTGAAAACAGGCGCGTGGGAAAAACATGTGGCGGCGGTTACGCATGCTTGAGAACAAAGACTACGCACCACAGTGTGCGGAAATGATCGAAAAACAGTTGCGCCGTCGCGGCATTAGTGATGAGGCCGTTCTTGCGGCGATGATCGCAGTGCCGCGGCACGAATTCGTGCCAAGAGAGCTTCGTTCGCGCGCGTATGAGGACCTGCCGTTGCCTATCGGCGGGGGTCAAACCATTTCGCAACCCTACATTGTAGCCGCCATGACCGCAGCGTTGCATTTGCAGCCAGGCGACCGGGTTCTGGAAATTGGCACGGGCTGTGGCTATCAGGCTGCCGTGCTGTCACGTTTGGCCAAGGGAGTTTTCACTATCGAGCGGCGGCCGGAGCTTGCTTCCGCTGCTTCCGCCACGCTTGCCCGGCTCGGCTGCCCCAACGCGCATGTTCACTGCGGCGACGGCACGCTCGGTCTGCCGGAGCTCGCTCCTTTCAACGCCATCCTCGTTGCCGCTGCCGCTCCTGCAGTTCCGAAGCCGCTCCTTGCTCAGCTTGCCGATGGCGGGCGCATGATTGTCCCTGTGGGGAACGCGGAACATCAGGAATTGCGGCTCATCGAAAAGCGCGGTGATGCATTCTCCACAAAGATGCTGGAAGGATGCCGATTTGTGCCCCTCGTCGGCTACCACGGCTGGCAGGAACCTTCGTAACGATGAGCTCAACGGTTCCCGATCTCTCCATCATCATTCCCTCGTACAATGAAGAATCACGCCTCCCAGCTACGCTGGAGCGGATTGCGGCATACCTTTTGACCTATGGGCGCGAAGCGGAAGTCCTGGTGGTGGACGATGGTTCGGAGGATGGCACGGCCGCGGTGGCGGAATCCTTTCGCAGCAAGATTCCCAGGCTGCGGCTAGTTTCGAATGGTGTCAACCGAGGCAAAGGCTACAGCGTACGCTACGGCATGCAGGAAGCGCGTGGCCGCATCGCACTTTTCACGGACGCGGATCTCTCCGCTCCGATTGAGGAAGCGGGCAAACTACTTGGCGCTCTGGAGACCAATGACGTGGCGATTGGCTCTCGGGCGATGGACCGCAGCCTGATCAGTGTGCATGAGTCTCCCTTCCGCGAATTCGCCGGAATCATTTTCAACAAGATTGTACGAAGCGTTTTGTGGCTGCCGTTTGTCGATACCCAGTGCGGTTTCAAAGCGTTCCGGCGCGAGCGCTGCGGTGTGATCTTCGAGCAGCAGACGATTGAGCGATTCGGGTTCGACCCGGAGCTGCTGTACCTGGCGCGGCATCACGGCTTGCGGGCGGTTGAAATTCCCGTGCGCTGGGGGCATTCGCCGGCCACCAAAGTGAGCATGCTGCACGACAGCATTCAGATGTTTATTGACGTATTCACGATCCGGTGGAATGCGCTGCGGGGACGATACCCGCGGAAAGCCTGATTCGCGCCGTCCTCGCTTTACAACATAAAGTACTTGACAAACCCGATTCTCTGCGATAACTTTTTCCCTATGGCGACCTCTGGTCCGCTGCGCTCTCCGCAACGCGAGCCCATCCCCATCGACGCTCGCGCCGCAGATCATCTCCGCTACATCCGCGAAACGATGGAGAGCGCCGCCGAATTTACCGCCGTGCCCGGCTGGGGCGGCGTGGCGATGGGGGTTACCGCGCTGGCGGCCGCGTTTGCTGCCTCGCGGCAGACCGCACCTCGCGCCTGGCTGATCGTCTGGCTGATTGAAGCCTTCGTCGCCGTGGCCATTGCGGCGCCTGCTGCGGCCACAAAAGCACACCACGCCAACTCCGCGCTTTTCTCCGGGCCTGGCCGCAAATTCGTTCTTAGTTTCGCGCCGCCGATTGTGGTCGGCGGTCTGCTGACCTTCGCTCTCTATCAAGCCGGCGTCCTTGCCGCGCTGCCGGGTGTTTGGCTCTTGTTGTATGGCACCGCCATTGTTACGGGTGGGGCGTTCTCCGTACGTATTGTGCCGGTAATGGGTTTGTGCTTAATGTTGCTCGGCGGTGCTGCACTTTTCGCGCCGGCAATTTGGGGAAATGCGTTCATGGGTGCGGGCTTTGGAGTGGTGCAGATCGGTTTCGGCTGGTGGATCGCCCGGCATTATGGAGGCTAGCAGCAAATCAGATGGCTAAGTCGTCTACAGCGCATCAAGAACGTCTGCAGCGGTCACGCGAGCGGGGCGCCTCCCTGGAGGCCATCCGCAATCCGGCGCGGGAAACCGTCCCAGCGGATCTGGACCGGCTGATTCACGAACGCATTCGCCTGGGTATCGTCAGTGCGCTGGCGGTTAACCGCTCGCTGACTTTCAACGAGCTCAAAGCGCTGCTGAAAACCACCGACGGCAACCTGAGCGTTCACGCTCGCAAGCTAGAAGAGGCCGATTACATCGTGTGTACGAAATCTTTCGACGGGCGCTTGCCGAAGACGGAATATCGCCTGACGGCGGCGGGGCGTCGGGCACTGGAGCGCTACTTGAATCATATGGAAGCGCTGATCCGCGCGACGCGCGAAGGCTGAACGGCAAATTTTTTTGTCCTGCCACTTTGCAGTGCAGAGTAGTTTACAAAGCTTCCTCCGCGGCGGAGAAAGAATATGCTCATGCATCATCATCTGACGGTACGGCAAATTCCCACGGTCCAGCCGGCCATGGCCGCGGCTCCGCGGCTCCACGTAGCCATCATTGCGGACGGCAATGGGCGTTGGGCCACCACGCGAGGTTTGCCGCGTTCCGCCGGTCATCGCGCCGGTGCCGAAGCAGCCCGGCGAGTCATCGAAGCCGCGCCCCGCTTCGGCATTTACACACTGACGCTTTTCGCGCTTTCCTCCGCGAATTGGAAGCGTCCCGCTGCCGAGGTTCAAGCGATCTTGTGGCTGCTCCACGAGTATTTGCTAACGGAGACCAGGCACTGCATCGACGAAGGTGTGCGGATCAGCATCATCGGGCGCCGGGATCGCCTGCCCGCGACGCTGCGCCAGGCCATCGCGGATGCGGAAGCCGCCACGGCAAAAGGCACGCGTCTGCACCTTCGGCTCGCGGTGGATTATTCCGCCCGCGAAGCCATCTATCACGCCGCCTGCCGCTTTTACAAAGTCACCGAACTTTCTCCCGAGTCCTTCAGCAGCGTGCTTGCGGAAGTTCACCGCGGGGGCTCGACGGAAGTCGATTTGCTGATTCGCACGGGCGGCGAACAGCGTCTCTCTGATTTTCTCTTGTGGGAATGCGCATTCGCAGAAATTGAATTCCTTCAGAAACGCTGGCCGGACTTTACCGCCGCCGATCTGCATGCGGCCGTGAAGGAATTCAGCAGACGCGAACGCACTCGCGGCGCATTGCCCGATGCTATCGCGGGTTAGTCCGGCAGGATGTGTCCGAAGGAGTTATTGTCATGAGAGCTTTTCCTCGTTCTTCAAACGATGTTTCGGCTGTGGTCGGAGTTCTTCTGTTGGTGGTACCAACTTATTTCGTTACCATGTCGGCCCTGCGGTAGGATGCTCCTGGCTTGAAATTCTTCGGTAGCCCTATCCTCATCCTGGGGACTTTGGCAATCGCGTTGGCGATAAACGCACGATCTATTGCCTCGGTGAAGCTGGAACCGGAGAAACCGCCTGTGTTGAAAATTGCTCTGTCGCTCCGGATGCGGAACCTTGCGGAAATCATGCTCGCGTTACTTCTCTTGGGTGCGTTGTTCACTTATGCGTTCGTGGAGAATTTCGAGCCACGCCTGATCAAATAAGCGAAGCGTGCTGCAAAGGAACTCGGGCCAGGGCAAACGCAGAGGAGTAATGGAACCGCAAGCGTGCTCTCAGCGCCGCGTCAGGCGGCGCTTGCTCGCATCGATGGCACGTCTATCTATGCCTCCGACAGAACCATTGCGGCCGGGCGAATCCTGCAGCACAGATTTCGTTTTCGAGGTCCCCAAGGATGCGCAGGGGCTGCGGCTCCTGATCACCGAAGATTGTTCCGAGACTCACTTTGTCATCGGACACGAAAACAGCCTTCTGCACAAGAAGATCTATTTTGGCGTGGATTCCCGCCCTGGCTGACAGAGAATGTGCAATAAACTATTCATAACACAACGCTTAGTGACCTAACTTCCATCAGCACGCACCCCTGACATTTCACCCTGCGCCGTCGTCTATACCTCAGGAGCCAGGAATGGGAACGATGGGACTTGCGCTGCCTTGGAAGGCTAGAATCTCTTCCATGCCGCGCGAACGGGGGACGCGAGTGGAACCTTCCGAGCACTTTGCTGGCGGCCCTAGCCCGGCCGTCGTGAATGCGCTGAGTGAGGATGCCGCACTGGCCGCCGCCTGCCGGTCCGGCGATCTGCGCGCCTACGAGCGTCTGTATGCGATGCATGGTGCGCGCATGAAGAACCTGGCGCGGAATGTTCTTGGCAATCCCATCGACGCCGAAGACGCCGTGCAGGAGACGTTTCTGAAAGTGCAGCGCAGCATCGCCAGCTTTCGCGGCCAATCGAGTTTCCTCACCTGGACCTACCGGATACTGATTAACACCTGCTACGACGCGCGGCGCAGCCGCCTGCGCAAGAAAGAAGTCGCGAACGACGATTCCGAGGAGACGCCGCGCCATGAACCCCGCACGCCTGGAGCGCATCCTGCCCTGCGCATGGCGCTGGAGCGCGCGCTCGCCAAGCTCACGCAACACCAGCGCGATGTTTTTCTCTTGTACGAGGTCGAAGGTTTCCGCCATGCGGAGATCGCCCGGATGCTGGAGATGACCGAGGCGGCCTCGAAAAACACCCTCTTTCAGGCAAAGAAAAATCTTCGACAGATGCTTGAACCTCCGCGCAGCAGCGCTGCGGAGGCACGGTGAAAACATGAACGTCACCTGCAACGATCGCGATCGAATTTTCGAAGATGGCACGCTCGCCGAATGGGCGGTGCTCGAGGCACATGCAGCCACCTGCCCGCTTTGTGCGGAAGAGCTTGGTGCCTGGACATCGCTGAGCTTTGCCGCACAAGAGCTACGTGACTACACCGAAAGCCCTGCACTCTGGCCGCGCATTGAACGCGCCCTTGCCGAGGAGGCAGAGCGGAAGACCCTGCGAGCCGAGAGCCGGGGCTGGTTTTCCTTCTTCCGAAATATTCCGCTTGGATGGCAAACTGCGGCGGCTGGCGCTTTCGTTCTGGTGCTGACGATTTTTGCGGGTTGGTTCTACCTGCATCCGCCTAGGAATGGGCAACCAGGAGACCAATCACTTCTGAGCAGCAAGGTTCTCAAGGAAGTCGAGAGTGCGGAAACCACCTACGTGCAGGCGATCGACAAGCTCGCCGCTGAGGCCAAGCCGCAGCTCGACAATCCGGCAACGGCGCTGCTTGCCAACTATCACGAGAAATTGCTGGTACTGGATAGCGCGATCGCCGATCTGCGCGCGCAGGCGGGAATGAATCCATCGAATGCGCAACTGCGCCACCAGTTGCTTGCCATGTATCAAGAGAAGCAGCACACACTCGAGGAAGTTTTGGAGACCAAACAATAATGATTCGACATCGAAGCGTTTTCCGGAGAGAGCCGTTGCGTCTCGCGGCAGTTGCGGGATTGCTCTCCACGATGCTGCTCTTCACGGCGAAGCCGATGCCCGCCGCAAATCCCGCGCAGGAACAAGTGTCGAAGGATTTTCAGCAGACGGTAACGCTCGGCGCTGGCCAGTCTGTGCGCGTCGATCACAAGTTCGGTAGCGTCAGGCTCCACGGTGAGCCCGGCCGCGACGTCAAGATTTCTGCCACGATTCGCGCGCAGGCCAGCTCGCACGAGGAAGCAGAATCCTTCGCGCAAAAAATCAAGATCGAAGTGCAACAGACCGGGGAAGGAGTGCGCATCAAGACTATCTATCCCGAGGAAGAGAAAAAATGGTTTCACTCCAGCAAGAACTCTTCGTGGTCCGTCAGTTATGACGTTGGGATGCCATCCGACGCCCCGATTACCGTGCGAAACAGTTTCGGGAGTGTTGATGTAGCCGGAATCCACGGAGCCGCAGATGTTGAGAACGGTTACGGCGCGCTCACCGCTCGTGACGCCGGCGCTGGCCGGTGGAACAATGCTTTTGGGAGCATCGAGCTCACTGGAGCCGTCGGAAATGTCTCCGTGAGCGACAACAACGGCTCCGTGCAGGTGTCCGACGTAAAGGGCACTCTCGAAGTACGCAATCGTTTCGGCAGCATCACCACACGAAGTATTCAAGGCGCGGTGACCATTACGGGCGGCAATGGCGCGGTTGCTTTGACGGATGCCGCCTCCGCCAACATCACGACTTCGTTTGGGAGTGTGGACACACGGAATATCCGTGGCGATCTTTCGGTCCGCGACAACAACGGGAACGTCGAAGTTTCGAACATCGGGGGCGCTGCCGACATCACCAACAGCTTCGGCAACGTCGCTTTTACCGATATACATGGCCGGGTGAATTGCGCCACAAACAATGGCCGGGTCAAGGGCAGCGCGGTGGCGGGCGGCTCCGTAACTATTCGCGATTCCTTCGGCAACATCGAGCTGGACACCATCAGCGGTGCTCTGGACGCCGAAACCTCCAATGGAAAAATCACAGTGCGCGATGCACGCGGGAGCGTCACCCTAAAATCATCATTTGGCGCCATCGAAGCTTCGAACGTCCCGAAGGGAATTCGCGCCATCACGGGGAACGGGGGCATCACGCTCAGCGACATCGGCGGAGATACTTTTGCTAAGACCAGTTTCGGAAGTGTCTCGGCGGAACAGATCAACGGCAATCTAACGGTGGAGAACAGCAACGGCGCGGTCACAGCAAGAAGCGTGAAGGGCGACGCCAGCGTGAAGACCTCTTTTGCGGGTGTCCTACTGGAATCGGTTGGCGGGCGGATCACGGTCGACAATCAGAACGGTGCGATCTCCGTTACCGCCATGCGTCCGGCCAGCGGTTGCCGCGATATTTCGCTGAAGACATCGTTCTCATCCATTCGCGTGCGCATTCCGGAGGGCTTGGGTTACCAGCTCACGGCTAGGACTTCTTTCGGCCGGATTTCCTCCGAATTGCCGGTTACTTCAACGGGCAGTATCGGGGGCGATACACTGAACGGAACTATCGGTTCAGGCGGCTGCCAACTTCAACTCACTGATTCCAACGGAAGCATCGAAATTGCTAAAGCTCCCTGATGGTGCGTCCCATTATTTTGCGGCCCGCCGCGCACGATCCATCGCGAACGCTTTCTTTAGGATGCCTGTCGCGGTTTCCGTCAAGCGATATTTGCTAAGTTCTTCTTCGCGCGCGAAGGCCACGTCCGTGACATCGCTCCCCGCGCGAGGATCACCTTCGATGCGTTCGCAGAGATAGTCCACAATGACATAGTGAAAACGCGGTTTCTTCCGGGCCTGCGCGACGATGGTGCCGTCGTCGGCGTAAATCCTGTCGAACACCTCAATGATCTCGATGACGCGAACCTTGATCCCCGTTTCTTCGAGCAATTCGCGCACGACACCCTCCTCCAGCGTTTCGCCAAGCTCCAGGGTGCCGCCGGGGATCGACCACTCGCCGCGCAGCGGCTCGCTGCCGCGGCGGATCAGCAGCGTGCGGCCCTGATCGATGATCACGCCCCCGATACCAACCACTGGCCGTTCGGGGTACTCTCTGGAAGAGGTCATTCGAAGGGTCCTTCTATCCATGATGCAATGGCGTTCGAGGCAGTGCCGCCACGCACGGGAGTTGACTTCATACGCCGCGGTATATAATACGCTGCACAGTGGTGGGTACGGTCCTCGTACCCCCACTTTGCAAACGACAATACGGAGGGTGGAGCCGTGATCCGTTGCCCTGAATGTTCCGCCGAAATCGATGTCGATGAAGACGAAGTCGAAGAAGGCGAGATCCTGAGTTGTCCCGAGTGCGAATCCGAACTCGAAGTCTCGCAGACGCATCCCGTCCACCTGAACCTCATCGCCGATGATTCGGACGAAGAGGACGACGAGGAAGACGAAGGAAAGACCGGAGAAAATGGCGACCTCATCGACGAAGATGATGACGACGAAGACGAAGAAGAAGACGACGAGGAGTAACAGGCACGCGCCACCCCGCCGGGCATCCTCCACTGCTCGTGCCGCCATCTAAGATTGCAAGGAGCAACCTAATGCACCGCGCGCAGTGGATGACGATTCTCTGCACGGCTGCGCTTGTGGCTTCATTCAGTGGGGCATTTGGACAGACCCAGGACCCTAGGTCACGGCCGTCCGGTTCTGCTCCCAATTCGCAAACGCCTGCGGCCCCGCCGAGCAAGCCGGGCAAGAAGATATACAGCCACGTAAATGATTTTCTGATTCGCGGAACCGTCTTTACGGACAAAGCCCTTTCGTTCCCGGGCGTGCAACTTCGCATCCGGCAGGCAGGGGAGAAGAAATTCCGCTGGGAGAGCTACACGAATTCCCGCGGTGAATTTGCAGTCCGTGTGCCCCAGGGCTCAGACTATGAGATGGTTGTCCGGGTAAAGGGCTTTGCAGAGCAGACGCGCACCATCGATACTAGAACCGGCGGGACCGAGGAAAGCATGGTGTTCCGAATGCAGCCGACTGCGGGAGGCAAGGGATGAGCGTGCGGCGCCGCGTCTGCGGTCTGGTGCTGGCTCTCTCGTTCTTTGCAGTCGTTGGTGTTGCTCAGGACAAGAAGCACGAAGCGCAGCTCCGCACGGTGCGCGGCGTGGTCGCTGACAAATCAGATAACCCTCTTTCCGGCAGCGTGGTTTTTCTGAAAAACGTGCGCACCAATTCCGTCCGCAGCAGCTACACCGATGACACCGGCAACTACCGTTTCAGCGGCCTAGATCCCAATGCCGACTACGAATTGCATGCGGAAAAAGAAGGCGCCAAATCCCCCACCCGTACCGTCTCCAGCTTCGACAGTCGCAAGGACATCGTTTTAAATCTCAAAATCGACAAGAAAAAGAGCTGACCTTAGTTTCCTGTCCTCAGGCGAGCTAGGTTTGCCAGCTGCCGGCGGTGCTCGCCCGTTGCCGATACCATCGGTGGCTGGGGCAAAGTCCTTGCTTGTAGGTCGTGTGAGGGTAAAACCCTTTCTTCATCCAGCGAATCTAAGTTGGGACCTAGCATTATGGAAACGGGGTCATCCCTTTTGCTACTGCATCGCAGGTCCCCGGGAGATAATTGGAGTTATCGATGGTCAGGCAAAATGGGATGCAGCGTCTTATGGTGCTTTCACTTCTGATCGGACCAACGATCGTCATTGCGCCTGCGTTGGCACAGCAGCCGGCCCCGGCCCCCTCAGATCCGCAAAGAAAGAATACCAAAGACGGGAAGGAAGATAAGCACAATAACAAACCCGGCGAGACGGTTGGGAAGAGCAAGCTCGAGAAAGAAACAGGAACCGTCAACGATCGCATCTTCGAGGTTCTGCCCAACTATGGGACAGTCGAAAACGCCAAAGAGCTTCCGCCGCTCACAACCGGCCAGAAATTCAGGTTGGCGACCGCCGGCGTTTTCGATTGGGGGGCTTATCCCTTCAACGGCATCCTCTCGGGAATCGCACAAGCAAAGAATGATCCAAAAGAGTGGGGACAGGGATGGAGTGCCTACGGAAAACGCTATGGCACATCCTTCGCCGACAACAGCATCGGCACCTATATGACCACTGCGATCTTCCCCGGCTTGCTCCATGAAGATCCGCGGTACTACCAGTTGGGAAACGGGCGCTTTGCTCACCGAGCCTACCATGCTATCAACCGGCTCTTTGTCGTTCGGACCGATTCAGGACACCAACGCTTCAACTTCTCGGAATCGGCTGGCAATGCTGTGACAGCCGCGATCTCCAATGCCTACCATGTTCCGGAGGATCGCACGGCCTCGCGAAACGCCACTACTTTTGCCTTTCTGATTCTGTATGACGGCCTGGACAACGAATTAAAAGAATTCTGGCCGGATATTCGCCGCAAGGTGTTTCATAAGAATACGCCGTAATTCGGCTCGACTTGCGGTCAGCAAGAGCCTTTGCGCAGTATTGGCGCACTAGTTAGGCAATTCGGGCCTACCGCCGAAACTGTAACGCAACTCCTTGGAGGGCTTGGGGGTTCGAATCATCAGTCTAGGGTGGAAATAGTCTTCGTTGGAGAACGTCTTTTTTCGGCTTCGGAGATTGACCGCAACTGCTATGAAAATGGCTCGAGCATTGTTCGCCGCTGGCTGCGCGATTTCTATCGCGTTGCTGCCGCTCGCCTATCCGATTTTCGCTCGGCAGCCACAGGTTGCAAATTCAAACGTTCCCAAGGCCTCTGTTACTGGCAGGACCACAGTAGTCTCCGGGGAGGGGGCCACCAATAGCCTTGCCGGAGTAACCGTGAAATTGACGGGTCCGTCCGTGGGATCAGCACCCCAATCGACGGTGACCGATGCGGACGGCCGCTACGAGTTCACTCATCTTGCCGCCGGAACCTACACACTGGAAGCAAGTGCCGATGGCTTTAAGCCCTGGTTCGCTACGATAACCCTCAGAACGGACCAGCTGCTTGCTAGAGATGTTGTTCTGCAGATTAGTTCCGTCAATCAGCAGGTCGAAGTTCAAGGAGAGGCCGCCGAGATTGCCACGCAGAATGTAGCGATAACTGCCACGGTCAACACCGATCAATTGGAGAGTCTGCCTTTGCCTACCCAGAAATTTACAGAGGCTTTGTCTCTGATACCGGGTGTCATTCGGACTCCCACGGGCAGACTGACGTTCAAGGGGCAGGCTGAAAGCCAGGGAATGCTCGTTGTTGACTCGGCGGAAAACGTGGATCCCGTCTCGGGAAGCTTTTCGATTCCCATTCCTGTTGACATCATTCAATCCATGACCGTTTACAATCTGCCTGAGAGCTCTGAGTACGGAGGTTTTACAGGCGGCCTGACGACGATCGAAACGAAGCCTCCCTCCGGCATATGGGATTACAAGCTTCGTGATTTCATCCCGGCATTCCGGGGAAAGAACGATCACCTCGTGGGGCTTGCCAACTGGACCCCACGACTTATGTTCGATGGCCCGCTCGTCAAGGACAAGATGAATTTCTCCGAAGAGGTTACATACGAATTGCGGAGACAGCCTGTGCGCGGGTTGTCGTTTCCCGAGAATGAGATTAAGACCAGAAGTGTCACGTCCTTCACGAACCTTCAGCTGATACTTTCGCCTCGGCACGTGCTGAACTTCAACGTCAATGTTTTTCCCCTGGAGCTCGACTTCGCCAACATCAACGCCCTGATCCCGCAAGCTGCGTCCACGAACTATGGCCGAAGCGGAGTTTCCATCGGCTTCTCCGATTCCTATCAATTCGTTTCGGGAGCGTTGCTGAACACCATGGTTCGGTACACCCGCTTCGACAGTAATGGCCGCGGGCAGGGGCCCGCCGACATGCAAATCTCACCCGATGGGTGGGCTGGCAATTACTTCAATAGTTGGAACCGTAAGGCCAACCAATTGGAAGTCTTGCCCGCGTATCAGCTCTCAGCGAAGTCCTGGCACGGTAGCCATGAAGTGAGGTTTGGGACGGACATCTTATATCGTAACTATGACGGTAGCAGCATCTCCCGCCCAATCGAGCTGCTGGCGCAGGATGGCTCGGTTGCCGAGCGGATCGACTTTCAAGGCGCGGGCCTGTTGAACGCATCGGATGCGGAGGTCGCCGAGTTTATCCAGGATCACTGGATTCTGAACGGCCACTTGACTCTTAACTTCGGAGCACGTTTAACCAGTCAATCCATCGGTCGCGATGCCGCCTTCGCGCCGCGCATCGGCGCAGCCTATTCTCTGAATGAAGGAAAGACCGTAATTCGTGCCGGTGCTGCGGAGGTCTACGGCCATGTCCCGTTGCTTGCGGCGGACTTCACTAGCAATCAGGCGCGTGTCCTCAGCTTCTTCGATTCCTCCGGCGCGCTGATAGGCCAACCCGTCGTTCTAGTGAATTCCTATCTTCTTTCGGACGCCCCCCCGAGTGCGCCTGGCGTGCCGCGCGACCCTGGATCAAGCCCTCGCACGTTTAGCTGGAATCTCGTGCTTGAACAGCAAGTACGCAAGAATCTTAACCTCCGAGCGAGCTACCTTGACAGCCGCACCGTGGGCCTATTTTTTCTGGATCCGGTGCTCGACCCCACCGCAGGAGACGGATTGCTGGCTCTGAAGAACACGGGAGTTTCACAGTATCGCCAGGCTGACATCACGGCGCACTACCGCCTCGGCGAGCGCGCCGATATGAGCCTGTCCTACACCTGGAGCCGGGGTCGCGGTGACCTCAACCCGCTCTCGGATACTCTTGTCCCTTTCCAGATTCCGGTAATTCGACCGAATGCTACGGGTATCCTGTCCTCGGACGTTCCCCATCGCGTTGTAGCTTCGGGATTCTTCCGACTTCCCTGGAAAATGGTCATCAGCCCCGTAGCTGACGTGCATTCGGGATTGCCATTTTCAAACGTAGACGTTCTGCAGAACTATGTCGGTGTGCCCGATGACCGGCGTTTCCCCTTTTACTTCTCGCTTGACGTCAGGCTTTACCGAGAGTTTGCCGTCCACATACCGCGCACGGAGCGTTCCAAGACTCACAAGGTTCGTCTCGGCGTATATTCGACCGACATCACGAATCGCCAAAACCCACACGACGTATATAACAACGTCACCTCTCCCATCTTTGGCGAGTTCGCGGGCTTCCAGCGGCGTTACACCGGCCTCGTATTAGATCTGATTCAGTAAGGGTCCCGGCAGTTGCCGCGGTCGTGTAGTTGCTCCCCGAATCGCTCGCGCCAAGGTTTTTAAAGTGGAGCGACTGCGCGGCTTGGTGGTGGGCCGGCCCGCTCGCCTTACTTTCGACGCCGCAATTCAATGGGATAGAGTCCAGTGAAGGAATTTGGGACCTGATATTTGTCGCAAAGTCTTTCACGAGAATACGAGCTTGCTCGGCGCCGCCTGCCGTACGCGAATGCCCTATCGCAGTGCGGGAGCTAAGACCTGCACGGCCCTGGGCACCACTTCGATTTCCACTGGCGCTGTTCCGATGATCTCACCGTCTCCGTGGAACATGCATGGCCGGTCCGTAGAGAGCCGCACGCGTTGGGTGCGCCAGCGCTTCACGCGTGAGGTTCGAAGTTCACCGCTCCCCATCAGCCGCGGTAGTAGCCACAATACTCCGAACATGCCGATATCTTCGATCAGGACAACCTGGAGCGACCCGTCATCAAGAGCTGCTCCAGGGGCCAACCTCAGACCGGCTCCGTAAGTTGGGGAATTCAACACGGCTGCCAGCAATGCCTTCGCTTCCCACGAGATGAGAGTGCTCCCCGGAAAGTCGATACGGACTTTGAGGGGCACATACTCCACCAGCGCGCGTAGCGCCGACGCAAGATAACGCGATCGACCGGGAAACCGGCGGTAAGCGCCGTTCGCATAGCGCGCTGCCTCCGCGTCAAGTCCAACGCCACCTCCTCCTGCATACAAGCGCGTTCGCCCTTCGGCTGTTCGCACTTTCACCAGGTCCACAAAGCGCGGAGTGCCACGCAGGATGGCTTCAGCCGCTTTGACCGGATCGTCTGGCAATCCAAGCGCGGCGGCGAAATCATTTCCTCCTCCGATGGGGAGGATACCCAAGAGCGCCTCGGCCCCGAATGCCGCATTCGCTAGCGCCTGAAACGTTCCGTCCCCACCCATCGCAAGAAGCAGGCGCTGTCCTTGCGAAATGGCATTTTGCACGGACGACTCGAGTTCCGCAGAGCTGTTCGTCATAGCAAATTGCGCACGAACATGGAACGATTCGAATAGTTTCTGGATCCGTCCCAGATAAGAACGTGCCCGGCCTCCGCCGGCTACCGAATTGACAAAAACGATGACAGAAGATTCACGCAGAATGCTGGGCGCTTCCGCCTGATCATTCATGCTTCTGCTCCTCAGCTCCAACCGATAGATACGTGTGAACTCCTTCCCACGGCGCCCTCCCCAGATCTTTTCGAGTATTTCATCCGCGGGATGCCAGCCGAACATTGGAGGAAATCAGTGGCTCAAGCGCTGGATAACGACGTCGGATCCGGATCGATAGGGGGCGCAAAGATTGGTGCCGGCGGGGGGAATCGAACCCACGGCCTAGGGATTATGAGACCCTCGCTCTTCCACTGAGCTACGCCGGCATGACACTATTCTTTATGCTACGGATTCGCCAGCAAAAGTGTCAAGGCGTTGTACCTGGCGGTAATGGCTCATCAATTTCCAATTTTCGCGTTTTATCGGTCTTTGTGTCCGATTAGGGCGTCCCGTCGATGGCGGAGTGGGCGCTAGTGGTGGAACCAGTAGAGGGGGCTTTTTGCTTGGCGACCCATTCGTGGACGCGATTCTCGAGGACGTCCAGGGGGAGGGCGCCGCCGGCGAGAGCCTCATCATGGAAGGCGCGGAGGTTGAACTTGTCGCTGAGCTGGTCTTTAGCATATTCGCGAAGCTTGAGAATTTCCATTTGGCCGATCTTGTAGCCAAGAGCCTGAGCGGGCCAAGCAATGTAGCGGTCGGTTTCGGACTGGACACTGACTTCGTCTTCGCCGGAGTGCTCGTGAAAAAAATCGACGACTTGCTGGCGCGTCCAGTGTTTGTGGTGAATGCCGGTATCCACGACGAGACGAACGGCCCTGAGCATGTCCGCCGATAGAAGGCCGTAGTAGCTATACGGGTCCTGGAAAAAGCCCACCTCTTTGCCAAGACGCTCGGAGTACAAGGCCCAACCTTCGACATAGGCGGTAAGGGATTCGTTTTGGCGGAAGGGCGGCAGGTCCGGCATCTCCTGAGCAATAGCGATCTGCATGTGATGGCCGGGGACACCTTCGTGATAGGAGGTGGCTTCGATGTCGAGTAGGGAGCGCTTCGTAAATTCACCGGTGTTGACCATGACATGGCCAGGACGCGAGCCGTCCTGGGCCGGAGACTGATATTGGGCGACGGGAGCCCCGTTCTCGCGGAATTCTTCAATCGGCAAGACCTCAAGTTTGGCCTTGGGCAAACGGTTGAACAGATCGGGAAGCTTTGCGTACATCTGGCCGATAAACTTGCGGTATAAATCGAGAATCTGCTGGCGTGACTGGCCGTGCAATTTAGGGTCATTGGCGACGGCAGCTTTGAAAGATTTCAGGTCCTTGTAGCCAAGCTGGTTGGCGACGGCAAGCATGCGCCCCTCGATCTCTTTCACTTGGGCGAGCCCGATCTGATGAATTTCCTCGGGCGCGAGATTGGTGGTGGTGCTCTGTTTTACGAGAAAGGTGTAGTAGGCCTCGCCGTTGGGAAGGGACGAAATCCCGGGTTCGGTGCGCCCCTTCGGGACGTACTCATCGCGGACGAACGCGGTGAAGCGGGCGTAGGCGGGTAAGACGGAACTTCGAATGACGGCAAGGCCGGCATCACGCAGGCGCTTCTGATCGGATTCGGAGATACTCTTGGAAAAGGTGAAAAAGGGCTGGGCAAATGGAGACTTTCCCGCTTCCTTTGAGGCCAGAGCGTTGCACTGGTCCAGGACTTTCTCCAGCAAGAAACGCGGCGGGATCAATTTATCGTTTATGCCATTGCGCATCTGGATGGTGGTCTGATCCAGAAGAATCGGAATCTGTTTGAGACGGGAAACATAGTCCTCATAGTCTTTGACAGACTGAAAAGAGAGCACGTTGACAAGCTGGGGCAAATAAACCTGGATACCGTTCTGCTGGTCCACCGGCATTTCCCATTCTTTGAAGCGAGCGCCCTCTACTTGCATCTTGAGGTCACGAACCATCAGAGATTTGTTGAGCGCCTCTTGCTCAGAGAAGCCGGAAGTATCAGTAGCTTCGAAGCGAGTGAGGAATTTCCGAGTCTCCTGCAGATCCTTGTCGATGGCTTCCTGAGAGAAGTCGTCGAGTTTGTCGTTCCAGCGCTTGTCTCCCAGGTAGGAAGCGAAGAGCGGACTGGTCCGCAGCTTATATTCCCACTGCTCTGCCAGAAGTTCGTTAAGTGCCTTGCGTCGTGATTCGAGTGAGGATGGTGATTGCGCGGCAGCAGAGAGGGAACAAACCATACAGAGGTACAAGGCAACGCACGTCCGTAGTTTAAGAAAGCGCATCTTTGCTCCTTGCATGAACAATTCTCGAGACGAGTGACAACCAAAGAACTGCTCGCTGACATTCTCATTTGGCCCGGAAATATCCTGGAATTCTACTCCTGAGCTCCCCTCGAGGTCTTCACCTCACTGACACTCAATGGCGCTACTCGCCGCAGTTGTCCGTCTAACGGCAAAGAGTACGTCTGATGAGCGCGATTTCGCGGTCCATTTCAATGTTCCGCTTGTTTGCGGTGAGGTAAGGCAGTTCCCGCAGAGAGATCTTGCGAAGTGGGTATGCGTATGGCTTTCGGCCCAGTGAGCAGAAACTTCGCGCCGAGCGCGGCGAGGATGACAATTTCCGGATCGATCAGGTGCCGGTAGCGAATCTCAGGATGGGTGAAATAAAAGATCAATGGATAGACTGCCAGGACGAGCAAATAAGCGAGAGTGGCATCACGTGAGATACGAGACGCTTGCCAGATGCCCACGAGCATCAGCACGGTCAAAACAAACGTCAGGAAAACATTGCCGGGGTAATGGAATTCAACCTCCAGGTTAGCTGGATTGAGGTTCCAGAACGCGGTCCACATGTAAACAAATCTTCGCAAGCACATCACAGCGAAAAAACGCGGATGCTCGACGATGAATCCGATGGCCTGGCGCCGCTTTTCTTGCATAAAACGAATTTCCCCGAGTCGCACATATTCATCCAGTGAGGTTTCAGTGATGGAAGGATGGGGCGAGTCATCGGACTGGCTCAGGGTATAGCCGTCATTGCCGACCCAAACTTCAAGCCAGAAATTGTCCCGAAGCGGGATGAATTGATGAAAAGCCCGGTAATTACGCACTTGCCAAGGCAGAAGAATGGTCGCGCACCCGAGAGCCGTCAGGAAGGCGGCGGCAAGCCATATACGGCGGTTGCGCCACAGAGGAGAGATCGACCAGCCTGCCAGAAAAGGGAAAAGAGACAAAAGCGAAGCGTTAGACAGCGCCCCGAAACCCCACAGCGCGCCGTATCCCAGCCATGTCCAGTGGTTGCCAGGTTGCTTCTTGAGCTTGAGCGTCCAGAAAAAGAGAACCGCCAGCAGCAGCGAACTCAGGCACGTTTCCCAGACGAATGAACTCGAAATGTAAATGGAATAAGGCAGTAGAGCCCAAATCCAACATGAGGTGATCGCCACGCTGCGCCCAAAGCTGAATTGCGCCATGAAAAATACTGGGATACAGATGAGCGAGGAAAACAGACAGTTTAAACCCAGAATGACAAGAGCGGAGGCCTTGCTGTAAATCCCGAACAGTTTGAAAGTTGCAGCGAGCAGGTAAGGATAGACAGGAGTCATCCAAGCGGTGGGCCCCGTTTCTGCGGAAAAAGGGTTGGAATAGCCATGTCCGGCGGCGATTGAGCGTGCAATTCGTCCAATTTCAAAGCCGAATAACAGGTGGTCCCGGAAATTGTTCCACGTATCGCGATAGAGAAAGGCCATGAAGAAGAGGCGCACCGCCAAAGCCAAGAGAGTGATGGCCGGCAGCGATTGCCAAAGGCGGTTTTTTTCTGCGGCGTCTTTCATGACTCTTATCGCTTCGGCGCCGTGCTTTATAAGCTGCCACACGGTTCGTGGGGCGGCGATTCTACCCGAAATTCCTTTTTTAGTCTTGCAAGGAGAAAGGCCGGCGATTACCTGGCGATTGGAAATCCAAATGGGAATGAGAGCAGGAAAGTGAGAAGCAATCACCGGTAGTGGCTGGCTAGCTCTCGATAATTCGGATATTCAGAATCTGATGAACCACTACTAGCCTGGCGGCTTCACTCGAGGCTCTTGCCAACAGCCCAATCAAGCCCGAACACGTTGCTGGACTGAATACGAGAGAAGAGCCTTATCGGGGTCCAACGTGACCCGAGGAGCAAGTTTAGTTCTATAAATCTTAGTACTACCGTACCGTTGACCCGTACAGTCCCAAAACCTATCCTGCACGGGATCGAACACTGTCCCACCCATCCCTTAGGCGAAGACTTATCGAAAGGATGGGACAGGAAGGTGTGTATAGATTCGAAACAGGCTCATGACTTGAGCTGCTTGACATTGGTGTCTTAACAGATAGACTGTCTCCGGGGTTAGTTTATCCCTCGGAGGCACGATGTCACGTAAACTCACGGTTGCTCTCCTCGCCATGCTCGTACTGATTGGGGCGATGAGTCTTAAGACGGTGGTTGTTGCTCATAGCGACGGCTCCGTAATTATGGCGAATGGTGGTGCACCAGCACCGCCGACGCCTTGGAAAAATGGTGGCGCTCCTGCTCCTCCAACGCCGTGGAAGAACGGCGGGGCACCGGCACCACCAACGCCCTGGAAGTAATAGCGCCACCTCCGAAACAACATAGTCGGGGGTGCAATGGCTAGGGCGTAGATAGGTGAAAACGTGCCTGGCCCATTCGAGTACTTCATCTGGCTCTCTTGCACTTTTCTTGAGATAGCCGTGGTGGTGTGCGCGCTTAAAAAGGGTGCAATTCGGAAATATTTTCTACTAAACCTCTACATGGCAGCCTCCGTCATTGTGACGGCTGCGCGCTTCCGTGTATTGGCGAGTCACGGGTTCACGTCTTCCGAATATATCTACCTCTACTACTATTCGGATGCCCTTCTTACGATCTTCCTATACCTGGCTCTGAGCAGTCTTTACACGCATGTTTTCAGCGAGTTGAAGGCCGAGCGTTATGTCAGGTTTGGCACGCTGCTTCTCCTTGCGGGGACGGCATTGTTTTCCTACGGCGTAGTCCATGAATCAACAACAAAGTTGATTTCACGGTTCGTGGTGGAGTTATCCCAAAACCTTTATTTTGTCGGCCTGGTCCTGACCTATGTCCTCTGGGCGGCCATTCTGAAACTGCGGGAAACCAGGACGCAGCTAATTCAAATCGTGCTTTCTCTCGGGGTTTATTTCAGCCTCTTTGCGGCTGACTATGCCCTGCGCAACTTGTACCCATCAGTCAGTTCACTTTTTATCTCCCTCCTACAAGTCTTCGGGTGCTTCCTTCCGCTGGCTTGGGCTTACACCTTCTGGCGTATCCCGGAAGATGCGCGTATCGTGCCCTCCCGGCTCGCCGTGGTGCCCCGATGATGGCCGGCGTCATTTTCGTTTTCTCGGCAGCGGCGTTACTGCAGTTTTTCATCTCCTATTGCCGCTCGCTCATCGCTGCCTCCTCGAAGCAGGTTCTCTCCACTGAGGTAAAGGATGTTACGGGGATCCAGAGGTTCGCTTCCGGTGATGACTTCAAACGCGTCATGCAACTTCTGCAGCTCTGCCCGGAACGCCCGGAAGACCGCAATAGCGTCCAGGCAATCGGCGCCTATTTTAGCCTATTGAGTTTCCTGCGCTCGACGCTTGCGCGGCTGGTTCCCTCGATGCGGGCCTGGACGGAATCGGAACGCGGACAGTGCGCCTATTTCGCAGCGGTCGCCCTGGAGCGTCGCATCTCCTTCAGCCGGGACATGCTCGCCCAGCAAATGGAAGCCTGAAACTCCGTTACTTGGCATGCTCACCTGCTGTCTCTTTCGCCACAATCCCGTGCCTTTGCCTTCTTGACATTTCAGGTGCATGCTATTCTCAAAGTGTTCCCTCCTCACCGGAGTGGAAGCGTCCGCAGCGCAAAACTTACCGGTGACAAAAACATGCTCGCAGTGTGGCGCGGTATTGTTATCAACCGTACCCGCGTGTAATTTTTGTGATTCATCCTTTTCGGTCGATACTTCTTCCTGGGAAGAACCGTCGGATGTTTCCGCGAAGGAGAAACTCGCGACGAATGCCGATCCGAGCCTGACCGCCATCGATCGTTCCAAGCGGCAACCCGTCGTCTCGCAGCAGATACAGCAAGACACCGCGTGGAGGGGTGAAGTCTCTCAGCGTTTCGAGGCTTACCGCACTCGGCGGCGAAGGCTCGCGCCAAGTGCCGCTCAGTCTCAGTTTTCCTTCGGTGACCCTTCCGGCAAGACGCCGTCGCATACTTCGGCTGCAGTTGCGGAACCTCCTGGATCCGTCGATGAAGATTTTTCCTTTACCTTCGCGATCGGCCTTCCTGCAAAGAAGCGTGTTATCGAACAATCAAGGATGGTGATCGACGTCTCTGTGCCACCGGATTCTGAGACTCTCACGCAAACACAGCTCGTTGCAGAATATAGAAAATCCCAACCCGGACTTCATCCCGTAGCATCGATTGACGATCGACGCCTCGCGGCGCTCATCGATTTAGGTTGCTTGCTGTTTGCATACGGTGGATTCCTGATGCTCTTCGGCTCACTCGGCGGGCAATTTACGCTGAGCAAACTAAACGCGGCTGTGTGCGCCACGACCTTTGCCATCGTGTATCTGCAATACTTCGCTCTCGTCACCACCTTGGACGGAACAACTCCGGGCATGATGATGCGAGGCTTGCAGGTCGTCAGCTTTTCCGGCGAACCGCCCACGCCCAGGCAAATGCTTCTTCGCAGCGCGGGCTACATACTCTCCGCTGGAACTTTTTTTCTGGGCTTCCTTTGGGCGATGTGGGACGAGGACGAACTCACTTGGCACGATCGCCTCTCGCGCACCCATCTGAGTGCAGCGCAAACTTTTGCCGATCTCGAAAATTCAAGCGTGGCGCACAGCAGGTAGTTTTTCTTAACTCCGGTGCACTCGGGAATCCTGCCTCGCAGAAACCCAGTTGACGACCATTTCGTCGTTGGTTGCGTCAGCGATCAGGTAGTTAGCCCTGCCCGCCCCTGCGATGCGTTATATCGCGCGGCATTCTCCCGCGATGCGGACAATCGCCTGTAAACTGCGCTCCACGTCCGTCTCCGTGGTCGCCCACGAAGACACGCTGATCCTCATCGCAGTCTCTCCTTGCCAGACTGTTCCGCCGCACCAGCAGGTTCCGTCCTCCTGGACGCCCCGGATCACTTCTCGTGTCACTTCAGGGCGGCCAAAGGATACTAACACCTGGTTGATCACGACGTCGTTCAGCACTTCGAAGCCGGCTTCCCGAAACCCCAGGGCAAACCGCTGCGCGTGGGCGCACGTTCGCTCGATCAGCGCGCACAGCCCTGATCTCCCGAGCGATTTCAGCGCCGCCCACAATTCCACACCCCGCGCGCGCCTTGACGATTCCGGAGTGTGATGCATAGGCTCGCGACGCGAACCGGGTTCGAGGTACGCCGCCGTAATGCCCATCGAAGCCCGCAGCGCAAGGCCATCTCTAACGATGGCCAAGCCGCTGTCATAGCCGACATTGGGCCATTTATGAGCGTCAGTGGCCCACGAATCAGCCTTCTCAAATCCCCGCGTCAAATGTTCGTACTTGCGCGAAATCCGAGCCCACAAACCAAACGCGCCATCCACATGCACCCACGCGCCCTGTTCTTTTGCAGCTCTACAGATTTCCCCAGCGGGATCGAACGCTCCCGAATTTACGTTCCCCGCCTGAATGCATAGAATTGTCCGTTCCGATAGGCGCGGCAATTTATCTGCGCGCATCCGCCCCTGGCCATCTACCTCCACGATGCTTACTCGTTTCCTTCCAAATCCCGCCAGACTCAACGCCTTCAGGATCGATGCATGCACCTGCGCGCCGACGACCACCTCGATCGGCGGTGCACCAAACATTCCATCGGCCGTGACATCCCACCCCGCGCGTGCCAGAAGCGCGTGACGTGCCGTGACGAGTGCCGTGAAATTCGCCATGGTGGCGCAGGTAACCAGGCCCCCTGCACATTCCTGAGGTAATCCTAGTGCCTCACAAACCCACCGAAGGACCACTTCCTCCAGTTCCGCCGCGACGGGAGACATCACGCGCAGCGCCGCATTCTGGTTCCACGCCGCCGCCAACCAATTCGCCGCTAACGCTGCGGGAACCATCCCGCCGTTCACGAAGCCGAAGTAACGCCCGCCGGTCGTGGCTACTGTGGCTGGGGAGCCAATTTGGTCGAGCCGTGCGATGACCTCACAGGGATTTCTTGGCGAGGGAGGAAAAGGTTCGTTGAGCTCCGCAAGGACAGCCACAGCTGCGTCGGAAGGACCCACTCTTCGTTTAGCGACGTCTCGGACGTACCTTTGCGCCTTGTCTGCAGCAAGATTCAGAACCTCGCTGCTATGCGTGTCACTCGCCATTCGAATCTTCCTTTCCACTCCCTCCGCGCCATTCCCACAATCAAAGACACCCGTGGGAGACAGGCGTTCTTTTCACCGACTCGAATACGTTATTCAGTTCTTGACGGAATGAAAGAGCCGAATTGTCCGCTTACTTTTTGGCGACTGCCTCGTCGGAAGCGATCTTGCCGTCGCGGATAAAGATGATGCGGTGCGCGTGCTGCGCAATGTCATGCTCGTGCGTCACGAGAATGATCGTGTTTCCCTGACCATGCAGGTGTGCGAAGAGCGCCATGATTTCTTCGCCTGTTTTCGAATCGAGGTTTCCGGTGGGCTCGTCGGCCAGCACGATTGACGGGGAATTGACCAGCGCTCGCGCAATCGCCACGCGTTGCCTCTGGCCCCCGGATAGTTCATTCGGCTTGTGGTTCATTCGGTCCATCAGGTCCACGCGTTCGAGCGCCTTCTTCGCCTTCTCGATGCGCTCTTCTGACGGCGTACCGTTATAGATCAGCGGCAATTCGACGTTGTGGAGCGCCGTGGCCCGCGGCAGCAGGTTGAAGGTCTGAAATACGAAGCCGATCTCTTTATTCCGGATGTAAGCGAGCTCATCATCATCCAGGTCGCTCACCAGCCGCCCCGCAAGCCAGTACTTCCCGGCGCTCGGTGAATCCAAGCAGCCGATTAGATTCATCAACGTGGACTTTCCCGATCCGGATGGCCCCATAATAGCCACGTATTCGCCCTTGCGGATTTCCACGTCCACCCCACTCAGGGCGTGCACTTTCTCCGCGCCCATTTCGTAGACCTTGGTCAGCGCTTCGGTCTTGATCACTACGCCGGAGCTGACCAGGTCTTCCCGATAGGAATCTGTGGCTGGTGTCTCGACAGGCATTCGAATCTCCCTTGTCCTTGGCCGCGCGTCAGCTCTGCTGATCGTCCTGCTTCTTCGGCGCGCTGTTGTCCACCTTGACCTGAGACTCTGGCTTCAGGGTGCGCAGTGCCTTGTAGCTTCCGACGACGATCTCCTCACCAGGCTTCAAACCGTTCGTAATCTCGATGTCAGTGACGCCTGCAATGCCGGTCTCAACGGGGCGAAACAAAGCCTTCTTTCCATTGATCACGAACACTCCCTGTACTTCGTCCTTTTTCGGATCCCCAGGGGCTGCAGGTGGCGGCGCTGCCAGCGTCACATTTGAACTCCCCTGTCTCTTCGCATTCTTGGCCGCTTCTTCCAAATCCTTGCGCGTCCGCACCGCCAGCGCTTGGATAGGAATGGCCACGACATTTTTCCGTTCCGCGGTCTTGATCTTGGCCGTCGTGGATAGACCGGGCCGCAGATTCTCAGGAGGATTCGCCAGCGTCACGACGACCTTGAAATCCTTCGCTTCCTGGGTGCTTGTCGTGGTCTGCGTGGTGGTGAGTCCCGAGCTGCGTAGCACGGCCTGCGACCCAATCTCTGTCACTTTGCCTTTGAAAATTTTTCCAGGCACCGCGTCGATTGTCACGTCAGCCTCTTGGCCCAGCTTCACGTTGACGATGTCTGTCTCGTCGACCTTCACTTCCGCCGTCACCACCGACATGTCCGAGAGCGTCATCAGAAAGCTACCGTTCGAATTCTGAATGCCGGGCACGACGTAGTCGCCCACGCGCTCCGGGAGATAACTCACGATCCCATTGATTGGAGATGTGTAGGTGGTCTTCTGCAAAACATCCTTTAGGCGCAACCCCACCGCGCGGCCCTGATTTACCTGTGACCGCGTCTGATCCAATTGCGCTTTTAGAGACTGAACGCGCGAGCGTGCCGACTCGACCGCAGCCGCCGCCCCATCATAGGCGGTCTTCCGTTGATCGAAATCCTGCTTGGGGATCAGGCCATCCTTGAAAAGGCCCTGCCCGCGGTCATAGTCCAGCTTGGCCTTCTCCAGGTTAGCTTGTTGCGAGGTCAGGTCCGATTGCGCCGCCCTGAAGCTCGCTTCCGCGGCCTGCACCCCGGACTCCGCCGAATTGATGGCCGCCGACTGCGCCTGCACGTCGGCGGTCGCCTGCACATTTTCTTGCAGGAGCAACTTGTCACCCTTCTTGACGTGGTCGCCTTCCTTGACGAGGATGCCCGTGATCCTTCCGAATCCCTGGGCGGTCACATTTGTATAGGTCGTCGGCTTGATTTCGCCGGAGGCTGTCACCAGGGATACCAGGCTTTCCTGATTGGCCACTTTGGCCGTTTGGACAGTGACCACGCCCTTGTTCGCCTGGTTTACGCTGAACACAACAATTCCGCCGAGCACCGCCACGGCGCCCGCGCCAATCGCAACCTTATGCCACGTCTTCATTCGATTCCCCTTCGAACCACCAAGCTGCCGTCATATTTCCGAAGTTCCGCCGCGGACCTTATTTCAAGAAATCGCAAGAGCGATCAAACCCGCGGGGACACAGATGTCAGTCGAACTGCCTCTACCCTACATACGCCCATTCGGGTCGAAATGTTTCGCGGGAGGTTTGCTCCACTTTCGCGTTTGGGCTTCAAGGCAAGGGACTTACTGGAACCGGTATCTCCGCCGACGTCAGCCGCACCCTCTGCGGACGTGTAGCCAGCCCCAGATGCCATTATTCTATGTTCAAAACACCGGAAAGGAAAGAATTCCCGTCCCGCCAGGGGGGACCCTCGCTGACAACCGACCCACGCACTTTGACGCAATAAATAGAGGGCAAATGGTCAGCCGGAAACAGACATGCCCCGCATAAATGCCGGACCCCTCTTCCAATACCTCGATAACTACAACGAAGCGGCCGTGCGCCAGCGCATCAAGAATTCTGCGAATTCCTCGAGTCGATTCAGGAAAGCTAGCTGTTGCGGCGACGGTTGTGGCGAAACGGAGGACGAACGTAGTCCATCATTTCATGGACGTTGATGGGACGCACACGGCCCAGTGCGTTGGTCTTCACATCCTGGTTTAGCAGTTCATCGGGATTCAGTTCCGGGCTGTAGGACGGCAGGAAGAA
>Ga0137398_10000052_pt1 | contig 30136 bp, 20 predicted proteins | sample czorhiz216metaG_FD_106659 | JGI IMG/M metagenome (GOLD analysis project Ga0137398, IMG submission 106659) | Vadose zone soil microbial communities from Angelo Coast Range Reserve, California, USA - czorhiz2.16 metaG | ecosystem: Environmental > Terrestrial > Soil > Vadose zone | place: USA...
AAACTGAGATGGGCTTCTCCGAAGACACATTTGTCGTCTACGAAGGCCATGCCTCCGGCCCCGTGGATCAACAGCCTCCGGTATGGCGCTATACCAACAGAGACGCGTTGCACTCACCAAACGTGCCCGCGGTCGCGGAATTCCGCAAGCTTATCGAAGAAACCGAAAAGCAGCAGAAAAGCAAGCCATAAGTCCTCGGGGAGTCTCCCGATTGGCGCTGCGCTTGCTCTAACCCTAAGGCCCGGCGCCTCCAGCGGGGAAATAATCTTCCCTCGCAGCTACAAAAACTTCACCAGCGCATCGGTTGTTTCCCTAGGTTGCTCTTCCAATATCCAATGCCCGGCATTTTTCAGCAGCACCACGCGGACCTCCGTCGCCACCAATTTCATCTGCTGTCCGAGCACTTCGCCCAGGGATTTCTCCCCTCCGATGGACAGCACCGGCATCGTCAGCTTGGTCCGCGACCATTCCGCAAAGTCCTTCGCCGTTTGCGGGAACGAATCGAAGTACGCCCAACCCGCTTTCATGCGTCCGGGCCGCGCATACGCCGCCGCATAGGCCGCCCGGTCCGCTTCCGGTAGCGAGTGGTTCTTGTCCGCCGCGAAATCATTCCAGTAATAATCGAAATACATTCGCTCGCGTCCTTTTACCAGTGCTTCCGGCGTCGGACCATGAAACCGGAAATGCCACAGCCCAGGATTGTTGTACACCCCTTCCGAGCCTTCGACACCCGGCAAGAATGCGTCCATCACCACCAGCTTCTCCACCTCGGTGGGAAACTGCGCGGCATACGCGTAAGCCACCATCAGCCCGATGTCATGCCCGACCACTCGGGCTTTTTCGACTCCAAGCGCCCGCGCCAATGCATGCATGCGCATCGCCGCCGTCTTCATGTCCGAACCGTCCGCGGGAATCGCCGAATCTCCAATCCCCGGCAAATCTGGAGCAATCACCTTAAATCGTTCCGCCAACACCGGAATGATCGGCCGCCACATCCGCGAAGTCTCCGCATATCCATGCAGCAGGATCACGGTCGGACCCTGCCCGGCCGTCAAGTAATGCACGCGCACGCCGTCAACTTCCTCCGCACGCGAAGCAATCGTCTTATCTTCGGCGTTCACTCCGCTGGCCGTAAGCGAAACAAAAAGCGATAGCAGGTTAAGAGCAACAATCCTCGCGAAATTCGGAAAGGTTCGTTTCATAAATCTCCAGGATTGCATGTCTGAAAGAGTCAGAAGACGCTGCTCCCGGATGGTAACACAGCGAATTACCCCTGCTTCTCGGGCGCGGAGTATAGCCGTAACCGTACCGAGCCAGGGCTCAAGCAGCCACAGTCTCGGCCGAGATCACCGCGAGCGGCAAGGCCTTCTACAGGGCTACTCAGGTTCTCTCCTTATAACTTTCTTATCCCCACTGTGATATTTCTCACTTCGTGGACGCCGGTATGCCGCGATGGATCCTCAGTTGCCCCGAGTGCAATCACGAGTTCACCTACCGGCCAGTAGAAACGCCGAGCGACCAAATGCGCGATCCGTTTTTGTGGCCCCCTAAACCGCACATGGCCACCGGCGGAACTCCGCTTCCCTGCCCCCGGTGCAAAAAGACTTCGCGTTTCCAAGCGTTCGACCTCCGCTTCCGCGCCGAGTAACGCGGTTGCCGGCATAACATCGCTAAAATCCAGCGCTTGACTCTGGACTATACTCCAAGGTGTACGTTCTGAAGGGGAGCGTTCCCATGCACATCGGTAAGGCGGCACGGACGATTGGTCTCACCCCGGACGCTATCCGCTTTTACAACCGCCTCTCACCATCTTGTCCGCATCGACCTTTAGCGAGTTTCAAAACGCGTTCGACTCTGCCGCAGACCAGCCTCGGCTCCTGCTGTTGCTCTCCCCTACTTGAGCGACCTGTCTGCGGGGGGCCTCCGCAGCCGAAAAGCTTCTTGCCGGCCACACGGACACCAAACGCCGTGTCCTGGTCGTCTGGGAGCCAATCTTGCCTACCGATTTAACTTCGCCAAGCAGTAGCGCCCTCGGCAGAATCAGAGACCAACGAGCGAAACAGTTCTGGGACCCCCACCATTTTGTAGCCGAAGATCTGAATCGAAGATCAACCGCCAAGCCACCAGAAATAAAGCCCGCCTGCTGCGTAAGCCGGGGATTCTATTGGGACGACGCAATTCTCTACGCCGCCCACACGCGCTGGAACGACGAAGCGCCTTCATCCTTCTGGAATGGCGCCGTAGTCCGCGTCATCCCCGAGCTCGAGAGCGCATTGCGTAGCATAAAATAAGCGTCGATGCGCCTCGATGTGGGAATTACTTCACCGCGTTTTTCGGCTCCGGCTCATCTCTGCGGCGAGCGGTTGCAAACACCACGATACCCACCACAAGAGAAGCCACCCCGATGACTCCCGGCAATGAACTGGTTTTGTGTTCGGGTCTAGTTATCGCCGGGTCCGGAGCGGCGGGACTTTTCGGAGGTGTCACGTACTGCATGAACTGAAGTCCACAAAGCAAAATTCCAAGCACCATCAACGCGAGTCCAGTGATTCTTCCGAATTGCATTCTACGGCCCCTTTCCTACCTGCCTCAATTTAATCACCCCCCATTAAATTGCGAAAGATTGGCAGCGCCTGATTTGCCTCCCGGGATCGAGCGTGTGATTCCGCCGGGCCGAAATCTAGACCACTTTCTGCAATTCACCTACTGGACTTGCACGGTTGTCGCCACCGACCCCGGAGTCAGCCCTGCCGCAAAGGGCGATCCGTTTACCTCTGTCAGCGCTCCGTTCGTCGCGTTGATGCTAAACACGGAGACACTGTTCGACGCGCCGTTCGCCACATACAAGAACTTCCCCGATTGATCGAGCGACACATCATTCGGTCCCGTGCCCGCGGTAAATGGCGATCCCGCCACAAGGGTCAACGCCCCCGTCGAAGCGTCGATCGAGTATGCGGACACATCGTTGTTCGCACCGTGATTCGCCACGTAGACGAACTTCCCGTTGACATCGGTCGCGATGGCAATCGGGCCTGGTGCCGTCGCAAACGGCGATCCCGCAATCGCGCTCAGGTTACCGCTAACCGGATCAATGGTAAACGCGGAGACGTTGTTCGATTGCTGGTTCGCGACGTAGACGAATCGGCCCGTTGCATCGATCGCCACTGCAAAAGGGTCCGTTCCCGCGGTAAAAGGCGACCCCAACATTGGCGTAAGCAGGCCACTCGCGGGGTCAATCACGAATCCTGAAATATCATTGGAAAGCGCGTTCGTCACGTAAACGAACCGCCCTGCCGGTTCCACTCTCGCCAGGTTCGGCGCCGACCCTGCCGCGAACGGCGAGCCGGTCATCGCCCCCAGTGCACCCGTCGTTCGATCGATCGTGAAAGCGCTCACGGTATGCGCGCTCGGGCTGTTGTTTGTCACGTACGCGAATCTTCCCGACGGGTCTATCGCCATCGAGAACGGGAGCATCAGCGTTCCCCCCGCAAATGGCGACCCTGTCGCCGCTGTCAGAGCGCCTGACGCCGGGTCAACCGTAAAAGCCGAGATGGTTCCACCGGCCGCGTCGATCGCGTACAGAAACTCTCCCGACGGGTCCGCCGTCACCGTGGCCGGACTGGAACCCGCCGCAAGTGGCGACCCCATAATACTTGTCAGCACTCCCGTTGTCGCGTTTATGCTGAAAGCCGATACGCTATTGCCCCCGAAATTTGCCGCGTACGCAAACTTTGGCGTGTAACTGACCGCCGCCTTCCCTCCGCTCAACGCAATGGTTCTCCCCTGCCCTCGCGTCCGGACGCTCTCGATCGCTGTTAGGCTCCCTGTCGTCGCATTGATCGCATAGCCGGTAATCGTCTCCGACGTCGATCCTTCATTCGAGACATACAGAAATTTTCCCGAAGGGTCCGCCGCCAGTGAAACAGGGAACGATCCTGTCGCGAAGGGCCCGGCCGCCACCGGACTCAAAACTCCCGTTGTGCTGTTGATGGAAAATGCCGAGATGCTGTTCGAAGAAGTGTTCGCCACGTAGGCGTACTTCCCCGAAGCGTCTATGGCCACGGACACGGGCGCCGACCCCGCTGCGAAAGGCGACCCCGTTGCAGGCATCAGCCCGCCTGTCGTCGCGTCGATGCTGAATGCCGATACGTTGTTCGAGTTCTCATTCGCTACCAGTGCCACCTTCCCCCCCGGATCGATGGCGATCGCAAAGGGTCCCGCTCCGGCACCGAACGGCGAGCCCGCTATCGCGCTTAGCGCTCCGCTCGCTACGTCTATTGCGTACACCGAAACGTTGCCCGAAGCATTGTTCGTCACGTACGCGAACTTCCCACTCGGATCAAACGCCACCGCATCTGAACCCGTGCCGCCACCAAACGGCGCGCCCGCGATCCCCGTAAGTGCACCACTCCCTCGGTCAATCGCGTATCCGGATATGTTTCCGGACACCCCATTCGTCACATACGCGAAACTCCCCGAGGGATCGACCGCGACGAAATTCGGGTTTGACCCCGCCGCCACTGGTCCGCCCGTAATAGCCGTGAGTCCCCCGGAGGCTGGGTCGATCGTAAACGCCGAAACAGTGTTGTCGCTGTTGTTCACCAGGTAGGCAAACTTCCCGGCGGGATCGATCGCAATAGCGCTCGGCCCGTTTCCCGCCATGGCATAACCATTGTCGCGGAGCTGCCCGCTGGCCGCATCGACGGTATAAATCGATATGGTCCTATCGCTCGGATTCGCCGAATACGCGAAACGCGGCACGGCCGCTGCCAACCCCTCCACGACAATCAACCGCGTCGAACCGCTGATGCCCTTCGAGCTGGCCGTGATCTCCGGCCTGCCGATCGCCACCCCGGTCGCCTGACCGGTGGTCCCGGTGGTGGCTTCCGTCGTGTCGGAACTGCTCCAGCTCGCCGTACTGGTCAAATCGCTGGTGCTCCCATCGCTGAATGCACCCGTTGCCTTGAACTGTACGCTGCTACCAATGGCTACACTGGGATTTCCGGGTATGACCGCGATCGAGACCAGCGACACCGCTGCCGTCACCGTCAGTGTCGTCGAAGCCGTAACGCCTTCAGTCGTCGCGCTGATGGTCGTCGTCCCCGCTTTGAGCGCCATAGCTAGGCCTGGTGAATTGCCCGTTGAACTAATCGTAGCAACCGTGTTGTCCGAGGACGCCCACATTACGGTACCCGTCCCGTCGAACGGGGTTCCCCCCTTGAACGTCACCATGGCCTTAAATTGTTGACTTGCCCCCGCCATCACGGAGGGACTAACAGGAGTCACCTGCACGGATGACACTTTGAACCAGTCCGTGCGGCAACCGGCCAGAGCTAAGGTGCTGATCCCCAGTGCAACCCGAAACCCGAAAGAAAAAATTTCCGACCAATTCCGTCGCACCATGCCTCACCTCCACGCGCCCCCGCGAATCTCTTCCGGCGATATCGGCGAAGCTAGCTCTACCACCTAACCCCTGCAAGCGACATTCAGCGACACCTCCCAGACTGTCGTCCCTTGTCATATCCAACGCAGTAAAAACGCCGGAACGCGGCGCGCGTACCGGACCTTTCCCGAGCGCTGCGCCAAAAGCGGGGCCGCATCTCACAGTCAAGTCCGGATAATGCGGGCGTGTTCTTTTCAAGCGCGGCGTTTTGCCACCTGCACCCGATCTGTACGTCTGTTCGGTTGTGGTTAATTTATTCACTTCCTTTACTTCCCTTTCCGCAATGCTAAAATCTTTTCGACACCGTTATGACCACCCCTAAGACGCTCTATCAAAAGATTTGGGACAGCCACGTTGTCCACGAAGAGCCCGGCCAGCCCGCGCTCATCTATATTGACCGCCACCTCATCCACGAAGGCACTTCTCCGCAGGCTTTCTCCGGCCTCCGCGCCGAAGGACGCAAAGTCCGCCGCCCCGATCTCACCTTCGCTGTGATGGACCACTCGGTCCCCACCACCGACCGCACCCTTCCCATCATCGACACCGACGCGCGCCTGCAATTCGAGGCGCTCGAAAAAAATTGCCGCGAATCCGGCGTGCGCCTTTTTGACATGCACAGCAAGCAGCAAGGCATTGTGCACATCATCGGCCCGGAGTTGGGTATCACGCAGCCGGGGCAAACCATCGTCTGCGGCGACAGTCACACCTCCACGCACGGAGCGTTCGGCACGCTAGCCTTCGGCATCGGCACCAGCGAAGTCGAACACGTACTCGCCACGCAGTGCTTGGCGCAGTCCTATTCCAAGACGCTGCACATCGTGGTCAACGGCAAACGCCCCGCCGGCGTCACCGCCAAGGACATCATTCTCGCCATCATCGGCAAAATCGGAATCAGCGGCGGCACCGGACACGTCGCCGAATATGGCGGCGAAGCCATTCGCGGCCTTTCTATGGACGGTCGCATGACCGTTTGCAACATGACCATCGAAGGCGGCGCCCGCGCCGGCATGGTCGCGCCGGACGAAACTACGTTCGCCTACCTCGAAGGCCGCCCCTTCGTTCCGCGCGGCAAAGCGTTTCAGGAAGCGGTCGAGCGCTGGAAGCAGCTGCGCAGCGACGACGGCGCCAAGTTCGACATGACCGTGGAACTCAACGCCAAGGACATCGCGCCGCAGGTCACCTGGGGCACCAATCCTGGCATGGTCGCCGGCGTGACCGCCCGCGTCCCCGACCCGCACTCCTTCAGTGATCTCAACGATCAGAAAGCCACCGAGCGCGCCTTGATCTACATGGGGTTGAAAGCCGGCACGCCTATCGTGGACATTCCTATCGATCGCGTGTTCATCGGCTCGTGCACTAATTCCCGCATCGACGATCTTCGCGCCGCCGCGCAGTTCGTCGTCGGCAAACACGTGGCCCGCAGCATCAAGCAAGCGCTAGTCGTTCCCGGTTCGCGCGGCATCAAGGCGCAAGCCGAAAAAGAAGGCCTCGACAAAATTTTCACCGCCGCCGGTTTCGAGTGGCGCGATGCCGGCTGCAGCATGTGCATCGGCATGAACGCCGACGTCTTGCCGCCGCACGAACGCAGCGCCAGCACCTCCAACCGCAATTTCGAGGGCCGCCAGGGCAAAGACAGCCGCACGCACCTGGTGAGTCCGCTAATGGCCGCGGCCGCCGCCATAGCCGGCCATTTCGTCGACGTCCGCGACTTCGACGTCACCCCCGTGGAGTAGGAGACTTAGGAATGCAACCGTTCTCAACACACACCGGCAAGGTCATCCCCCTCGACCGCGTCAACGTGGACACCGACCAGATGGTGCCCAAGCAATTCCTGAAGGCGCTTACCCGCGAGGGCTTCGGCCGCGTCCTGTTTTACGACTGGCGCTACTTGCCTGGCGAAAAACCAAATCCGCAATTTGTGTTGAATTTTCCGCGCTACAAAGGCGCTTCGATTCTGCTGACGCGCGCGAATTTCGGCTGCGGCTCCAGCCGCGAGCACGCCCCCTGGGGCGTAAAGGATTACGGCTTCCGCGTAATTCTGTCCCCCAGCTACGCCGACATCTTCTACAACAATTGCTTCAAGAACGGAATCCTGCCCGCCGAGCTCAGCGAAGAGCAAATCGAAGAATTATTTCGGCGCGCAGAAAAAGAACAAGGCTATTCGCTGACCGTCGATCTGCCCGATCAAACGGTCAGTGACAATCACGGCCTGAAATACAAATTTGAAATCGCCCCATCCCGCAAAGAAGTCCTGCTGAAAGGCCTAGACGACATCGGCACCAGCCTGCAACACGAACCTGAAATCACCGCCTACGAAAAAACCCACGCCGCCAGCGCCACCATGTACGACCAGGTCGACATAAAAAACTACAGCAACGGACGCTGATTTTCCGTTTTGAGTTCTTAGCTCTTAGTTTTTCACTAAAAAAACCGGTCCCCGAAGCATCAACTCCGGAGACCGGTAAAGAGGTTGAGTTCGCGTGTTGGTTTTAGAAGGCCAACCGCAAACCAAGTGACATCACACGCGCGACTGGCGCGCCGAGTCCTCCCGACACTGACTGGGCGAGACACTGCGCCTTGCCAAACTTACTGCTGCTGAGGTCCGTGACCAGGCATTCGAAGTTCGGATGATTCAAGATGTTCTGTCCCTGCGCCCGGAAGTGCAGCTTTATGGACTCGGTAAGCTTGAAGCTCTTACTCAAGCCCAGATCGAGCTGGGAGAATCGAGGGCCGTGGAACACGCCTCGTCCAAGCGTGCCAAAGCGTTCAAACGGCGTACTCCCGGACGTCGGGTAATCCGGGTTGCCGAACAGAGCGGGGGTGAAGCCCGCACAGGAGCTGGAGCTCGCAAGAAAGTCGACGGTGGAGGGAACGCCGCCAGTTGCGCATCCCATCCGGTTGTTGTCCGTAATGGACACGGACTTTGCGATCACTTGTTGTCAATAAGAGATAATACATATCTAAGCTTCAGTTTATAAGTGGTAGCACCGTTACCCTTCATTTACTTCCAAGAGGTTCCGAGTGGGTTTTGCAGAGGCGCGGATTGGTTGGACTGAGGGACGCGTGCCTGGCGAGATTTGGTCGGTGCAGGGAGAATATGCGCCTGCCCGCAGGAGGCTTGACAGGTTAGTCGCAACGAGTTTACATGCAGTTCTATGACCAGGGGATTACGACGGATCTTACTGCTGTTGGCGCTTGCGATGCTGCTTCCCTTCACCGCTGTTTCGAGCGCCGGCGATGTGAACCTGGGATGGATCGAGGTGCGCAGCCCGCATTTTGTGGTGGCTAGCAATGGCGGGGAGAAGGAGGCGCGGCGGATTGCGGACCAGTTTGAGCAGATCCGGGCGCTATTTCACGCGGCTTTTGCGAATCTTCGTGTTGATCCCGCGCAACCGGTGCTGATCCTGGCGGCCAAGAACGAAAACACGATGAAAATGCTGCTCCCCGAGGATTGGGAGATAAAGGGGCACGTCCATCCGGCGGGCCTATATCAGCAAGGCGAGGACAAGCATTACGTGATGCTGCGCCTGGATTCTGCCGGGGATAATCCGTTTCACGCGCTGTACCACGAATATACGCATGCGTTGCTGCACTTGAACTTTACGACTTTGCCGCTGTGGCTCGATGAGGGGCTGGCGGAGTATTTCGGGAATTCGCAGCTGGGTGAGCGGGAATCAAAAGTCGGAACGATCAACGAAACTCATCTATATATTTTGAGCCAGAACAAGCTGCTGCCGATTGACACACTCCTCAATGTGGAGCATGGGTCACCCTATTACAACGAAGCGAGGCAGGCTTCGGTGTTTTATGCAGAGTCGTGGGCACTGGTCCATTACTTGATGCTGGATCCAGAAGCACAACAACGGCAACTACTGAAGAATTTCTTTGCGCAGTGGAACAAGAGCGGAAACCAAATCGACGCGGCGCAACAAGCTTTCGGGGATTTGAAACATTTCGGCCAGGAAATCGAAAGGTATTCGCGGCAAGGCAGGTTTCGGTTTGCATTGTACAAGAACGGGCAGGAGGCCGCAGACAAGACGTACTCGGTTCGAGGCTTGACCGCAGCAGAAGTGCTGGCATTGCGAGGAGACAGCGCAACGCATCGCAAAATGATGGAGCAGGCGCGGACGTTGGTGGAGCAGGCGGTGCAAACGGAGCCCAATTTGGCGATTGGGCACGAAGCGCTCGGTTACTACCTGTACCGCAAAGAAGATCAAACCGGCGCCGACAAAGAAATGAAGAAAGCGATGGAGCTGGGCTCGACGAGCTTTGTGCCGCCGTATTATCACGGCATGCTGCTGTTGAGGGGAGATTCGAGGGGGCCGGAGGGAGTGCAGGAAGCGATCAAGAGTTTTCAAAGGGCTGCCGAGATCAATCCGCGATTCGCACCGGCTTATGAGGGGCTGGCGCATGCGTACTCGGCGGCTCCTGAGACTCAGACGCTGGCGCTTGAAGCGGGCATTCACGCAGCTCAGCTGGAACCGGCGGAGCATGCTTACGCAATAAACCTAATCCATCTGTTGTTGAGCGCGAGTCGGAACGCGGACGCGCGGCATATAGCGCAAAAACTGGCGGAGAATGCGGCTTCGCCGCAGGAAGCGCAAACGGCACAAGGGTTGCTCGAGCGGATTGACGAACATGAGCAATGGGCGGCGCAAAGGGCGGCCCAAGCAAAGATGCAAAGCGAGGCCGCGGCAGCCAGCTCGGCAAACAGGACCGTAGTGGCGAGTGTGCCGGTGGCGGCAGAAACGGTTACGGGGTCCGCCGCGGCGGTCCCGGTGGACAGGTCGAAGCTGATGGCCGTGGACGGAATAGTGCGCAAGATCGACTGCACGCATAAACCGGCGCTCGTGGTAACGCTGAGCGGAGGGAACCGTCCTTTGATTTTTCACGCGGCGGATTTTGCTGTAGTAAACGTAACCGGCGCGGGCGAGGAAGTTTCAAGTCTTGATTCGTGCGAGAAGTGGAAGGGCCGTCCGATTCGACTTTGGTTTCAGGTGGTGAAGGGCAAAGGATATTGGGGGGAAATCACGGACATCGCTCTTCAGTAGTGGCCTGAAATGTTAGGGCTGACTTCAAAAAGCGGTCGCTACAACACAAACCGAAAGGCAAGGGTGCTCGGTCAGGGCTTTTCGTAAACGGCGCGGCCGCCTACCACGGTGCGGAGGACCTCGGTCGTTACGTAATCGGAAGGCGGCACTTTTGTCAGATCTTTCGAAAGAATCAGGAAGTCGGCGTATTCTCCCGTTTTCAGCTCACCCTTCTTCCCTTCCGCAAACTCCGCGTAGGCCGAGCCGGTGGTGTACGCGCGAATGCAATCTTCGAGCGAAATCTTCTCCTGCGGCTGCCAGCCGCCGGCGGGCGTACCGTCCGGAAGCTGGCGCGTGACGCACGCATAAAGGCCGCGGAAGGGGCTGACGACCTCGACGGGAAAATCGGTGCCGAAGGCCAGGCGCGCGCCGCTTTTTTCGAGCGTGGCCCAGGCGTAGGCGCCCTTGATGCGTTCCGGGCCAGCGCGAGATTCGGCCCAGCGCATGTCCGTGGTTTGATGCGAGGGCTGCATGGAAGCGATGACCTGGAGCTGTGCGAAGCGCGGGAGATCTTCGGGGGAGACGACCTGGGCGTGCTCGATGCGGTCGCGTCGATCGCGGCGGCCATTGGCTTTGGCAACGGCTTCGAAAACGTCGAGCGAGACGCGATTGGCCCGGTCGCCAATGGCGTGAAAATTGAGCTGGAATCCGGCTTTGTCACGTTCAATGGCGAGCGCCTTGAGTTTGCCGGGGTCCATGATCAAGATGCCGGTGGTCTTGGCATCGTCGGAATAAGGCTCGAGCATGGCAGCGGTACGGGAGCCGAGTGCGCCGTCGGTGACCATTTTGAGCGCGCCGGTCTTAAGCCAAGGATCGGTGGTGTCGCCTTCGGCGCGTTTGTTTTCCAAATCCTTAAGAGAATCGGCGAAGTGCAGCCATTCGGTGATGCGCACGGTGAGCTTGCCGTCGTCTTTTAGTTGCTTGTAGGCGAGGAAATCTTCCCACTCGGAATTGTCCTGGGCGGAGGTGACGCCGTTCTTCGCGAGGTCGGCGAGTACCAGTAGGATTCCGCGGCGGCGCTGCTCGGCGGTGGGATCCGGGATGCTTACGCGCACCAATTCCATGGCCGGACCTTCCTTCAGCATACCGGTGAGTTCTCCGGAGGCGTTGCGCTCGAGTTCGCCGCCAGAGGGATTGGCGGACTTGCTGTCGAGTTTGGCCAGCTTGAGCCCGAGAGAGTTGGCGATGGCGACGTGGCCGGAAACATGCGTGAGCAGAACGGGATTTTGGGGTGCGACGTCGTCGAGCATCCACTTGTTGGGGAATTGTTTGTCGGGCCAGAGAGTGTGGTCCCAGCCGGCGCCAATAATCCATTCGCCTGGCTTGTGCGATGGGACGCTAGCGGCAACACGCTTTTTCAATTCTTCGATGGAGGCCACGCCGTAGAGACGCACGGAGAGCATGCCTTCACCAGCGGAACCGAGATGCATGTGGGCGTCATTGAAGCCGGGCATGACAAACCGCTCGTGAAGATTCTCGGTCTGGGCTTCGCTTCCTCCGCATTCGGACATCACTCCTGCGATCGTGCCGATGCAGATGATTTTTCCATTGCGCACGGCCATGCCCGCGGCCCAGGGATGCTGCGGATCGTTGGTGTAAATGCGGCCGTGGAGATAGAGGATGGTACGCGAGGAATCTTGCGCGGCGTGCGCGGGACGCCGAGCAAGGTTGAAAAATGCGAGCGCCACTAACGAGATGGAAATCACCGAGATAGAGAGACGAGCGGGATTCGTTGCGCGTGAACGATGATTCATCGAGCTTTTCCCTCCGCGAGTCCGGAAACGCCGAGTAGAGTGAGCAGCGCGCGCTTGAGGCCGAGTTCGCGGCCCGCGGGCTCGTACCACTCCTGCAGGGAGTGCGCGCCACCGCCGCTGCCGCCGGCGCCGATGGAGATGGCGTCGATGCCGTGGGACAGCGGGACGTTGGCGTCGGTGGAGGAACGCTCGATGCGCGACTGATTGCCGACATACTCATCGGCGGCGCGCAGCGCGGCAAGCAGCGGCGAGGTCAGAGGCAAATCACCGCCGGGACGGGTGCCCAGCAGTTCCACCTTCCATTCGAGCTTGCCCTTCGAGCGATCGCGAGCGGATTCCATTTCGTCACGGACTCCTGCGGCGACGCACTCGCGCAGGGCGGATTCGAGCTTGCCGAGTTGGTCTTCGCTTTCCGAACGAATGTCGACTTTGAGCTTGGCTTCGTAGGGGATGGAATTTACGGAGGTGCCCCCTTCGATTTGACCGATGTTGAAGGTAGTGCGCGGGGAGACGGGAACCTTGGTGTTGATGAAGCGCACCGAGGCGCGCACCAGAGCGTTGATGGGATTGGGCATGCCGAAATCCGACCAACTATGGCCGCCGGGACCGGTGATGCTGGCTTCGAGACGGCGCGAGGCCAGCGCTTTGGTGGTGACGTGATCGGTGCCGGAGCCGTCGAGAACGATGACCGACCTCAGTTTGGTCTTGTAGGCGTCGACGAGCGCGCGCATGCCGCGAAGATTGCCTTCGCCTTCTTCCCCGACGTCCGCGACGAACAAAATGGTGCGGCGAGGTTTGAGATGCGCCTCGTGGCAAGCGCGGGCAATAGCCACCAGGGCCGCCAGGCCCGTGCCGTTGTCGGAAATTCCCGGACCCAGAAGGCGCTCGCCTTCGCGCCGGACTTTTACTTCCGTGGAGGCAGGGAAAACGGTATCGAGGTGCGCGGCGAGCACGACGATTTCTTTTTCGTCGGCGCCGCGGAGCTCGCCAATGACGTTGCCGGCTTTGTCGATTTGCACTTCGAGGCCGGCGGAAGAGAAAAGAGCTTTGATGGCCGCGGCGCGCTGCGCTTCCTGAAACGGAGGAGCGGGGATTTCGGTGAGGCGCACTTGCTGGTCGTTGATCCACGCGAGGTTGCGGGAAAATGAATCGAGCGCGGCGCGGACTTCCGGAGCGTCGGCGAATTGCGGGGGCGAAGCGAGCCGACTTGCTTGCGGGAGGCTAACGGTGCGAGCGGGCATGCACAAGAGGATAACCCAAAGGAGAGCATGTTTCATGGCGGAGTTCGGAGCTTCGGGCGCGGTCAATTGCTTGCGGCCTCGGCGCAAAGGGCTTGCAGTTCGCTTTCGGTGAGAACGCGCGCGGATTGCTTGGCGGCGTCGAAGATGCGGTTGACCAGGGCGTCGTCGGGCGGGATGCCGCGGCGCTCGAGCCAGTAAAGCACGTTCGATTTGCCGCTCATCGGGCCGATCTCGATGATCTGCTCTAGGCCGAACGGCTGTGAAGGGACACCGCTGTAGACGGCGTCGGCGAGCGCGGCGTCTTTTTTGTGATAGGCCTTGATGATGGCCGCGGCGTGCACCCCGGTGGCGGTGCGAAAGGCGTCGCGGCCGATGACCGGATAGTTAGGCGGAATGGTGGTGTGCGTGGCCTTCGCGACTTTCTCGCAATATTCCTTGAGGCGTCGGAGATCGCGGTCGATCAGACCCATTAGGCGAAGATTGACGAGCATGAGCTCCATAGCGGTGTTGCCTACGCGTTCGCCGAGCGAATTGGCGGCAGCGTGGACGCAATGGGCGCCAGCGGCCACGGCCCAGAGAGAATTGGCGACGGCCAGGCCGCGATCGTTGTGACCGTGCCAATCGACGCGAATTTTCTCCCCGCTGGGTTTGACGACTTCTTCGATGGCGAATTTTAGCAGGTTGTAGGGCCCGGGCGGCGTGGCGTGGCCGACGGTATCGCAGAGCACGATGGCGCGCGCGCCGCTGCGGATGGCCGTGGAGTACAGGCGCTTCACCGTCGCGGGATCGGTGCGGATGGTATCTTCGGTGACGTACATCGACGGGAGATTGTGCTCAACGGCGAACTTGACGGCTTTCTCCGTGGTGCGCTCGAGATGCTCGACGGTCCAATCCTCGACCAGGCGACGGATGGGGCTTGAACCTAGGAACGTGGCGGCTTCAATCGCGATGCCTACACGCTGGGAAATTTCGGCGATAGGGCGGATGTCCGCTTCGACAGTGCGCGCGGCGGCGTTGGGTCGAATCTTCATGCGGTTGGAGGCGATTTCGCGGGCTAGGGCTTCGGTGTGAGCGACGGCGCGAGGACCGGCGCCGGGCAGGCCGATATTGAGCGAATCGATGCCGAGCGATTCCATCAGGTGCAGGAGTTCAATTTTTTCTTCGATGCTCGGATCGTAGACGCTGGGATTTTGCAAACCGTCGCGGAGGGTTTCGTCATTTAGGAGAACGCGCGTGCCCGGTGCGATTAGCGGCGTGGATGCTAGGTTCCAGTCGTGGATCCATTCGTTGTTTGTGGGAGCGGTCATTTGCGAATCCTTGATTCCCTGCCCTTGGCCTGGGTCGCCATTTTTGGACTCTGCTTGGGTTGAGATCGTTGCGCTATCGTCGTCGTAAGGCTTCAGGATGACACCGCTTTGCGCGCGGCGCAAAACTTGCTTTCAGGGCAACAGTGATTGCCAATCAGAGTGCCGTTAAAGCGGCGGCAAGACCGCCGCACTCGGAAAGAATCATTTTAGGCCGTGGTTACGGAACATTGTTTTAAGGGCGCCGCGGGCGTTGCGCAGGCGGCCGGCGATGCCGCGGCCGAACTCAAATTGCAGGAAGGCGTCGGCCGAGCGTTCGAGGTCGGCGCCGTAGCGATACCACCATGGTTTTTCGCGGCCTGGCAGGTGATCCACGTCTATATATTTTGTCTGCACCATTTCGAGAAGACCGGCTTTTCCGTGTGTGCGTCCCCAGCCGCTGGCGCCCGAGCCGCCATGGGGAGCTTCGGCGATAGCGAAGTAGCTGATAGCGTCGTTGACCATAACGGCTCCGGCGCGCAAGCGCCTAGCGATGGCTTCGCCTAAGGCCGCGTCGCGCGTCCAGACGCTGGCGGAAAGAGCAAAGGGTGAGTCGTTGGCACGCGAGATTGCTTCTTCGGAATTGGCCACCGTTTGCATGGCGAGTATCGGCCCGAAGGTTTCTTCCTGAAAGAGCTCCATGGTGGCATCCACGTTCGTAATTACCGTGGGCTCGAAGAAGTTTGCGCCAAGGTCAACGCGCGGATGCCCGCCGCAAAGGACGCGTGCTCCGCGGCTCGCGGCGTCTTCGATCAGGTCGACCATGCGCTGCACATGTTGCGGGCGAATCATCGGGCCGACATCGGTGTCGGGATCCCTTCCGGGTCCGAGCCGCAGTTTTTTTGTTTTGGCCACGCAGCGTGCGGCAAATTCTTCGCTGACGGATCGCTCGACGAAAAGCCGCTCCACGGAAAGACACACCTGGCCGCAATTCGTGTAGCTACCCCAAACGGCGGCGCTGGCGGCGATGTCGAGATTGGCATCGGCGAGCACAATCATGGCGTCCTTACCGCCCAGCTCTAGGACCGTGGGAATCAAGCGCTTCGCGCAAGCTTCCGCAACGCGGCGGCCGGTGGCGACGCTGCCTGTGAACAACAACTTATCGGGATGGGCTTCGATCAGCGCCTGGCCCACTTCCCCGCCACCTTGCACGGAGGTGACTAAGTCTTTCGGAAAGCCGGCATCAACAAAAAGTTTCTCGACCAGGGCGCCACACTGTGGCGTGAAATCGCTGGTCTTGCAAACCACAGCGTTCCCCGCGGCGACCGCCGGTACGATCTGGCTCAAGGGAATCGCCAGCGGGTAATTCCAAGAGCTGATGATGCCGATAACGCCAAGGGGTTCGTAGGTAATCTTGCCGGACTTTACTTTAGCTGCGGTGCTGTGATGCGCGACCCGTTCGGGCAACAGCAGGCGCTCAGAATTTTTTGCGAAGTACGCCGCACAGTCAGCAGCGACGAAAATGTCGGCAAATAGCGCTTCGACGCGCGGCTTTCCGGATTCGGCGACGACGGCATCGGCGAGCGCGCCGCGCGACGACATGATACCGTCGCGCAAATGGCGCAAACGCACGCAACGCTGGCCTAAGGGAAGGTGCCCCCAAAGGATCTGGGCCGCGCGTGCGCGCGCGACAATTTGTGTCAGGGCCGTAGCAGGCGTTCTCTCAAAATATCCAACGGTCTCACCAGTCGCGGGATTAATCGAAGGAAGAGCATCGACGGAGATGGCGGTCGCGGCCATGAAGGAATTCTATATGAAAACATCCCGGAAGAGGCACCGTGGCGACGAGCCGAAGGGCGCGGCGTCACTTTTCCGGAGTAACCGGCAATGTCGTGCTGCTCACCGCTGAAGGATCATCGCGCAACCTAAGGTACAAGCCGCTTTCACCCGGGTGCGGCACACCGAGCGTCGCGTCCAGGAACTCTGTGGACACCGGTGTGGTGTGGATGAACTGCGGGTCGGATGCGACGGAGTCAATCAAATACAAATTGGTGCCCGTTAACTGGCAGGGTTTGTCGAGGCTCGCGGAGCAGCGGATTTCCTTAAGAACGGGAAGACGCACGAGCACGGCGAGTGGTTGCCAGTCCCCTTTGCCACCCGCGGGGTCAAGCGGCCGAAACTGCAGCGGTCCGAACGCGGAGGAGCCGAAGGCCTTCATAGGTTCGAGAGTCGCGACGAGGTCTTCTGCATCCCGCAGCACCAGGCTTCCATCGACGAAGCTGAGCATCACGCTGAAGGCTTCATCCACCGTGGCGATTTCAATTTTTTCGTTATGCGGAAACCGGTTCGGGACTTCGGTCTTCAAAAGTAACGAGATCTGACCATCGAGCGGCAGTTCCTCCTGGCTTCCGAGACTGATTGCCGTGGGCACCGGCCCGGGCCGAATATTCTTGCCTACCAGGGTCACCTTCGGACGCGGCTCCTCCACAATCGTGGGGAGTTCCAGAACTCGGCCATCTCGAAGCGCAACGCGCGCGACCAGGCGTTCGTGCGGTCCTAGCGCCGGTGGATTGGCCTTGTCCACGGTCATGCGCAGCTCATCCTTCTCATTGGCACGCGTCAGTTTTGCAGGAGCGAATCGCGCGCCCTTCACTTCCAGGCGGTCCACTTCATCGAGGCGGCTGCCCTTCAACGTGCCTTGGGCATCGCCAGCATTGATCACAAAGCCTTCAAGGTGCGCTGCTTCTGAGTATGTCTGGACGGCCAGCTCGTCCGCATGGCCGAGCGCAAACTGATGCACTTTCAGTTTCACAGGCCCGGCGCTTTGATCCTTGAGCGCAACGCTTATTTCGAGCTCCTCGGGCTTGACGAGTTTCCAACTCGTTTTGAGGTCGCGTCCCTGTGCGTCCTGCATACCGAGGTCGTCGACACACACCGCGCCGGGCGCTTCAAGGTGGAATACATCTTCGCGTCCGACGATCAGGGCGCTTTCCTCGGCGGCAGGAATGCCCCAATGCGCGGAACGAGAAGTCCGTAAATGAAAATTTGGGCCATCGAACTGCTCGAAACCCCAAGACCCCCGCAGCGTACCCGTGACTTCCGGATCAAGCTTTGCGGCATCCGCGGCGCGGGTATCGACCACAAATCCGCCGCTAGAGGCGTCCGGCCGTGCCGGAAGATCCTGTGGGCTTCCACTCTTGCCTTGGACACGGAGCACGAAGTTGTGCGCAATATCCGACGAGAAAACCAGGGGAGCGCCCTCGACCGGCAAGACCAGCGGTGACTTTTGCAGGCAGTACAACTGTTTGGCATCGACCGTGCGCAACGGCGGCAGTTGCGGACCTTCCACCGCGGGCAATCCGACCACGATGACGGACATGGGTTTGCGAAACGAAGGCGGATTATTCAACTTCAGGTTCATCTGCTCTTTTTTCGGCGAAACCAGCGCTGGAATGTATTGAAACGACGCAGTGCGGATGTTGCTGAGGACCCGCGCGAGGTCGACGATGGCCCCTACATAAGCGCTGTAAAATCCACCGCCCGCAAGAGGTGTGGCCGACACGGCTCCGATCAAATCAGAGTTTGGTCCCGAAGCGAGCGCCGCGACCATCGACTGGATGTGGCCGTCGTCCAAAACAAGGTTGCCGGTGTTCTGCGTAAGGCACGAAGCTTGCTGCTCAAGGGGCCTCTCGAAGCATTGCTGGTCCAGCCGAATACCCAACGTACGCGCAAGCAGAACGGACCGATCATGCAACGCCTTGGGATCAGCGTCTGAGATCTGCCGCACATCGCTAAGATATTTTTCGAGCCGGGTGCGGTCGAGGCTGGCTTGATTTAAATCCTGGGAGGCACGGACAAACACGCCCGGCTTGTCGCGCACGGCAGAGCGTAAGGTGCTGAAGTCGCCGCTGGTCTCCGGGGCCAGGAAAAGCAGCGCTTGCTGAGCGTCCTGGGGCACGGTGACCACAAATCCTTCCTCGCGCACCTGCTTTTTCCACGTCTCCACTCGCGTAAACCAGTTTTCCGGCGGCGGGTTAGTGGAACCGCGAAGAAAGGCGACCACGAGCAAATAGCGGGCCGCCTGATCCTGCGGGAAATCCGGATGAATCCACAAGCGGTCTCCCGGCTGCAGATTGGGCACCTCGGAGATGGGCAATGGCTTGCCGGCCCGAGTGACCTTCATCTCGATGCGCGGTCCGGCCAAATCAAAGGCGGCATTGTCGGCGCGCGCCGGGTTCGCCGGTAAAAGCAGCGCGAGAAACGCAGTGGAAACGCCGCTTACGAGCATTCTCTTCGCGGAGCGAACGTCTTGTTGAATCCCCATGGGTTACCAAAGTCCTCGAATCGCAAGATTTATGTTGCGCCAGCAACTTCTGATGAACACTCCCCGCTTGGACGCTTTGTGGTGGGTATCTGCAATTTTATCGGTAAAGTGATCCGGGAACTACCCTCAATTGATGGAATATGATGGAATGCGTCAGGTCCCCCCAGGGCGCACCGGTCGTCAGCGGTTGACGATACGGAAGGCTTCTTCGTGCTCGACGCTGACCATGCACAGCCCTTGCGGCGGCACGGTGGGGCCGGACTTCGAGCGATCCTTCAGTTCATAGAGGCGGTCGATGTCGCCCGGCTGCAGCTTGCCGCGGCCGACATCGAGCAGCGTGCCCACCATCTTGCGCACCATGTAACGCAAGAAGGAGCGGCCGCGGACCGTGAAGACCAGCTCTTCGCCGTCCGGGGAGCGCACCAATTCGGTCGAGAAAATCTCGCGCTCCGTGGAGCGCTCCTTGTCGTCTTCTTCCGAGCCCGTGGAAGCGGCGAAAGAGGCGAAGTCGTGCACGCCGACAAAGCGCGCTGCTGCATCGCGCATGGCATCTTCGTCGAGCGGAAACGGGTAGTGCAGCACATAGCGCCACAGCATGGGCGGCACGACCCTGCCGCGATACAAACGGTAGCGATAGATTTTGCCGCGGGCGGACCATCGTGCGTTGAAATCCGGGCCGACTTCCTCGGCGGCGGTGATGCGGATGGTGGGCGGCAGCAGGGCGTTTAAGGCGCGTTGAAATTCGCCTGCTGAAAGAGCGGATTGCGTGCGAAAGCTGCCCACCTGGCCCAACGCGTGGACGCCCGCGTCGGTGCGCCCTGCGGCGTGCAGTTGTACATTTTCCTGCGTGATGCTGCGCAGCACGTTGACGATTTCGCCCTGCACGGTGGGTTTGTTGGTCTGGATCTGCCAGCCGTGGAACTCGGTGCCGTCATAAGCGATGGTCAGCTTGAAATAGCGCATGGAGGCGAGGAATTATCGATTATGCGGTGGGCGGAGTCCAGCGAAGGAGTGTAGACGCTTGGCTAGGATACCGAGCGCGCGAAGCGGCTTCCCGGTTTTACAGCGGCGCTGCCCTCGCGGCAGAGCGGGCAATCATCAGCTTCGTAACTGGCAATCGGTAAATCCAGCAAAGCGCTGGCTTCCACGGGAAATTCGATTTTGCCGCCGCTGCGGTCGATGAGCGCGCCCGCGGCCACTACGCGTCCCCCGGCTTCCTCGACGACCTGGATGGTCTCTAACGTGGAGCCTCCGGTGGTCCACACGTCTTCGATTACTAACACGTGCTGGTCCGGGCGCAGCATAAATCCGCGGCGCAAACACATCATTCCGGTGGAATCGCGCTCCGCAAAAATCGCAGGAACCCCGCCGCCGCTTCCGCTCTTTTGCTCCGGCAAAGCGCGTGCAACTTCCTGTCCGATGACGATGCCCCCGAGCGCAGGAGACACCACGGCTTCGATGGTAGCGTCGGAGAAAAGGGCGGCCAAGGCGCGACCAAGCTTTTCAGCAAAGCGAGGATACTGCAGCGCCAAAGCACACTGCACGTAGGTGCCGCTGTGCAGCCCGCTGGAGAGTTCAAAATGCCCGTGGCGGATGGCCCCGGAGATTTCAAACAAGCGCAGCAGTTCTTCGTCTTGGAGCATAAATCCTCGCCGCGTGCCAGCGCTCAAGCCAACCGCCGCCCGCAGTAAGCGTCGAAACGAGAGCAGCCTAGCCGTGGCGTGCTGCGTTGTCAACTGATGCGAGCGCCTGCTAGACTGCCAGATTCGCGCGGCCGGCGTCGCTCCTTACATTGCCCCGCTTTCGGCGATTTAGTGAAACAAATTGTGTGTCCTGAGCGTTGTACAGGTTGAACACAAATCACACAGGTTGCGTGAAAACCATAAGGCGAGGGGTGAAGAACACCATGAAAGCGAACGGGATAACCGCGGAGCGGTCCGTAGACTGGGCGCAGGCGGTGCGGCATGCGCTCCGGAACGCGCGTAGAGGCTCAGCGGCGGCGACGCGGCCAATTGTTGCGGCATATTTGGCGCTGCTGCTGACCGTGGGACCGACCCTGGCACAGGACCAGCCGCAGCAACAACAACCGGCTCCCGCACCTGAGAGACCCGGGCTTCCGGCGCCGCAAACGCCGGCGCAAAACGTGTACACGCCGGCGCCGACCAACCCTCCGATTCCCGTGTCTCTCGGGGTCTCAAAATATAACTACCGGCACGCACCCAAGCCCTTTCCGAATCTGTTCGCACCGTATCGCTCTATCCGAATTCCCGAGCCCCTGCTCACCAATTCCCCGCGCGTCGACCAGTTGATTCACGACGGCAAACTGGAATTGACGCTGCAAGACGCGGTGGAGCTGGCCCTTGAGAACAGCATGGACATCGCGGTCCAGCGCTACAACCCGTGGTTTGCGGACACCGACATCCTGCAGACCGAAGCCGGCGGCCAGCCATTCGGCATTACCGGGGCCGAGGTTCGCCAGTCCTTCGCTAACGTTCCGTTTCTAAATTATGACCCGACCTTCACATCCCAGATTTCCTACGATGATCGCATCACCCCTGTGAACAATCCGTTTATTTCGGGAACCGGTACTGCTCAGGCGCAGGCGGCGTCCCTGGCTTCTCATACCGCGACATACACTAACAACGTCACTGAAGGATTCTCGACCGGGACTACGGCGACGGTGGCATGGAATAACACGCGATCGTCCTCCGGTTCGACGTTCAACTTTTTCAATCCGGACGTATCTTCGGCGCTGGTGGTCACGCTGCAGCAGCAATTGCTGAATGGCTTTGGGCGATTCATTAACCGGCGCAATATCATGATTGCCAAGAACAACCGGAAGCTCGCGGATTATGTTTTTGAAGCGCAAGCGATCACCACGGTTACCGGTACAATCACCGCGTATTGGGAGCTTGTCTACGCGCGTGCTGCTGTCGAGGTCCAAGCGCAAGCGGTGTCCGTGTCGCAAAGACTATACGGCGACAACAAGAAGCAGTTGGAGATTGGCACGCTGGCCCCTCTTGACGTGACGCGCGCGGAAGCACAGTTGGCGACCGATCAGCAGAATCTGATCATTGCGCAAACGACGAAGCTGCAAGACGAACAGATTTTGAAGAATGCCATCAGCAAAGATCCGCTGGCGGCAAACTTAATCAACGTTGAGATCATCCCCACCGACAAGCCGACACCGCCTGAAACCACGGAAGCGGCCTCCTTTGAAGAATCCATCAAGGAAGCGTTTCAAAAGCGGCCCGAGCTTCAGGAGCAGCAACTCAACATCACCAACGCAGGAATCGACGCGCGCGCAACGGGGATCGCTCTGCGGCCGACCGCGACGCTGTTTGCCCAATACACCAGCCAGGGACTCGCCGGCGTTTCAACGATACCGGGTACGGCAGGAAATCCGCCGACAATCACCCAGCAGGGATTCGCGACCTCGCAAAGCCAGGTGTTTCAAAACAAGTTCCCGGACTATCTTGTTGGCGTGAACGTGCAAATTCCGATACGCAACCGTTCGGCGCAGGCCACCAACCAACGCTCGACCCTGCAATTGCGGCAGATTGAAGCGCAGATGCAGCAACTCAAGAATGCCGCGGTGGTGGACGTCCGCAATACCTTCATCGCCCTCGAACAAGGCCGCGTGCAAGTCGCCACCGCCAGCGAAGCCCGCAAACTCCAGCAGCAGACCTTTGACGCTGAGCAGAAGAAATACCAGCTCGGCGCCTCCACCGTGTACCAGGTGATTTTGACACAGCGCGACCTGGTGACCGCGCAAGGCGCAGAGTTACGCGCCCTGGCGAATCTGCTGGAAGCCAAGGCCGCCTATGAACGCGCCGTGGGCCGAACGCTGGACGTGAATCGTGTGACCATTGCCGACGCCAAGCATGGTGAGGTGGAAAAGGACACGCTCATTCCGGGCACGCTGCACGGCAAGGTCGTGGGCACCGAGGATCCGCTGAGCCTGCTAACCGACGGCAACGGCCAGAAATAGGCGCCATTTCACGCGGGATACACGGAAACTCCGCCGCACCTCTGGCGACGCCGCGCTTGCTCCGGCCGCTATCTTTCGCATAGCATAAAAGTAGCGGCAGTCGTGTACGGGAGCGCTTGGTCATGAGTGATCATTCGAAGGAACCGACGCAGACGGTAGTGCCCGCCGAGCCTTCCGCGCCCCGCCGCAAACCTTCCGCCAAAGAGAAATCCTGGGAAGAAAATACGCTGCGGCCCAACTTGGAGAAAAATCCCGAGCGGCAGGCGGAATTCACCACGGTCTCAAACTATCCGATTCGGCGCTTGTATACTCCGGCCGATTTAGAGGGCTGGAACTCCGATCGCGACCTCGGCTTTCCCGGCGAGCCCCCCTACACGCGCGGAATTCACGCGACCATGCATCGCGGGCGGCTGTGGACCATGCGCCAGTTCGCGGGTTTCGGCGCCGCCGAAGATACCAATCAACGTTTCCGCTATTTGCTCGCGCAGGGCCAGACCGGCCTTTCAACGGCTTTCGATCTGCCAACCTTGATGGGCTATGACTCCGATCATCCGCTTTCAGAAGGCGAAGTCGGCAAGTGCGGCGTGGCCGTGAGCTCGCTGGCGGACATGGAAGTGCTCTTCGACAAAATTCCCCTCGCCAGTGTCACTACTTCCATGACCATTAATTCGCCCGCCGCGGTGATTTGGGCCATGTACCTCGCGGTCGCGGAAAAGCAAGGGGCGGACTGGAAGAAAATCTCGGGTACCCTGCAGAACGATATCCTGAAGGAGTACATCGCGCAGAAGGAATACATCTATCCCCCGGAGCCGTCGATGCGGCTGGTTATCGACACCTTCGAGTTCGGGGTCAAGAACACACCCAAGTTCAACACCATTTCCATCAGCGGCTATCACATTCGCGAAGCGGGCTCGACGGCCATTCAGGAATTGGCATTCACCCTGCGCGATGGCCTCGAGTATGTGGAATGGGGCCTGCGCCGGGGCCTCGAGCTCGATGAGTTCGTGCCGCAGCTTTCGTTTTTCTTCAACGCCCACAACGATTTCTTCGAAGAAATCGCCAAGTACCGCGCGGCGCGCCGCATCTGGCACAAAGCCATGGTGGAGCGCTACAAGTCGCAGAGTCCGCGCTCCTGGGCGCTGCGCTTCCACACCCAGACGGCCGGCTGCTCGCTGACCGCGCAGCAGCCGTACAACAACGTGGTCCGCACCGCCATTCAGGCGCTCGCCGCGGTCCTCGGCGGAACGCAATCGCTGCACACCAATTCACTCGACGAAGCTTGGGCATTGCCTACCGAGTTTGCCGCCACCATCGCTTTGCGCACGCAGCAAATCATCGCGCACGAAACCGGCGTCACCAACACCGTCGACGCGCTGGGCGGCTCGTACTTTCTTGAAACCTTGACCAACGAAGTCGAGCGCGGCGCGTGGGATTACATCGAGAAGATCGACGCCCTCGGCGGCATGGTCGCGGCCATTGAGCGCGGGTATCCGCAGCGGGAAATCTCCGAAGCCTCTTACCGCTATCAGGTTGCGGTCGACAAGAAAGAGAAAATAATCGTCGGCGTAAACGACTTCGTTACCAAGGAAAAGCCGCTCGATACTCTGCAGATCGACGAAACCGTGGCGCAACGTCAAGGCCAGCGCCTGCGCAAGCTCCGCGCCGAGCGCTCGAGCGACGAAGTAGCGCGCCGCCTCAGCGCGCTCCGGAAAGCCGCACAAGGCAGCGACAATCTGATGCCCTACATCTTCGACGCCGTAAAGTCCTACGCCACCCTAGGCGAAATCTGCGACGCCATGCGCGACATCTTCGGCACCTACGAAGAGATCGCCATCACCTGACCGCTTTCATGCCAGAAAAGAAAATACGAGTTTTAATTGCTAAGCCGGGGCTCGATGGGCATGACCGCGGCGCCAAGATCATCGCCCGCGCGCTGCGCGACGCCGGCATGGAGGTGATCTATACCGGCTTGCGCCAAACACCCGAGATGATCGCCTCCGCCGCCGTACAAGAAGATGTCGACGTGATCGGCCTCTCTATTCTGTCCGGCGCGCACAATACCCTTTGCCCGCAGCTGATGAGCTTGCTCCACGCCAAAGGCATGGACGACGTTACCGTAGTCCTCGGCGGCATCATCCCAGAGGCCGACATCCCTGAATTAAAAAAAGCCGGCATCGCCGGCATTTTTCTTCCAGGAACTTCCACGCAAGACATCGTCGCTTTCATTCAGAAGCGCGTCGCACATTGACCGAGTGTCTTTGTCGTGATGGGCGCTCTCCAAGGTAGTCGCGGTTACGTCCAGGCACGCTCGAACTTCACCCGCGTATACAACGTTTGGAACCCCTGCCTCACCACATTGCGCTCGGAGCTGCACCCCGGCCGCGCCAGGCACACGGCTAAGTCGCAGTTGGCATCGAGCGCTCTCGCCAAGCGCGTTTCGAGCAACGCGGATTGCACGCCGCGGCCGCGATATGCCGCCAACGTGCTCGCTCCGAACAATCCGGCAACGCCGTCGCGAATAATCAGTGTCGCCGCCCGCTATCTCGCCGTCGAGCTGTGCCAGATAGCTTCCACCTTGGGCGCACATGCAAACGCTTTCATCACCTCCAGAAGCTCCGCCGTGACCGGATGGTTCTCGGCAAATCCCTCGGAGACCGTGAGCGTCCATAAGTCGACTTGTCCGCCGCCGATTTTTTGACAGGTGACCCGGTCGTTCGAGATGCTGGCACCTCCGCCAGATTCCTGGGGCATAGAGTACGCGCTATTACGTTGGTAAATTCGGTTACCTGATAGCGGTGCTTTCCAAATTGCTCGAACAAAGAAGAGTCTGCAAGCGGGCTGGTCTCGACCCTCACCGGCTCATTTCGCCCGTGGATAGAACGCTTCGAGCCGGGCAAACTCCTCCTCGCTCACGGCACCGTCGAGCCCCAGCCCAACGGCCTGCGTGACCGGTGAGCTCGCCCCGCAATACACCGCGAATCCGCCCAGAATCGGTTCAACTGCAGAGCCGCTGCCGGGGCGCAGCTTCTCCATGGTTTCTACAGCGTCCACCGTAGCCTGCGCTTCCGCCAACTCGATGCGCCGCGAGAGTGCCAAATCCAGCAGCGGCGCAATCATTCCTTTCCTCCATCTTTGCGCCGCTGATCATATTTTTGCTTGGAGCCGCGGTGCAGCTTCTTGACGCGTTCCTTTTCCTGTTGTCGCGCGTGCGGATCGACTTTGCGCTGCACAGACTCTTGCTCGCGTTCGAGTTTGCGCCAGCTTTCCAGGCGCTCCTCAGCGAGGCGGCCTTCTACCAGGGCCGCTTGCACCGCGCATCCCGGTTCCGCAGTGTGCCCGCAATTGCCGTATTTGCAATGCGTCGCAAGCTCCTCGATGTCCGCAAAGGTTCGCTCCACTCCCTCCGTCGCGCCCCACAACTGCAATTCGCGTAATCCCGGGGTATCGATGAGCAGGGCGCCTCCGGGCAGCGCGAACAGTTCACGGCTGGGCGTGGTGTGCCGCCCGCGGCTGTCGCTTGCGCGCACCTCCTGGACCGCCTGCGCGTCGCGCTGCAACAAGTGGTTCACCAGCGTCGACTTCCCTACCCCCGACGAACCCAGCAGTACAACGGTCTGCCCGACCCCGAGAAAAGCATCCAACGCTTCCACCCCCTCTCCGGTGCGCGCGCTTACCGCGAAAATCGGGACACCGGCGGCGATACCTTCGACCTCCGTGACGCGCGCAGCAACATCCTCGCGATCGTCCGCCTTGTTCAGAACGACCACGGACTTCGCTCCCGATTCAAAGCATTGGGCCAGATACCGCTCCAACCGCCGAACATTGAAGTCATTGTCGAGCGCCATCACCACGAACGCGGTGTCCACGTTGGCCGCAATCACCTGCTCTTCCAGGCGCCGCCCCGCCACTTTGCGCACGAACTTGCTGCGCCGCGGCAGCACCTTGTGGATCAGGGGCCGGCCGCCGCCACGGAGCATTTCCGCCGCAACCCAATCCCCCACCGCCGGCCAGTCCCCACCTGTCTCCGCAGCGGAACGCAGTGTGCCGGAAGTCTCCGCCCAGCACTCCGCAAAATCTCCGGCGACGCGCCAGAGTCCGCGCTGTTGAGAAACAACCCGCGCGGGCAACCACTCGGCTCCAGGGTGCTCCGGCCACAGGGCATCAAAATAGGGATTCCATCCCAGTCGCTTCAAAGACATCGGGTCTCCCGTTGCGCGGAAAATTCTCGCGCTGATATCGAATAAACGCGTGCACGAATCAGTTGAGAAGGGAGCAAAATGAGAGAAGGTGCGCTAGCAGCCGCTCGGAAACGCATTGAAGGCCCACCGCCCCCTCGGAACTTCGACCGAGGTTGTCACAGGCGCCTCCTGAAAAGCGATGGTGCGCTTCGCACCGCAACTGAATTGTAAAGATCCAGCGGAGAGACGTCAAACGAGGTGCTCAGCATTGGCGGCCACAATGGGACAGGCCGGACGTGGAAGCGTCCGGCCTGCTGAAACTTCAATACGTTGTTCCTCGAGACTACGGTTTCTTATCGGGCTTGCCGTGTTCCGCCTTGCTGTTGGAATGTGGCGTGCTTTCGTGCGCAGAGTTGCCGCGCAACGGACTCGAAGGCTGGTCCACATGCGGGTTGCCGCGCGCCTCGCCTTGCGGCACCGGCCGCGATTCTCTCGCTTGTCGTACGTTGTTTGAGGGCGCGGTGTTCGGCCGCGAGCCGTTCTCTCGATTCACCGCGCTCGTTGGACGATCATTCCGACCGGCGTTCCGGTTCTCTCGAGGTGCATTGCCAGAACGATCCGCGCGCCGGTCCTCTCGACGTTCTGCGGGGCGATCCGCGCGGTGCTCCGCTTCGCGTTCGCCGCGCGCGGCCACAACATCGCGGTGAAACTCACCCGCCCGGGCGCTGGCAGCCACCGTCGGCCGGCCGTGATTCACAGAAGCCCACTGCGAACGATCTGCCCGCGCCGTATGTTCGTGCTCTATCTGTTCTCGCCTGGCTTCGAAGTGACGTTCGTGCGCGGCCATCCTTTCTCGCTCGCTTTCGCGCACCTGAATGCCGTGCGGTCCGCCGTTGAAGCTCACGCGGTTAACGTTGTTCACAATCACCGTGCGATTGTAGGTGTTGTGGATCACCGTCACGTTCACATTCGTCACCGAGCGGTTGTAGGCGAACTCTCTTCCATGCCATTCTCCGCCCACAAAGCCAACTCCCGTATATCCAAAACCATAATTAATCCCGCCGTAGAAACCGACGTGTGGTCCCCAATAACCGGCATGCCAAGCGTAAGCGCCTTCCGCAAAACCCCAATACCCAGGCGTCCACAGCAGACCAGGTTCGGGCGCCATCACCCACGTTCCGGGCACCCAGTAATAACCATCTTCGCCATAAGCCCAATACCCTGGGGTCCAGATGTATCCCGCAGCCGGGCAAACCGGCTGCACGTATACCGGCAGCGCCGGAGGCCCGACGTGGACCGAGATTCCAACTGCAATTTGTGCCGGAGAAGCCGCTGGCATTCCCAGTATCATGGCCGTGATCACGATTAATCCAAACAATCTCGCTATGCGCATTGTCGTAACCTCGCTCTGAAGCTCTTATCTGAAGCGTTTTTCCGACTCCATTGCCCGGCCGGGCGCGCCGAAGCGGGCCCAGCGCGTCTTGTTGGTATAAACACTTTTTTACCAGAAAAGTTGTGGCCGAGGGTGCTGGCGGCGTACCACTGCGCTCAATCAATAACGCCCCGGACGAGAAACACAGGTCGCGCACACCGCCGCCCGAACTCGCAGTATGACCGTAGAGACCGTATACTGAAGCGTTTGCGACGCGCTGCAGAACCCCTGCAGATCTTTGCGTCGCTACTTATGCGTGAGGTCTCATCAGTGGCCGCCTCGATCCTTAAGACGAACGTAAATACGAAGACGCCCGAATTCGAGAAGAACACCCGCCGGATGATCGATTTGCTCACGCAAATCAAGAATGAGGAAGAGGAAATTCGCCAGGGTGGCGGGCCGAAGGCCGTCGAATCACAACATAAAAAGGGCCGGCTCACCGCACGCGAGCGCCTTGCAAAGTTGATCGATCCGGGTTCGCACTTTTTTGAGCTGGGCGTGTACGCCGCCTACGAAATGTATGGAGAGTGGGGCGGCGCGCCTTCGGCGGGCACCGTCACCGGGCTCGCGCGCGTCGCCGGCCGCACGTTCATGCTCATTGCCAACGACGCCACGGTGAAAGCCGGTGCGTTCTTCCCCATGACCGCGAAAAAAGTCATCCGCGCGCAGAATATCGCCATCGACAATCACATCCCCACCATTTATCTGGTCGATTCGGCGGGCATCTTTCTTCCGTTGCAGGAAGATGTGTTCCCGGACACCGACGATTTCGGCCGCGTCTTCCGCAACAACGCCGTCATGAGCGCCATGGGCATTCCCCAACTTGCCGCCATCATGGGCATGTGCGTGGCGGGCGGCGCGTATCTGCCGGTGATGTGCGATCACATCCTGATGACCGAAGGCTCCGGCCTGTTTCTTGCAGGACCCGCGCTGGTGCAGGCCGCCATCGGCCAGAAAACTTCGGCGGAAGACTTGGGCGGCGCCAAGATGCACGCGCAAATCAGCGGCACGGTGGACTTTCGAGAGCCCGATGATGACATGTGCATCGCGCGGATTCGCGCGCTGGCCGACAAGATGGGCGCCGCGAACATGACCCCCTTCCATCACGTGGCATCGCGCCAGCCGCTCTATTCCGCGGAAGAGATTTATGGAGTTTTCTCGAGCGATCCCGCGAAGCAATACGATATGCGCGAAATCATCGCGCGCATCGTGGACGCCAGCGAGTTCGAGGAATACCGCTCGGAGTACGGCGAGACAGTGCTGTGCGGGTATGCGCGCGTCGGCGGCTGGGCCGTCGGCATCGTGGCCAATCAGAAAAAGCACGTGCAGGCCATGGCCCGCGGCTCGGACCAGAAGCGCATGGAATTTGGCGGCGTGATTTATACCGAGGCTGCGGAAAA
>Ga0137398_10000053_pt1 | contig 30039 bp, 25 predicted proteins | sample czorhiz216metaG_FD_106659 | JGI IMG/M metagenome (GOLD analysis project Ga0137398, IMG submission 106659) | Vadose zone soil microbial communities from Angelo Coast Range Reserve, California, USA - czorhiz2.16 metaG | ecosystem: Environmental > Terrestrial > Soil > Vadose zone | place: USA...
AGCGGGTCCAGCGTTTGCGATTTTTCCGGAAAAATATTCAGCGGGCCGACGACCTTGTCGCCTTCCACCAGGCCAACGGCGATATGTTCCATGACCAGTACACCAACTGTCCTGCGCATCGTGCTCCCGCCAATCTTAGGTAGTCGAAGATCCTGTCAATCGACTCCTCATTCGGACGTGACTACGCCCTGACCAGTTTGTTCAGACCGTTGAAAGCGGCCGCCTTATAACACTCCGCCAGCGTCGGATAATTGAAAACGGTATCCACGAAATATTCGACCGTGCCTTTCAGTGCGAAGACCGCTTGCCCGATGTGCAACAACTCCGAGGCTCCTTCACCAATAATGTGCACGCCCAAAAGTTCCTTGGTGGACGGATCAAAAAGGAGTTTCAGGCGGCCGGTGGTGTCCCCGCGAATCTGGCCTCGGGCAATTTCGCGGAAAAAAGCCATTCCGACCTCGTACGGGACCCCTTCCTCGGTGAGCTGCTCCTCCGTCTTTCCGATGAAAGAAATTTCTGGAATGGTATAAATGCCGTAAGGATAATTCGCGCGGTTGGAATTTGTCGGCATGCCAAACGCCCTGGCGGCAGCGATGCGCCCTTGTTCCATCGAAACCGAGCCGAGGCTGGGGAACCCGATGACGTCACCTACGGCATATACATGCGGTTGCTTGGTCTGGTAATTTTCATCAACCGGGATGCGCCCTCGCGCATCGGCCTCCAGGCCACCTGCCGCCAGGTTCAGTTCATCCACGTTGCCTTGGCGTCCGACGGCATACAGCAACGCATCACCGGTAACTTTCTTCTTGCTTTTCAGATTCGCCACGACCGTGTGATCCGGTGTTTCCTCGACGCTCTCGACTTCCTCATTCAGGCGCAGCGTGACGCGGCGGTCCCGCAGATGGTAACAAAGCGCCTCGACCATCTCGGCATCGGCGAATTCCAGCAACCGCGGACGTTTTTCAATCAGCGTCACACGCACGCCCAGCGTGGCGAACATGCACACATACTCGACGCCGATGACTCCACCGCCCACAACGATCATGGCCTTGGGAATCACCGGCATCTTCAGAATTTGATCGCTGTTGATGATGGTCGTGTCGTTGAAAGGGACCAGGGGAGAGACAGCGGGTTTCGTTCCCGTGGCAATAACGATGTTGCCCGCTTCAAACTCGACTTGTCCGCGCGAGCTCGTCACTTGCATGTGGTGAGGATCTAAAAAGCTGGCGGTTCCCGTCACGACTTCGATGCCGTTGCGGGAAAGTTGGGCACGGATCACATCGATCTCGGTCTTGATGACGTTGAGCGCGCGAAAGGAAAGATCGGCCATGGTGATCTGTTCTTTCACTCGATAGTTGACACCGTAGATGCTTTGATACTGATAGCCGGAAAGATGCAGGACCGCTTCGCGAATGGTCTTGCTGGGAATCGTGCCGGTGTTGATCGCCGTTCCGCCGATCACTTCCAGCTTTTCAATGAGCGCGGCGCGCTTGCCGAACTTCGCCGCTTGAATCGCGGCTCGCTGGCCTCCCGGCCCGGAACCGACCACGATGAGATCGTACTTTTCCATGGTTTGCCGCGGGAGTATATCACCGTTGCAATCGCGGAGTCCTTGTTGACGCCCGCTTGCAGCTCTGCCATCATGCTGAAAATTTGTTTGCTTTGCAGTTCAGGAGAAAACGATCGGCTTGCGGGTATCCATTTTGGCGTCCGGCAGTTCGGGGAACATCACGTTGCTCGAGACGGAACGCACCCGCCTCCTCGTGGACGCTGGACTCGGCAAGCGCGAAACCCTGGCCCGCCTCGCCGCCGTCGAAAGAACCGTCGACCACATCGACGGTATCCTCATCACCCACGAGCATACCGACCACTGTAACGGTCTCCCACAAATGCTGGGCCTATGGAAGGCTCCGCTCTACGTCACGGAGCCAACCTTGGGTGCCATGCAGCGCATTCTTCCGGAAACCTTCGGCAAGAGACTCAAATGCGTCGAAACGATTCAGCCCGGCCAGCATTTTATCGTCGGGGACATTGACGTGCACGCCTTCGCGATTCCGCACGACGCGGCTGACCCCGTCGGCTTCACATTCCGTTCGAATGGCGCGAAAATGGCCATCGTCACTGACCTGGGCTACATGCCCGAACTGGTCAAAGTGCATCTACGCGGCGCCGATTGTCTCGTCCTCGAATCCAATCACGATCTGGACATGCTCAAGGTCGGCCCGTATCCCTGGGTCGTCAAGCAGCGCGTCCTCAGCCGCACCGGCCATCTTTCGAATCATGCCGTCAGTGAATATCTTTGCGACCCCGACGGCTTCGACGCCATTGCGCGCTATCTCGTCCTCGCCCACATTTCGCAGGAAAACAACAATCCCGATCTTGTCCGCCTCTCCGCCGAAGAAGCCCTGCGCCGCCGCCCCGCCGAGTGCGCCTTCACCGGCGAACTCCTCGTCGCTTTCCAGCACGTTCCCCTCAAGCCTCTCGAGTTGTAGGCGTGGAATTTATTTTTCGCCTGGCTACTTTTGGGATCTCTTCCGCAAATCAAGAAGTCCTTCGAGCTCAGGGATGACTGCGAGGCCTCGCTCGCGGCCGACGGCCTTTTTTGCGCGGATGAGTCCATCGAGGGATAGGACCAGGCAATCCATTTCTAATATGGCCATGAGATCCGAATTTTTCTTCACTTCCACATAGTCACCCACATCGGCTACTTCGCCGAGAAAATCGAGCGCGCCCAAGTCCGTCATCAGAGTAAAATTCAATTCGCGGTGGTTCCTTAGATGCGCGGAGCCCCGCATCTGCATTGCCGCACCGCCGATCAAAACAAACTCGACGTTGGCGTCAAACAAGACGCCAAGCGTCTCTTCAAGTTTCATTTTTTCGACCGGTGACGCTCGCCGGCAGGGCGCAGCGCTCGCAGAGCTTTCGCTCCGCTGGACAGCTTCTTTGCTCTTTCTGTGCGTGTCAGCGAGAGATTTTCGATCAACAGGGTAAGATCTACGCCGTACTTTTTGGCCTTCGCGAGCTCACTTCCTCGCGGAGGGTGAGCGATCAATCGTAGGGCGCGTTTCTTCTGATCCGGGGTCAGGTATCACCTGGCAAATCGTCTCACACTCACAGGGCGCGCTCAATTGCATATGCATTGCTGGCTCGGTCTTGAGGGATTTGACAGGCGCTATCTTGTTTCGATTCACTCTTAGCAAATATTCAGCAATTTCTTGAGTTCGTCTCACTTGAATTTTCGTTGCAATCATGGAGCCTTCTACTCTAAACTTGTATCGTCTTGATAGAGGTGCGGAGGCCATGAGTAGCCGGGCAGGCAGTTCCGATCAGCTTCGGATGCCCGTGCAAAAGGGGCCACACGGTTGTTGCTGTTGTCCGCCGAAATCGCAGCGGTAGCTGAAACCGCAGCGGTTGGGGTACAGGTCCAAGGCCTGTTCACTGTCATCCGTTCATTAGGATGAAGCGCTATCGAGAGGCAGCGGCCCCGATTGGTATCCTCGCGGTTCCTTCCTTTCGTTTCGCTCATCCAGAAATGCCCGATTCGAATGAGTCTTTTCGAACTAACGCGCGCGCTCGTGGACATCGAGTCGACCACCAACCACGAAAAAAATGTGGGCGACTACCTCTTTGCGCATTTGTCCGGCCTCGCCGGGCGCCACAACGGCCACATCGAGCGCATCCCCGCCGAACTCAACCGCGACAACATCTTCGCTTCGTGGGGTGAGCCCGTCGTCACGCTCTCCACGCATATGGATACCGTTCCGCCCTTTTTTGGTTCTCGCGAAGACGGCGATTTCATTTGGGGCCGCGGTTCTTGCGACGCCAAGGGTATCATCGCCGCCATGATCGCCGCCGCAGAAAAACTGCTTGCCGCCGGCACGCGCAATCTCGGCCTCCTCTTCGTCGTGGGCGAAGAACGCAACAGCGCCGGAGCAATAGCGGCCGCCGCAACTCCCCGCGGCTCGCGATTCCTCATCAATGGCGAGCCCACCGAGAACCGTCTCGCCCTCGGTTCGAAAGGCGCGCTACGCTACGAAATCACGACTCACGGAAAACTCGCGCACTCTGCCTATCCCGAACTCGGGCATTCCGCCATCGACACGCTGCTCGATGTTCTCCGCGACATTCGCCAGATTCCGCTGCCGCAAGACGCCTTGCTCGGCCGCAGCACGCTGAATATCGGCACCATCGATGGCGGCCGCGCACCCAACGTGGTCGCCGATCACGCCGAAGCGGAAATCATGTTTCGCACGATCGGCGATCCGGCGAAGACTCGGGAAGCGGTGTCCGCGGCGACGGCAGGCCGGGCGGAAGCGCGCGAGGTCTTCTACACGCCAGCTGTGCAATTGGCGAAGGTCGATGGTTTGCCCACAACGGTCGTGGCCTTCACGACGGACATTCCAAGTTTCGAAGGTACCTGGGGGCAGCCATTCCTCATTGGCCCCGGCAGCATTCATGTCGCTCACACCTCCGAGGAGCGCATCCCGAAGAAAGAATTGTCCGAAGCGGTGGATATCTACACGCGCATGGCGACCCAACTCCTCGCCACCGGCTGGAGCAGCGCATGAGCACCGGCCTCGCGATTGTTGGTTATGGAAAGATGGGCCGCCTCATCGAGCAACTCGCGCCGGAATACGGATTCGACGTACGGGCAAAATTTGATGCGCGCGACAATCCGCGCGGCCAGGCCCTTTCTCAACAGACTCTTCGAGGAGTTGATGCAGCTGTTGAGTTCACATCACCAGACGCTGCCCCGGAAAATATCCGCCGCCTCGCTGCATTGGGCGTCAACTCGGTTATCGGCACAACCGGCTGGTTCGATCATCTTCCCGCGGTCCGCGAAACTGTGGCAAGCAGCGGAACGGGCGTTGTCTGGGCGCCGAATTTTTCTGTTGGCGTGAACCTTTTCTTCGAAGCCGCCGCGCACACCGCGGCGCTCTTCGCGAAACACGGGGAGTATGAAGCCTGGGGCTGGGAAATTCACCACTCTGCGAAGAAAGACGCGCCTTCAGGGACGCTGAAGAAACTTGCGGAGGAGATGCGAGCAAAGGGCTACACCCGTCCAGTCAGCTTGAGTTCCAACCGCGCGGGGGCACATCCCGGCACGCATGAAATCGGTTTCGATTCCGTTGCGGACACCATCACGCTGCGCCACACGGCGCGCAGCCGCGAAGGTTTTGCGCGCGGTGCGCTCCGTGCGGCACGCTGGGTCGTGGGGAAAAAAGGGCTATTCGAATTTCGCGAGATTCTCAGCGAATTGAGCTGAGCGCAGTTCGGAGGTTGTTTTACGCAACAAGCGAGCTGTCATTCTTCGCGCCTCCGAAGAGGATACGCAAAGAATCCCAATTTAGGATTTGGCGCCAACTCGTTGTTGGCTCACTGCATGCAGCAAAGATAAATCTCGGAAGGAGAAACACCATGTTTACCGGCACTGGCACAGCACTTGTCACCCCGTTTCGTCCCGACGGTTCTCTCGACGAACCAGCTCTCCGTCGTTTGATCCTCAGGCAGATCGAGGCAGGCGTCGACTTCCTGGTTCCCTGTGGAACAACCGGCGAGAGCCCCACGCTCACGCACGAAGAGCATCTTCGCGTCGTTAAGATCACCGTTGAATTGGCTAAGGGTAAGGTGCCTGTCCTCGGGGGCGCAGGCGGCTATAACACCGCGGAAGTCATCGCTCTCGCGCGCGAGCTTGCCGCTCTTGGAGCCGACGGCATCCTTTCCGTCACTCCCTATTACAACAAGCCCACTCAGGAAGGCCTCTTCCAGCACTATCGTGCTATCGCCGGAGCCGTGCCTCTGCCCATCATTCTCTACAGCGTGCAGGGCCGCACCGGCGTGAACATCGAGCCTGCGACCGTGAAGCGCCTCGCAGAAATCGAAAATATTGTCGGCATCAAGGAAGCCTCGGGTAACGTCTCCCAAATGGCTGCTATTCTCAACGCCGTCCCGGAAGGCTTCATCGTCCTCTCGGGCGACGACGCCATCACGCTACCCCTCATCTCGCTCGGTGGCCGCGGGGTCATCTCCGTCGTTTCGAACGAAATCCCCGCGGAAATGTCACAATTGACGCGGCTCGCCCTCCAGGGTGACTTTCCCGCCGCGCGTGCGATTCACCGCCGCTATCATGCGCTTATGGAAATTAATTTTGTGGAGTCGAATCCCATACCCGTGAAGGCCGCAATGGCGGAAATGGGCCTGCTCGAACCGATATGGCGCTTGCCACTCGTGGCGCCCAAGCCGGAGAATCAGGCGCGCATCCGGGCCGTGCTCGAAGCGCTCGGGCTCGTCAGCCGCCCGGCGGCCGTGCCCACGGTCGAGAGGGTTCATGCTGCCTTCGCAAATTGAGCGTCTGTTTGACGAAGCTTCAGCGCGTTACGAGGAAGAACATTTCTGGCTCTTCCGCGATTTCAAAACCGCGCTGAATCGCGGCGAAATTCGCGCTGCCGAACCGGAGGCCTCCGCGAAATCCGGCTGGCGCGTTAACGCCTGGGTGAAAAAAGGAATCCTGCTTGGCTTTCGAATGGGGGCCATCGCTGATATGTCGATCGACGCTTCGAAACAACCCTTTTTTGACAAGTCTACCTATCCGGTGCGGGCGTTCGCGGCTTCCGACGGTGTGCGCATCGTTCCCGGCGGCTCCAGCATTCGCGATGGAAGTTACATCGGGCGCGGCGTGATTTGCATGCCGCCGATGTTTGTGAACGTCGGCGCTTACGTTGGTGAAGGCACGATGATCGATTCGCATGCTCTCGTTGGGAGTTGCGCTCAGGTCGGCCGCAATTGCCACATTTCCGCGGGATCGCAAATCGGCGGCGTTCTCGAACCTGTCGGAGCGCTACCCGTGATTATCGAGGACGAAGTCCTGGTCGGCGGGAATTGCGGCGTTTATGAGGGAACCGTCGTGAAGCGCCGCGCCGTTCTCGGTACGGGCACGATCCTCAATCGCTCCATCCCGGTTTACGATCTCGTTCGCGACGCGATTTACACAGCCACGGAGACCGAGCCGCTGGTCATTCCGGAAGAAGCCATCGTCGTTCCCGGCTCGCGCGCCGTCTCTCATCCCACGTGCGCAAAATGGGGGCTCTCGCTCCAAGCTGCCGTCATTGTGAAGTACCGCGACGCTAAGACGGATGCGCGCGTGCAGCTCGAAGATCTCCTGCGTTAACCGCTACTGCGTGAGCACTTCTTCGAAAAACTGCAGAGCCCGCGGATCGTTGGATTGCCCCAGCCAGAACATCGCCTGCTTGCGCACCGCCGGATTGCGATTCGTCTGCGCGACTTCAATCAACTTAGGCACGCCTTCATCCTTCGGCAATTGGCTCAGCGCAAAAACCGCTTTTTTCTTCACGTCCGTGTCCGGATCGTTCTCGATAGCGCCGGTGATCGTGCCTACAGCTTTCTTTCCGGCTTTTTGCGCCAGCCAGAAAAGTGCCTGGCCCCTCACATGTGAGCTCGTGTCATCGTGCGCCATTCGAATCATCTCATCGAGCGCTCCAGCTTCGTGGCTCACGAAAAGCGAAAATGCCACGTGTGCGCGCACGTCCGAACTCGGATCGGTTTTCGCCATGCGCTGCAAAGCGATTAATCCAGCGTTGCCCCGCGCGGCCCCCATCCAGAATGCCGCCTGCCTCCGCAGCCCTTCGCGCTGCTCCGGCGTCACGAACGATTCGAGCGCCCGGTCGGCCGACGCGTCCGCATGCAAAGCGATCGCCGTCAGCGCTCCGTTGCCGACGCCGCGATCCCCGTGATCTTCGAAGCCCGACCCGCGCACATAAGTTGCGAGGAGCGCCACGCTCTCTGCTGTTTTGACACCCGTCAGCCAGATGAACGGCAGCCCACCTGCATCCAGCGTACAATCGTCTGACGCGACGCGAATCTTTACGACCTGCTTCGCTTCCAGGCGATAGAGCACGGCGAGTTGCCGCGAGCCTTCCAGTTTGACGTTGCCGTCCGCGTGCGTCGTGCTACTCGCTCCGCTGTTTTCCTTTTCCAGCCGGCAGGTTCCGCAATTCCCGTCATTCCAGTTGTTGTTACAGCAGACTCCACGTTCGCCCGCGACCTGATCGACGTGGTAGCCGACCCACTCGGCTTTTTCCGCCGTTGCTGCGATCTCCCGAATGGCCGCATCGAGATTTACGCCGGCTGCCCGCGTTTCCAGCTTCACATTTTCAATGCGCGGAGTTTCCGTAGTCTCGGCAGTCGCCGGGCTTGCTTGCTCCGACCGAGCTAGGGCCCCGCCCTTAGCCAGTTGCACGACGGCAATGCTAATCCCGGCTACAATCATCGCGAGTCCGACTAGCCTCCGCACCGCTGAGACTGTTCTTTCCTCTCGCATGGTTCCCCCTCTCACTTTTGCAGCAGTTCCATCAGGTAGTCGGTGCCTTCCTTGGAATGCATCAGCGTCAATTTGGACACCGCCGTCTTCTTTAGTTCCGGGTCTTTCTCGCTTCGCGCGATGGCCACCAGCGCTTTCGCGTTTCCCTGCAGGAAATAAGCGTTCAACACTTCCGCTTTGACCTCGTGGTCCGTTTCCTTGCTATAGATTTCTTGCAGCGCTTTCCCGGAATCGTCCGAATGGATCAGTCCAAGGTTTCGAATCGCGGCCCGCCGCAATTCCGCGTCTTTTTCTCCTTGCGCCGCCTGCACGAGTCTTCCCGAATCTCCCGCCAGAAAGAAGGCTTGCAGGATTTCCCGCCGGAGGTCCGGCGAAGTTTCCGCCTGGTACAACTGCTCCAGCTCGCTCGTGCCGTGGACCAGCCCCAACTGACGGATCGCCTCGCGGCGCAGTGACTCGTCCTTCTCGGTCTTCGCCGCGGCGAACAGGCGCTCGTGATCGCCGCCGATCATGTAACTGCGAAGTATGGCGTGCTTCACCGAAGCGTCGCCGCTTGATGCGTAGACGTCGGCCAGCGTCTTCCGCGCTTCAGCACCGCCGAAGAGCCCCAGGTATTCAACCGCCTTTCGCTGCAGCTCCGGATTGCTCTGTCCGCGCGCGATTTTGCCGAGAATCTCTCGCGCTTCCGGCCTGCCGCTCTGCGCCGCCATGAATAGCGCCCGCGATTTCAGCTTGGGGGTTCCCGAACCATTGAGAATATTTTCCAGTATGGAGATGCCTTTTTGCGGATCGCCGTTCATGATTCCCTGCAGCGCCAGCATTTTCAATTCTTCGTCGCTCTGGTCGGCTGGCTTTACAGGTTGGCCGGTCGACTGGCGTACCTCGATTTCAAGGGCGCTCGCGTCTTTTTGCCAGCGGCTTTGAGGAAAGCGCCGTTTGAGGTCCGCGAGGGTTACGAGCGCCGTGTCCCGCTTGCCAAGTCTGTTTTCCGCGTAAGCCTTCCAGTAAAGCGCTGCGTCCGTCTGCGGGCCGCTCATGTCGGCCAGTAGCTTGAATTTTGCTTCCGCCTGGTCGTAGCGGTCCTCGTCCAGCGCCTCGCGGCCGTCGTCGTACAATTCCTGCAGCCGCTCAACCTTTTCCTGCGCTCGGTCGCGAGCTTCCTGTTCACGATCGCGTTTTTCCTCCTCTCTGTCGCGCGCCTCCTGCTCGCGGTCGCGCTTCTCTTGTTCTTTATCCTGGGCCTCTTGTGAATCCTGCAAAGAATTCGCGGCTCGGAGGTTCGAAGCCACGAGCCTATTCGCCCGCGCGCCTGCGGGCGCCAGCAGCAGCGCCGCCATCGCGATCCACACGATGTTCGTCTCTCTAAAAGGGTTTCCGATGGTCATACTTTGTTCCTCTCTCTTTTCGTAGAATCGTTCTGCGCCGGCGCAGGCTCCCTCGCCTCCTGCCGTTGCTGCAGTTCCTTGTTGACCACCCGGACTTTGAACAAGATCCCGCGCCCTGCGATCTTTTTCTGGATTGCTTCGAGCTGTGCCGGTGTTACCTCTTCCGGGCTGTGAGCCACGTCTAAGAGCACGCGCTCGAGTTCGTCCAGCACGCTGGCGAGTCCCGCATCTCCCTCTTGCAGCGCCGTCTGCCGATACAACCGGTTTTCTTGCAGCAAATCTTCCGCGCGCCGCTGTTCGGCGGAGATGTTCACTTTTTTCTGCGCCGGATCGCTTGGCTCCGCGTTCGAAAGCTCCACCAACATCCTCTCGGAGTGGCCCAGGTGTTCGCCCACGGCAACCACTAACACACGCTCCCGCACCTGTTCCTTGTTAGCGATGTTGTCACCGGCGTTGCCTCGCTTTGTGATCCGCCCGGCAACAAACGCCGCGACAAGCAGCGCCACAATGACGCCCGCCGCCGCGAGCCGCCGCGGTTCCATCCACACCTGCCACCACCGTCCCGGTTTCTCCGCTAGCCGCGGCGCAATCTCCCGCCACACCTGCCGTCCGTAATCCGCCCCCGGCTCAGGCACAGGAAGCGTATCCAGTGCCGCGAGTACCGCTTCGATTCGTTCCAACTCGCCCCGGCACTCTTCGCAGACTGCGAGATGTCCTGAAATCGCCGTTCGTTGCTCGGCTACTCCCTCGCGATAGGCAATCAACTCTTCTTCCGTCATGTGTTTCATGATTCCGTTCCCATCGCGCGTGCCTGCGCCCTTGTCTCCACAACGGGCTGCAGTGCCCGCCGTAATTTCTGCACCGCGCGAAAGACAGTGTTCTTCGTCGCGTTGGAACTTGATTTCAAGACTCCTGCGATTTCTTCGATCCCGCAGCCTTCCCAATGCCGCATCACGAACGCGGTTCTCTCCGCGTCTGAAAGAGCGGCAAGCGCCTGTTCCATCTGTTTTCGCAGCTCGATGCTTTGCGTCAACCGTTCCGGCGTTGGCGCTCCATCTGGGACGCGATTCAGTGGGTCATTTTCCATCCCGTCCCGGTCTTCCGCTCTCGGCGCTTCCCGCCGCGCTTCTTCCTTCTGCCGCTGGCGCATGCGGTCAATCGCATAGTTCGCCGCGATTCGATACACCCACGTCCCGAAATTCGATCGCGCCGCAAATTGCCCCAGCTTTTGGTACCCGCGCAAGAATGCCTCCTGGACCACCTCTTCGGCGTCGTGCCGGTTCCCGGTCATCCGGTAAGCCAGCCGGAAAACATTGTGGCTATGCCGCTCAACGAGAACGCGATAAGCATCACGATCGCCCGCGAGCGTGCGCTCCACGGCGATGGCGTCGCTCTCGGCGATGGCCTGGGTGCTTTCGACGCTCTGCTGCATCCGATTCATTAGACAGGATTTGAGGCTTGCGGTTAGGTCAGGCTTAGACCCTTATTCGCCAACAACATAGGGCATCTTGGGACCCGTTAGGGTACTACGGAAAGGAAGGCGTAGTCTGGCTCCGCGGAGGCGCCGCTCCTAAGTCGCGGCTCCTGGCGGTTCACGTTTTTCATTCGTATCTCAGCGCCACGATGGGGTCAACTCTCATGGCCCTACGGGCCGGCACGTAACACGCGGCCATCGCAACAATTGCCAGAATCGCGCCAACTCCCACAAATGTCAGTGGATCGGTCGCGCTCACACCAAAGAGCAGATTGGCCATCAGGCGGGTGAGCCCCAACGCAGTCAGCAGCCCAATGAAGATTCCAATGAGCGTCATCTTCATGCTTTCGCCCAAAATCTGGCGCAGCACATCGCTCTGCCTCGCACCCAATGCCATGCGGATGCCAATTTCATGGGTTCGCTGGCCAACTAAGCAGGAGATCACGCCATAGATCCCCATGCTGGCAAGTCCCAAGGCCAGCGCGGCAAAGACGCAAAGCACGATCATCGAGACCCGGCGCGTCGCCAAGGAATCTGCAATGATCTCCTCCATGGATTGCACGCTGAACATAACGTGCTCGCTGCTGATTTCTTTCAACACCTTTCGGATGGTGCCGGTCGTTGCCTCTGTATTTCCGTCGATGCGCACCAGCGCTCCTGTCCCACTGGATGACAGATGCATAATCTCGTCGGGGGCCTGCATGTAGGAGGAATAAAGCTGTGCCCGGAGTGCTTGCTTGTCGTCCGAATCGAGGCCCCACTGTTTTACGTGTCCGACGACTCCGACAATTTCGGCCGGTCCTCCCAAGGTGTATAGGTTCACGCGTTTCCCGATGGGATCTTGATCGCCAAAGAACTTTCGCGCGAAAACGTCGTCAATGACGATCACATGCTGCGAGCGCTCACGATCCTGAGGCGTGAAAAACCGTCCGCGCTCCAGCGGAATTCCCATTACCTTCAAATAGTCTTCTTGAACCACGTAGCTGATTGCCCAGCTCATGTCATTCTCGCTCGCCGGTTTTGGCTGCCCTTCCAACCAGAAGAGCTCCTCATCGTCGCTCGACAACGGCACGGCCGCCCACGAAAGAGACATGGCCTTCACACCGGGAGTCGAGCCTAGCTTGTCCTGAATCCCGCGCAGGGCCGCGCGAATCGCCCCGGGGCTCGCATCTCGCATCGACGACGGGAGGGAAACACCGAACGTCAGCACATTGTGTGAATCGAAGCCTGGATTCACGCTCCAGAGCGCGTTCAGGCTGCGGATCATCAGTCCTGCCGCTACCAGCAACACCAGCGCCATCGCCATTTCTGCGACGACGAAAGCTCCCTGCGCGCGCTGTTTTCCGCCGCCGGATCCGCAGCCACCTTCTTTCAAAGTGTCCTGCAAATTCGGCTTCGAAATCCGCAGCGCCGGCACCAGACCAAACAAAATTCCGCAGAACAGCGCGATGCCCGCCGTAAACAATAAAACCCTCCAATCCATTCCGATCTCGCTTGCGCGCGGCAGCCCGGACGGCAAGTGTTGCAGCGCTCCCTTCGTGCCCCAGGCTGCCAGCAACAGTCCGAGTCCGCCTCCCGCCAGCGCAAGCAGCATGCTCTCTGTCAGGAGTTGCCGCACGATTCTCCCCCTGCCCGCGCCCAGGGCCGCGCGAACAGCGAATTCACGACTGCGTCCCATCGAGCGTGCCATAAGCAGATTGGCCACATTCACGCAAGCAATCAAGAGCACGAATCCGACGGCCGCGAGCAACACCAGCAGCAACCGCCGTACGTCGCCCACCATCTGTTCCTTGAGCGGGATGAGTGTTGCGCCAATCCCTTTGTCCGAGTCTGGATACTCTTCCGCTAAATGACCCGTCACGCGCAGCATGTCGGCGCGAGCTTGCTGAATCGTTACGCCCGCTTTCAGACGGCCAATTCCGTGAATCCCCAGGCCCGCCGCCCGGACGTGCAATGCCGAATTCGTCCATTGGCCGATGGGCACGTAGAGCTCGCTGGTGCGAAACCCTCCGATCTGCAAGTTGAAATTCGCCGGCACCACACCCACGATCGCGTAGCTTCGCCCATCCAGAGTGAGCCCTTTTCCCAGCACATCCTGTGCGGACGCAAACTTCCGGTTCCAGAATCCCGCGCTGATGATCACAATGGGGCTCGCGCCGAATTCGTCTTCTCCTTCCTCGAACGACCGCCCAACAACCGGCTTCACTCCCAGCATGGGAAGAAAATCGGTTGAAACAAATTCCGCCCGCACCTGTTCGGTATCGCCAGCACCCGTTAGATTGAACGAATACCCTCGCGAAACGCCCATCATGGAAAACGTTGTGTTTTGCTTTCGCCAGTCTCGAAAGTTTGGGAACGAGATCGACCCCGCTTCAAAGTTCGGCTTGCTCTCGTGCAGTGTGACGAGCTGCTCCGGCTCGGGATATGGCAAGGGATTCAACAGCACTCCGTTCACCACCGAGAAGAGCGCGGTATTCGCGCCGATCCCCAGAGCCAGGGTCAGGATCGCCACCGCTGTGAATCCCGGCGACTTTGTGATTACCCTCACGCCAAATCGCAAGTCCTGCATCAGCCGGTCGAGCGAGCCCCAGCCCGAGATCTCCCGCGTGACCTCCTTCACCAATCCCACGTTTCCAAATTCCCGCCGCACCGCGCGTTCCGCTTCCTCCCCGGCCTCGCCCCTTTCCACGCGCTCGCGCGCCGCCATATCCAGATGGCTCCGCACTTCCTCGTCCAGTTCTTTCTCCCGCTTCCGTTTTCCAAAGAGTCCACTGAACCAGCTCATTGGGGCTCCTCTTCGTTCTTCCAATTTCTAATTTCTGATTTCCATTTTCTAATTTCTATTCGTGTCTCAGCGCCACCATCGGATCGACGCGCATCGCCCGCCGCGCCGGGATATAACACGCTACCAGCGCCGCACACACGAGCGTGAGCGCGACTGCAGCAATAGTTGGAGGGTCGTTTGGTTTCACTTCGAACAGGAACTTCGCGAGCACGCGCGTCACCGCGAGCGCACCCGCCGTTCCGATCATTATGCCCTCACTAACGAGGACCAAGGTGCTGCGAAGGAGCATCCGCACCACGTCTGCTGTTTGAGCGCCGAGCGCAATACGAACGCCGATCTCATGAGTTCGCTGCGCCACCGAGTAAGCCAAGAGGCCGTATATGCCGACGATGGCGAGAGCCAGCGCCATAATCGCAAACACAGCGAGCAGCCGCGCCTGGAAACGGGGCTCAGCTGTCGTCGCAGCGATGAGGTTGTCCATGGCGGCGATCGACTGTACCGGCTGGTCCTTATCGACCTCACTGAGAACGGCGCGCATCCCTGATGGGACGCCCAGTGGGTTGGAAGCTGTCCTGGCCACGAAGGTCATATGATTCAGAAAGAACGGATGCGTGATCTGAAGGTATGGCTGATAGATGGCTGGATCCGATTTCTTGGCGAGCCCCTGCTGCTTCACATCGTCCACAACGCCGACGATGGTGAGCCAATCTCCGGGTTTGGGATGATCTTCCATGGAAATGCGCTTCCCAAGCGGATCGCTGCCCGGCCACAGGCTACGCGCCACGGACTGGCTCACAATCACAACGCCCGGCGCGGTTGAGTCATCATCTTCGGCAAACTCTCGCCCCCGTAACAACGGGATTCTCATGGCTCTGAAATATCCTGGACTCACACACGGCTTGTCCACCATGTAGCCTGAGGGCAGCGGCTGACCACCTTCCACCTGGAAATCGCCCATGGTCAACTCACTGCCGAGTGGTTTCCAGTTCACCGCCCCTGTGGCAAGTACGCCCGGCAGGTTGGAGAGGCTTTCCAGAGTTCGCGTGTGAAAAGCCCGCAGCTGGGCCGCCGTGCGGTACGCGGACTCCGGCAGATCCACCGTCATGGTCATCACGTTCTCGGGTTCGAAACCCGGCTTGACGGCCCGTAGCCGCAGAAAACTCTTGAGCATCAAACCCGCACCTGTGAGCAAAACCAGCGCAAGCGCAATTTCGGAAATTACCAGGACGCTTCGCATTCCTTCATGCCGCTCGGTTAAGCTCCGGCCGGCCTGTTTCAACGATTCCCGCACATCACGCCGCGTGGCCCGCAAGGTCGGTGCCAAGCCAAACACCATGCCGCTAATCACCGAAAGACCGAAAGTGAACGCAAGGATCGATGCATCAATTCGAATCATCTCCATCCGGGGAATCTTTCCCGCGGGCGCAAGAGCGATTAAGGCGGGAACGCTCCAAAATGCCAGGACAATCCCAACCACTCCACCGGCGACCGAAACCAAAGTGCTCTCTGTGAGTAGCTGGCGCGTCAGCCGCCACCGGCCGGCGCCCAAAGCGCTACGCACCGCCATCTCCCGTCCCCGGCCAGCCGCACGAGCCAAAAATAGGTTGGCTACGTTCGCGCAGGCGATCAGGAGAACGAATCCAACCGCACCGGCGAAAATCAGCAGCGATTGCCGAATGTTTGCGACCAATAACTCTTTCAGAGGAATAATCTGAGCCACTAGATCCTGTTTGTTTTCACCCGGACGGCGGGGCAGCCGCTTCGTGAAAGTCTCCAGCTCTGCCTGCGCTTGTTGCCGCGAAATGCCGGTTTTCAAGCGCCCGACGACTGGCCGTGAGTATGAGTTGTGCGAGTCGATGCGGATGCCGAGCGGCAACCACACTTCCGCGTCGTAGGGGAATCCAAAACCGGCTGGCATGATGCCGATCACCGTCCGGCTGATGCTATCCAGCTTGATTGTTTTTCCCAAGACTTGAGGATCTGAGCCAAATCGCTCATTCCAGAGTTTGCTGCTGAGCACAACGACGTTGTCGCGTCCTGGTTGGTCTTCTTCCGCCAAGAAGCCTCTTCCAACTTCAGGTGTTGCTTGCAGCGTTGAAAAAAAATCTATCGTGACACTGGCTGCTGGGATTTGTGCTGGATCGCCCGCCCGCGTCAGGTTAACCCTGCTGCCCGTAAAGGACGTGAGATGTTCAAATAGCCGGTCTTGGTCACGAAATTCGAGATAGTCGTGATCTGAAAGACTGGGGCCGGTTTCAAATGGTCCATGCTGCGGGGAGTATGAAACCAGGAATAGCCGGTCCGGTTCTGGAAATGGCATCGGCTGCAACAGCACGCCGTGCACTACCGTGAAAACGGCCGTGTTGGCGCCGATGCCGAGGGCCAGTGTCAAAATGGCTACGCTGCTGAAGCTGGGAGATTTGCCCAGCACGCGCAAGCCGAAGCGCGCGTCATTGTACAAATTTTCCAGCCACTGCCATCCCCAGACGTCCCGCGTCGTTTCCTTCACCAAACCAACGTTGCCAAACTCTCGCCGCGCCGCACCTTCGGCTTCCGTTGCTGCGTCACCCCCCTCCACACGCTCTCGCGCCGCCATCTGAAGATGGCTCCGCACTTCCTCTTCGAGATCTGCTTCTCTTTTCTTACGCCACCAGAAACTCACAAGCCACCCCTGCGTTTCCTTACTTCCTTACTTCCTTACTTCCTTACTTCGTTGCGCCACCACTATTCCTCAGGCCTCAGCACGCCTGCGATAGCGTCCGAAAGCTGCGACCATTTCGAGCGTTCTCTTGTCAGTTGCTTCTTTCCCGCGGCTGTCAGTTGGTAAAACTTTGCCCGCTGCTTATTTTCGGAAATTCTCCATTCCGCTTTGATCCATTTCTGTTTTTCCAGCCGGTGCAGCGCCGGATAGAGCGAACCCGTATCCACCTGCAGTAACTCGCCGGAGCGATTCCGGATCGCCACGCTAATCCCATAACCATGTTGCGGCCCCCATTGCAGGGTCTGCAGAATCAACAGGTCCAGCGTCCCCTGCAAAAGTTCAATCCGGTTCTGGTACCGCTCTCTCTTCTCGGCCATCGCTTTGTTCCTGGAGACAATTCCTTCCAATGCTCAATCTCGTCCCTCGAACGCTCTTGCCATGCTGTCTCTTTGCTCGCGCTCTTGGTTATGACGTCATGACCCTGCCCATTGTTCCATCCAGGCTGTCGATATCCTACCCCCTAACATGTAGACACCCTACATCCTTGCCTCGTGCAAGTCCGTCGCCGCTCCGTTGGCGCCTTCAAGTCCTTTTTTCTTAACGTCTTAGACGCGCTGTCCTTTCGCTTTCCGGGTGCCAAACGCCCGTTTCCGCGACTGCCCATCCCATTTTCGGACACCCGGCAGGGAATCCCTTGCGCCGTGCACATTTTCCCATCTGCGGTATCATGGAAGTAGGAAACACCGGGAACTGCCCGCGCAATCTTCTTTTTGCTTTTGGGGAGAAAGCTATTGATACCACGCTACACGCGCCAGGAAATGGGCCAGGTTTGGAGTGACGCGAACAAGTTTGCCAAGTGGCTGGAAGTTGAGCTGGCAGCCACGGAAACGCTTGCGGAAGCGGGCCAGGTACCAAAGGATGCCGCCGCCCTGATTCGCTCTCGTGCCAAAGTCGATGTCGCCCGCATCAACGAACTCGAATCTCGCGTGAAGCACGACGTCGTCGCTTTCACCATGGCCGTCGGCGAATCGATCGCTGATCCGGCCGCCGCGCGCTGGCTGCACTACGGCATGACCTCGAATGACGTTGTTGACACCGCACAAGCCCTCCAGGTTCGCGATGCTTCAAAACTAATCGAGCGCGCCTTGGTGATGTTTGGAGAAATTCTCGATGTACGCGCTCACGAATTCCGCCACACCCCGCAGATCGGCCGCACTCACGGCATTCATGCCGAGCCCATCACGTTTGGCCTGAAAATCGCAAATTGGTTTTCGGAAAATCAGCGCAACATCGAGCGCTTCCGCGCCGCCGCCGTGCAAATGGCTGTCGGCAAAATTTCCGGCGCGGTCGGCAACGCCTCGCATCTCGGTCCCGAAATCGAAGAGCGTATCTGTAAGCGCCTTGGGCTCACCGTCGCTCCCGTCGCTTCGCAAGTGATTCAGCGCGATCGCCACGCGCAATATCTCAGCGCCCTCGCGCTCATCGCTGCCACGCTCGAGAAAATCGCGCTCGAAATTCGCCATCTCCAGCGCACCGAAGTCCGCGAAGCCGAAGAACCGTTCAGCGGCGAGCAACGTGGCAGCTCCGCGATGCCTCACAAGCGCAATCCCGTCACCTGCGAGCAAATCTGCGGCTTGGCGCGCCTCGTGCGTTCGAACATGCTCGCGGCGTTCGAAAACGTCGCCTTGTGGCACGAGCGCGACATCTCCCATAGTTCGGTGGAACGAATCATCCTTCCCGATTCCACCATTCTCGTGGACTACATGCTTTTGAAAATGACCGCCATCCTCGGCCAGATGCGCGTTTTCCCCGAGCGCATGATTCGAAATCTCGAATCCACCCACGGCCTCGTTTACTCGGGACAGTTGCTGCAGGATCTGGTGGAGAAGGGCATGCCCCGCGATGAGGCTTACCACGCGGTGCAGGAGAACGCCATGGCGGCGTGGGAATCAGACACCAATTTCCGCGAGCGCGTTTCGAAAGACGAACGTATCGCCAAGGTTCTCGATTCGAAAGCCCTCGCTTACACTTTCGATCTGCAGCGGCAGCTTCGCTATGTGGATGCTATCTTCGACCGCGTGTTTGGCGCGCATCCGGCGGGCGAGAAATCCGTTGCGGGTTCGGCGGGAAAACATTGAGAGAAAAACAAAAGGCGTCCCGGGGCGGAGCCGGGACGCCATTCTGCCTCTTCTAATTCCGGCTTGCGCTGAAATTAGCTGCGGAGGCGGAAAATCAAAGTCTCATCATCTACCAGCCGCGTACAAGAGCAAAGAGCTAAGAATTACTCGACGCGCTGAACGTAACGTGCTTCCGATGTGTCCACTTTAATTCTGTCGCCCTCATTCACGAACGGCGGAACCTGAACGACCAGGCCGGTCTCGAGCGTTGCGGGCTTCATGACCGCGCTGGCGGTGGCTTTCTGCAGCGTCGGCTCGGTCTGGATCACCTTCATATCCATGGTATCGGGGAGGTCCACGCCGATGGCTTTTTCCTCGAAAAATTCGACCTTCACGATGGTGCTGGGAATCAAGTAGTAGACGGTTTCGCCCAGCTCTTCGCGACTCATCTGCATCTGCTCGTAGTTCTTTGTATTCATGAAGTGGAAATCGTCGCCCTCGCTGTAGAGGTACTCGAACTCGACTTCATCGAGGATGGCGCGGTCCACGAACTCTTCGGCGCGGAACCGGTAATCGATGATCGCACCCGTACGGAGGTTCCTCATGCGGGTCTGCATCGAGCCACGTTTGTTGCCCGGCGTGCGGTGATCGACGCTGAAGATGGTGAAAAGCTGGCCTTCGTGCTGGATGACCATGCCGGGGCGGAGTTGTGTCGCTTTGACGCTGCTCATATGCTCCCTAGAAAGTTTGCTGATTTCGGAAATTCCGGCCGGCGAACTAAAGTTCGCTCTTACGCTGCTCGCGGAATGACTCGAGGCACGCTGGCGCGAAATCCACGTCCAGCGCGAGAGATCAGTATAAGGTGCCTCATTCCCGGCGGTCAATCCGCCTTCTTTGTCGGCAGTGAGCCTTGTTGAAAAAGAAACGTTTCCTGCGTTCAGAAGCCTTGGCGCTCTCCGGTAACCGGCATTCCGGAATAGTGAACGTGAACCAAGCGCCATTTACCTTGTTTTTTCTGATAGAGCTGCGTTTCCCTGCCGTGTGTCGTGAGGGGAGAGCCGTCTTTTCTGAACTTGGCATCGAAATCCCAGTAGAACTCGGCCCAGGCAGCGTCCCCGTAAACATGAACGGAAACGTCATGAACACTCAGTCTGCGTTCCGAGAAGGTATCGCCCATCAGGCGCAGGTAGACATTTTGCTTGATTTGCTCGAAACCGTGCTCATGGCCTAACGGGTGGATGAAGGAGACGTCAGGAGAATTCAACCAGACCTCAGCAGCGAGAGTTGTATCTGCGTCGTCAACCGATTTCGCGTATTTCTCAATCAAGCTCCGGACCACACCGCTGTCGGCGAGCGTATCCGCTGACGAAACGTTTCCGCGGACCTCGCTTTTTTCTCCTTTTGAGCGAGCCAACGCGGCCTCCGCCATGATCTTTTCGATTTCAACAGTGTCGCGCGGGAGGCGTTCGCTGAGGAGTTTGTGGCCGGATTCGGTGATGAGGACGTCGTCCTCGATACGCACGCCCAGATTTTCCTCGGGAATGTAGATGCCGGGCTCGACGGTGATGACCATGCCGGGCTGGAAAGAGGCGCAGAATTCGCCCGGGTCGTGGACGTTCAAGCCGATGTGATGGCCGAGGCCGTGAATGAAATATGGCCCGAGGGATTTGCCGTGAAGATCTTTTCCATGGGAATTGATGTAGTTGTAGGCAATCTTGTGAACGCTCTTGTCGCCCTTGTTACAGAAATCCATGCCCGGCTTGAGCGCGGCGAGGGCCGCGTTTTGCGCGCCGAGGACGATTTCGTAAATTTCGCGCTGGCGCGGCGTGAACTTGCCGTTAGCGGGCAGCGTGCGGGTGATGTCCGCCGAATAGCCTGAGTATTGCGCTCCGACGTCGAGAACGACGATGTCGCCATCTTCGATTTTGCGCGAGAGCTTGTCGTAGTGCAGCACCGTGGAGTTCGGGCCGGCGCCAACAATCGGGGCGTAGCCCTCCGCTTCCGAGCCGCCCCAGGCATGGATTTCGACCATTTTTGCCGCTACCTGATATTCGTAAAGCCCCGGGCGCATCATCTTCATCGCGTCCAGGTGAGAATCGAGGGACAAATCAATCGCTTGCTTCAGGAAGGCGATTTCGCCGGGTGACTTGATCTGGCGCAGGGCGCCGATCTGCGCGCGAATGTCTTTCAGCTTGGCATTCGGCGCAGCAAGCTGCAGCCAATCCACAACGGCTTTCTCGTGGGGGTAACCGCCGAGTTCTTTCTGATAGGGAAGAATCGTGTAGAAATTCTGAAACGTCTTCAGAAGATTCTCGACCATGGAGCGGAAGTCGCTCTCAAACGATTTCACGGCAACAAATCCCGTGCGCGCTTCGATGCCGGGATCCGAGGGTGACATGCGGACGCCGTTCCATTTTTCTTTCTGCGGGTTCTTTGCGGGGAGAAAAAGAGTTTCGCGCGAAACGTTCGAGACGTCGCCCTTCTGACCAGCGGGAAGGATAATCAGCCCGGCGCCTTCTTCATGGTGGCCGGTGAGGTAGTAAAAATTCTCTTCCTGGGCAAAGACGTAGGCTTGGGAAACTTCCTCGCGGCCGGTGAAACCCCAGAGGACGATCGGCCCATCGGCCTGCGCCGCCAGCTTGGCGCGGCGTTCCGCGTAGACGCTATTGGGCTCGCGCTCGCAGCGCTCCTGGGCTCGCGCCGTAGCCGCAATGTAAGCCAGGCAGAGCAATCCCCCAAAAACTCGTGTTGCTGAATTCGATAGACCATGCGACCGCACCGGGCACAGGCGACCACTCATTCGCGCACCTCGGAACCACAATTTTGGATGTTGCGCCCACTGGGCATGTGGGTTTCAAAAGGCTGTACGCAGCCACGCGATTGTACCCGAAACGAGTGATCGGCCGAAATTGTCACGAAACAGGACCACCGCGCCGCCCAGCAACGCACGCTGTCACCATCCATTTCGGAGCAGATGAATACCGTCTTTAGGCCTTGAGGAATCCAATGGTAGATGCAGATACGAGCAGGACTCATAGGCTTCATCGTGATTTTTCAATCGGTGTTGTTTCTGGTTCACTTTTTCCTCTACGAAACCTGGAACTTTTCGCCGGCGGGGAATGATCCCTCTCTGGCGTTGTGGCTCAAGATCGTTGTGGGCGTCCTGTCCGTCAGTTTTTTAGCAACGTCGCTTCTGGCCTTTCGCTACACAAATGCTGTGTTGCGCGTCATGTATCGGGTCGCCGCAGCTTGGCTTGGATGGTTGAGTTTCTCCTTCTTTGCGGCATGTATGTCCTGGGTCATTTTCGGAATCGCACGGCTGGCGGGAATGGACGTGAATTTCCATCGGATCGTGGAGGTGATGTTCGGAGCGTCAGTGGTGCTCTGCTTCTCAGGCCTTGTGAATGCAGGCTGGACGCGGGTTCGACGGATCACCATTCGATTGGAGAATCTGCCGCAGGCCTGGCGCGGGCGTAGGGCCGTGCTACTCAGCGATCTGCACCTGGGGCACGTTCGAAACGGCCGGTTTCTGAGGCGGATCGTGGCCAAGACGATGCGGGAGAAGCCCGACGTGGTTTTCGTTGCCGGTGACTTGTACGATGGCACGGCGATCGATACGGCGCGAGCCGCCGAGCCGTTGCGCGAGCTGCGCGCTCCGCAGGGCGCCTATTTTGTTGCGGGCAATCACGAGCAGTTCGGGGACGACTCCAAGTACGTACGAGCCGTCGCCGGCGCTGGAGTTCGCGTACTCGAGAACGAAAAAGTAGAAGCAGACGGCTTGCAGATCGTCGGCGTGCCTTACAAACACGCCACCCAGGACGAGCATCTGCGTGCGGTCCTCGAGCGAATCGGTGTGGACCGGAATCGCGCCAGCATTTTTCTGACGCACGCGCCGGATCGTCCGCACATCTCGGCCGAGGCTGGATTTTCGTTGCAACTCTCGGGGCACACTCATCTCGGGCAGTTTATCCCCTGGACCTGGATGGTCTGGCGGATTTACCGCCAGTTCGCGTACGGGTTGAGCCGGATCGGAAAGATGCAGGTCTACACCTCTAGCGGTGCAGGGACTTGGGGGCCGCCGCTGCGCTTGGGGTCTAGCCCGGAGATTGTATTGCTCTGCTTTGAATGAGGTCCCGAGATGGTTCGCTAGCGATGGCAGACCGAACCGAGCACTATGCTCGGAAGAAATCGATCAAGAGCTCCGAGACGCGAGCGGGTTCTTCGTGCTGGAGCCAATGCGTGGCGTTGGCGAAGGTGAAGAGTTCAGCACTCACGCAATAGCGCAGGCTTTCGTGCGCCATTTCCGTTAAGAGAAAGTCGTCGCGCTCCCCCCAGAGAATGCGGGTGGGGACGCGGACGGTTTTGTTCTGAAATTTGATGCGAGTGCGAAAGAGGGCGCGGTACCAATTGATCATGGCGGTGACGGCGCCGGGCTGCGACCACGCGGAGCGGTATTGGGCGAGATCTTCGGCGGTGAACGTGCCCGGGCGGCTGGAGCGGAGAAGCGAGCGCGAGCCGGCGCGGAAGTTGAAGGCGGAGAAAAGGGCTTCCGGCAGCCAGGGGAGTTGAAAGAAGAACATGTACCAGCTGCGGCGGAATTGACGCGGACGCGTGCTGAGGAACTTACGCATCACCGAGGGGTGAGGGACGTTAAGGACGACGAGCTTGGCGACGCGCTGCGGATGCAGCAGGGCGGTGCTCCAGGCAACGGCGGCGCCCCAATCGTGTCCGGCGAGAAAGATTTTTCTCCGGCCGAGTTGATCGGCGATGGCGGTGACGTCGGAAACGAGCTCAGGCACGGCATACGAAGAGACGCCGACGGGTTTGCTGCTGAGGTTATAGCCGCGCTGGTCGGGGACGATGACGCGAAAACCTGCAGCCGACAACGGCTCGATTTGTCTGTGCCACGAATACCAGAATTCAGGAAAGCCGTGGAGCAGAACGACGACGGGGCCATCTTCCGGGCCAGCAGCGACCGCGTGCAAGCCGACCTCGCCATTCTTGAAGAGGCGGTATTCCACGGAGCGTTCGCCTTCCGTGCAGTGTAGCTTTGACGGCGACATCGCACACGCGAAAAGCGAAAGGCTGCCGACCTGAGCGTCAGTTCTATTTAAGAGAATCAGAAGCCCGGCGCGCCGGAAGTGGCGGGTCGCATCTCCGGGGCGTTGACTCCGAAACGCAGACGCGCGAAGTAGGTTTGGCCGAGGGACATCGCGCCGGTGTAGAGGTAACCCCAGACGAAGAGCAACAGGAACGGGACGGTGGCGTAGTTTTCGTTGAGGATGGCGTAGATCACGGTCGAAGAGAAGTACAAGCCTAAAAGAATTTCCGCGTAGGGCATCCAGCCGGCTTTGTTCCTGTACGATCTTGTCGCGAACGCGCCCTGCTTGCCTTCGATATTGAATTTGGGCGTGCGGGCAAATGCGCTTTTCTTGCCGAGCAGCGCTTCGATCACCGCTTGCGCGTTGCGCACGGAAATGCCGATGCCCGTGGCCATGACGAAGGGCATGTAAAGAAACGTGCGCCGCCATGTTTTGGGACGAAGCTCTCTTTGCGCGACTAGATAGAAGCTGGAGATGGAACAGGTGGAAGCGAGGAACAGCGGCAGATCGATTACCAACATCTGGATCCAGCCTTGATAGAAGCGCACGATCATCGCGGGCAGCAACATGGTGGAGAGCACAATCATGAGCGGGTAGCTGATGTTGCCGGTAAGGTGGAAGAAGGCCTCGGTTTTGACGTGCCAGGGCGCATCCGACTTCAATACTCTGGGGAGGATTTTTTTTGCGGTTTGCATCAAGCCCTTGGCCCACCGCGCCTGCTGGGCTTTGAAGCCGTTCATGTCCACGGGGAGCTCGGAAGCGCACTCGATATGCGGGAGGTAGAGAAACTTCCAGCCTTTGAGCTGCGAGCGATAAGAAAGGTCGGTGTCTTCGGTGAGCGTGTCGTGCTCCCAGCCGCCGGCATCGTCGATGGCTTTGCGGCGCCACACGCCGGCGGTGCCGTTGAAATTGAAGAAAGTGCCGCGGCGGGAACGCGCGCCATGCTCGACGATGAAATGGCCATCGAGAAGGATCGTCTCCACGTTGGTCAGCAGCGAGTAGTCGCTGTTGAGATACGTCCAGCGTGTCTGCACCATCCCGATTTTGCTGCCGCCGTCCGGATTCATGAAATAAGGAATCGTACGGAGAAGAAAATCGGGTTCGGGTAGAAAATCCGCGTCGAAAATGGCGACGAATTCGCCCTTGGCGGTTTTCAAGCCGTTTTCCAGGGCGCCGGCTTTGTAACCTTCACGGTTGCAGCGATGAATGTAAACGATGGGCATCCCGTGCGCGGCGTGGCGCTCGACGCACGCGCGAGCGACTTCGCAGGTCTCGTCGCTGGAGTCGTCCAGCACCTGCACGTCCAGCAGTTCGGGTGGGTAGTCGAAACGCGACACGGCTTCGACGAGGCGCTCAATCACGTAGCGCTCGTTGAAGATCGGCAACTGCACGGTGACGCGGGGCCAGTTTGCGACCGGCGGCGGAGCCGCAGGGACATTTTTCGAATAGGCGAAATAGTCGTAGACCAGCCAATAGCGGTGCAGGCCGTAGACCGCAAGGACGAAAAGGACGATGAAATAAGGAATCATCATGGCGAGGTCGAAGGCATTGGCGTGGTAGATGCCGGTAAAGGTTCTATCCGTGATCTTGTGCCAATAGTGGCTGATGGGGTTCTGCGCGGCGAAACCAACCGAGAGTGAAAGGGCGATGTGCACGATGAGAGTGATTCCGCTCCCTGCTAGAGCTTTTCCTGGTCAATATTTGAGAAGCCCGATTATACGGCATGTTCCCGGCCGTAATGCATTCAAAACAATTTGGCCCGTGGCAACGCCGTCCCGCCGCGCGCGGCACGTTTCGAACACTACATTAAGGGACGAGGACGATTTTCCCCGCGGCGCCGGGCTCTAGGATTTCTTTGTGGGCGCGCGCCGCTTCGGCGAGGGGCAACTCTTTGCCGACGACCGGGCGCAGCGTGCCGTTTTCGAGGCCGGCAATGAGGCCGGCGTGAATCTCGCTTTCTTCCGCGGGGGTAATGCCCCAAAGGGTGAAGGCGCGGATGGAGGCGCGGCGGCCCATGAGTTCGCGGGCGTTGATCGTGACTTCACCGCGGTTGCCGATGACGATCACGCGGCCGCGGCTGGCCAGAAGTTTTGTATCGTGGGCCAGGTTCACATTGGCGAGCATTTCGAGAATGATGTCCACACCGCGGCCGCCGGTGGCCTTCACTATCCCCTCCTGATAACCCATCTTGCCGTGATCGAAAACCTGATGCGCGCCCTCGCGTTTTACGAGGTCGCTACCTTTTTGCGTTCCGGCCGTGCCGAAGACGGTGAGGCCCATGGCTCGCGCCATCTGCACTGCCGCGGTGCCGACTCCGCCGCTCGCTCCATGTACCAGGACGGTTTCCGAAGCATGCGCTTCCGCGGAGTGATGGAGTGCGTGATACGCGGTCCCGTAGGGAACCCACACGCCTGCCCCCTGGCCAAAGCTGACGTTGTCGGGCAGGGAATGCACTTGCTCTTCCAGTGCCAGAGCGTATTCCGCGTACGCGCCCGTAACGGTCTTCGCCGTGTAGACGCGGTCGCCCGGCTTCACTTTTTTCACACCATCGCCGATGGCCTCAACAACACCTGCGCCATCAGATCCTGGCGTGTAGGGAAGCAGCGGTTTGACGGCGTAGGTGCCCGCGCGCATATAGGTGTCGTAGGGATTCACACCTGCGGCGCGGATTCGGACGAGAACTTGTCCGGCCGCAGGCTTTGGCGTGGGGATTTCTTCGAGCTTCAGGACTTCGAGACCGCCGAATTCACGAACGAGAATGGCCTTCATTGCTTTTCTCCAAAAAAAATGAGGAAACGAAAAAAAGAGGCGTCAAGCCGCCGCAGCCCAAGAAAACTAGAAATGGTCATCGGCGACGACGGTGGCCACTTCTTTATCAATGAGCCCTGCCGACTGCGCCCAGGCCGTAGTTTGCCAATTGTCTTTGCCTTTTTTCAGCGGAATCCATGGCGGCAGCGTCTGGTTTAGATAATTGGCCAGCGCATAGATGTAGGGCTCATACATTTTGCGAAACGTAGTGAGTTTGCGGTCAGCTTCTTCTCCGTCGTGAAGTTTCATGCCGTGCCGGGCAAGGATGTCGCGGATTTGGCGCAAAGCTTGTTCGGGCAGGCGGTCGTGCGGCAGCGGATGGGGCGCGGTGCCGAAGACTTGCGAGAGGTCGACGACGGCATGACGCGCAATCGCAAAAGTAAGCTCGGCCTGTTTCTCGCAAGCGCCCTCGATCCCAACGATGACGAGCGCGCAGGTGTCCAGAATCGCCGTGAGCGACGCGATCCACGATTGGTTGTCGTGCTGGGAGCGAAAATAGGCGAGCACCGGATACGAGAGATGGCTCTCCATCAGTTCGGCGCACCACAGCTCCCAATCCTTGAGGAGAACGCAGAGAGCCTCCTGGCCATGTACATAGCTGTGGCGGCGAAGCAGTTCGCCGGCGGTGGGCGGCGTGCCGGCGCGGGAATCGAGGAGGGTGATATTCACCTCGCGCTTGGAGAACGATCCGTATATGAAGGGCAAATAGCCGATGACGGCAGCAAGAAATCCGAAGCCAAAACCGGCTTCGGTGACAACCAGGGCGCGGGACAAGCCAGAGCGCGGAATGACGTCGCCCAGGCCGAGGGTGAAGAAGGTCGTGCCGCTGAGATAGATATCCGTCAGGAAACCGGGCTGGCCGCCCGTCATGACCACCGCGGACCCGGCGCCATATTGCATGAGACCGAAGCCAAGCACGAGGCCGACAGCCCAAACTCCGACGAGAACGAGGAGAGAGAGTGGGCCATAGAACCCCAGCAAGGCTTCACGGGTCTTGGGCTTAGGGATGAGGCAAATCACGAATTTCCACGTTTTCCAGGTGGACCGGTAAAAAAGGCGGGCCAGCCGGAACTTTCGCGTAACGCGCCGCGGCAGAATAATGGCCTCGAACGCATCCCAGAGCACGATCAGAAAGATCGCGACACCTGCAGCGAACGCTCCCGGAGCTGAAATCATGTGCGGCATTGTACCTGTTTGGCCCTTTCGCTGAGAACGTTCTGCAAAAACGTTGAGTGAAAACGTTTGATGAGCACTCCCGGTGAGAGCGCCTGACCCTAGGATTCCAACCGGGCGGTGACGCTGATTTCTGCCTTGAAGAGTTTCGAGACAGGACAGCCAGTTTCGGCGGCTTTCACGGCGGCGTCGAACTTCGCTTTGTCGGCCCCGGGAACACGCGCGACGAGGTCGAGATGGCTCTTAGTGATCGCGAAACCGTCGGGGAGCTTGTCGAGCGTAATGGTTGCAGTCGTCTCGAGCTTGCTTGCGGTCATGCCGGCGTTGCCGAGTTGCGCGGAGAGCGCCATCGTGAAACAGCCGGCGTGCGCCGCGGCGAGGAGCTCTTCCGGATTGGTGCCGACCCCATTCTCAAACCTCGTGCTGAACGAGTATTGCGTTTGCTTCAGCACACCACTATCCGTCGAAATCGAGCCCTTCCCATCTTTCAAACCGCCCTGCCAAACCGCGGATGCTTTGCGCTGCATGGGTTCTCTCCTTGTGCCTCTTTCATTCGATTCGAATCCAGAGAATTCGATTCCAGGACTTCTTGGAAGGGTATATTCAGAAAATGACCTTGTCGAGAAAGCTTTGTCTCCAGCGGATGAGCGCGGTCTTCTAAGAAGTCGCGCACTGGTGGCGGCCGGAGGGCCTCACCTGAATCGCCGGAGTGCGTCCTCACCACTTGTGAAAGACGAAGAAGGCGCCGAGTACGATGCACGCAAAGCCCGCGGCGTAATTCCATCGGAATCTTTCTCCCAGATACGTGATTGAGAAAATGGAGAATACCGAGAGCGTGATGACTTCTTGAATCGTCTTGAGCTGCGCGCCGTTGAATTCGTAAGAGCCGATGCGGTTCGCCGGCACTTGGAAACAGTATTCGAAGAAGGCGATCCCCCAGCTCGCTAGGACTACTTTCCAGAGCGCTTCACTGCGGAATTTCAAGTGGCCATACCACGCGAAGGTCATGAAGATATTAGATACGATGAGCAATAGAATTGTGCGCATTGGAAAAGGCGCTCCTTGCACGGTGCCCCGATACAGACTTGAGACGCGAAAGGATTCACCGAAGTTGCTGTTCCCTCAAATGCTGAGTGCCGGAACCCACGCAACGGCTCTTCCGTCCCATTTTCCGTTCTTGACTCCCTGAAGTCCTGGAAAAAGCCACCGGCTCTCTCTAATTGTTTCGTTCGTTGTGCTCCGGATTCAAGGGATGCGGGCGGGCCAAAGGCCCCGAATGTAAACGCTGTTATCCACGACCCGGTAGTAGACCAGCCAATCGCCCACATTAAACCAGCGGTGGCGGCGAAAGCGGCGTCCTTATTGTTCTTACCCGTGGGGCCGTAAAGCCCCGGACTTCAGGCCGGGGATATAAGGCCCCTTGAGACGTCCGCGCGACGTGTTCTGCTGCTGGATATAACTCTTGAGCATGTTGATGGGGGCATCGCCGCAACTAGCGGCGAAATAGGAAGGCGACCACAGGACGCCTTTCCAATAGCGGGGTGCTAAGTCAGGTCGCTCCTGCCTGAGCATGCGACTGGAAACGCCCTTGAGAGAGTTGACCAGGTTCGAGACTGCCACCTTCGGTGGATAGCGAACCAGCAAGTGGACATGCTGGTCTTCGCCATCCATCTCCGTCAGTTGAGATTCGAAGTCGGTGCAAATCTTGGTAAACAGCAGCCGCAGGCGGTCGAGGGCGTCTCGGTCGAAGACCCGGTATCGATACTTGGTGATAAAGACCAAGTGGACATGCAATGCAGAAACACAATGTCTGCCGCGATTAAGTTCTTTACTGATACCCATAGACCAAGTATATTAAGGCCGTGTTGAGACGGCAAGCCTATCAGTTCGAACTCCGGCCGAACGGCGAGCAACTCCGCAACCTGCGGCAGTTCGCCGGGTCCTGCCGTTTCGTTTACAACAAGGCGTTAGCACTCAACACCGAACGCTACAACCAGAAAGAGAAACACTTGGGCTATGCCCGGCTGTGTGCCCTGTTGCCGAACTGGAAGCGGGAGCACCACTTCCTGTCCGAGGTGCCCGCGCAAGCCTTGCAGCAGGCCTTAAAGAACCTGGAGCGCGCCTACAGCAACTTCTTTCAGAAGCGCGCGGAGTTC
>Ga0137398_10000054_pt1 | contig 29508 bp, 20 predicted proteins | sample czorhiz216metaG_FD_106659 | JGI IMG/M metagenome (GOLD analysis project Ga0137398, IMG submission 106659) | Vadose zone soil microbial communities from Angelo Coast Range Reserve, California, USA - czorhiz2.16 metaG | ecosystem: Environmental > Terrestrial > Soil > Vadose zone | place: USA...
AACCCCTTTTGAACGCGGATGCGCAAGACTTAGCTCCCGAGGGCTGAACTCTTATTGTCTCGCAAGACCGTACTCTGGGAAAGACGGTGTTCTTCGATTCCGTGTTGCCAATAAGAAATCGCGCAGTTGCAACAACGGTGCCTAAGGTAACGATAATTCAGAAGAGGGCCTTATTCTCGCTGGCCGGAGAAAAATGGAGATCCGTGTGGTAGAAGAACAAGTCCACTGGAACGGTGTATTCCATCGAGATCTTCACGACGGCATTGGTGTTGAATACCTTGATGACGTCGCGCTTTGCCGGAATTTCCAATTCCTGCACGACCTTAAAAACATTGTCGCGTATCTGCTCTTCTGTGTAGCGATTCACCGCCGCGAAACGCGCCTGTTCCTGCATTTTGTCGGAAAGCTGATAATTCGAAACATAAATAGGCACGATTTTGACCGCGGAATAGATCATGAGCAGAAAGATCGCCAGGTAAATGACGGCCTTGAGCTTGCCTTCTCCCCGTTCGAAACGGCGGTGCGCCGTCGCGCGGCGCTCTCGGATGCCTTCAAGATGCACTAGATTCTCCCCGGTCGGTTCGTGCCGCAAAGTGTCCGCGGCTGGGAATGTCGGTGCATGATTCCTCGACTTACTAAAGCTAGCACCCGCGCGAGGGAGTGTCGAGAAATTGGCGCGGGAGATGTTCCCGGAGAGAAACGGGCCTAATAGGCCCGAGCGAAGATCGCCCGCGCGGTGGCGGGCTGGCCGCAGTAAACACATGTCCCGCCTCCGCCCTCCTGCTCCAAGGGAATGCAGCGCATGGTGGCGCGGGTTTCTTCCTTGATTTTGGCTTCGCAACCGGCACTCCCGCACCAGAAAGAGTAGGCAAAACCATTTTCGACGGCCTTCTTCAGATCGTCGTAGTTTTTCGCATCGTGTGTGTTGCTCTTTCGGAAAGCCAAGGCTTTGTCGTGAAGCGATTGCTGGATTTCCGCCAGCAACCGCTCGATGGTGGCGGGCAGGTCGGCGAGCGATGCGCTGATCTTTCCTTCCCTGCCGGGACGGTCGCGCCGCGCTAGAACGGCGGCTTGCTTGGCGACGTCTTTGGGCCCGAGTTCCACGCGCAGAGGTACGCCCCGCATCTCCCAATCGTTGAATTTCCAGCCGGGACTCTGGCCTTCTCGCTCATCGAGTGTGAAGCGAATGCCGGCTTTGACCAGCTCCGCCTTCAGTTTTCGCGCGGTGTCGAGGACGGACGCCTTTTCTTCCTCCGTCTTGAAGATCGGAACGATGACGACCTGATAAGGCGCAAGCTTCGGCGGCAGCACGAGGCCCTGATCGTCGCCGTGAACCATGATAATGGCGCCAATGATGCGCGTGGAGAGTCCCCACGAAGTCGTCCAGCAATGCTGCAAATGGCCGTTCTGGTCCAGATATTTGACTTCGAAGGCTTGGGCGAAATTCTGTCCCAGAAAATGCGATGTGCCGGATTGCAGCGCCTTGCCGTCGCCCATCATGGCTTCAATCGAATAGGTGATGTCCGCGCCGGCAAATTTCTCGGCATCGGATTTTTTCCCGGGGATCACCGGAATTGCCGCATCGTTTATCGCAAAATCCGCATAGATATCCAGCATCTGGCGCGTTTCCGCTTCCGCCTCTTCTCGAGTCGCGTGCGCGGTGTGGCCTTCCTGCCAATAGAATTCGAGCGTTCTCAGGAAAAGTTTCGTCCGCAGTTCCCAGCGCACCACGCTGTTCCACTGATTCATGAGCACGGGCAGATCGCGGTACGACTGAATCCACTTGGACCACATATGGCCGATGATGGTCTCCGACGTTGGACGAATTACCAGTGGTTCCGCAAGTTTCTCTCCGCCGCCAATGGTGACAACCGCAAGCTCTGGCGAAAATCCCTCGACGTGGTGCTTCTCCTTGTCGATGAAGCTACGGGGAATGAGCATCGGAAACGCCACGTTTTGATGGCCGGTGGCCTTGAATCGGCGGTCAAGCGCCTGTTGGATGTTTTCCCACAGCGCCCAGCCGTAGGGTCGCACGATCATGCAGCCGCGCACCGGCGCGTAGTCGGCGAGCTGCGCCTTGAGGACCAGTTGGTTGTACCACTCGGAAAAATCTTGTGCGCGGGTAGGAAGCTTTTCTTCGGCCATGCGGCGGTTCGTCCGTTCCTCTCAGATGCCATAACTCAAGCTGAGTAAACTCAAAAGCGTATCGGACGCATGCAAGCGTGTCAACGCATGCTCTGAAAACGGAAGACCCCTTCTCCGTCTTGCGGGCCTTGTCGCACGGCATTACAATGCCACTCGTTCTGCACGGCTGTATTCCAGGCCATGTCCGGTCAGCGATGTTCCCTGAAGGAGAACGGCGTCATGAAACGCATCACTCTGATTCCCTTGTTGATTCTTTGCGCAGCGCAGACTGCTTCGGCGCAGGAGTGGGCCAAGGCTACTCTAGAAAAATCTCCAAGGCACCGCGAGTGGGTCACCGTCAAGCACGATGGCCGCTCGGTCGAAACGTTTGTCGTCTATCCCGAATCGAAGGGCAAGACTCCCGTTGTGCTGATCATCCACGAAATCTTTGGTATGACGGACTGGGTGCAAGATCTGGCGGACCAGGTGGCCGCGGCTGGTTACATTGCCGTTGCGCCCGATCTTCTTTCCGGCATGGGTCCGAACGGTGGCCGCAGCAGCGATTTTGCGGAAGGCAAGACGATGGAAGCCGTCAGTCACTTGAATCCCGATCAGGTGACGGCGGATTTGAATGCCGCGGCGGACTATGCACTCAAACTTCCAGCCGCGAGTGGCAAGCTCTTCGTTGGTGGCTACTGTTGGGGCGGCAGTCAAACTTTCCGGTTCGCTACTAGTCGCGGTGATCTGGCGGCCGCCTTTGTTTTCTACGGCGGGCCACCGGAGAAGGACGCGATGGCGCGCATCAAAGCGCCGGTCTACGGATTCTATGCCGGGAACGATGCACGCATCGACGCGACCATTCCAGATACCATCACTCAAATGAAGGCGGCCGGCAAGACCTACGACCCGGTAACCTACGACGGCGCGGGACACGGCTTCATGCGTGCCGGCGAAGCCCCCGATGCAAAAGATGCCGACAAGAAGGCTCGCGCCGACGCCTGGGTCCGCTGGAAGAGTTTGCTCGGAAAATAGAGCCGAGGACACAGCAGCGTCGAGTGATGCGTCCGATGCAAGTCAAGGGAAATCCACAATCCCCATGGTTGGCAATCGTCGAGCAAGGTCACCCCTGCTTCTGTTCGAGTTCCGCCCAGCGCGCATATAACGTGTCCACCGATTTTTGTGCTTCATCCAATTGGGCGCAGGCGTTCTGGAGACTTATTCGATCGCTGGTGATTGCAGGATCTTCGAGTGCGGCGCGCTTGGCGTGAAGTATCTGCTCCGCTTCATTGATGCGGCTCTCCATGGCCGCGAATTCGCGGGCTTCGGTATAGGAGAGTTTCTTTTTTGCAACGGCGCGCGGGACTTCGTCCCTAGCCGGTCGAGGCCCGCGGTCTCCGTTTGCTGACTTCGAGCTAGCCAGGGACAACTGCGTGCGCTGCCACGCTTCCCATTGCGAATAATCAGCAAAACGCTCCGCGCTTCCACGACCATCGAGTCCAAGAACCACGGTTGAGACGCGGTCCAGCATGAATCGATCGTGCGTGACCAGCACCAGCGCCCCGCCATATTCGAGCAGGCTCTCTTCCAGAATTTCCAGAGTGGGGATATCCAGATCGTTGGTTGGTTCGTCAAGCAGCAGGACGTCCGCAGGCTGAAGCATCAATTGTGCGATCAACACGCGGGCCCGCTCGCCCCCGGATAGCCTGCCGACCCGCTGATTCAGATTTTCAGCCGAAAAAAGAAATCGTTCGGCCCATGCAGCAACGTGAATCACGCGTTCTTGATAAATCACCGCGTCGCTGTCCGGCGCGAGTGCCCGGCGCAAAGTAATGTCCGGATCGAGTTCGCGGTCCTGGTCGAAGTACACTATTCGCAATCCCTCGGCACGGCGAATTTTGCCGGACTCCGGCTTGATGTCTCCGCGTAGCAGGCGTAGCAAGGTTGTCTTACCGCTGCCGTTCGGACCCACCAGCCCCATTCGCATCCCGGACGTCACGCTGAACAGAATGTCTTTGAATAGTGTGCGGCTGCCGATGCCGTACGAAACGCCTTCAAGCATGATGAGCTGCTTGGTCTTCCGGTTCGTCGCGGAAAAATCGATTTCGGCGCTCGACGTGCGGCTGCGGGCGTTCATCTCTGCGAGTTCGCCAATCATCTCGTGCGCTTTATCAATGCGCGCCTTCGCCTTCGTGGCGCGCGCCTTCGGTCCGCGGCGCAGCCATTCGAGCTCGGTGTGAACGCGGTTCTCGAGCGACTCCTGCCGCTTTTTCTGCGCGTGCAGGTACAGCTCCTCGGCCTCCAGGAATGCGCTGTAGTTCCCTTTCACGCGGAGCGCGCCATCTTCGTAAGCGCGATTGAGTTCCACCATCTCGTTCGCGACGTTTTCCAGGAAATAACGGTCGTGGCTGACCACCACGCACGCGAACGCCGCGTTCTGCAAAACGGATTCGAGCCACTGAATCCCCGCAAGATCCAGATGGTTGGTGGGCTCATCCAGGAGCAAAATGTTCGGCGTCTGGACTAAGGCCTCGGCAATGGCAAGGCGTTTCCGCCAGCCGCCGGAGAGCGTCGCGGCGTGCGCGTCGAGATCCGTAAAACCCGCGCGCCCCAGCGTTTCGGCAAAACGTGAGGCGCGCTCGGCTTCGGGAACGGCCGTTCGTGCGAGAGCGGTCTCGATGACGGAGCGAATCGTCACGCCCTGAGCAAATTCCGAAATCTGCGAGACGTAGCTCAGCCGCATGCCCTTGCGAATCGCCACATCCCCGCTGTCTGGTTTGACGCGGCCGATGAGCATCTCCAGCAGCGTCGACTTGCCCGAACCATTCGGACCAATCACGCCGATGCGATCCCCTTCAGAGACGGTAAACGAAATGTTCTGGAAGAGCGGTGCGACGCCGTACGTCTTCGACAATCCTTGCGCGCTGATGATCGGAGCCAATTTTCTCGGTCTTCTCCTGTACATAGTTTAACCTTAGGTGTCATGGCCATGAAAACTCTGCAGACGGTCGCTTCCGGATCAAGCGAGACTCGTTCTTGATGCGCAAATTCGACGCCTTGGTTCTTGGCGGCGGGGCCGCGGGACTCCTCTGCGCCATCGAGGCCGGCAAACGCGGGCGGCGCGTCGCCGTGCTCGAGCATGCCGATCGAATCGGGAAGAAGATTCTCATCTCCGGCGGGGGACGCTGCAATTTCACCAACATTCACTGCCAGCCGGACAATTTCATTTCCGCGAATGAACACTTCGCGAAATCCGCGCTGGCGCGGTACACGCCCGCGGATTTCATCGCGCTAGTCGAGAAGCATCGCATTCCCTACCACGAAAAAACGCTCGGTCAACTCTTCTGTGACCGCTCCGCGCACGACATCACGGAGCTGCTGGAATCGGAGTGCCAGGCAGCGGGAGTCCAGACTTTTCTACAGAGCCGAATCCGGGAAGTGCAGCGCACCACGGAGTTCGTGGTACGCGCCGAATCCGCCGAATTTCAAGCCCTGGCGCTCGTCGTTGCGACGGGTGGCCTTTCGATCCCCAAAATGGGCGCAACGCCGTTCGGCTACAAACTGGCGCGCCAATTCGGATTGAAAATCGTGGAAACCAAGCCCGCGCTGGTGCCCTTCGTCCTTGCCGGCAAAGATCACAGCCGGTACTGCGACTTGGCAGGCGTCTCCGCGGAAGTCGTCGCCAAGGCCAATCATCACGCCTTCCGCGAAAAAATGCTGATCACCCATCGCGGCTTGAGCGGACCCGCGATACTGCAGATCTCTTCCTATTGGGAGAAGGGCCAGTCCATCCACATCGATCTGGCTCCCGATCGTGAGGTCACTGAGGCGATTCGCGCATCGAAAGTTCGCAATATGGCAGCCGCGCGAACGGCGTTTCAGGGAGTTCTGCCAAAGCGACTCGCCGAACGCTGGCTGGAAAACCATGCTCCCCCCGCATGGAACAATGATACTCTGGCAAAACTGGAGAAGCATGCACACGCGTGGGTGATCAAGCCTGCGGACACCGAAGGCTACGAAAAGGCAGAAGTGACGGCAGGCGGCGTCGATACCGATGAATTGTCGAGCAAGACGATGGAGTGCCTGAATGTCAAAGGATTATTTTTCATCGGCGAAGTCGTGGACGTAACCGGTCATCTGGGTGGATTCAATTTTCAGTGGGCGTGGGCCTCGGGTGCTGCCGCAGGACGCGCAATATGAAAGCAAGAATCTTGAAGCTCGGGTTCTTAAGAAGCCTGCTGCTCCGCGTAAGCGACATATTCTTCATAAGGACCTTTGAAGTCCTCGATTTTGCCGCCCTGGAAATGCCAGATGCGCGTCGCAACTTCGTCGATCACGTCGTGGTCGTGCGTAACCAACAGCACCGATCCGTCGTACCGCTGCAACGCAATGTTTAACGCGTTGATGGACTCGAGGTCGAGGTGGTTGGTCGGCTCGTCAAGCACCAGAAAATTCGGCTTCTGCAGCATCAGCCGGCAAAAAATCAGCCGCGCGGACTCGCCGCCGGAAAGCGCACGTGTCGGCTTCAGCGCATCTTCGCCGCTGAATAGCATCTGCCCCATCAATCCGCGCAGCTCTTGTTGCGAAGCAGCGGGATCGAACTGCCAAAGCCACTCGATCGCGGTCATGCCTTTCGTGATGGATTCGCCGTGATCCTGCGCGAAGTAGCCCACGGCTACTTCATGCCCCCATCTCACCTCGCCGCCATCGATCGGGAACTGCTGGTCTTTGTCCTCGATGAATCCCGGCGCGTTGCGAACTAGCGACTTGAGCAAAGTGGTTTTACCGGCGCCGTTGCGGCCCATCAGGGCGATTTTTTCGCCACGCACCACGCTTGCCGAAAAGCGCGGAATCACCTTCAGATCCTCATAGGACTTCTCGACGCTGCGAATCTCCAGCGGGTGGCGTCCCGAATTCCGCTTCATATCGAATTTAATGTACGGCCGCTGGATGTTGCTCCTCGCCAGTTCAGCGGTCTGCAGGCGTTCGACTTCTTTCTTGCGTGAAGTCGCCTGCGCGGATCGCGTGCCCGCGGAAAACCGCGCGATAAACTCCTGCAACTGCGCGATTTTTTTCTCGCGGTTGGCGTTGTCCGCTTCGATGCGTCCGCGAATCTGCGTCTTGGCCACCACCATATCGTCGTACCCGCCGACGTACATGATGATCGTCTCGTAATCGATGTCCGCGGTGTGCGTACACACGCTGTTCAAAAAGTGCCTGTCGTGCGAGATGACGATCAGCACGCCTTCGTAGTCGCAAAGATATCTCTGCAGCCAGTGCACTGAATCAAGGTCCAGGTTGTTCGTCGGTTCGTCCAACAGCAACGCCGTCGGATTCCCAAAAAGTGCCTGCGCCAGTAGCACGCGCACTTTCTGCCCGCCTTGCAATTCACTCATCTTGCGTTCGTGCAGCGAAGCTTCCACGCCAAGGCCGTCGAGCAGCACCGCGGCATCCGCTTCCGCCGTGTAGCCGCCTTCTTCTCCTACGATGCCTTCGAGCTCCCCAAGATGCATTCCATCCGCATCGGTTAGTTCGTCGTGGGGCTTGGCGTAGAGAGCGTCGCGTTCTTCGAGCGCCTTCCATAGCGACGCATTCCCCATTATGACCGTGTCGATGACGCGGTATTCGTCAAAAGCAAACTGATCTTGCCGCAGAACGCCCATCTTCTTCGGCCGCGTGATCGATCCGCTGGTCGAATCGATCTCCCCAGTCAGAATCTTCATAAACGTGGATTTACCCGCGCCATTCGGCCCGGTGACGGCGTAACGGCGTCCGGCCATAAAGGTGCACGTCACATTTTCGAACAGGACGCGCGGGCCGAACCGCATGGTGATGTTATTGACCGAGAGCATAACCCTCTAAGTATAGCGTGAATTCGGCGTTCGCGCTCGCCGCCGCATACAACTTCTTTGTATTGAACATCCTGAGGAAAAACGCTGCGCCACGCTTACGGCAAAGCGAACGTAAAGAGCGCCGACCCCGCAGCGACGGCTACATATTGTTTTCCGTCGATTGCAAAGGACATCGGCGACGAATACACCGACGCACCGCATTGGAAGTGCCAGAGCGCTTTGCCGGAAGCGGCTTCGAGCGCGATGAAGTTTCCCTCCGCGTCTCCGGTGAAGACGAGCCCCCCCGCGGTAGAAAGCGCCCCGGACCACGTCGGCGAGGGATGCTTCCATTCCCATTTCATTTTTCCGGTGTTCGGATCGATGGCGCGCAGCGCGCCGGTGAACGGTTCGGCATCGTCGTTCGGAAAATAGGCGCTGCCATAGTAGGCGTGTCCCGCTTCGTACGCCTGCGGCGCCGTGCTGAAGACGTCACACTGCTCGCGCGCCGTAACGTAGAACAATTGCGTCTGCGGATCGTACGTAGGCGACATCCAGTTCGTCGCCCCCGCAGCGCCCGGGCAAACGCGATTCCCTTCCAGTGTCGGTGAAGCGTCCTTTCGCCCAATGGGAACTCCGCTCGCGTCCTTCGAGTCGCTCCAAGTCACTTTTGCAAAAGGGTTTGCGAACACGAGCTTTCCATTGGTGCGATCGATCAAATAAAAAAATCCGTTGCGATTCGCTTGCAGGATCAGGTGCCGGCCGCCCTGGTCAACCATGACGGGCACCTGAGTGGCGTCGTAGTCGTGCTCATCGTGCTTCGAGAATTGAAAATACCATTTGAGTCTTCCCGTCTCCGGATCGAGAGCGAGCAAGGAATTACTGTAGAGATTGTCGCCTGCGCGCCCTTCGCCGCGATTTGAAGGCGAAGGATTACCCGTGGTCCAAAAAGTAGTGTTGGTCGCGGGATCGTATGTCCCCGTGATCCACGCGGGCGCCCCTCCGATTTTCCACGAGTCGCCTTCCCAGGTTTCATGCCCCGGTTCGCCCGGACCAGGCACGGTGTAGAAGCGCCATTTGCGCTCGCCGGTCCCTGCGTCGTACGCGTCAATGAAGCCGCGAATCCCATACTCCCCGCCCGACACTCCGATAATCACGAGATTCTTGATCGCCAGCGGCGCAAGCGTGATGCTGTACCCTTTGCGATAGTCCAAAGCCGTAACGTCCCACACGACGCTCCCGGTCTTGGCGTCCAGCGCGATCACGTGGGCATCGAGAGTGCCAAGAAAAACTTTATCGCCCAAAATGGCCATCCCCCGATTCGCGCGCCCGCAGCACGGCCGAATATCCGCCGGCAGCACGCGTTGATATTGCCAGATCGGCCGCCCCGAGTGCGCGTCCAGCGCAAAAGCGCGATTATCCTGCCCCGTGCCATAAAGAATTCCATCCACAACCAGCGCAGTCGTTTCGAATTTCCCGCCCGCCATCGTCTGATAAACCCACTTGGGAACGAGCATCGCCGCATTCGAAGTGTTGATCTGCTCCAGCGTGCTGAACCGCCGCCCCGCGTAGTCGCCGGAGTACATCAGCCAGTTCTGCGGCTCTTTCGCCGAATCCTGCAGCCGCTGCGGCGTCACTTGCGCGCGAGCTGATGGCACAACACAAGCAGCGATAGTCAACAAAACGAATGTCGCGCCTGTTCCTACCGTTATTCCGAGCGAAGCGAAGAATCTCTCTTCGATTGCCTTGTTCATCGATTCGCGTTTCATTGCGCACCCACCGCAAGCAGATACGCGATCACATCCTGCATATCTTTATCGTTCAACATTTTCTGATCATAAGCCGGCATCAGCGATTCGCGGCTCTTCTCCCAGGATCGCAACTTGTCTTTTTCGAACAAATGCATTTGTTCGCGCGTGTCTATCATTTGCAGCGTGAAATGGTCTTCGTTCAGTACCACGCCCAGGAACTTCGTTCCGTCTGCGGTGACCACCGTGACGGTCTCGTATTCCTGCGAGAATTCTTTCATCGCCTCGGAAATGCCCTGCGCCAGCCGCCGGCTAGGACTGCGCACGGATTCCACCAGATACTCGGTCGAGCGCGCCGACCCCGTCGTGCTGAGGTCGGGTCCGAGCCGCCCCCCCTTCCCCTGAATCATGTGACACATCGAGCACGCCGCGCTCCCATAAAAAAGTTCCTTGCCGTGCACCGCATTTCCCGCGGGTTGCGCAGGAGCTTTCACTTGTACGCTGCGGATGTAGCTGATCACTTGCCAGATCTCTTCTTCCGTCATTCCGACGCCCTGCTGCGTCGCCCCGTTCGGCGGCATGGCCGTGCCGGGAACGCCTTCGTTAATCGTTCGAAACAGGTCGGCGTCGGAATTGCCATGACGCTTCTGCGCCCGGCTGAGATCAGGCCCCCGGCCTCCGCCTCGCGCACCCAGCCCGTGGCAAAACGCACAGTTCGCCCGGAATTGCGATTCACCCAACTTCGCAGCTTTCGCATCGCCAGCAAAAGGATTCTTGTCCTGCGCGCGGAGAGCCACTGCCGCTGCGGCGCACGCAACCGCCACGGCGCACCCAAAGAGAAAACGTAAGAGCCACCGCTGCGGCCAAAACTTACTTCGCCGGAAATTTGTTCTAGGCATGGACATGGTTTCGCTATGCCCCCTCGGATTGGTGATGTTGGACTGAGCAGCGATCGTGTTTCATTCGAATGAGGATGGGTTCGCGGCTAATATATCATTCGTTGTAACCACGCGGGTGAACTTCACGGAATTTTAATAGACGCGGCGGCGCAGCTCATCGCTCCGGCGGCAGATTGCGATTCGCACCTGCCTCCGCTACAATCCCGCGCGTTGCCGCTCATGAGCGAATCCCCTGTCAAGCCGCGCATCGCCATTGGTTCCGATCACGCCGGGTTTCCCGTCAAGGAATCTATCCGAAAATATCTCGAAGAGGCGGGTTATGTCGTGGACGACCAGGGTACCTCGTCGGAAGAGTCCGTCGACTATCCCGATTACGGAAGAGCCGTAGGCGAACGCGTGGCTTCAAAAGAAGCCGATTTGGGCATCGCCGTATGCGGCTCCGGCATCGGCATTTCCATCGCCGCCAACAAAGTCCCCGGCATTCGCGCCGCCCTGGCCCACGATGTGATGACCGCCCGCCTCGCCCGCGAACACAACGACGCTAACGTCCTCGCCCTCGGGGGACGCATCGTCACGCCCGAAGCCGCCGTGGAAATGGTCCAAACTTTCCTGACCACCGCCTATCTCCGCGGTCGCCACCAGCGCCGGCTCGATAAAATCGCTCGAATGGAAAGCCACTCGTGAGCTCAACGTGAATTTAGGATCGAACTTCAGTCCGCGCTTGAACTGAAGTCCCTGCTCGTCCAATCCAAGGCACGCTTGATGAAGTCCTTGCCAAAGTCCACCAGCAGTGCGACCGCCTGCTAGCCGCCCCTCGACTAACCATTCAACAAGCTGCCAGCGCACATTTCCTGGGTAGCGAGTCAGTTTCCGATGTCCCGTTAAACGTCCTGAGGACGGCGACTGGTAAACGCTGGCCAACTTTCGTCCGGCGAACGCGTCTCAGCTCCTAGGCTTAACAAACCCATAACCGTTCAGTTATGGTTTTCACGTGCAAGCCGTAGCGGACAATCTTTTCAAGGCCCTCGCTGACCCAACCCGTCGGGCAATCTTCGAGCACCTAGCCCGCGGCGGGGAAGCAGACCGTGCATGCCCTGACTGATCGTGCCGGCGTGTCGCAACCGGCAGTTTCCCAAGCACCCGCGCGTTCTGAAGCTTGCCAGCCCGGTGCGCGACAGGCGCGAGGGACGCGAAACCCACGACAGCGCCCAGCCGCAAGCTCTGGTGCCCCGGATCGACTGGATGAGCCTCTATGGCGCCTAGCTCTGGCTTGCCTGACATTGCGCGATTTTCATGAAGTTTCGCGGGCCGGAGGCCCTAAATGACACTTACAAAAAAAAACGGGAGGCACATCCTTCAAGCCAAAAGTCTTTCTCCATTCGCCTCAATTGGCTTTCTTGTGTTGCATCCGCTAAAATCGCCTCACCGCCCGCAGCCCGAGCGCAAACGCACCTGGCAAGATGAGGCCGCCTCATGACCACGACCACCGCCGCCAATGACCGCATGAACAGACCGCTGGACTCCGTCGACCCGCAAATCGCCAGCCTCCTCCGCGACGAAGCCAGGCGCCAGGCCACCGGCCTCGAACTCATCCCCTCGGAAAACCTCGTCTCCGAAGCGGTCCTCGAAGCCATGGGCTCGATCTTCACGAATAAATACGCCGAAGGCTATCCGGGAAAACGCTACTACGGTGGCTGCGAGTACGCCGACAAAGTCGAGCAACTGGCGATCGATCGCGCCAAGGAGCTCTTCGGCGCGGAACATGCCAACGTGCAAGCGCATTCCGGCACATCCGCCAACGTGGCCGTCTATATGTCGACTCTGCGGAAGGACGACGTCGTTCTCGGAATGAATCTCTCGCACGGCGGCCACCTGACGCACGGGCATCCGCTGAATTTCTCCGGCCGGATGTACAAATTCGTCGCCTACGGTGTGAAAAAGGAAGACGAACGCATCGACTATGACGAGATTGAGAAGCTTGCCGCCGAACACAAACCAAAGATGATCGTCGCCGGCGCAAGCGCCTATTCGCGGATTATTGATTTTGAGCGCATCGGTAAAGCCGCGAAGTCCGTTGGCGCCCTCTTTTTTGCGGACATGGCGCACATTGCGGGACTTGTCGCCGCGGGCGTGCATCCAAGCCCCGTTCCGCACGCGGATATCGTCTCGACGACGACGCACAAAACGCTGCGCGGACCGCGCGGCGGCTTGGTCCTATGCAAGGCAGCGTTTGCCAAGGAACTGGACAAGCTGACGTTTCCCGGGACGCAGGGCGGTCCGCTGGTGCACACTATCGCCGCAAAAGCGGTGTGCTTGAAGGAGGCGATGGAGCCGTCCTTCAAGGAATACCAGAAGCAGGTGGTAGCCAACACCAAAGCTATGGCCGCGGCCGTTGCGAAGCATGGGTTTCGCATCGTAACGGGCGGCACGGACAACCATCTATTCCTGATCGAAGTGCACTCGCACGGAATCACCGGAACGGACGCCGAAAAAGCCCTCGACCGCGCAGGCATCACCGTCAACAAGAATTCAATACCCTTCGATCCGCTCCCGCCCATGAAAGGTGGCGGAATCCGCCTGGGCAGCCCTTCCGTCACCACGCGCGGCATGCGCGAGCCCGAGATGGAGCAGATCGGCGCCTGGGTCGCGGAAATCCTCTCGAACATCGGCCAGGCAGAGGTCGAGCAGCGCGTGCGCAAACAAGTCGCGGAACTTGCCGCGAAATTCCCAATTTATGAGGCGCGCCTCCGAGGTGGTCCGGCGCGAAGCGAACACGCACACGTCTAGCCCATCGCGAAATCCTATAAGCTAACCATGAATATCTTCAAAGCAACGGCCGATTTCGAGCGCTGGTTGGCCGGGCAACTCCCGATCATTCGCCAGGATCTCGCCCTCAAGCACCAGCAATGGCGGAAGCCGCGTTCCCTTTTTTCCACGCCAGCTTCTACCGCTGGCTACAAATCTGGCCGGAGGTTTGCGCTGATTTGATGAGCGCCTCGCAATGTGAAGCATGACCTTGCATCACGGCGGGCCGCTGGCTCCATAAAGCCGCAAAGGCCATGCTGGCGGCCACCAAAAAAGATTGGAAAAAGTCGCAGCGCGATTGGCAACGCTCCGCGCCGGGTTAGACGCTCGCGGAAGACCTGTCCTCATTTATGACGGTCCAACTCCAGTGCCGCTGGCCTAAGACTGTACTCTCGGTCAGTAGCTTCTGAATAAGACTGCGAGTAACTTCAAGAAGTACTGGAATGGGAAGCCTACTCGCAACCGTGTTACTCGCTGTTTCGCTCTTAGCTTGGCTGGGCGAGACATTTTTTCTTGATGGTTCACAACCGAAGTTGGCGCGATTCTCCGGCGCGCCGCGCGGGATCTTCTCAATTCCCCGAAAATTCTATTCTGCTGCGACCGTCACGCGCCCGGTTTCCCATCGGGCCGCATGGCGGCGGATAAGGTAAGCCCATGATGGATACGGAAGCCTTCCGAGAATTCAAGACTGGATTGACACTGCTCCGAGACAATTACGCTATAAAGGCCCTGCCACATATGCGGCGCGCGGTGGACCTGGACAAGAACAATCCCTATTACATGTCCTACCTAGGTGTGGTGCTGGCGCGCTCGGAAGGAAAATGGGGCGAAGCGGAACGGCTATGCGACTCTGCGGTTCGAATGAAGAGAAATCAGGCGCAGCTCTACTTGAATCTCGCCGAAGTGTATGCCACTGCTGGACGGCGGGACGACGCCGTTGATGCTTTGCAGACTGGGCTGAAATTCGCGCGCCGCGATATCCGACTGACCATTGCCATGAACAAACTGACCGCACGCAGGGCTCCCGTCCTGAGTTTTCTCGGCCGGAGACACCCGCTTAACCGTCAGCTAGGAATATTGAGGCACCGCGCCATGCGAGTGTTCGCGCAGACGACTTAAATCAATCTCTCCACCCCCAAACACAAGAGCGGGCGCCCCGATTTCCCCCAGGGCGCCCGTTCTTGCTTTCATCGGTTCAGTGGAATGCCTAAGCGCGCAACTTAGGCTAATGAGAGTTGGCGGCGCCAAAGTTATAAGAGTGTTGGACTCCCATTTCCATCAGGATCTTCATCCCGATGCCGAACATGCCGGTCGGAAGAACGTCCCTTCGAACGACCTCCGCAAGGTACTCGCGGGCGATGGAAGCGGGATCTTGTGAGTACGGCATAGTTACGAACAGTCGCATGCCAACTTCATAACCACGTTCACTGGACTGGAAAAAGATACCAGAGCGGGAAACGCTGACCGAGCTGCGTATGTCTTCAAAACGTTCCTTATTCGGATCAGAAGGACGGATGCGCATGAGCTGCGTAATCTTGCAGCGGCGGCTGCCGCGGCGCTCCGTATTTGAAAGCGGCTGCTTGGGGGGAGTTCCTGTTGGGAGTTTTTTCGTCATCGGATCGTGCTGGGTCGCCAAGGGTAAACCATCTCTGCGGAGAAGCGCTGCGCTCCATCCGAGAAGAGTGTAATCCGAGGGCGACCACTAAACCATAGTGGAAACGTACCTGGAACAAGTAGGACGTTCCCAGAAAATGGTAGTACGGAAGTACTGGAAAAGGAAGGGAAGGGGTGTGGAAAAGGAACGGTAAAGCGCTTGTAGAGAAGAAGGCAGAAAGGAGTCGCAAATTGAAGTGGGCAGGCCGGTTTGGTACCAATTCGAGACCAAAGAGGGGGAGAGGAAGTTATGGTTGAGCCCATAAATGGTTCTTCACCCAGCACGCCCCGGAAAGCCCCAACACCGCGCTCTCGGTCAGGCATTGACGCACAAGACGGCTGCGGCCCGCTCCGAGTGCCGCGCGCATGGCAAGTTCACGCCCGCGCGAAACCGCGCGAGCCAGCAGCAAACTGGCCACGTTGGTGCACGCGATCAGAAGCACCAGGCTGACCGCGCCCAGGAGCAACCATAGCGTGGACCGGACATCTCCGACCTCTGGACGAAGCGGCTGCACTTCAAAGGCGCGTCCCGCATTGGTATCCGGATATTGCTCAGCCAGATGACCGCCAATCAGCGCCAGTTCCTTTTGTGCCTGGACCAGCGTAACACCGGGCTGCAGCCGCACCACAACTCCAACGGGACGGGGACGGCGATTACGCAGATATCCTGCAGTGTTTTGACCCAGCGGAGTAAACACATCCGTCTCTTCTCCGTCCAGCCGGGAACCTGGGGGCTCGATGCCGACAACGGTATAGCGCTTTCCTTCGAAAGCAATTGACCTACCGATTGCTGCTGGGATTCCGGCGAAGCGGCGCTGCCAGAAACTGTAGCTCAAAATGATCACCGGCGCGGCGCCCGGCCGGTCTTCTTCGGGCAGAAAGGCGCGCCCTCGCCAGAGGGTAACGCCTAGCACCGAAGATAGTTCGGAGGAGATCTCGCGGCGGTCAACGTACGCGGGTTCCCCGGGATCACTAAGCGTGCCTCCACTGCTGTAGAGGCAGCCCGCCATAGCTAAAGAACGGTTCTCGCGCTGACAATCGATAAAGTCGAAGTAGGCAAAATTCTGCTCGCCAAACGCTTCTGTATTCCATGTGTCTGTATGGCCATGCACGGTAACCAGCCTGTCGGGTTCTGGATAAGGCAGCGGCTTTAGCAGCACACCGTTTATAAACGTGAACATGACAGTCGTTGCTCCGCTCCCGAGAGCGAGTGTTAACAGGGCGACAACCGCAAACCCCGGTTGCGTGCGCACAGCGCGAATTGCATAGCGGAAGTCCTGTAGCAAATCCTCAAGCCACCGGGTGCTTCGCGCATCGCGGCAGTTTTCCTTCACCTGTTCTGGACCGCCAAGCGCAACGCGGGCTTGCCGTCGCGCTTCGTTCAGGGAGTGGCCCCGCGCGATCAGTTCGCTCGCGTGTTGGTCAAGATGGAAGCGCAGTTCCTTCTCGAGTTGTTCTTCCATCTTCGTTCGGCGCCACAGGCGCTGCCACCAAGTCATTTCGCACTTCCCTCAGACAGTTTGAGGACGAGCCCGATGGCTTCAATCAATCGCTGCCAGCTCGCGGCTTCTGTTTCGAGTTGCGTCCGTCCTTTCCGAGTGAGGCGATAAGACTTCGCCTCGCGCCCACTCTCCGTTTGCTTCCAATCCCCAGCAAGAAGACCGCGGTTTTCGAGCCGGTGCAACGCCGGATAAAGCGAGCCTTGCGGGACCTGGACCACACCGCGCGACACCTGTTCCAGACGTTGCGCGATGGCGTACCCGTGCACCGCGCCGAGCGCGACCACTTTCAGAATCAACAAGTCCAGGGTGCCTTGCGGAAGATCGGATTTCTCTGGCATGGCATACCTCCGCCTCCTGCCGATCTAACACAGGACGCGTAGAAGGGCAGGTATGCGCCGGTCCAGCCCGCGTGGAAATTGTGGATGGGTCACGGCGCACCCGGAAGAAATCTTGCCCCTAACTACATGGCGAGGCACCACGACGCGAGAATGACGCTCTTAGCAAAAGGTAACTCGCTTCGAATCATGGCTGAGGATGACTTCCCTGCTCGGTTTGTGCGATTCTTCTTCCGCACAGAAAGTTCGAGGACGGAGAACGATGCTGAAAAAGTTCAAGGATTTGACGGAAAAGGAGATTCTGGCGATTGCCATCGCCGCGGAAGAGGAAGACGGGCGGATTTACGGGGAGTTTGCGGACGCGCTGCGGGACGAGTATCCCGCAACGGCGGAAATGTTTGAAGAGATGCGCCGAGAAGAGGTGGGACACCGGGACCGTTTGTTTGAGATGTTCCGGCAGCGGTTCGGGGAGCGCATTCCGCTGATTCGGCGGGAAAACGTGAAGGGATTCCTGCAGCGGAGACCGGTATGGCTGGTCCGCCCGCTGGGCGTGAAGGTGGCCAGGAAGCAAGCGGAATTGATGGAGATGGAGGCGAGCCGGTTCTACGCGCGAGCGGCCAGCAGGACAACGGACGTGTCGACGAGGGAATTGCTGAACAAGCTTGGGGATGAGGAGAGAAAACACGAGCGCACGGCGGGTGAACTGGAAGAAAAACATCTTACGGCAAGCGCGAAAGCCACGGAGGATGAATCACACCGCAAACTGTTCCTGCTGCAAGTGGTGCAACCGGGTCTGGCGGGTTTAATGGATGGCTCGGTATCGACGCTGGCGCCACTGTTCGCAGCGGCCTTTGCTTCGCACAAGAGCTGGGAAGCCTTCCTGGTGGGACTGGCAGCTTCGATCGGCGCGGGGATTTCGATGGCCTTTTCGGAGGGGCTTTCCGATGACGGATCGCTGACGGGGCGCGGGTCTCCGTGGCTGCGCGGTGGGGTGACCGGGTTGATGACCACGGCGGGCGGAATTGGGCATACGCTTCCCTTCCTGATCAGCAATTTTCATGTCGCTATGCTGGTTGCGGTGATCATTGTGGCGGTCGAGCTGATGGTCATCAGTTACATCCGGCACCGCTATATGGATACGCCGTTTTTGCAGGCGGCGTTTCAGGTGATTGTGGGCGGTGTTTTGGTTTTCCTGACGGGATGGTTGATCGGCAGCGCATAGGAGGAATGTTTTCAATCCCTAGTTCTGGGTTGCGAGCCGCTGGTTTGCACAACCGATCAAGCCCGCGGCCTTGAAAACATCGTAAGCAGAAACACCTTTCAGTTTTTTTTGTAGGTGGTGCTCCAGCGCTTCGCGTATGACCTCGGATTCAGATAGGCCCCGTAATTGGGCGCAAACACGAAGCCGGTGGCTAACTGCCTGGAATGCGTACTGTGAATCGTTGGGTAGGCATCACTCTGCCCTGTTCTGTCTGACAGTATAGCAGAGACGTCAGACATCAGCAGGTGCAAGCGCCGGGAAGGCGGGCGAAAAACGGCGGATGGGGCAAGCGCCGCTTTCACAAGCGCCAAAATTTCAAAGAGAAGCGGAGATGGTATCAGCGATTTAGTCGGAGTGGGCGGGAACTGGTGCGGCGGCGTGGGAGCGCGCGCCCTGGATCCAGGATTGCAGGCGGTCCATGTAAATGTAGACGACCGGCGTAGTGAAGAGCGTGAGCATCTGGCTGAGAATGAGTCCGCCGACGATGGTGATGCCCAGCGGGCGGCGGAGTTCGGAGCCGACACCCGCTCCGAGCGCCAGAGGCATGGCGCCCAGAAGCGCGGCCATAGTGGTCATTAAGATGGGACGGAAACGCAACAAGCAGGCCTTGTAGATCGCTTCCACCGGCGACAATCCTTCTTCCCTTTCCACTTGAACGGCAAAATCAATCATGAGGATGGCATTTTTCTTGACGATACCGATCAGAAGGATGATGCCGATCAGCGCGATGATATTCAGGTCCGACTTGATGAATTGAATGGCGAGAAGCGCGCCGATGCCGGCAGAAGGAATCGTGGAAAGAATGGTGATGGGATGAATGAAACTCTCGTAGAGGATGCCGAGAACGATGTAAACGGCGGCCAGAGCGGTGATGATCAGAACCGGCTGATTGGAGAGCGAATCCTGGTAGGCCTGGGCGGTGCCCTGAAATGTGGCATGGACCGTCGCGGGAATACCGAGTTCGTGCTGGGCAGCCTGAATATGCAGAACGGCAGGACCAAGCGAAGCGCCCGGCGCGAGATTGAAGGAAACGGTGATTGCCGGGAAGATGCCCTGGTGGTTGACGGAAAGGGCGGTGTTGGAATGCTCGTAATGGGCGAAGGCGCTGAGCGGGACAAGCTTTCCGGACTTCGAAGGAACGTAAACCGATTTGAGCGCGTCCGGGCCCGGTTGGAATTCCGGCGCGACTTCCAGCACGACGTGATACTGGTTGAGGCCTTTGTAAATGTTGGAGACCTGCCGCTGGCCGAAGGCGTCGCTGAGGGTGTTGTCAATGTCCAGCACGGAGACGCCGAGACGGCCGGCGGTGTCGCGATCGATGACGATGACGCTTTCGAGCCCGTGCATCTGCTGGTCGGAATTGACGTCGCGCAGCTCAGAAATCTTGGCCAGGCGCTGCTGAACAATGGGAGCCCAATGAGTGAGATCGTTGAGATTGTCGGCCTGGAGAGTGTATTGATATTGCGCGGCGCCGCCGCGCCCGCCCACGGTGAGGTCCTGAACGGCTTGCAAGTACAGAGTTGCGCCGGGAATTCCGGCAGTTTGGGAGCGGATACGCGCGATGACCTGGTCGGCGCTGAGCTTCCGCTCGCTGAGCGGTTTGAGCTGGGAGAACAGGCGGGCGGTGCTGCCGCCACTGCCGCCGCCAGTGAAAGAAATTACGGAGTCAACGGCAGGGTCTTGCGAAACAATGTCGGTAAAAGTGCGCATCTTCTTTGACATGGCGGCGAAGGAAAGATCCTGGTCGCCTATAATGCTGCCATTGATGCGGCCGGTGTCCTGCTGGGGGAAGAACCCTTTGGGCGTCTGGATGAAGAGATAGACGCTCAAACAAACTGTACCGAGAGTGACCAGCAAGATGAGGAACTGATGGCGAAGAACCCAGCGCAAAGAGAAATCGTACGTGCGGAGAAGACGGTTAAAGGCGTTTTCGGAGAAACGGTAGAGCCTGTTGTGTTCGCCCGTTTCGTGGCGGAGGAAGCGCGCGCACATCATGGGCGTGGTGGTGAGAGAAACGAAAAGAGAGACAGCGATGGCCACGCTGAGCACGACAGCAAACTCGCGGAAAAGACGGCCAACGACGCCGCCCATCATTAAGATCGGGATAAAGACGGCGACGAGCGAAGTGCTCATCGACAGAACGGTAAAACCGATCTCGCTGGCGCCCTTCATGGCGGCCTCGAAGGGCTTCATGCCTCCTTCGATGTGACGGGAGATGTTCTCGATGACGACAATGGCGTCGTCAACCACGAAACCCGTGCAGATGGTCAGGGCCATGAGAGAGAGATTGTCCAGACTGTAGTGGCAGAGATACATCACGCCGAAAGTGCCGATGAGCGAAAGCGGGACAGCCACGCTGGGGATGATGGTGGCCCAAACATTCCGGAGAAATGCAAAGACTACGAAAATCACAAGGATGATGGAAATGATGAGCGCGACTTCCACGTCGTGGACGGAAGCGCGAATGGTGGTGGTGCGGTCAACGGCAACACTCAGTTGAAGGGAGGGGGAAATGGAGGCGCGGAGCTGCGGAAGGAGGGTGGTGATGCGATCCACGGTCTCGATCATGTTGGCGCCGGGTTGCCGAAAGATGGCGAGCAGCACGGATGGCTTCCCGCCCGAAAGCCCCAAATTGCGGGAATCTTCGACGGAATCGAGCACCTCGGCGATGTCGCGCAGGCGCACCGGAGCGCCGACGTGCCCCGCGACGATCAGAGGCTGATATTCGTAGGCCTTGAAAAGCTGGTCGGTGTCGGAGACCGACCACGTTTGCTTGGGATTGGTGAGGGCGCCCTTGGCGAGGTTGGCGTTGGCGGCCTGGAGCGATTTGCGAATCGTATCCAAACTGATTCCGTAGGTGTTGAGCTGATTAGGGTTCACTTCGACGCGAACGGCAGGGCGGGAGCTGCCCCAGGTAAATACCTGGCCGACGCCTTCGACCTGCGCTAGCTTCTGGGCGAGGATCGAATCCGCCGCGTCGTAGATTTGCGCAGGCGGAATGTTATCGGAGGTCAGGGCCAGCAGCATGATGGGAGCGTCCGCGGGGTTGACTTTGCGATAGGTGGGCTGGCCGGGAAGGTCGGCAGGCAACTGGCTGCGAGCGGCGTTGATGGCGGCCTGAACGTCGCGCGCGGCGGCGTTGATATCGCGGTTGAGATCGAACTGGAGCGTAATACCGGTTGAACCGAGACCGCTGGAGGAGGTCATCTGGGTGACGCCGGCAATGCGGCCGAATTGGCGTTCGAGGGGAGTGGCGACAGCGGAAGCCATGGTTTCCGGGCTTGCTCCCGGCAGGCCGGCGCCGACGGAAATGGTTGGAAAATCGACTTGTGGGAGCGGGGCAACCGGCAAGAATCGGAAGGCCACGATACCGGAAAGGAGAATGGCGAGAGTGATGAGCGACGTGGCAACGGGCCGTCGGATGAAAGGCGCAGAAAAGTTGGAAGAGAAATTCATCAATCTCCAGGAACGGATCCGTGCGCGGGTTCCTCGATGGGGTTGCCGACGTGGAACGAGAAGCGCTGCGCCAGCCAGTCAAAGGCGAGATAAACCACCGGCGTAGTGTAGAGCGTAAGCAACTGGCTGAGAATCAGGCCGCCGACGATGGTGATGCCCAACGGGCGCCGCAATTCTGAACCGACGCCAGTGCCGAGCGCGAGCGGCAAACCGCCGAGCAACGCGGCCATCGTGGTCATCATGATGGGGCGAAAGCGCAGGAGGCAGGCTTCATAGATGGCATCGAGCGGCGCCTTTCCTTCCTTGCGCTCAGCCTCGAGAGCGAAGTCAATCATCATGATGGCGTTTTTCTTGACGATGCCGATGAGCAGGATCATTCCGATGAGGGCGATAACGCTGAAATCCGTGCGGCAGATCAGAAGAGCAAGTATGGCGCCGACACCGGCGGACGGGAGCGTCGAAATAATCGTGATGGGGTGAATGTAGCTTTCATACAAAACGCCGAGAACGATGTAAACCGTGATCACCGCCGCGAGGATGAGGATCGGCTCATTCGCAAGGGAGTTGAGGAAGGCCGCCGCGGTGCCCTGAAACGTAGCCTGGATGCTGGGCGGCATGTTCAGGTCCTGCTTGACGCGGTTGATGGCGTTAACCGCGTCGCCGAGCGCAGCATTGGGAGCAAGGTTGAACGAGAGTGTGACCACGGGGAACTGACCCTGGTGGTTCAGTGCCAGCGCGGCGGCGCCGGGCTCGAAACGCGTGAACGCGCTGAGGGGAACCTGCGTGCCGTTGGAGGATTTTACGTAAATGTATTTCAGCGAATCGGGGTCCTGCTGGAACTGCGGATCCACTTCGATGACGACGTGATATTGGTTCAATTGAGTGAAGATGGTGGAGACCAGGCGCTGGCCGAAAGCGTCATAAAGTGTGTTGTCGATATCGGCGGGAAGAATGCCGAGCCGCGAAGCGGAATCGCGGTCGATGGTGAGTGCGGCGACAAGGCCCTGGTTCAACTGGTCGCTGGCGACATCGCGAAGGTCGGGTAGTGCTTTCAGTTTCTCAATGAAGCGGCCTGTCCAGTAAGCGAGTTCCTTGGGATCAACATCTTCCAGACTGTACTGAAATTGGGTGCGGCTCACACGATCTTCGACGGTCAGATCCTGAACGGGCTGGAGGAAGAGCGAAACTCCGTCGATTTTTGCAAGTTCTGGCTGGAGGCGGCGGATGACATCCGAAGCGCTGATTTTACGCTCGGCGAGCGGCTTCAGATTGATCTGGATGCGGCCGCTGTTGAGCGTGGTGTTCGTGCCGTCGATGCCGATGAAGGAGGAAAGGCTCTCGACTGCCGGGTCTTTGAGGATGACGCCGGCCAAATCCCGCTGGCGCTGGGCCATGGCCGCGAAAGAAATGTCTTGCGCGCCCTCGGAAACACCCAGAATAACACCGGTGTCCTGCACCGGGAAAAACCCTTTGGGAACGTAAATATATAGAAGAATGGTGCCGACAAGCGTGGCGACGGTAACCAGGAGCGTGGTGGAGCGGAAACGCAGGACAAATTGCAAGGTGCGGCCGTAGAAAGCGATGACGGAGTTAAAAGCATTTTCAGACTTGCGATAGAACCAGCCTTCTTCTTGCTTCTTGTGATGACGGAGGAGCTTGGCGCACATCATGGGAGTGAGAGTGAGGGAGACAAAGGCGGAAACCAGGATGGTGACCGCAAGAGTGACGGCAAATTCACGGAAGAGGCGGCCAACGATATCGCCCATGAAGAGAAGAGGGATGAGCACGGCAATGAGCGAGACGGTAAGCGAAAGGATAGTGAAGCCGATTTGTTCGGAACCCTTCAGCGCGGCTTGCAAAGGGGATTCGCCCTCTTCGATGTAGCGGCTGATATTTTCGATCATGACGATAGCGTCGTCGACGACGAAGCCGGTGGAAATGGTGAGGGCCATGAGAGAAAGATTGTTCAGGCTGTAGCCGAGGAGATACATCACCGCGAAGGTGCCGATCAGAGAAAGCGGAACGGCAACGCTGGGAATAATGGTGGCGCGAAAGCTGCGGAGAAAGAGAAAAATGACCATTACGACGAGAGCCACGGTGAGCACCAGCGTGAATTGCACGTCGCTTACGGAGGCACGAATGGTGGTCGTGCGATCCGTGAGAATCTCCACCTGAACCGAAGCGGGCAGCGCGGCCTTAAGCTGGGGCAGAAGGTTTTTCACGCGGTCGACAACGGCGATGATGTTCGCGCCGGGCTGGCGTTGAATATTCAGAATGACGGCGGGACTCTGATTGGCCCAGGCGGCTTGCTTGGAGTTCTCCACCCCGTCGATAACGTTGGCGACATCAGTGAGGCGCACCGGCGCACCATTGTGATAGGCGATGATGAGCGGGCGATAGCTGTCGCTGGAGATGAGCTGATCGTTCGCGCCGATGGTGTAAGCCTGATGCAGGCCATCGAAAGTACCCTTGGCCTGATCGACGTTAGCTTGGCCGAGGGCAGTACGTAAATCTTCCAGACTCAGCCCGTAGGAAGCGAGGGCCGTGGGATTCGCCTGAATGCGAACGGCGGGGCGCTGGCCGCCGCTGATGCTGACGAGTCCGACGCCGGAAAGCTGAGAAATTTTTTGGGCGAGAGTGGTGTCGGCGAGGTCCTCGACTTTGGAGAGTGGGAGAGATGTTGAAGTGAGCGCGAGCGTCATGATGGGCGCGTCGGCGGGATTGACCTTGCTGTAGATCGGCGGATTGGGAAGCCCTTGCGGAAGGAGATTGGAAGCGCTGTTGATGGCGGCCTGAACTCCTTGCTCCGCTACGTCAATGCTCAAGTCCAGGCCGAATTGGAGGGTGATAATCGAGCTGCCAAAGGAGCTCGTGGAGGTCATCTGGTTCAAGCCGGGGATCTGGCCGAACTGGCGCTCGAGGGGCGCCGTGACCGAGGAAGCCATGACGTCCGGGCTGGCGCCGGGATAAAAGGTTTGCACTTGAATTGTGGGGTAGTCAACCTGCGGCAAGGCAGAGATGGGCAATTGCCGGAAGGCGACCCAGCCCACGAGCAGGACGCCAACCATCAAGAGGGTAGTGGCGACCGGCCGCAGAATGAACGGCCGAGAGGGATTCATCGCGGGGACCCTGCGGCATGGCCCTTCGATGGGCTTCCGGGCTGCGGGGAACCTTGCCCGGCGGACGGAGGGACGACGGTGCTGCGACCTGCGCCATTCGCGCCGATCGAGGGGCTGGGATTAATTTTGGTGCCATCCTGCAGTTTGTCCAGGCCGTCTATGACCACGAGGTCGCCGGAATTCAAGCCGGCGCTCAAGCCGACACTGTCGCCGGTGGTCTGCGCGATGGTCACGATTCGAATCTTCGCGGTGTTGTCAGTATCGGCGGCATAAACGTAGGTTCCCTGGGGACCGCGCTGAATGGCCGCCGCGGGAACGATGGTGAGGTTGTGCTTGGTATCGACGAGAAGGTGGACATTGACAAATTGATTGGGGAAAAGAGCGTTGTCCGCGTTCGTAAACGTGGATTTGAGTTTGTATGTGCCGGTGGTTAGGTCGATCTGATTGTCGATGGTCTCGAGTTTCCCGCTGGCGATTTTGGCGGTGTCGTCGCGGTCGTAGGCATCGACGGCAAGTTGGACCCCAGAATGGAGCTTGGCGTTTACCTGAGGAAGCTGATCTTGCGGAAGACTGAAAATCACCGAGATTGGCTGGAGCTGGGTGATGACGAGAAGTCCGTTGGTGTCTGAGGCATGCACGATGTTGCCGGCATCCACGAGGCGAAGACCGATGCGGCCGCTGATCGGCGCAGTGATGCGGGAATAGGTGAGCTGAAGCTTGGCGTTGTCAATCTGGCTTTGATCCGAGGTAATGGCCCCATCAACTTGGCCAACCAATGCACCCTGAGTATCGAGCTGCTGCTGAGGGATGACGCCCTCTTTGAAGAGAAGCTTGTACCGCTCAAAATTGACCTCCGCGTCTTTGCGTTGGGCCTGGTCTTTAGCGAGTTGCCCAAGCGCCTGCTCAAGCTGGACCTGGAAAGGACGCGGATCGATCTGCGCGAGAAGATCTCCTTGGTGAACGAACTGGCCTTCCTTGAAGGCAATGCTGACCAATTGGCCGTCAACGCGACTGCGCACGGTGACGGTGTTGAAGGCAGTGACGGTGCCCAGGCCATTGAAGTAAACGGGCAGGTCGCCGCGCTGTGCCGTAGAAACCACGACCGGCACAACAAGTCCACCTGCGCCGGAACCTCGCTTGCCCTTGCCCACTGCTCCGGGTGCGGCGGTGGTGGTGGCAGCCTGGCTGGCGGTCCGCGAGTTTCGGTAATACCAGAAACCAAAGGCGATAACGCCAAGAACGAGGACCCACAGCCACCAACGGTGCTTGGAGGGCACGGCGGTCGTCGCGCCGTGGGGACCGTGCCCGGGAAGGTCTATGGAATTGAGTTGGCCCATTCGTTCGCTCCTGTCGTGTACTACGGTTATGCGAGCGAGTCTGTCCAAGATAGGACATTCGCAAATCAACGCTAAGGGCTGCTCCGGATGGTGCGGAGAACCTGCCGGAAACTATATCCTACCCCTAGATAAGACGATTTTTGGGAGAGAAAGGTTACCATTGGCGGGGCCGCCGGCAAAACCAGGATGGGGCAGGCGGGGCAGGCTGGGAGGTCCGTAAAGTAGAGGAGGGAGTGTATTTCTGGGATCTATCGAAATTGCAGGATGCAGAGAGGGCTGAGAAAACGTAGACTATCGCGGCATCCAAGTGGGATTCGAACGGCCAAGCAACTTGGCCAAATGGCAAAGAGAGACAAGAGACATGATCAAGGGTGTGGTGCTGGGAATCTTGGTTGGAGTGCTGTTGGTGGCAGTGAGCATATTTTTTTACTTCTCGTCGGGGCGCGCGCCAGTGGCCACGTCGGCGCCGCCCATGCCCTTTGAGAAGAGGCTTGCGCGGCTGGGAGTACATGCGTACCTGAATAAGTTGCCGCACCCGGAGCCGCAAGTGCCGGCGGATGACGTCAACTTGATTGCCGGGGCCAAGATTTATAAGGAGCATTGCGCCGTGTGCCACGGCCTTCCGAACGAACCCAAGACCGCGATCGCGCAGGGAATGTATCCCGAGCCGCCGCAACTCTTTCATGGCACTGGCGTGACGGACGACGACGCGTGGGAATCGTATTGGAAGGTGGAGAACGGCATTCGCATGTCGGGGATGCCGGGATTCAAGGGCCCATTGACGGAAACGCAGATCTGGCAGGTCACCGTGCTGGTAAAAAACGCGGACAAAATTTCAGCGTCGGTGAAGAGCGAGCTTGCGGCGGGCGCCACGACTCCCATGTCGATGGCGATGCCAGCAAGCAGCCCCACGCCAGCAAAAAAGAAATAGATCGAATTTGCCGAACTAGGCTGCTGGCTTAGAGTGTTCCCCGGGACGACGCAACTCGGGAAAACACCAGGCCCACAATCCAGTCACGACGAGTGTGCCCAGGCCGCCCAAGACCACGGCGCGAACGGCGCCGAACCATTGCGCCGTGAGACCGGATTCAAATTGACCGAGTTCATTAGAAGCGCCAATAAAAATCACGTCCACGGCGTTCACGCGGCCGCGCATTTCGTCGGGCGTGCCAACTTGAATGAGCGTCTGGCGAACGATGACGCTTACCATGTCCGTCGCGCCGACGAAAAAGAGCGCGATCAGGGAAATCACCAAGCTTCGGGAAACTCCGAAAAGAATGGTGGCGACGCCGAATCCGGCCACGCACCAAAGCATCGTCGATCCCGCACGGCGCCCCAGAGGCTTGTGCGCGATGATAATTGCCGTGGCTGCAGCGCCTGCCGCCGGAGCACTGCGAAGAATCCCCAGTCCCCAAGGCCCGGTTTCCAAGATTTCCCTGGCGTAGACCGGAAGGAGCGCAACAGCGCCTCCCAGCAGAACGGCAAAGAGGTCCAGCGAGATTGAACCCAGGATCAGTTTTTCGCGCCCGATGTAATGAAAGCCCGCGAGCATGGTTTTCCAGCTCATCGGCTCCGGATCGCGCGGTATCGATTGCACCTTGATTTGCAAGGCAGAGAGGGCAGCGGCAGCCGCGGAAATGAAAGAAAGCGTGTACACGGCGGCGGGGCCGCGAGTAGCCGCATAGACGATCCCACCCATTGAGGGGCCGAGGACGATGGCGCACTGATAGATGCTGGAGGCCCAGGCGACGGCGTTGACGAAATTTTTTTCAGGGACCAACTGCGGCAGGAGTGCGCGGCCCACCGGTCCGCTGAAAGAGCGCACGACACCCGACAAGACGAGCACCCCATAGATGGGGTAGACGGAGTGGGATCCCTGCAAAGCCAGATACAGCAAGGAGCCCGCGCAAATGGCATAGCCGGAATAACAAGAGATGATTAGCACGCGCCGATCGTGGCGATCCGCGGCGTGGCCCGCGACCAGGAACAGGAAAATGCCCGGGAGGAATTGGGCCAGGCCGACGAGGCCGAGATCCAGCGGCCTCGTCGTGATTTCGTAGACTTGCCAGCCAACCGCGACCGACTGCATCTCCCCGGCAAGTACGATGAAGAAACGCGACAGCTGGAAAAGAACGAAACTGGGATAAGTGAAAGCGACTCGCCCGCCGGCTCTGGAATTCTCGGAGGCAGCCATCGCGCATTACTTTGCCACAAAACGAACGGGCACGAGAACCGTGGAAGAGTTGAGCAAGCGTTGGTTTGCGTCCGCAGAAAATCTCTGAATTTAGTGACAGGCACCGCTGCCGGAATCGGTGAAGCTCTTCCCCTCTTCGGGAATGAATTGCCAGTCATAGGTTTTGGGCTTTAGGGTGAGCTTCAAGGCGCCAAAGGCCGTCGCATCGCGCAATTCGCTGTTGGGCTTTGGCGAGCCGAACGGGCGGTGATTCTTGCCGCCGGTGCCAACGACGAATTCGCGAATGCCGCGCATGGGATCGGCAGCGCCACCAGGCGTTTGCGGTGCGAAGCGCTCGTAATCGTGGTCGTGGCCGCTGATAATCACGTCGGCGTTGGCTTCATAGAGTGCTTGCCAAAGGGGCTTCACGGTCAAATCATTTCCATGAGCGCCGCCGGAACTGAAGAGCGGCTTGTGCCAGTAAGCGAGCGTGCAAGCAACGGGATGCGCGGCGAGATCGGCGCGGAGCCACTTTTCCTGGGGTGAGCCTGCTTCGCAGCCGCCGACATCCTTGCATTCGCTATTCAGCACGATGATGTGCCAGGTTCCGAGTTCGTAGCTGTAATAGCCGGTCTTGGCGTCGCTGGCGGCGACGCCAAAATAATCGAAGTACGGGGTGGCACCGGCAGCATGAAATTCGTGATTGCCAGGGGCAGGCCGGGTGCGGGATTTTACGCGGCCCCAGGTCTTGTCGTAACAGACGAAATTCTCTTTGCTGCCGTCCGGGTAGGCGAGGTCGCCGACGGCCATCACCGTGCCAGGGACTTGGGCGAGCAGTTTGGCGGTGGCTTCCGCGCCGGTAAGATCTTTGCAATCAGCGATGTCGCCGGCGCCGACGAGAATTGCGGACTGATCGTCAGCCGGGAATGCGCCCGAGGGAATCGCGGGTTTGGAGGCAAAGCCAAGAAAGGATCCGGCGATGAGAATCGCCACCGTCAGTGTGGATTTCAAAACGAACCTCGCAGTCAGATTAATTCCTCGCAGACGACATTCAAGGGGCCACGACTCCACCCGCTTTTTTGTAAGTGTCGCATCTAAAAGACTTAAACATTCTGTAAGTCTTTTGGAATCAATACCTGCGAGATGTCCCGGAAGGGCATTTTGCGGCCGTGTCAAATGGCGCCAGTGGCGAAGGCACAAAGAGTGCTTCGCCACGGCGACGCTCGATAGTTCATTTTTCATGTAGTGGCGACCAGCGGAGACCCGCGGCG